>Ga0247722_10000474_pt1 | contig 24792 bp, 23 predicted proteins | sample MSEWelMarce3H_FC_FD_189094 | JGI IMG/M metagenome (GOLD analysis project Ga0247722, IMG submission 189094) | Subsurface sediment microbial communities from gas well in West Virginia, United States - MSEEL Well Study Marcellus 3H_FC | ecosystem: Environmental > Terrestrial > Deep subsurface >... | reverse complement strand
ATGCTGTAAATTGTAAAATATGATAAAACGGTTGGCTGCAACAGGAAAAATAAATTTTGCTCGGAAAGATTTAGGCATTTTTTATATCGTCATTTTATAAAAAACAAATGACGATACTTTTTTCTTGTGAAATTTGTAATACAACATGCAGCAAAAACAATAATTGGTTAAAACATCTCGCGACTCGTAAACATCAATTACGGCAAGAAATGACGATAAAAAATGCCGAAATGACGATAAAAAATGCCGAAATGACGATAAAAAATGCCGAAATGACGATACTTTTTTCTTGTGAAATTTGTAATACAACATGCAGCAAAAAAAGTAATTGGTTAAAACATATCGCGTCTCGTAAACATCAACTACGGCAAGAAATGACGATAAAAAATGCCGAAATGACGATAAAAAATGCCGAGTTACCCATATCAACTATAAAAAATAAATGCAATAAATGCGAAAAAACATATGCTGATTATAAATGTTTATGGCGTCATAAAAAAACATGTAAAGCTAATGAAATACCAACCAATAATAATCATGAAAATATTAGTGTTGAATTAGATAATACGGATTCTTCACAATATGAAAATACATTCGTTTCTATATCTCCCGTCCCTGAATCTATACAAGAATCTCCACCTGAACAGTCAAGTGATGATAATAATACACATATTACTAATGAAATGATGTGCGAAATTTTGAAAGAGCTTTGTATTAGTAATGCGAAAAACGCCGAATTCCAAGCCAAGTTTTTTGAGTTTATGAAAGAAAAGCAGTTTTCCAATAATATAACAAATAACAATGTGCAAATAAATATAGATACTTTCTTGAATCAATACTGCAAAGATGCACCATCCATGAATGATTTTATCAAGAATATCAAAGTATCGGTTGAAGAAATGTTTTATATGGGCAAAAAAGGCTATAAAGGTGGTCTTATCTTTATTCTTGACCGGATTTTGGGTGAAGTGGAATTGGCTGAGCGACCCTTTCACTGCACCGACCCCAAACGTCATACCACTTATGTTAAGGATGATACCGGCTGGACTAAGAGTCATGACCAAAAACCGTTGTTGAAACTATGCGACAATATAGGCAGCAAATGCAACACTACTTTCTATGAGTTTTCCACGGAAAACCCCAATTATAGATTAGCTGGAACCCCCGAATGTGAGATAGGGGTCAATATTGTCGTTGAATCTCATGGTGGTATATCTGGCGGTGCTGACCAGTTTAATACATATGCGGCTAACTATGTTGAGGGGAAATATCACCTAGACAAAGACCAGATGAAGACCGCCATCATGAATAAATAAGTATTCTAATGTATTCCAATATATACAAATATATTGGAATATCCGCTGCATATATGCAGTTACTGTAAAACGAGAAATGAGCCTTTTATCGAGATATGGTTTATTCTATACAAGACCCTTTGCCGCGTTTATAAACCCCCTTTTAGGAAAACTATACATCCATTTTTATTAGTTGAAATCAAATTTTAGAACAATGATTTCCCAAGATTCTTGATATATATTTTTGATATAGATTCTTGGAACGGTTCGTTTATACAATCCTATTTAGGAAACTATACATTCATTTTTATTAGTTGAAATCAAATTTTAGAACAACGATTTCCCAAGATTCTTGATATAGACTATTATACAGATTCTTGGTATAGATTCTTATTTAGGGGATTCTTGGCGCGTTTATAACCCCCCTTTTAGGAAAACTATACATTCATTTTTATTAGTTGAAATCAAATTTTAGAACACCGATTTCCCAAGATTCTTGATATAGATTTTTGATATAGATTCTTGATATGGATTCTATTTAAGAGATTCTTGGAACGGTTCGTTTATACAATCCTATTTAGGAAAACTATACATTCATTTTTATTAGTTGAAACCAAATTTTAGAACACCGATTTCCCAAGATTCTTGATATAGATTTTTGATATAGATTCTTGATATGGATTCTATTTAAGAGATTCTTGGAACGGTTCGTTTATACAATCCCTTTTAGGAAAACTATACATCCATTTTTATTAGTTGAAATCAAATTTTAGAACAACGATTTCCCAAGATTCTTGATATAGATTTTTGATATAGATTCTTGATATGGATTCTATTTAAGAGATTCTTGGAACGGTTCGTTTATACAATCCTATTTAGGAAAACTATACATCCATTTTTATTAGTTGAAATCAAATTTTTACACCTTTTAACATTTCAAATGCCGAATAAAAAAGAGGTTTCCCTCATTTTTATTATTTGTTTTTTATTATTTGTTTTTTCTTTTTGGTCGGTGTAATTTACAATATTGTATAAAATCCTAAATTTACATTCAAATTAGTAGGAAAGTTACTATGTTGTAAAATGGATTTTTTATAACAACCAACGCCTTCAAACTGGGTGTGTATTTGGATATCTTCAATATCAACACGGGGAATTACTAATCTAATTTGTAACCTTTCATTTGGTAACGCATTAATACCTTTCCCGCCAATTCGTTCTTTAACGATGCTTGAAGAATTAGTGCTGCCCAAAAACATAAATGGCGAGTTGCTTTTTCTTCTATAATATATTCTAAATGTTGATAAAGAATTTACAGCATCAATTAATTGATAATCCATCCTTCCTTGGTTTTGTCCTGAGTAAAATACCTCAAAATCGCCACTAAATATATTTTTAAGTATTCTGTCTTCACCAGAATAATCATAAAAATTACTATCAATAGTCCCAATTTCTTCTGCTGTGATTGTAATTATTGCCGTCATTTCTTTTACAAGTTAACCCGATTTGCTATTTATACTTATCATACAATCTATAAAAAGTATTTCAATTTTATATACAAACTTTTATTTACTAAAAGTTTATAATCGGCATTTGAAATGTTAAAAGGTGTAAACAACGATTTCCCAAGATTCTTTATATAGACTATTATACTATTCTTGGAACGGTTCGTTTATAAACCTCCTTTTAGGGAAACTATACATCCATTTTTAGAAGATGAAATCAAATTTTAGAACAATGATTTCCCAAGATTCTTGATATAGATTCTATTTAGGGGGATTCTTGGATATTTAGTAGTAATAACAATTACTGAGTTTTTCCTATTATTTCATCTTGGAAAAATAATTCAATTTTTTTGGGAAAAGATACTTTAGAAGTATTCTACTGTTATATACCCTCGCCTCATATATATTATACACATTATAATCCACACCATACATGCAGCAATCAAAACAATAAATAACCAACATATCACATCATATTATTATTTTACACCTTTGAAGATTTAAGTTCGCACAGAACGCATTGAATAATTATTATGATAAATTACATAAATAATATTTATAATACTATACTAAATATGAATGTTGATGAAATTATAACCAAAAATAAATTATTAGAAGAAAAGAATGCTAAATTAGAAGAGGAATTACAAGCAACCAAAGAACATCTCAAAAAATACACAGCACCTGTGAGTAGAAAAGAATATTATATAAATAATAAAGAGGTTATAAACGAACGGAATAGAAAATATAAGGAAAATACGAACTACAAACCTACACCAGAACAAAAACAGGAATATAATAAACAATCATATTTGAACAGAAAAGAAAAACTCAAAAAGGAAATGGAAGAAAAATCTAATAATGAAAACATTTAGGAATAAGTATATGTTTTTAAAATCTACTTAAACCTATTTTCTCTATCTAATGTATAGGATGGAAACTCCAAAAGAAAAACCGCCTGAGTTTTTCAAATCCACCAAAACTTCGCTGAAAAGCATACTAAAACACCCTGAAATAAACACAACCAAAATTAATGATGTTGTTATCAAGGCACATAAAATAGTTATTCACACTTTACAATTTCTAAAATTGTATACTCTTCATCATTACGAAACAAATAATCATATATTACCAGAAATTGATAAGATTTTGATTTTGAATGTTATGAAAGTTGTTTGTGGGGAAAAGCATACCAACACTGGAAAACCACCCAAGAAAGAAACGATTGAACTCAAAGATAAACTTACTGCTTTCTATACAAAACATTACAAACCATATACGCAACCAGAACAATTAAATTATGAATATATGAGTAATGTTCTTTCCTATTTATGTGAAGACATTATGACCATGTATGAAAATAACATCCAATTACATTACGTGGATTATGTGGAACGTTTTGTAAATGTTGTTTGGAGGAAGAAGATGCTTGTTGAGAAGATACGAAAAATATTTCCTACCAAAAAAGAAAAGGAAGCACGGATTAGACATTTGGAAAAGGAACTGCGAAAAATAAAGAATGATTTGCTAAATGTTGATAATAGTGTTGCTTTTACAGCACAACCACATTATCATAAATGGATTACCCAACAAAAGAAACATATTATTCCCAACAAAGATAAGTTCCAAAAACAAAGTATCTATTATGATTTGAAATGTAAACCAATGGATTATTTTCCTTGTATGATTGCGATGATGAAACACGTTGAAAATGAGTTGGAAACTATCAGTAATGTTTTTCCTTTGCGAAGCAGTATTGCTCCTGGTTATATTCGGTTAGATACGATTACATTGGTATATTTGCTCTTACGAAAAGAACAAGGAAAGAAAAGTGATTACAGCAATCAAGGTAATACCAAGAAGCACGAAGATAAAATATGGATGTTCTTTTTCCGCACAGAAAATAAGGTATTTCGTAAAACAGATTTTTCGTTCCATCATATGATTTCTACTGATGGTGTTGGGGTTTCCATATTATTTATACGAGATGATTTAGTTGGTAAAAGATTACCAAGTGCTAAAAAAGGTGTATCTCGTGAATTGTATATTGATGAACTGTATGATTATTCTGGTTTACAAGACAAGAAGATTGTGGGCGTCGACCCAGGAAAAGAAGATTTGATTTATTGCGTGGATGACGCTTCCAAAGATGCGAATATATTTCGGTATTCACAAAACCAGCGAAGAAAAGAAACCAAGATGAAGAAATACAACAATATCATATTGGGAATGAAAACCAATAAAATACAAGGAAAAAGTGTAATTGAATATGAAACTGAGTTATCTAATTACAACCGCAAGACACTTCAAATAGATAATTTTAAGACCTATGTAAATGAGAAGAACCGAATAAACAATTTATTATTTAGGTTTTATGCGAAGCATTTGTTTCGTAAATTAAAGTTTGGTAAGCATATCAATATCAAACGCAACGAACAACAGATGATTAGCAATTTTAGGAAAATGTATGGTAATCCAGAGAATGTTGTTATTTGTATTGGAGATTGGGAACAACGCCAACAAATGAAATACAAAGAACCAACATTAGGAATAGGAATGCGAAGTTTGCTTCGCAAGAACAAATATAAGGTGTTTTTGGTTGATGAATTTAGGACATCTTGTAAATGTTCTAATTGTAACGGAGGAGTATGCGAGAAGTATATGGTAAGAAAAAATCCAAGACCAAAACCAAAGAAGAATAAGAAAAACCCAAAGAAAGAAAGAAAATACGATGAAATGCGGTTGGTTCACGGGCTACTACGCTGTAAGAGCGGTTGTGGTGAGTGGAATAGAGACCGCAATGGTTCATCAAACATCTACAAGATAGCATATCAAGCAATACATAACTTAGAAAGACCAAGTTATCTATGTAGAGAAACGAATTGCGACATAAAGTCGCAATCGTTAGGTGTTTCAGTTTCCCAACAAAGTCGGGAAACCAAACACAAAATCAAAAGTAATCAAGCAGTTTTACCGAATTGCTATAAACAAAATATACTACAAGTCAGTAAAGACTAAACTTTGAAATATTTAATTCGTATTTTTGTGCGAACTTAAATCTTCAAAGGTGTATACATAATCTTGGTATTACACTATTGAATAATGGGAACTTATAATATAATATATATCATATAAAATATACATATTAAACCGCTGAAGATTTAAATCCGCCCCTTTGGGGCTAGGATTTATCTCTTTATCGGTCATTGACCACGAAGAATGTGAATCCGCAGGGCGGATTGAATTCTTCGTTGGGTTATATTGCGAAGGACTGCCTCTATGCAGCGACGAAATTCATACTAAACCCTATAAAACGAGAAATGAGCCTTTTATTGAGTTTTGAGGTAACGGATACTTTCATAAAATTGAACTACTTTTTTTATTTTAATTTGACTGCATATGCTTTAAGCAACAAGTATTATTATCGTTCAAGCTTTTCAAGAAATGGAGTCTATCAACAATATTGAATCTACCAATCAATCTAATGTCCCCGACGCTGCATCATCCAAGCCTAAGGCTGTTCGCAAGCCTATGCTCGGTGCTAAGTTCGAAAAATCTATGATTATGGGGTTCTGGTTTACTCAGTTGTTGAAGGATTCTAGCGTGTTGGATGAAGTCGGCGTCGCTGCGGCTTATGCGCAATTAGCCTTATATGAGGGCTTAGATGCACAAAAGGTAAAGTATACTGAGTTTGAGGACCAGCTTTCTGAGGTTAGAAAGTCTATGCGCAAGAACATTGCCGCTTTTCACAAGGCTGCATCTAAGCCGCCTAAGGCTCCTCGTGTTAAGAAGGAAAAGCCTTCTCTTGAAGATGGCGACGCTAAACCGGTCGCCAAGCGTGGTCGTAAAGGTAAGGCCACTGCTACGGCTGTCGTGGATTCCCATAATGATTTTATTGCTAATTTAGTCAAGGTCGCTAATACTCCTCTCGTTTCCGAGGCTGTAATTGAACCTATTACTGAGACTGAGACTGAGACTAAACCTAAAAAGAAAAATGAAAAAAAAATCAAGGTACCGGTTCTACCTGAACCTGAACCCGAACCTCTTGCTGCGGCGGCAGCAGCTCCTGTTACTGAAACTAAAGAAAAAAAACCCAGAAAGAAGGCTGAGAAGAAGATTGTCGCTGAGACTCCTGTCGTCCTCCCAACCGACTCTGTGCCGGTTTCTAGTGATGCTGAAAAAAAACCTAGAAAGAAGGCTGAGACCAAGCCCAAGGCAGAAGCAAAGCCCAAGGCTGAGACCAAGCCCAAGGCTGAGCCTGTGAGACCTTCGACTCCTGTCTTACAAGAAGAAGATGATGAAGAAGAAGACATCGTAGCCAGAGATTTGTATATCGGCGGTGTTCATTATCTTTTGGACGAATCTTCTCTTGCTGTTTATTCGCCTGAAACTCAGGAACATATTGGAACTTTTGATTCTGCTAATAATTCCGTCTCTTTGTTCTAATGACCTTAACATATTATACTCATCTTTACATATTAAACTCCTGTTTACTTAATCTTTACATATTATACTCCTGTTTACTTAATCTTTACATTTTTTACTTATTTTTTCTATAATTCTACATTGGAATCATATTTCAATATACGACGTGGAGAATATACTTCTTTCATTATACCTTCTACTTGATTGAGCATACCCTTTATATATTCTAACCGGTTTGTTACGTATCTCTTAAACTCTTGATTTTCACGTTTTTTAACTATTTTTATTTGACTTGAGCGAACCGGTTCTATATTTCGGTGAGTGATATATGAATCGTGTTCTGGTTTCTCTTCTTCTACCACTAATTCTATACATTTCGACGCTAACCATTCTTTATGCTCATTACTTATATCATTCCTATAACCTACTTCCCTATAAACCCACGCCATTTCTGGATGAGATATTATTTCTTTAATACTTATCGTCTTCTTTCGGCTTACTATTTCCCATTCCCAAGGAAATTCCGCATTATCTTTTATATCTTCTATACCATATTCACAATTATAACACACTGTTCTATAATCCCATCCCACTTCTACATTCTCTAACACTTCTTTATACCTTAGTCTTTTCAAACCTGAATATTCTTTCTTTTTCCATGGTAAGTCGGGGTGTGCTTTTATATCTTCCACTGTGATATTCGGGTTTAAACCTATATGGGTTAATATCCATGGTAACTCTGGATGCGATAATATATCTGCTAACTGGATATCCTTATTCGTACATAAATACTCCCATTTCCAATCAAACTCGGGATGCGCAATGATATCTTCCATTGTTAATATATTAGTATTATCATCCCCTATACATAATGAAAAATAATCCCACGGATATTCCGGATGTTCGAAAATATCCTCTTTACGTATCATATTCTTACTATATTTACAAAATAAATTCATATTCCACGGCAACTTTGGATTAGCTAATATATCCGAAAATGTTACACTCTTTGATATTGATACATAATCCCAATTCCACGGCAATTCGGGGTTTTCTAATATATCACGAAAAAAAATACACTCATTACAAGATAAATATTGGAATACCCAGGGGAATGTCGGGTTTTGCAATACCATTTTTATATTTATATAGGGGCTTCCGCTAATCTTACTATAATCCCATTCTAATTCAGAATGCGATAAAATATACGAAAACCAGTTTGTTTTATATTCATTTTCAAAAATGCGAATTAATATCGGTTTTTTCTTTTCAAAATATTTAGTCATTGTTTCTGTATTGGTAATATTATTCATTTAGAGTATAATAAAATACTATCTTTACATTATTATACATTATTTTTATTTTTAAACCGTTGAATAATTAAGTTCGCACAAATGCGAACTTAATTCTTCTAGGTCATGACCGATAAACAGTTGAAATTGCACACAAAATGTGCAATTTTAAATGTTCATTGGTTTAGTCACTTTCCGAAAACGACAATTCGCGCTGGAATGAGTCAAATGCATTCGTGAATTGGTCATCAAACAACAAGCGACGCTTTTTGTGCAAATCGATAGGTGCAGATTGAATCTTTTGTAGTGGTGGTGTTGCCGGTTTAGCATTGATTGCGTCAAACCCGGGCGCCGAATATCCGCGCGACTCGCCGCTATACCCCACTTGAGCCAAAGTGATACCATTCAAATACGTTTTAGTTGCACTCTTCTCATTGTCTGCGTCCAGTTCCGCGCCTAATCCGACGAATCCGCGATGTCCTCGTGTGCCGTGATATTTCGGCGCACAATATTTACAGTATCCAATAAACGTATTATTATACATACCATTTTTAGCACAATATCCACAATCGTGCGGCCCCGTATCGGGGTAATGCGTCAATGCCCATTCGGGGTCAAACGCAATATCATACATAACATTATTACAATAATATACAGTCCCATTCACGCCTCCATATACGATTTCGCTGCTCATTCTTAATACCTTTTGGTAGATATTATAAACATTTATATGAAAAAAGTATTTCAATTTTATGGGGTTGTAGCGAGTAGACGTCTAGTTAATTTGTCTACATTTGTATTCTCAACAATATTGTTAGTAGGAATTAATAAAATACTGTCGCCACCGAGTCGCATTTTTTGTATAAAATTGCAGAAATCGGTATTATTCTTGGCGATTGCTTCGGTTATCTTGGTATTATCTGTGCCTAAATAAGTTAATTTTTCACTATCAAATACCACATAATGACCATTGATGTTATATATGTGTTCTTCTCTAAATTCACTGTATATCATATTTAGATGCTCGGCTAAATAAGTTTTCTGAGAATATAAATCAAATGTGATTTTTTCTAGTAATAGATAATCTAATCCACTTTCGGGAAACATTTCAATAGTTCTTGGTAATTGTTGTAGTTCCGCTGCGATTTCTTTGAGGGATTTACTATTATATTCTATTTCAGGTTCTAGTTTGATACTGATTATTATTTTTTCACCCGATGTTGGGGGTTCTTCTTTTACAACTTCTTCTTCTTTTACGGCTTCTTCTTCTTCTTCTTCTAGGACTTCTTCTACTTCTTTTACGACATCTTCTTCTTTTTCTTTTACGACTTCTTCTTTTACGGCTTCTTCTTCTACTTCTTTTACGACATCTTCTTCTTCTTCTAAGACATCTTGGTCTTTTTCCACAGGTTTATTATCAAAAGTAAAGATGGATTTCATACGTTGAAAAAACCCAGGGCTCTCATCATTTAAATTATCGGTATTTTTTGAAGGTGCCTGAGTTTTATCGTTAATATATGATAGTCCAATAGATAAAGGGTTTTTTTCAAGAATATAGACAAAATATCGGAAAGGCACAGTTAATTTATCAGTATCTTGGAAATATCCCCCTTTCATAGATGAAGCTAGGCCAAGTTCAGCTACTAAATCAATTGTATTAAAATATACAGGATTATATACCAATTTTAAATCTAAATCTTGGCGAATCCCGGTTTCTAAAACAATATTATCGGCTTGAATACTTATAGGCATTATACAATATAATATGATTATTATATTTTATGAGTTACGAATTGCAAATATTTGTATAATCATATAATAAATGATAACTATTATTTTAGCGGGAGGTCTTGGGAAACGTATGAATTCAGGATTACCGAAGGTATTACATATGGTAGATGATAAGCCGATGATATATTACGCAATTCGAAACGCAGTTCATTTAAGGTCTTCCCGAATTTTAGTAGTTGTAGGCAGATATAAAACCATAATTCAAGAAGAAATTCAAAAATATTATTCACAAATACCTGATATCATTGAATATATAGACCAGAGCGATGCAAAAGGAACGGGACATGCGATACAATGTTGTATTCCATATATAACAAATAATCAAATATCTGCAGATACGGATGTCCTCATATTATCCGGTGATGTTCCGCTCATCAAATTGCAAACATTGAATGAACTAATGCTAAAACACAATAATATATTGATTACCAAAAGTCCGGACCCTCATGGATGTGGACGGCTATTATTCAAAAATGGAACCATACAAAAAATAGTAGAAGAAAAAGACTGCACGGCGGAAGAACGGAAAATACAATTTATCAATTGTGGTGTATACAATTTGACTGTAGAAACATTACTGAATACTATTCCATTTATCCAAAATAATAATGCGGCGGCCGAATATTATTTAACGGATTTCATAGAACTGGCTGTGAAAAAAAGTATTCAAATAAACCATTATGAATTGCTGAAAACGGAGCAATATCAAGTAATTAATGTGAATACGGCCGAAGATTTATTATCGGCGAATGAGATATTATGGACAGGAGTTATGCTTGAATAGGTGAAATTGTATCTAATATCGCAAGAGAAATCTCCGGCAAAACGGCATGTGCTTCCCAAAAATATCGGCAATATGTCCATTGGAAATCGTATTGTTCAGGATAAAGTCGGGAATATCGGGTCTTGAGAACATGTTCTACCGATTCGGGTAATAGATGTAATTGGACTCGCGGCAAAACATACGCCAATTGTGCGATAGGAGAAAACGGATTAGCAGGCAAATTCGGCACCAAATTCGTATCAAAATGCGGAACAAATTTATGCAAATCTGCAAGTAAGGGTGGATAATGATAATTATATTTCCACCGCCAGTTAGGGCATCCAGTCGTATAATATTTGTAAACCCATTCAAGTCCTTCTAAATAATTCATGCAAACCGATTTTATAAAAGGGTCATTGCTTCGTTCGTCGTGAAATAGGGTCTTATAATATCGGTCTTCCCAGAATTTTTCGCCGGGACAAATATACTTCTCTTCGGCACGATAAATGATAGGAATATTATTAAACACTTCTTCCTTTTCCTTGGCTGTTGTAGTCAACCAATTCCTCTTTTCAAATTTATCACGTGCCCCCGATTCTTCCAATAGTCGTCCATTTTCGAACTTGGATAGTTCACCTATGAAAAGCGATACCCATCTCCACGAAATTTTCCCCGTATCTCGCATTATAAAGAATCGGTCGGGATAGTTTCCGATGAATTTCCGGTATGTATCCAGCAAGGTTTGAATACCATGAGTGCGTATATTCAATGATGGAAAATGCGGTAAAAAATCATTTCCCAAAAAGAAACACAGAAATACATAATCATATATACGTTGTGTATCGGCTACACCGCACTGCATCTCCGCCAAAATCGCCGAAGATAATAGGCTAATATCCATAAAATACGGTTCATTGGGTTTAGATGGTTTTACCGGAATCGCACTTTTCATGAACTCGGGCGCTTCTCTAAAAATGAAAATATTTTGAAACAGCCGACAATGAAATATAGATAACATGATGAGGTCCGAATCTAGTCCATAGACGGCAATATTATGATGAATATCGCTATTGTCTCGCATATGTTGAAACATTTTATGTTCGCCTTCACCCGGTTCATCCGACCCCGTTACCACTATTTTGCTAACCCCGTATTTTTGTTCCATATTATTAAAACAATATGCGATTCGGCTCGATAACAAGTTCATGAATTTAGTTCCGGGTGTAATAATAGCAGTATTTAGTAAAGGTTTAGGGCATTCTTGGTCAAATGTAATGGTAGATAAATACCATGTTTTATATCGTCGATTGCGTTGCTGGTCCATCTTGGCGAATGGTGCGACACCATCAAATGCTATATATATCACGTCACTCGGCTTAATGAGTGTAATATACATTTCTATATTAGTAATTACTTTATCAATTAACTGCGAATAAACTGCCGATTCATTAGTATAATTAGCCGAGTCATATGTGTGAAATGCATCATATATGATTGAATTACAATCCATATACATGCTGTTAAATTTTGTATTCTTTGATAGCAATGAATACAAATTTTTAATGATATTCGGGTAATTTTTAATAATATGCGAGAAATAACTTGGAATGCCCATTGCGAATAATATATAAATATGACGAAAGCTTTATATGATTATGTGAATAATACTTGAATTCGGTCCGTTTACTTGTCGGTATTTTCCGCAAAAATAAAGTATGAATATACATATATCATTCTTATAATAATGAACAGTAAAAAAAAAGCGGAGAAATTGAAGAATATACCCGCCGACATAATAGACAATTCATCTTCTGCCGATTTGGTATTAAAAATGCGAGAAAAAATAGTAAAAATCCAGGAAATTATACAAAATACGATTATATCTATACAATTGTATAAAAAACACCATATTTTCGGCAATAGTGATGTTACAATATGTTTAACAACATTAAATGAAATATATGTTAAAACCGTTGGGCTATATGACGCCATTAATATTGTCGAAATTGAGAAACAGATAGATGTTCTGCAGAATATAGTAGATAAATTAGCATTAATTATCACAAGTTATGGAACATATAATATAGAAGATTTACTATTTATTAGTTGCGGTTCGGATTTTGTGCAAAAAATAGGGTTCACAGATGATTGTATGATGGACAAATACAAACTCATCGCAAAATATGTGCATCCATTTGGATATAAAACGTCGCATTGGAAACAGATGAATAAACAGAAAGCGGCTGAGCGTAATAGTAATACACATACGGAATATTGTGTTAATAAAATCACTGATGAGGCGATAACAATAGAATACGCGAATGATTTAGAATGTTTTAATGCAGATTTGTCTATTAAGCAATATCATATACGGGTACATGGGCTGAGATTAATTATACACAATGAGAAAACGCAAAAAACTATCATCGTTAATTGCATATGTGACGATATTTCGCTAGACTGTATAACAAATAAATATAAGAATTTGCGAATCCAGTCTTTACATGCAAATAAACCGGTAGAAGATGATAATCCGGGAATCATAAGTCGCATCATAGACACATTATCACTCAAAGATGTATTAGTGTATGGTAATACCGATATATATAAGCGGAGAATATCCATTATGACTGATGTGAATATGATTACGAATAATAAGATTGATATTACTATAAACAAATTCTTGGAAAACGACATGTATTCCCAGCGAAATATGTTGATAAACTTATTATTATATAACAAAAACGATGAGATACAATATATTACGTATTTACTGTATGATTTGATTGCGTTGAATACGGCCGACCAGGTGGATTCGCCAGAACAGATATTATTATATGATAGTTTCCCGTGGAAAATCAAAATGTTTTTCAAAGAGGCGATGAAACATACCATAAAATACAGCCAAGATATGATGCAAAAATACGACATTAATCGCATCAGTTTGGAGCAGCAAATCTATTTATTAAAAGTCCCCGAAAACGTCAAAGAAAAGGCCATAGCAAAATTAAAGGAATTGAAAGGGAAAACCGACGATTCAGGTGCAAAAGCCAAGCAGTATTTGGAAGGTCTCTTGAAAATCCCTTTCGGCATTTATAAACAAGAACCTATATTGAAAAAAATCAAAGATATTAATACAGCATTCTCGGGTTTATTAGTAAAACAACATCCAGCAGTTAAACCGGGCGAACAATTGGTCCCCGCCGATAAATATACGAATATTGAAATAATGAAATACACGACCAAGATTTTAAACCAGTTTCAGACCAATATATTAACCGATATTCAAGAAGAACCGAATACGATTTCTTTGAAAAATGCGGCAATCGTGAGTAAATATATAAATAATAAACCGGCAAATAAACCGAATAAAGTCGTTACGGGTATTACCAAGCCAGACCGATTACGCAATATCGCAACTTACTTATCAGGTCCAAATATAGATTATATAGAAAAATGTCGAATATACGATTTATTAAAGCCGTCTCCATCTTCATCGGTGCAATTATACCAAGAATATAAAGGTATATCCGACTCGGTGAAAAATGTGGAACAAATGATGAATCAAGTGGTAGACGTTTTAGACCAATCTATTTATGGACATTCGCATGCTAAGAATCAAATATTGAAAATCGTCGGACAATGGATGAATGGTGAACAAACGGGATATTGTTTTGGGTTTGAAGGGTCGCCGGGAATAGGAAAAACGTCTTTAGCCAAGAAAGGATTGAGCGGTTGTCTTTTAGACGAGAATGGTAAATCGCGACCATTTGCATTCATTGCCTTGGGCGGGTCATGCAATGGGTCAACATTGGAGGGCCATAGTTATACTTATGTGAATTCCATATGGGGTAGAATTATAGATATTTTGATGGAGACGAAATGCATGAATCCGATTATTTATATAGACGAATTGGATAAAGTGAGTAAAACGGAGCACGGAAAAGAGATTATTGGTATATTGACGCATTTAATTGATACGACGCAAAACGATAGTTTCCAAGACAAGTATTTCAGTGGAATTGACGTAGATTTATCTAAAGCGCTGTTTATTTTTTCATATAATGACCCGGAATTGATAGACCGTATATTATTAGACCGCATACATCGTATCAAGTTTGATAATTTGAGTATTGCCGATAAGTTGATTATTATACGGACGCATATATTGCCTGAAATACATGCGAAAATGGGAATACCGACAAATACTGTGATATTAGATGATGCGATAATTGAGCATATAATAGAGTATTATACGATGGAGCCGGGTGTTCGCAAATTGAAAGAAATATTGTTTGATTTATATGGTGAAATCAATCTTGAGTTGTTGAAATGCGAAAACTACGAGACCGCGGAATACCCTATACGAATAACAAAGGGATTATTGGAAAGCCGATATTTGAAAAAATATAATCAAATACACGAAAAAAAGATTTCGGCAGTATCCGAAGTAGGAACAATCAATGGACTTTGGGCGAATGCCTTGGGAAAGGGGGGGATTATACCAATAGAAACTTCTTTTTTCCCGTCTTCTACTTTTTTAGAATTGCGATTAACGGGTCTACAGGGCGATGTTATGAAGGAAAGTATGAATGTAGCCAAAAGCGTCGCTTGGTTATTAACCCCCAATGAACGCAAAATCGAATTATTGAAATTCTTTGAAAATACGCGAAGCAATGGATTGCATATACATTGTCCGGATGGTTCGGTATCTAAAGACGGACCTTCGGCGGGTGCGGCAATTACGTCGGCCATATACAGTTTATTTAATAATAAATTGATAAAAAATACAGTAGCAATGACTGGCGAGATTGATTTACGCGGTAATATTACCGCTATTGGTGGTTTAGAATCCAAAATCTTGGGAGGTATTCGCGCCGGCGTAAACACTTTTCTTTTTCCCGAAGCAAATGATAAAGAATACCAAGATTTCGCTAAAAAATACTTCATAAATGATAAGTATAAAAAGATTACTTTTATAAAGGTGAAACATATAAAGGAAGTATTTGAACAAATCTGGGTTTGAGAAAATCTAGCTATATAATAAAAACGAATGGATGTTAATCTCGCGCAAATATTATATTTGGCTTTTCGGTTGTCGCCATTTATAATTGTTTGTTATTTTGTATTGCAATCTATATTAACTACGAGTTTAGGTGGGATTATATATTTGGCTGGATTATTAATTGCATGTGCATTTATCACGAGTATATCGGGATTTATATCATCAGGTCCAGCGACAGATGCAGATGGTAAAGAAATACCAATAGATGCAAAATGTAATTTAATATCTTTAGGTATGAATGGTTCGCCCATTTCTTCCTTGCCTCTAAGTATGTCCGTATTTAGTTTTACATTTTGGTATTTGTTTATTTTCATAATAAATTCGTCAACAACTAATATATTGGGTGTATTAGGACCGGCTAATGCGATAAATTCATCTAAATTAAATAGTGCAATGGCTAAAAATGTGCCTACATTGATAATATTTCCATTATTAATTATATGTGATGGAGCTTGGTATATATTAAATGGTTGCACATCTCCTCAAAATATCGGGTTATCATTTTTAATTGGCGGGGTTTGCGGTATTTTATGGGCATTAGCTATAACAAGCACCAAAAATCTCGATTTACAATTTATAGGTGGTAGTTCGCAAACGTGCGCACAACCGACAAAACAAATATTCCGATGTAAGCCAACTACGGCTAAAGCGATATCCTCGTAAATACAGTGCATAGCGAATATTTTATGACTAATAATAGTCATAAAATAATATTATGGTGAAAAATATTTCAAATTATTATTAAACCAACTCTTTATTATTTCGGTAATACGATTACGGTGTAAATCATTAGCTATCATGCGAATACTATAATTTTTAGGATTGAAAAATTTCACAAAGTTATAGATTATATTTATTGTGACTGCATTTGCATATTTTTCATCTAAATCCGTATAATTAAAAATGGCGAATCCTTTACGTTTATTTATCATATTATGAAAATTAAACAATAGGCTTTTTAATTGGTCTTTGGTTTGTATTGTATTAAAATTGACGCCATCTAAGAAAGTTTTAGCGTGATTTGAACAATCAGGACAAGGTAGATTTGTGCAAATAGTATAAATAATATTCAAAAGCCCTACCCGTATTTCTGAAAACGATTCTGGTCTCACTTTTTCAGCCAAAGTATGCAATAAAAACCAGGTAGGTTCGCCCCATTTCATTTTTTTAGGTTGCGGTGTATCCATCTGTTTAATGACTGGACTTTTTACCTGTTGTACAGCATCATTTACCATTTTAAATCTCAAATACTTTGGTGAAAACCCCATTAGTGGAGTATTTTGTATAGATGGCTGTCTAATAATTGTAGGATGCGGGACTTTATTATTATATTGTAAATTCATTGGTTTAGTCCAGTTATACTATATCTATATGATATTTTTTGCCGCGGGTTTTACCCATATTTACTAATCAAAAGATATAAATATATATCAAATATGGTATATAGACTAAATGGAAACTAAAGACCAACTAATAAAAACAATAAAAGAATGGGTGAAAAATGATAATGAGATTCGGGAATTACAAAGGCAGCAGAATATTCGCAAAATAGAGAAAAAGAAGATTTCAGCCAACTTGATTGATATTATGCGTAAAAACGAGATTGATTGTTTTGATTTAAATGATGGGCAAATCATGTATAATAAAAAAAATATCAAGAAACCGATTACCAAAAAAACACTGTATGATATTTTGGCCAAATATTATGATGGTGATATGAGCAAAGCCGAAGATATGCAACATTTTATTTTAGATAACCGTGAAGAAGTTGTAAAAGAGAGTATTGTTCGCAAAATAAATGGTTAACCATACTAGGCAATTACACTAAGCCAAAGGCCTTTATCGTATATGTTTCTCCCAGTTTTTCCGCCTTTGCGATAATTCTTGGGTTTTCTTTATTTGCTAAAATATCTTCCGTCTGATACACATTATTAAACTTATCAATATAATAGACAATTCCCTTAATATCTTCAGCAAATACTTCCATTTTCTGCATTATATTTTCAGTTTCGCCCTCGGCCGATACGAGACCATGCGGTGTGCCTTTAAAATGCGTCCCGCAAAAATCGCAATCTTTTTTGCGTCGGCGCGTGCATTGTTCGCCACTCGCACGTTTTGCATTGCACCTATTAGATACAGGCACTGCATTCTTAACCCGTTTCCTTTTTACGAAATCGTCTTTTGATAAACATAGCCGGTTATAATCATATACAAAACTGATTAATTCGGCGGCTTGAAGTTTATTATCTAAATTCATTTCGCAAACCTTGGATTTAATATCATCCTTAAAGGTAGTCATATATTGTTCAATTTGTTGATTGATTCGCTTCTCCATATTGTATTGCTTGGTTTGTGTATCTTATTATGTAAAATAGATTTGGTTCAATTTTACATAATAATTATTTATGGAGATGCTGTATTACGAAAAAAATAATACATTTTTTTATTAGATTTTGATATGTAAATTAGAACATCTTGAAAACGCGGCTAAACAATTCTTGCGCATCATTTGACGCAATCTTTACAATTTGTCGCACCATATTTCGGTCAGTATTTTGGCTAAATGCGAGACGAATAGTGCTCTCTTCATTATGGGGATGGAATTTCTTAAATCCACAATAACTCAATGATTTGTCTTGAACATAAAACTTTTCATACAAGATATACTCCAATACTTTTCCAATAGTATAATCCTCATGCTCGAGAATCACATCATAACAATAATCCATCGTTGACTCGCTATTCAAAATCAATAATGTATCGGTATCAATCGCTTGTATCAAATCCACAAATTTGTTTTGCAAAACGGCGCATGCCTTGCGAAATAACTCTATATTTTCATATATTCCGATTGTTTGAACTACAAAATCAAAACTATCAGGAATAAACTGGCGTTGAGCATCCAATAACAGGAAATTGCGTTTTTGAAATCCGATTTCATCAGCAGTAGCGCCTTCCGCCCTCAATTTGCCTTCATTTGCTTCCCATGCACCTTCTACCGCAGCCAAATCCGGTGTATTACCATACGCGCATTTAGAAACGACATTGAACATTCCATTTACTCGCGCAGAACTGATGGAAAAGTCGGCGACAAATTTGATTTGTTCTCCCGGAATACTATCGCTAATCTTGGGACGTAATCGCGCAAAATCAATGAAATAATTCGTCTTTGGATTTGGCGGAAAAATTTTTATGGTTTCTTCTTTAGTCAAATAATTATCACTCACCTTGTTTTTAATGCGAAAATGCTCCGTAGTTACATACATCATATTATCAGTATCATTTGAAACATCCACTTCCAAAACGTATTTACCAGGCAATAAATCCAACTCTTTGATACAAATCGGTATGCAGCTTAATCGCTGCTTCAAAATCTCATTATGAAGCCGTGAGGTATTGACTAAAAAGTTGCATTGATTGGTTTCATAATGTTCGGTTTGAATAGCAACAACGGGTATTTCCGATAAAATCGTGCGTCGAATCGCATTGGCGAAACTCACATTTATACCCGAAATGGTGACCCTGTATACATCGCCTTCCTCGGAAATATTAGATAATTTGGGATTCATTCTATATGTGTTTTTACTAATATAATAAAGACATATTTCTAAATCAATTTTGCGAGATTATTTTCCCGAACTTATTTCGGTCCATTTTTGCGTGGGTAAATCAGTCAATGCTACATTCCAATCTTGGTATTTCGGGTGTTTTTTCAAAAAATCGTCTACTATAAAATGACGACCACATGCAGAACCAAACCGTCCTAAAAACGACAATCGTTTCGCCATTTGAGAATCAACGACTTTACCGTCGGTGCAGCCAAATGGGTTGGCTCGTGAATCCATCTCGGAATGATTGCAAATACCCCGCGAATTCATTACAGTCTTTTTCAATTGTGTATCATGATGGTCACTTATAATTTGTTTAGCCAAATTCGTGGTTATCTTACCGTAATATGTTTTATTCAGCAATTCATTGAGCCGACAATTACGTGACCCAATTGAAGTAGTTATATCGCCCGTTTCGTCTTTTTTGATTTCTTTAGATAGACCTAATGAACCATTCATACCGTAAAATACGCCATTACTAGTGCGTTGTATATTGTGTTCTTTTAACCCAAGTTCAAACCGCATAATCTCACCAGTATTTGTATCACCTAATAGCCAAGAACCGGGATAATCACCTGCATTATCTTTCATCATAATCTCAATATAATCATCTAATGTTCGGCCATATTGCATGGCTTGGCGAATTCGGCAAAAATAGGGGACACCTAATTGCGGTTTATAATTTATGCCGGAAATGGTAGTCTCGCACCCAATTATACCACTTGAACACAAAAACCAATCCGCAGAACTGGCTATAAGACCGGGCGATGTTTGCATCACAAAAGGCAGACCATTCTCTGGTGTGATATATAATACAATATTTAGGATAGAGCCTGATACAAAATCTGAATGGGTATTATGCGCTAAAATAATTTCGCCGGTTTCGGTGGCGTTTCCGCATGCTATAAATGCGCTACATCTTTGATTTTTTTTTAAACCAAAGACATCGTATAAAGTTAGAAAGGAATTCCATGCAATCAAAAAATCAATGGTAACCTCTTTGCCCATTTGATAGGCGCCTTGAGAAATCCCGCATATTTCTTGGTAAAATTCGGGGAATTTTTTCGCAATGATGGGTTTTATTGTGCGATTACTTTTTTGCATGTATTTAGCAAACGGGATTTTTATGTATTTTTTTACCAAGAATGGTAAAATCACGGTTTGAATACGTAATAATTCGCATGATAATAAGGCGCCGTGTGCAAATCCGCGGTCAAATGCGTTTCCATAAATATGTATAACGTTCCATCCTTCTTTTTTCGCAATAATATGGCCTTGGATTTTATGAGATTTCTTGGTAATATTATGTTTTTGTTTTGATTTGTGTTTTGAAAAATACTTCATAAATAATATTGTAGTGTTTCTACAATATTATGAGATTTGATTACATAGTCAACATTAGAGCTAATAAAACGAACATGAGTAAAAACGGCAAAAGTACTAAAAACCATGCGATGCCCGGTGCGCCCGCATTACATATTAGGTTCAAAACCCACGTCCAGAATACAATGTATAGAGCTTTAATCACAAAAATCAATAGTGTGCTTGAAACATCGCATGAATAAGAGCCTAAACAATATACATTACTGTATTGCATATTTTGAATATACATAACAATTAAAGCGACTATCGAAACAGATAAATATATTATGGCGGGTGTGCACATTTTACGAAATCCAATATTAGGCATTGTTCTATAAATATAGTGAATATTTTATTGCGTTATACTTTTGGTGGATTTGTTGCACTAAATAATCTACCGCTAGGTTGGTCAGTAGTAGAATATGATTTAGTTGCATCCAAATTAGCACTTGCGAGTCGCGACGATGATACTGCACCCGCAGTTGACCCGAATGATGAAATAACGTCTGTTGGACGGCCCAATGAAAAATCCCACAATTTACTTAATGATTGTGTAAAATCGGATGCACCACCTTTTTGTCTTTTACTTTTGTTTCGTTTTCCGCCGATTTTCGCCAATTGTCTAGAATCAACCACATTGGCTGGGTCAGTCATATCATTATTATACGAATTCTGAGGTATCATTTTATCAGGACTAGGAAAAGAAAAATAGGGGTTGTTTCCTCCGCGGATAGCTAAGCCAACCGGCTCGGTTTTATCGCAACCACATCCACCTTTTTTTCGCCTAGTTTTTTTATTTTTGCCTAAATGTCGTTTAGTTTTGCTCTTCTTTTGACCATTCTTTTGGCCACCATATTTTGTTTGAGACATTTATACATATTCATGATATAATCTATTACGCTATGTATTTCACTCAATATCAACATGAGTGAGCATATGTCGGCGACAACACACATTCGTCAAATTCAAATCATCTAAAACTTGTCCTTCTGGTGTTTTTTCTATCATTGCCTTGGTCAAATAAACCACTTTTTCAACCCGAACCCCCTTCGCCAATTTTAATCGGCGAACTTCTTCTTGGTAATATCGGTATTTATCCGCTAAAACCCCCCCACATGTAACGCATTTAATAGGGATAATCATTTATAATATATCTATATGTTCTATTTATTTAACTGGATATTTACTAAATCAATTTTCTGGGCTTATAATAGAATGAACAAAAAATACGCGATTATACTATTATTACTCATATTTATTGTTTTAGCAATCGGTCTATTTATGGGTTCTATTCATGAAGGGCTTGATAATGTAAATGAACAAACAATCAATTCAGCTTTGCCTATTCCATATGGATATTATATTATTTCATCCGACTCTGTTGCTAAAACAAATACGATTACCAGAATACCATATGGATATATATCCAGTGATGGAGGTAAAACCATTGAAACCAATAGTCGCAGCACAGCATATGCTAAAGAGTATAATGAGAATGCTACCGATTTACCATTATCACCCGATTCTGTCGCGAATGCAGACGTAACTCAAATTAGCAAAAATATGCGATATGATATAAATAATATACCGGATTATCACGATGATTATCAAGGCGACCCTGCCGAATTGCAACTAATAAAAGGTAATACAACATATTATGAACCGGGGTCATATTTATTCGGTCCATCTAGTTATGTTCCCAATTATGAAGATAGTGTTTATTTGAGTTCAACAACCGGTCAATCAACCGTGACGCCTGTATATAATATTGCGGCAATGGCTGTCGGGTTTTGCGCACAAAACCAACATGATAAGACAGCGATAGAACAAAACTGCAATGCTTTAGACGCAAATACATGTGCATCAACTTCATGTTGCGTTTTATTAGGTGGCCAGAAATGCGTCGCAGGTGGGGCAAATGGACCGAATTTGAAAACGAATTATAGCGATATTTTAGTGCAAAATAAGGATTCGTATTATTATCAGGGGAAATGCTATGGTAATTGCAGTGGTTCAATAAATTATGCGAATCTGGAAAAAAAATCTTGGGAATCTGCATACGTATAAACCGTCTTTGGTGGTTCAGTCTTCAAATGTTACACCTCTTTACATTTCAAACGCCGATTATAATATAAAACCATAATTATATATTATATATAATGGATTATGTTTATGTATTACTTTATGGAAGTGAGTGGGAAGATATAATAATATTATTATCAAAGGAAGATGCTATACATGAATCAATAAACCAACCGAATTCTAGAGTTGAAATTTTTAGTAAAAATACCAAATTGGGATATACGCCAACTTATAATTACTATAAAAATGGAGAAATTGTATATAAAAACTAATAATTTTATATTAGGAAAATAAACGGCGTTTTAAATGGAAAAAGGTGTAAAAGGCGTAAAATTGAATAATTTATTTATTTTTATGTAAAATAGATAAATCTAACGATAATAAATGTTAACTGTCGCCATTTTCATCAAGTCTCTTGACCAATCTATTACATACCATATCGGTAAAAATGCCCAGGAAAATTACGATATTATAGATTCGGCAAAGGCCGATGATATTTGGTTTCATGTAAATAACCGTCCATCTAATCACGTTATTGCGGAAATGCCTGAAGACATAGACCGGTCACAAATCCGATATATAGTTAAACAGGGTGCCGTTTTGTGTAAACAGTATTCCAAATATTCCAGTGAAAAAAATGTAGATATTATTTGGACGCGCGTTAAAAATGTGAGTAAATCGGGGGCATTGGGGTCGGTTATCACTACAGATACAAAGAATGTTGCTATATAAGACTTTATTTTATACTATAACCTTTCGTCGTCTTTTTCTTCATCTTTTTATCTGTTTCATTATTTGTATCGCTATGAATCAAATCATGACACTTCCCACAAACCGACATTAAATTCGCCAGATGATTTTTATGAAAAGTCCCAATAAATCCGTCGGTATTCGCCGATTTTTGCGGTGAAATATGATGTATTTCTTCGCCCATATTTTCCTTACACATCTCGCAAATACCCCGTATTTTTTTCGCATTATAAGTCGCCGAATTATTGGATAGACCACCGCCCCCCGATTCGGGATGATATTTATTGCGAATTTGATAGGCCTTTTCCAAGAATTCGTCGGGTAAATACAGTGATTTGCATACTTCTAGACCATACATACGATTCCCCGGACCTTCGCGCAACTGTCGGTCATATATTAAACAGTCCTCTTCCCGGTCATACGTAACGGCCATATGCATTATACGCAAATCCGGTAACTCGCTATATTTCAAAATTTCATGGAAATGGGTAGCGAATATATACGACGCGCGTTTTTTCTCTAAATCAAGTAGACCAGCCATAAAAATACTCAATGCCGATTCGGTCTCAGTACCTGAACACAATTCATCGCCCAAAACCAAACTATTCTCATCCGCCATCTTTAAAATGAGACGCAATTCCGACATTTCAACCGCAAACGTGGAAAGTCCTTTGAAAATGTTATCATTTCCCAAGATTCGCGAAAATATCGCCGTATAAGGTTTATACACGAATTTACTACATGGAACATATAATCCCGATTGCGCCATAATAACCGCAATACCTAATGCCCGAATAAGCGACGTTTTCCCGACGGCATTTGTTCCATATAATAATATACCGTTACGTATGACC
>Ga0247722_10000473_pt1 | contig 24874 bp, 29 predicted proteins | sample MSEWelMarce3H_FC_FD_189094 | JGI IMG/M metagenome (GOLD analysis project Ga0247722, IMG submission 189094) | Subsurface sediment microbial communities from gas well in West Virginia, United States - MSEEL Well Study Marcellus 3H_FC | ecosystem: Environmental > Terrestrial > Deep subsurface >... | reverse complement strand
ACGAGGGTCAACGCCCAAAACTCTCATTGCAGTCCTCGTGCTTTCTCAATTAGTCAAAGTTAAAGCCTAAGGTGATGGAGCAAGGCCTTATTCGAGGCTCGCCATAACTTCATCAGAAACATCAAAATTACTATAAACATTTTGCACATCATCAAGCTCTTCGATCGCATCGATTAATTCGAAAACCTTCTTTGCTCCATCGGCGTCCAATGGGATAGACATCGATGGCAAAAATGAAGAATCAGCCGATTCATAATCGATTCCCGCGGTTTGCAGGGCGGTACGTACCGGCACCAAATCAACTGGCTCGCTCACGATTTCAAATGCCTCACCAAGATCGTTTACTTCTTCGGCGCCAGCTTCTAGGACTGCTTCCAGGATTGAATCCTCTGTGAGAGAACCATCCTTCTTTACGATGACGACACCCTTGCGATTAAACAAATAGGAAACAGAACCAAGATCTGCCATGGAGCCACCGTTTCGGGTAACTGCAACTTTTACTTCGGATGCCGAACGGTTTCGATTATCGGACAAACACTCGATCATGATCGCTACGCCGTTTGGGCCATAACCCTCGTACATGATGGTGATCCAGTCTTTTGCACCAGCTTCTAATCCGGCACCACGTTTGATTGCACGTTCGATGTTGTCAGATGGCATCGATGATTTCTTAGCTTTGGCAACTGCATCAAATAATGTTGGATTGCCATCCATGTCTGCGCCACCATTACGTGCGGCAACTTCAATTGCACGAATCTGCTTAGCGAATACCTTTGCACGACGACTATCAATGATCGCCTTCTTATGCTTAGTCGTAGCCCACTTGGAATGGCCTGACATGGATTCACCTCACCTAGCTACAGTTCAAACTTTTGTTATTGGATTACTTTACCTTTAGAAGTGCTGGCCGGGCTACTTGCTCAATGAAATATCGATGGATTCGGTTATCGCGGGTAATTTCAGGGTGGAAAGATGTTGCTAGCGCAGTTTTTGAACGTACCGCCACCGGATGTGAATCGATTGACGCAAGAACTTGAACCGTGTCCGACACCTTTTCCACCCAAGGCGCACGAATGAATACAGCTCGGATTAGCTGATCTGAACCATCATCGAAAGCAATATCTGATTCAAAGGAATCCACCTGGCGTCCAAAAGCATTACGTCTAACGGTGATATCTAATCCACCAAAGCTCTTTTGACCTTGTTTTGCATCAAGAATTTGATCGGCCAGCAAGATCATTCCTGCGCAAGAACCATAGACCGGCATTCCGTTGTTGATCTTGTTCTTAAGCAAATCAAAAATGCCGAAGACTTCTGCTAATTGAGCAATAGTCGTGGACTCTCCCCCAGGCAAAACCAAAGCATCGATGCTTTCAATCTCACTCGCGCGTCGAACTGGAACAGCTTCTACTTCACAAGTAAGTAAGGAATCAATGTGCTCGCGCACATCACCTTGTAAAGCTAGTACTCCAACTTTCATTGAACGTTAAGTTACCAACCACGTTCTGAAAGACGGTGCGGAGCAGGCAGGTCAGCAACGTTAATTCCGACCATTGCTTCACCAAGGCCGCGTGATGCATCTGCAACAACCTTTGCATCATCCCAAAAAGTTGTTGCCTTGACACATGCCGCTGCGCGCTGGGCTGGATTTCCAGATTTGAAAATTCCTGAGCCAATGAAGACGCCATCTGCGCCCATGCTCATCATCAAGGCAGCATCTGCAGGAGTTGCAATTCCACCAGCGGTGAAAAGAACAACTGGAAGTTTTCCAGTTTGTGCAACTTCCTTCACTAAATCATAAGGAGCCTGAAGTTCCTTGGCCGCCACATACAGCTCGTCTTCACGAAGTGATGAAAGTCGACGAATTTCGCCACCGATCATTCGCATGTGTTGCATCGCGTTTGAAACATCGCCTGTGCCTGCTTCACCCTTAGAGCGAATCATTGCTGCGCCTTCATTAATACGACGAAGTGCTTCACCTAAATTGGTGGCACCACAAACAAAAGGAACTGTGAAATCAAACTTATCGATGTGGTTTACATAATCTGCTGGAGTCAAAACTTCTGATTCATCGATGTAATCAACACCTAGAGATTCCAGAACGCGAGCTTCGACGAAATGTCCGATACGAGCCTTTGCCATTACCGGGATCGAAACCGCTGCCTGAATTTTCTCAATCATGTCAGGGTCTGACATGCGGGCAACTCCGCCTTGAGCGCGGATATCTGCAGGTACGCGCTCTAGCGCCATAACAGCAACTGCGCCGGCATCTTCAGCGATCTTTGCTTGTTCGGCATTTACGACATCCATGATGACGCCGCCCTTGAGCATTTCCGCCATTCCGCGCTTTACGCGACCGGTGCCAGTTACTTCAGCCATTATTTAGTACTCCGCTTCAATCGAAAGATAGAGCCCAATCCTACTTCGTCTTTTCAATAGCGCGAGACGTAAATTCAGGCTCGCGGTCGGTCAAAGCGACCCAAACTTGGCCCCGATCAAAGTTCATAACGGTGCCATCACTAAAGGAAAAGGTGGTCCCAGATTCAGCGGTGGGTCTGTTCCATACAGTTACAAACCGTTCGCCGTTGCGAAGAACATATGCCTTACCTGTACCTATGGTCTCGGATAAAGGTGTTACTCCGCCAAATTTATCGCCGTACTCTGAAGATGAAATTTCCACCATTTGAATAACAAAGGTTGTAGGTCCAAGGACCACGCCACTTTCTGCACGATTCAATTTTTCATTGTGGGATAAAAGCCAGCGAGATTCTTCTGTTGACCATTCTGCAGTGTACGTTGCGGCCGGCCATTTCACTTCAACCTTCTGAGTTGGTGTGCCACCTTCTTGCAGCTCTCCAAAAACAAAACCAACATTCTTTGCCGAATCAACTTGGAGATTATCGTCAATTATTTTCTGCATCAATAAATCGGCTCGAAGTACCATCGCAAAAGGTTGGTTGCGGTTTGGGTCTGTTGTATAGATTGTTGGGCTTTGACGTTGCGCGCCCAGATCTTGAAGATTTGCTGCCGAAATTACTGGAAGAAGTTTGCGCTGCGCTCCACTGTAAGCAAACGCAACACGTCCAAATTGACTCAAGATGTCGATATCTGAAATTCGTGCACTGCGAACTGGTCCAACTCGCTGAGGGATAACGGTAGAAAAAATCGCAGCCAATCTAGTTAAGCCACCCTCTACCTGTTCGATGTACACGATGTCAGCATCTTCTAACCCAATTTGTGGATGGGCGGCATTTGTATCATCGATTTTTACTGCAAGCACTCGACCATCAACACCTTCACGACCGCTGAGAACGCTCGTTGCCTTTTTCGCAGGCAGTAAATCAGATACAACCCCACACCCAGTAAGGGCAAAAACCAAAACTATTGCAGAAGATTTTCTAAAGAACATCAGATTCGAATTCATAAGTAATCGGTAAAGGGGCTGTTCCTGCGAGTCGGAAAATTCTTACGATCAACTTGGCGCGAACCATTTGAGTTCTGGCCACAGCATCAGTGTGAATAGCAATTGCGACTCTGATTTTGTCAGTTAAGCCCGATAACTCTGTCAGCAAAGCGCTATCTGCCGCCGTGGCTAAATGTTGAGAATCCTCAAGAAGAAGACCTAGAGCGCCAGACAATCCGCTTTCTGCTTGTGATCGATTCTGGATATCTGCATCGCGTGCTTGATACGCGGCTGCGGTTAACAACATTGATGATGCAGGATCTGCAATATCGCTGTGTGCGATTTCCAACGCGACAGCAGCTCTTTTTTGCAGAAGCACATCAAGATTTGCCCAACTTGTTTCAACTCTGTGATGCAATCTATCCAAGCGAGTTGCCGTAAATGTCAGGTACCACACAATAAGTAGGATCAGGAGCGCTGAAACTAACCACCGAGTCATTGCTTCTCCTCTTTGCTTAAGAATCGATTCCACGGTCGGGTGTCAGATGCCAATCGAACTTTCTGACTCCCCACAATCGACATTTCGTAGACCGAATAAATCTGCTGTGCAACCACGGTCCAATCAAACTTCTTTGATCGCTCTTTACCTCGAGCTGATAATTCTTTTCTTTTTGTTTCATCTCGCAGCAGGTCAATGACGACCTTTGCTAATTCGGTAGAACTCTCTGATTCAAATAGCGCACCAAATTCTCCGTGCCCCAATAAATCATCAAAGGCAGGAATGTCACTTGCTACAACGCACGCACCACCTGCCAGTGCTTCGGCCAGAATGATTCCGAATGATTCACCGCCGGTATTTGGTGCAACATAGACAGCAACTGATGACATGAAGTCCGCTTTTTCGGACTCCGTGATTTTGCCTAAAAATTCAAAACGTTGTCGCAACTGTGGATCAATGCCTTCGATCACTTCTGCCGGATCACCTGGACCAGCAACAAAAATCTTTACATCAGGAGCAAATCGAGAAATCACAGGTAGCGCATCAATTAGAACACTTAATCCCTTACGCGGCTCCTCAAATCTTCCAATGAAGCCAATGCTATTTCCAGACCATTTCTCTATGGTCTTTCCATCCGTGTAACGATTGGCATAAATACCATTAGGGATAATCACCGCGTCGGTATCTAAGTGATCGGTAAGAGTCAGACGCGCTGCCTCAGACACCGCGATTCGGGCTGATAATTTCTCGATTGCCGGCTCAAGAATTGGACCGATCGCAAAGATAATCTTCTGACGTTTTGCAGCTGCGTGAAAGGTTCCAACCATTGGCCCATCTGCAGCCCAACACGCCAACAGTGAAATTGAAGGAATCGCTGGTTCGTGCAAGTGCAACAAGTCGAATTCACCCTGTGAAATCCATTGACGTACTCGAGCAAAAGCTACTGGCCCAAATAGCACTCGTGCGACTGCGCCGTTGTAAGGAATCGAAATTGGTTTACCAGCGTTAACGACATATTCAGGCAAATTCGATTCATCAATTACTGGCGCTAGAACAGACACATCGTGTCCTGATTCGATTAAGAACTCGGCAAGATCGCGAATGTGATTTTGCACCCCACCCGGCGTATCCCAACTGTAGGGACAAACAATTCCAATTTTTAAACTTCGACTAAGCATTAAGTACGTTCCTTGAAATCGCCATCAATCCAGATGCGTTGCAACATGTGCCAGTCTTGCGGATTCTCTGAAATTCCGTCTTCAAAATACTGCGCGGTCATTTGAACAATCTCTTTGACCTTACCTCTTTCATCTCCTGAACTTGGCAAGATGACATTTCTGAATTCAATGTGTACTCCGGTTTCCGTGTACGAAACGAAAGCAGTAATCAGCGGAGCTTTGGTGCGCAAAGCTAGTAAAGCTGGACCTGCTGGCATCCGTGCAACACCATCAAAGAAATCAACCTCGATACCTGAGCGAGAGAGATCTCTGTCGGAAACCAACGCAACTAACGCCCCTTCGTTAAGTCTTTCCTCCAAAGTGTTGAGCACCCGTCCATCTAGAGGCAAAACCTCCATACCCATCGCCTGTCGATAGGCCAAAAACTTTAAGAACAATTTCTCTGGCTTTAAGCGCTCCGCAACGGTCACGAGCCGAATACCTTTTGCGCAGAAATATGCACCAGCATGATCCCAATTTCCCGCGTGCGGAACCGCAACTATGACGCCTGTTTTTGCTGCAATCGCATCAGTTAAAAGATGCTCATTAGTAACCGAGGTTGTCTGGATGATTCGTTCTTTGCTCCAGTCCGGCAATCGAAATGTGTCGCACCAATAACGCATGTACGAACGCATTGCCTCGATTACCAACAAGTCTAAATCTAGTGTGGTCATCCCCGGCTGAGTTCTAGATAGGTTAGACCGTAATCGTTGAACGCTTTTTCCGTTGCGTTTTACCAGAAAATCAGAAACTCGATATGCAAGTTTGTAAGCAGTGCTTTCTGGCAACCATCTCACTATTCGCCAACCAGCGAAATAAACATAAGCCGACAAATTATCCTTCATTGTTACTTGCTCGCTTAACGATAAACATTCGTTGCACAACGGTGAATAAGCCGAGAATTGCGAGTAACCACATTCCGATTGAAAGAACAAAAGGAACACCTAAGCCATCAAATCCAATTGCCGCCAAAGAAATAATCAAACGTTCTGTCCGTTCGGCAATGCCTCCGGAGCAAGCCATTCCAAAACTTTCCGCCTTTGCTCTGATGTAAGGAACTAGTAATCCAGTTACCAAAGTTGCTAATGCAACATATGCCAGCTGATCATTTTGATTTATAAGATAAATCGTGACACCAATTAAAATCGAAGAATCGGTTATCCGGTCAATTGTGGAGTCCAGGAAACCGCCCCATCGACTGGAACCCGCACTGGATAATCTCGCCATAGTTCCATCGAAAAGATCGCTCAAGGCCAGAACACAGATGGCAAGAGTTCCGATAAAGAAATCGCCCCGCGGGTAGAAATACAAGGAACAGATGACAACGCCTGTCGCACCAGTCCAAGTAACCACATTTGGGGTCAGGCCTCGTCGCAAAGCAAAAGCCGCCACTGGGGTAATAACCCGAGTGACCGCTGGCTTTAAACGCGCACTTAACATCAAGGACCATCGTAGGCTGACCCAGTGCAAACACAAATCACCAAAGGCGTAATTCACGTATATGGCCACGCCAGCGCCGAGCCTGAACTTGTCGCCAAAAGCTTCGGGGGCGTCTTTGCCCAAGAAGTTCACAGCGACAGCGATCTGGCGATTTTTGCGATCAACCCATCTGCAGGTGTGGATCAAGAAACGATTTCGCGCTGGGCCGAGCTTGATGAATTTCAAATTCCCCGGCTTGTTGTAGTGACACATTTAGAAAAACAAGAAGCCGATTTTGATGATGCAGTGATGATTGCAAATCGTGTTTTCTCTGCGATGGCTACCCCATATTTAGTTTTACATGATGAAGCAGGTTTACCTATTGCTCTAATTTCATTGGCCGATTTATCAATTGTGGATTACTCAACAACTCCCCCAACTTCGCGCATGAGCGATCCAGAACATAAGACCTTGGTTCAAGAGTTTAGGGATGAGTACCTCGAATTAGTTCAAGCAAGTGGCGAACAAGCCTTTGCTGCAGGTTTACTTTTCCCGGCTATTCCCTTATGGATTGAAAGAGGAATTGGCGTTGACATTGTTCATGGCTACATCAAGGAGTTAAATCTTTAATTACCAAGCTGCTGAAAGCTCATCTCTAGTTAAGTGCAACAACTGAGGCAGAACCTTTGTTTTTCCAATAATCGGCATGAAGTTTGCATCACCACTCCAACGCGGCACAACATGCTGGTGGATGTGTGCAGCTACACCTGCACCTGAGATCGCACCTTGATTCATGCCCAAATTAAATCCTTCAGGGGCTGAAACTTTTCGGATTGTTTGCATGGCATGTGCTGACAGCGCTGATATCTCATTGCGCTCTTCATCGCTTAAATCCGTAAGGTCAGCCACATGTCGGTATGCACACACTAATAGATGTCCAGGGTTATAAGGGTAAAGATTCATTACAACGTAGGCGGTTTGCCCTCGATGAACTATTAAACCTTCTTCATCGCTCTTTTGGGGAATCGCGCAGAACGGACACTCGATGTCATTGTCTTCTAACGGCCTATTTTCTCCGCGTAGGTATTCCAAACGATGTGGAGCCCATAAGCGAGCCCATGCATCAGGCATTCCAGCACCATTTATTTCATGGCTCACTGATTACACCTGTGTTCGTTCAGCAACAACCTTTTTAATCTCAGCTATTGCATCAGCTATTGGGATTCCATTCTTCTGCTCACCGTTGCGATAGCGGAATGAAACTGCACCAGCCTGTTGATCTTCTTCTCCGGCAATAACCATAAATGGAATCTTTTGCATCTGTGCATTTCGCACCTTCTTTTGCATTCGATCATCTGATGCATCTAGCTCAGCGCGAATACCTGCTTTACGCATAGCTTTGATGACATCGCCCAAATAATCAGAGAAAGTGTCAGCAACGGGAATACCAATAGCTTGGACTGGTGCCAACCAAGGTGGGAAAGCTCCGCTGTAGTGCTCCGTCAGAACTCCGAAGAAGCGTTCAATCGATCCAAATAAAGCTCTATGAATCATTACAGGTCGTTGACGCGTTCCATCTGTCGCTGAATATTCAAGTTCGAAACGTTGGGGCAGCTGGAAATCAACTTGGATCGTAGACATCTGCCACGTGCGGCCAATTGCATCCTTTGCTTGCACTGAAATTTTAGGACCGTAGAAAGCAGCTCCACCTTCATCCAAGACTAATTCTAGATTCTGCGCAGTTGCGGCTTTTCTAAGCGCTTCGGTTGCCTCGGCCCAATCCGCATCCTCACCAACAAACTTTTCTTCATTCTTGGTTGATAACTCTAGATAGAACTCATTCAACCCATAGTCGCGCAGCAGATTCAAAACAAATGTGAGTAGCGAATCAAGTTCTCCCACCATTTGTTCTTTAGTGCAGTAAATATGCGCATCATCTTGGGTGAAGCCGCGAGCACGGGTAATTCCGTGCAGCACACCCGACTTTTCGTAGCGATACACGGTTCCAAATTCAAAAAGTCGCAAAGGTAATTCGCGATAAGAACGACCACGTGATTTGTAAATCAAATTGTGGAAAGGGCAGTTCATTGGCTTCATGTAGTACTGCTGGCCTGGCTTTCTGACGGTGCCGTCAGCATTGAGTTCTTCGTCAAGAATCATGGGTGGGTACATGCCGTCGGCGTACCACTGCAAGTGGCCCGAGGTTTCAAAGAGAGCTGCTTTTGTTAAATGCGGAGAGTAAACAAATTCGTAGTTCTCTTCTTCATGTCGAATACGTGAGTAATCCTCCATCGCTCGGCGAACGATTCCGCCCTTTGGATGGAATACAGCCAAACCTGAGCCGATCTCTTCTGGAAATGAAAACAAATCTAGCTCGGTACCCAAACGGCGATGATCTCTTTTTTCCGCTTCTGCAAGAAGTTCCAGGTAAGCATTCAATTCATCTTGTGATGGCCATGCAGTTCCATAAATTCTTTGAAGCATCGGATTCTTTTCAGAGCCACGCCAATACGCTGCAGCTGTTCGCATTAACTTGAAAGCGGGAATGTGCTTAGTAGATGGCAAGTGCGGACCACGACATAGGTCGCTCCAAACAGGGTTTCCGTCTCTGCCCAAGTTGTCATAAATCGTTAGCTCAGAGCCTCCGACTTCGACCGAAGCTTCTTCGCCCGCTGGTCCCTTAATTCCGATCAGTTCACATTTGTATGGCTCATGCGCCAACTCTTTAAGTGCTTCTGCTTCAGTTGTAACACGGCGGCGAAATCTTTGTCCCTCTTTAACAATCTTGCGCATTGCACTTTCAATTTTTACCAAGTCGTCTGGATTAAAAGTGTTAACTGGATCGAAGTCGTAATAGAAGCCATCCTTAATCGGAGGTCCAATTCCAAGACGAGTATTTGCATAAACCTCTTGAACTGCTTGTGCCATAACGTGTGCAGTTGAGTGGCGCAGAACTGCTAAACCATCAGGTGATGAAATCACAATTGATTCAACGACATCGCCGTCCGAGAGTTCAGTCCACAAATCCTTAAGGGCCCCATTGACTCGGCACACGACAACTTCTTTATTGTCGGCAAAGATATGGGTTGGGCGTTGATCTGCCTCTAGCTTTAGGGCAGCGCCATCAACTGTGATCGAAATCTGGGCCATGTGGTTAGCCTACCGAAGTCCTTAGCGCCATCGCTTCAATTTCGGCCAAGAATTCAGCGGATTGCTCAACTTCTCTTCCATCTATAGCGGTTACAGGTTGAGCTATTCGTAAACTGCTCAATAAAAATGCGGATTGAACCCGAGAAATTTCGGATCTATCAATGCTTCTGACAGAGACGCCGCAGTATTCGATCACTAAGGCACGCATGACTCCTGGCAATACGCCATCACTAATTGGTGGCGTAACCCACTTGTCATCAATGCGCAGCAGCAGATTGGTTACCGAACCTTCACAGATTTTTCCTTTGTCATTGCAAACAATCGCTTCATCTGCGCCCAAAAGTTTGATGGCTTCGAGTATTTTTAGGCGATGGGTGTACGGATAGCTTTTTATGGGTTGGCCTTGCACCACAATCTCTTTGTCATACGTCAACAATTTCGCCCCGTGCATCACTGGTTCATAGGCAAGATGAACCGCGCTCCAATTTCCATTTTTGCCAAAGGAAAGTCGCAATAATCCATGTGCGTGCTGTTGAGTTTCCAGCAGATTCTCAACAGAATTTCGAACCAAATCCTCTGCCGGTATTCGAAGTCCCAGCTGTTGTGCGCTAGCAACAGCACGGCGCATATGTCTAGACAATGCCCAAGGCTTGTTTTCTACAGTCTTTATTGTTTCAAAGACTCCATTACCAATCATCCAACCCTTGTCGTTGCAATCACTTTCTTCGATCGGGACCAGCGCGCCGTTTTGTATGACTCTCATTAAATTTGCCCTGCAGCAATCTTTATCAATCGCGAGGCTTTCAGTTCAGTTTCTTCCCATTCAGCTTGGGATTGGCTGCTGAAAGTGATGCCTGCGCCTGTTCCGAAATTGATCTTTTCATCTTTCCAGAAAATGCGAATAGCAACTGACAGTTGAGCTTGATCCCCTTGTACCCAACCCAATATTCCGCAATAAGGTCCACGTGGCTTTTCGTGTTCTGCAATCACTGAAACCGCAGATGACTTAGGTGCACCACTGACTGACCCGGGAGGTGAGATTGACTCAAGGATGCTGCGCCACGAAATTCCAGAAACCAAATCTCCTTCAACATCAGATACCAAATGCTGTAAACCTGGATGATCCTGACTGTAAAGCAGCCGCGAGACTTCGACGGTTCCACTTTGACAAATCATTCCTAAATCATTTCGCATCAGATCTACGATCATGATGTTCTCTGATTGATCTTTGGTTCCAAACTCGGAAGAGCCCAGTAACTGGGTGCCCTTGATGGGAGATGTTTTTACTCTCGAACCTGAACGTTGCAGAAACAGTTCAGGTGAAGCCGATGCAATGTTGAGCTCAGGTATCTCGAGATAACTTGCCCACGGTGCGGGATTGTTATTGAGAATCCCTTGAAACAATCCACGTAAATTTGAGTTTGAATCGTCAGTAGTTAATCGGCGACATGCGTTAACTTGATAGACCCAACCTTGAGCAATCAACTCTCGAATTCGCTCGACATAACCGATGTACCCCACTTGATCAGGAACACTGTCCCATTGGGATTTAATGGGCGACCAACTGGCATCTGGAAAATCTGAATCAACAACGGTTGCAAACTTCGCGGCGGTAAAAGCTCCTTCAAAGGTTGTAGACACCGCCCAAAAATCTCCATCATCCAAACAGGAAGGCTCATGCGAGATCTCAACGAGATCAGTTGCTAATCGTCCCCCCATCCAAAACATGGGTTGATTCATCTGGTTTGGCACGGGATAACGCTAACCAATCCCCCTCACTTTGGCGCTTACGGCTCTCCTGCGCTAGATTTGCCCTCCTCGCGGACGTAGCGCAGTTGGTAGCGCGGAACCTTGCCAAGGTTCAGGTCGCCGGTTCGAACCCGGTCGTCCGCTCTGATACTCGCCGTTTAGATTGAACTCTCTTCAAAGAATTAAATCTAGCGGCGATATTTATATGGTCGGGTGGCCGAGAGGCGAGGCAAGGGACTGCAAATCCCTCTACACGGGTTCAAATCCCGTCCCGACCTCCATTATTAGTGAAAGACTCATCGTCTACACATAACGGAGGATGTTGGCAATGTCGGCAGATGAATCAGTTCGCCCCTGGGGACATTACGAAGTTCTGCAAGAAAGTGATCACCATAAAGTTAAGTGCATTTACGTTTCTTCAGGTTGCCGTCTTTCATATCAGCGTCATCAAAAACGTCAAGAACATTGGTTCATTGTTTCTGGAGTAGCTACCGTTACTTTAGATGGTCAAGTCTTCACAAAACTTCCGGGTGAAACTGTTGATGTCGGTGTCGGTATTTTGCACCGAATTGGAAATGAAGGATCTGAGGAACTTGTCTTTGTCGAAATTCAAACAGGAACGTACTTTGGCGAGGACGATATTGAGCGTATTGAGGATGATTATTCGCGGTAAATGACTGTTGTATAGTTCTCACACCTAGGACGATTGGCTCAGCGGTAGAGCACCACATTGACATTGTGGGGGTCACTGGTTCGATCCCAGTATCGTCCACACAGAAGAAATTACTGAATGACCAGATTTACCCATGAGTATCCAAAGAGTTTAGATAAAGTTCGGGGATGTACAAGCCCGAAGACTTCTCTCAATTCTTGGCCTCGCGCAGAAGCACCCGTGATTTTCTTTCAACGCCGGTGCCGCAAGAAATTCTTGAACAAATCCTTAAAGACAGTCTTACCGCCCCTAGTTGGTCAAATACACGTCCATTTAAGGTAGCTGTTGCATCCGGTGAGGTACGTGATCGAATTAGTACCGAATTCCTTTCACGTTGGGGCGTTCTCTCCAAAATCATGCGCAAAGGAATTTTGAACAAACTTAGGATTATTTATTCCAGATACGGACTTCCTACAAGTAATCGTTCAATTGCAAAGCCATACCCTGCTGACTTAAAGCCTCGCGCCGAACGCGTTGGTCGGGAAATGTATGAATTCTTTGGCGTTGCTCGAGGAGACCGTCCAGCTCGCGATCAACAATGGGCTAAGAATTATTCATTCTTTGGTGCACCGGTTGAGCTCTTCATTTATGTTCACAAGTCGCTGCATGTCTACGCAGCATCTGATGCTGGATTGATGATGCAAAACTTAATGTTGTCGGCACACGCCCACGGTCTAGGAACATGTGCTCAAGGCGCCGTTGCTATTTGGGATGATGTTGTTCGCAAAGAGTTTGATGTACCTAAGGGCTATCGATTGCTGTGTGGAATTTCTCTAGGTTACCCAAGTGAGTCTTCAATAAATGAGTTCAGGGCTAATCGTTTGGAAGTTGAGGAATTAACGCTAAAGCCACGTAAGGTCTAGTTGTGACGCTCTTAGAAAATCTCCCCTCTTTTGTCCTGGCAACTACTTTGTTGGTAATGATCCCTGGCCAAGGAGTTGCAATGGTCTTGCGTCAATCCATTATTGGCGGACCGAAAGCAGCTTTTCTTTCTTCCATTGGAAACTGTGCAGGCATATTGATTTGGAGCGTTTCGAGTGCCATCGGACTATCTGCGATATTTACTGAATCAGAAACTGCATATTTGATTCTCAAATGGTCCGGAGTTGTTTTCTTGACCTTCATTTCTGCACAAACCTTTCTATCTCTTCGAAAAGAGTTCGGAAAGTTTGATCTAGAAAGCCATGAGGAATCAACCGCCTGGGGATCATTTAGATTGGGTTTGATAACTAATCTCACTAATGCAAAGGCTGCGGTTTATGCCGTTGCTTTTATCCCTGCATTTATTCCTAAGGAAACTTCTCTGGGATTCGGAATCATCGCTCTAGGCGCAGTCTGGGCGCTGATTTCCATTCTGTGGAACATTGGTTTGATCTGGACCGTGAAGAAATCCGCGTTATACATCCAAAAACCTATGGTTCGCAGATCGCTAACGGGTATCTCTGCAATAGGAATTCTGGGTATTGCAGTTGGTCTTGCTCTCTCGTAAAACTACTTGGTGTTGGCTTCGATAAAAGTTAACGAGTTTTGAAAGATTAGCTCTTGGTCATAATCCATAGTTGCCACGTGATAACTATTTACTAATTCGATACGGCTTTTATTGGTTGATCCAATTTCGCTAAGAATGATTTCCGTATTTGACACTGGCAAGGTGTGATCATCGACTGAATGGAACAACTGAACTGGCACCGTTATCTTGCCTAAATTGCCTCTAGTGATTCGCAGCATCTTGAGAAGTTGATAAACACCGCGAGTTGGTAATGCGTCATATCCCCATTCAGTTATTCCAGGACGCTTGATGTCATCGCCAACGCTGGTGCGCATTTTTTGCAAACGTGACAAGAAGAAGGCGAGTTCGACTGGAACACCCTTCACATGGATCATTGGGTTAACCAGAATTAGTCCAGCTAATTCATTGTTGATCGAGGCAGCCACGTTAAGCACTGTTCCACCGCCCATGGACAGTCCAACTAGAAAGACCACATCGCAGGTTTTACGGAGCTCACTTAATTCGAATTCAACTTTTGCTGGCCACTCTTGCCATTTAACTTTGTTTAAATCTTCTGGTTGTGTTCCATGTCCCGGCAATAATGGAACTCGGACTGTGTACCCCTTCGAATGAAGGAACTCTCCCCAAGGGCGCATTGATGCAGGCGATCCAGTAAATCCATGAACCAACAACACACCTATATGTGCGTTTTTACCTGAGCCTAAAGCAGCCCAATCCTGCATCCAACCTTCTGGTGCTCCCTGAACTGCCATAGTTCAAGAGTACGACTTAATCTTTGTCAGATCAATGACATACGATTCATTACATGCCAAAGGTTGAAGAGCGAACTCTCGTTGAAACAACTTTTGCGGTTCTAGATCTTGAAACATCTGGTGGCTCTCCTCGATTAGGGGCAGGAATCACCGAGATCGGTGTTGTTAAAGTTAAAGGTGGCCAAATTCTAGGAACTTTTCAAAGCTTTGTAGATCCTGGTCACTCCTTGCCGGTTTTCATTACACAATTGACTGGAATTTCAGATGAGATGTTGATTTCAGCGCCTTTCATTGATGAAATCCTTCCAACCTTGTTTGATTTTCTTGGCAGCGCGAATGAAACCGTTGTCGTTGCCCACAACTCTCCCTTTGATTTAAGTTTTTTGAAGGCCGCAGCAAAAGCTCATGAAATGGATTGGCCAGATTATGTGACAGTGGATACCGCACGACTTGCACGAGCGGTCCTTGATCGAGATGAAGTGATTAACTGCAAGCTATCTACCTTGGCTGATTTCTTTGGCGCAACAACTTCACCTAATCACCGAGCCCTTGATGATGCAATGGCAACAGTTGATGTGCTGCACGGGCTCATTGAACGTCTTACAGGTTTTGATGTTCACAGTTTTGAACAGATGCGAAATTTTCCTTCGCGAAAGAAAAGAGCTAAGCGCCCAATTTCTGAGTAAGGGCCGCCCAGTTGTTCACTAAATCTTGAGCCGCTCCTGAATCAATTGCTGAAATCGCCGCATCTACACCCGTTGCAATTCGCTCATGCAAAGAAAGTTCAGTTCTGCCCTCATAAGCTGCAATTGCAGCTGCTGCATTGAGTACACACGCATCGCGATGAGCTCCCTTTTCGCCCGAAAAAATAGCTCTTGTGATTCGTGCATTTTCAGCACCATCGCCTCCTACAAGAGCTGAAATGGGAGCCAATGAAATTCCAAATTCTTGAGGCTCAATAAGACCGCTCGTGATTTCATCTGTACCAATACTCAGAACCGATGTACTTGTTGCAAGAGTTATCTCATCAAGACCGTCATCGCCCCGAAACACAAAGCCATCAACCCCACGAGCACCTAAAACTTGGGCCATCACTAGATGCATCCGGTCGTTAGCGACACCAATTGCTGCAGCCTTTGGTTGTGCTGGATTTGCTAATGGACCCAATATGTTAAAAACAGTAGGTACGCCCAGTTCTTTTCTCGCAGTAGCGGCATGCTTCATCGCGGGGTGAAAAAGTGGAGCGAAACAAAAACCTATCCCCAAAGTCGCAAAACTCTCTTCGACCGCTGACCCATTCAGATTGATATTGATACCTAAATTTTCCAGCAAATCCGCTGATCCCGATTTTGAAGAGGCAGCACGGTTACCGTGCTTGATTACTTTCGCACCTGCTGCAGCTGCAATTATTGCTGAGGTGGTAGAGATGTTGATGGTGTGTGCGCCATCGCCACCTGTTCCAACTGTGTCAACGGCGCGTTCTGCAATAGAAATCGGTGCACAATGTTGATACATCTGAGCAACTAAAGCCCCGACTTCTTCTGGGCTCTCGCCTTTGTTTTTAAGGGCAACCAGGAATCTTTTTATTGTCGAATTATCCGCTGCGCCATTTAAAATTTCATTCATGCACCACTGAACGCGATCAACCTCTAGATCTAAACCTGAATCAACAACCGCTATGTTTTCATCCCACAGCAACTGGCTCATGAGAAAAGTTAAGCAGAAACGACTGCGGTGCCGCGCAACAATTCCGCGACGGTCTTAGCCATTGTGAAGGGATCAATTGGGTGAACCACTGAAGCCTCCGCAAGTGACCAAGCAGCAAGCCACTTATCTTCCTTGCGCCCTGTAATCACGATGATTGGTGGGCAGTTGAAAACCTCATCCTTTAGCTGCCGAGCCATTCCCATTCCACCTTCTTGGGCTGTTTCGCCATCTAAAATGAAAAGATCTGCTCGGAAACCACCTGCAAGATTTTTGGTATCGACATAAGCGCGAAGCGCGGAGCCTGTCGCAAATTCATGTATTTCATGTTCTGGTAAATCTTTGGCAACACGAACACCTAATGCCGAGGCGATCGATGATCGAACTGAAGAGTCATCGGAGTAGACGATGATCTGTTTTTTGGTCTCGGCCATGTCGTTATTCTAATGAAAAACCGCGCAGCTTCCTCCCACCGCCCGTTCCCAGGAGCACCGTTTTTGAGGTGATCCGTTTCACCTATTTGGGAGCAAAAACGAGGGGTTCTAGGCGCTCCCCAGGCAGACGCCGAGCATGTTTTCGGGAATAATCACCTCTATGTCAAGCGCCGTGTCACACCACAAGATCTCCCGTCCTAATGCAGTGGCGGTCGGAACGATTGTCTGGCTTTCCAGTGAGTTAATGTTTTTCGCAGCGCTTTTTGCAATGTACTTCACTATCCGCGCAGTTCAGGGTCCAGCCATTTGGGCAGAGTCAACCGAACTTCTGAGCATTCCTTTTGCCGCAGTTAACACAACAGTTCTGGTTCTCTCATCAGTGACTTGTCAGTTCGGTGTTTTTGCAGCTGAGCGTTTTCAAAATCGTCGAACCGGAACGTTGCTTCAGATCAACAAGTGGGGAATGCGTGAATGGTTCGCCACCACTTTCTTGATGGGCTCTTTCTTCATTGCCGGTCAGGTGTACGAGTATGCATTGTTGGTTTCAGAAGGTTTGGCACTTTCTACAAATGCTTATAGCTCTGTCTTTTATATAACAACAGGTTTCCATGGTCTGCACGTAACGGGCGGTTTAATCGCTTTCCTTATTGTGATGGTCCGTGTATCGAAGGCTCGTCGCTTTACACACCAACAAGCAACAACTGCAATTGTTGTTTCGTATTACTGGCACTTTGTTGACGTCGTTTGGATCGCGCTATTTGCCGCGATTTACCTGATTAAGTAGTAAGGAATATAAGTGAAGCGTCTATCTCGCTACCGTCGCCACAAGGCGGCTGGTCCGGCATTGTTGATTTTTGCACTGCTTGCAATAGGAACAACTTTTAGCGTTGCGAGTGCCAACACAACTGCGCAAACAACGACAGCTGATCGTTCTGCACTTATCGAAGAAGGTCGACAAATCTTTTTGAAAGGTTGCTCTTCATGTCACGGGCTGAACTCTGAAGGTGGCGTGATTGCACCATCACTAGTCGGAGTTGGCGCTGCTTCTGTTGACTTCCAAGTGGGTACTGGTCGCATGCCTATGGCAGATATGAGCACGCAGGCAATGCGAAAGGAGCCGCTGTACACACCCGAAGAAACCGCGGCATTAGCTGCATATGTGGCATCGCTGGCACCTGGTCCAGAAATTCCAACTGAAGCGCAATTGAATTACGAACGTGACGGAAGCACCGCAGAAGGTGGCGAGCTTTTCCGCAATAACTGCGCAATGTGTCACAACTTTGCCGGTCAAGGTGGAGCACTAACACAAGGTAAGTACGCACCAACGTTGATGGGTGTAGAACCAAAGCACATTTACGAAGCAATGATTACTGGTCCTCAAGCAATGCCAGTGTTTAGCGATAAGACAATTACTCCTAAAGAAAAAATGGACATCATCAAGTGGATCAAGCACGCTGAATCCGAACCAAATCTTGGTGGCGCATCGCTAGGTCGCGTAGGTCCGGTAACTGAAGGTTTACTTGCTTGGACATTTGGTCTTGGAATTCTTATCGGTGTTGCTGTGTGGCTAGCGATGAAGGCGAGATAACACTATGTCTAATGAGATTGAAGCGATAAAAGATCCAGGTCTTCCAGCACACGTCCACCGCAAAGCTGATCATGATCCTGTAGCTGCACGACGCGCAGAGCGACAAGTTGCAGCAATGTTTATGATTTCTGCTCTCGGTACCGTTCTTTTGATCGCTTCGTTTTTTATTCCTGATGATGTTTTTGTTTTTGTTCCAGTTATGGGCGATCAAAATGCCCATCAACTAGGTCTTGGTCTTGGAATGGCGATCTCATTGTTCTTCATCGGAATGGGAGCAATTCATTGGGCGAAAACTTTGATGCCCGATCAAGAAGTAATCGCACATCGTCATGAGTTCCGCTCCCCCGATTCAGATCGCAAAGAGTTTGTTGACACCGTTAAGGAAGGCGCAGCTGCAACTGGTTTGGGCCGACGTTCTCTGATTAAGAGAACTCTTGGCGCAGCGATTGGCTTGTCCGCAGTATCACCGCTACTTCTTTTTAGAGATCTTGGACCACTTCCAGGAAATGATCTTAAAGAAACCTCTTGGAAATCTGGTACCTACCTTGTTACAGATCCCGGTGATCGAAGAATTCGCGCCTCCGATCTTGAAGTTGGCGCTGTAGCCCAAGTCCTTCCAGAATCTGATGATCCTGAGCATAGAAAACTTAACGACATCGCCAAAGATGCTGTCTTGTTGATTCGTCTTCGTCCAGATGAGTTCAATCTTGATGCAGAGCGCCTCAGCTGGACGCACGAAGGCATCATCGCTTTCTCAAAAATCTGTTCGCACATGGGCTGTGCGGTTGCTCTGTATGAGCAAACAACTAAGCACCTGCTCTGCCCATGCCACCAATCAACATTTGATGTGACTCGCGCTGCAAAGGTCATTTTTGGACCTGCGGCCCGACCACTTCCGCAGTTAAATATCACAGTGGATGCCGAGGGTTACCTTGTCGCCCGCGATCCATTCTATGAACCAGTTGGACCTAGCTTTTGGGGGCGTATCTCTTCATGACAACAGAACATCGTTTAGGGCAGGTCGCTAATTACGTTGATGAGCGAACTGGTGCTGCTGCATGGATGAAGAAGAATCTACAAAAGGTTTTCCCAGATCACTGGTCATTCCTTCTTGGTGAAGTAGCGCTGTACTCATTCATAATTCTTTTGCTATCTGGAACTTATTTGACTTTTTGGTTTGATCCTTCAGCTCGTGAAGTAATTTACGAAGGAAGCTACGAGCCTCTTGAAGGCGTGCAAATGTCTGCCGCATATGCATCGACTCTTCACATCTCATTTGAAGTTCGCGGTGGTTTGCTCATGCGACAGATTCACCACTGGGCCGCACTTATTTTCATGGCAGCAATCGTTGCGCACTTAATGCGCGTTTTCTTTACAGGTGCATTCCGCAAGCCACGTGAGGCAAACTGGATTATCGGTATTGGGCTTCTTACTTTGGGAATTGTTGAAGGTTTCCTTGGATACTCACTTCCTGATGATCTTTTGTCCGGAACTGGTATCCGAATTGCTGAAGCGATAATTCAAGCAATACCCGTAGTCGGTTCGTATTTGTCCTACTTTGCCTTTGGCGGAGCCTTCCCTGGAGAAGCTTTCATTCCGCGTATTTATATTGTTCACGTGCTGCTCTTACCGGGTGCATTCCTTGCACTAATAACTGTTCACTTGATGATGGTTTGGTACCAGAAGCACACTCAGTACCCAGGCCCAGGACGCACAGAAAAGAATGTTGTTGGTTACCCACTTATGCCGGTCTACATGGCAAAAGCTGGTGGTTTCTTCTTTATCGTCTTTGGAGTTACCGCATTTATAGCAGCCGTGGCTTCGATTAACCCGATTTGGTTATACGGTCCGTACACACCTGGACAAATTTCGGCGGGATCTCAACCTGACTGGTACATGGGTTGGCTTGATGGTCTTGTCAGAATGGCTCCGCCGATTGAAACATATTTCTTCGGCTATACAGTTTCGTGGAATATCTTAATTCCGGGTCTGATCGTTCCTGGAATTTTGTTTACCGGTATGGCTTTGTATCCATTCATTGAAAGTTGGATAACTGGTGACAAGCGTGAACATCACCTACTAGATCGTCCACGAAATGCGCCAAATAGAACCGCGCTCGGTGCCATGTCAATCACTTTCATGATTGTTGCGCTGATCAACGGTGGTAACGATTTAATTGCAACACACTTTGATCTATCAATTAATCAGATCATGTGGGGCACCCGAGTTGGCATCTTTGTTCTGCCTCCCCTGGCCTTCGTAATTACCAAGCGCCTGTGTCTGTCTCTACAGCGAGCCGATCGCGAGCTTGTTCTGCATGGTCGCGAAACTGGCCGCTTGCTGCGTTTGCCTAGCGGAGAGTTTGTAGAAGTTCATGAGCCAATCTCACCTGAGAAGGCTTACCTTCTTACTTCACATGAGCAAGCTCCAGCCCTAGAACTGGCAACTGAAGATGCTCGTGGTGTTAAGCGCGCTGGTGCGATCAGAAACAAGATTCGCTCTCGCATGAGTGTTGCACACGCTGAAGCGGTTCCTAAGGTTTCTACAGAAGATCTGAAGGAGATCGAGAGTCACTAATTAGTTTTAATTGGTGCTAACTTCGCATTACAAGCCAAACGCCCAAGGCAGTTATTCCTATACCTAGGAAACCTTGGGTGTTTACTTTTTCTCCAAAAAGAAAGAATGCCTCTATCGCTGTTGCTGGTGGAACGAGATAAAAAAGTGAAGACACTTTGGCTGCACTGCCGGTATTAAGTAGCCATAACAGCAACAGGATCGCCCCAACTGACAAAATAAGAATAAGCCAAACAAAAGCTAGAGTGAATCGCAGATTCCAAGTAATTGAGGTCTCTTGAGTTGCCAGTGCAATCAGGCCCAGCACGCATCCGCTGAAGAGATATTGATACGCCGTTCCACTGATCAACGGAATGTCCGCACCTAACTTTTTTTGGAGCAAAGTCGCGGTTGTACTTCCCATTAATGCAATAAGAATCGCAATGATCGCTGGTTTCGGAATTTGCGCATCAATTGACGGACCTAGAACTAAGATAACTCCCACCAGGCCTGTCAGTAAGCCAGCAATCTGAGTACGGCGAAGTTGCTCACCCAATACCTTGACTGCGAAAACAGAGACCAGAACTGGCTGAAGGCTCGTAACAACTGCAGCTACTCCGGCTGGCAAGCCCTGTGCAATTGAATAAAACACTCCACCGAGATAACAGGCATGTAAAAAGAATCCGATGAGACCAGAACGCGCTACTGCTTGACGCCCAATTCCAACCGGCATTTTCAATAGTCGAGCCAGAGCAAACAAAAGTATGGCTGCAATCAGAATCCGGACTGATAAGAAAATGAAGGGATCTGCGTACGGTAAACCATATTTAGCACCTACAAAACCCGTGCTCCACAATAAAACAAAGAGTGCTGGAGCAAATCTTTCTAAGGTCAACCTTCGCAAATCGCCTTCAAGGCGACCAGAGATTTAGCCATGAACTTAGGGTTGTGCGCCATAGCCCCTGTGCGCTTAAGCCACCACTTGGGAAAGGCTGCAATTTTGCTGGCATCGAAGGACTCAGTCACAATAGTTTGATTAGGCCCAACAGCTTCTAGTTCGTAACACCAGGTCCACTTCATTAGATGGCACCACGTGATCTTCTTGTTTTCTTCAAATTCAACAACTGTGTTCTTGATTCGGTACGGAACCTTGATCTTCATCGCCATTCCGAAAGTTGCCCCCAAGAAGAGGCGGTCTGGCCCTGATATTGCACCTAATACTGAGCCTGAGCCATCAAAACGTTGATGCGCTTCAGGACTTGCCAGCAAATCAAAGATTACAGATGCCGGTGCGTTAATGGTTATCCGCGCTGCAGCTGTATTGGGAAAATCAACCGGAAGTATTTCAGCGCGATGTGTACTCATTAGTGAGCTGAAGCAATCTCTGGTTTTTCATACTCGGTAACCATTCCGATAATTGAAATGACCAGAGCGCCTAAACCAATAAGTGAAAGCCACCAACCAATGATTAGTCCTAAGGCAAAAACACAGGCACTTAGAGCCACCGGAAGCGGCCACCAAGAATGTGGACTGTAGAAACCTAGTTCGCCTGCTCCGTCAGCAATTTCTGCAGTCAAGTTGTCTTCAGGAAGGGTTACACCAATTCGCTTTTGAGTAAACCAAACATAGAAGCCAACCATTCCAGCCAAACATGCAGACAGCAGCATTCCTGCAATACCAACTTCTTCACCACCGACCTGCCAGTAAATCACTGTCATGAGCACATAGAAAACACTGAGCCCGCCAAATAACTTCCACGATGCCTTCATGGTTTATTCATGCCCTTCAGTTTTGATGTGCGGGTGGTGTAGATCAAATGCCGGACGCTCAGAAGAGATACGTGGCATTGATAAGAAGTTGTGACGAGGTGGCGGACATGATGTTGCCCATTCCAGTGATGATCCATAACCCCAAGGATCATCGACTCCTACCATCGGTGCCTTACGAGTGATCCAAATGTTTATCGCAAAAGGAATCATAGATAGAGCTAGCAAGAACGAACCGATCGTTGAGACAGTATTCATGAATGTGAAACCATCTGTCGGCAAGTAATCGGCATAGCGACGTGGGAAGCCCTTAATTCCTAACCAGTGTTGGATCAAGAAGGTTAAGTGGAAACCGAAGAACAAGGTCCAGAAGTGAATTTTTCCAAGGGTCTCATTAAGCATGCGACCAGTGAATTTAGGCCACCAGAAGTAGAAGCCTCCGAACATTGCAAACACAACTGTTCCGAAGAGAACGTAGTGGAAGTGTGCAACCACGAAGTAGCTAGCAGAGACTGCAAAATCGAGTGGAGGTGAAGCCAAAATGATTCCGGTGATTCCACCGAATAGGAAAGTCACCAAGAAGCCCATAACCCACAACATTGGGGTTTCAAAAGTTACGTGGCCGCGCCACATTGTTCCGATCCAGTTGAAGAACTTCACACCAGTTGGCACACCAATAAGGAACGTCATAAATGAGAAGAATGGCAAGAGAACTTGTCCACTAGCGAACATGTGGTGAGCCCACACAGAAACAGAAAGCGCAGCGATGGCGATAGTTGCTGCAATCAGTCCGAGATAACCAAAGATTGGTTTACGGCTAAACACCGGCAAGATTTCCGTAACAATTCCAAAGAATGGCAACGCCAAGATGTAAACCTCGGGGTGTCCAAAGAACCAGAACAAGTGCTGGAACAACATGACACCACCATTAGCAGGATCAAAAAGATGTGTTCCGTACAAGCGGTCAGCTTCTAGACCTAGCAGCGCTGCCGCTAGTGGAGGGAAGGCAAGCAGAACCAAGATTGCTGTTAGCAAAACGTTCCACGAGAAAATCGACATACGGAACATCGTCATACCAGGAGCGCGCATTGTGAAAATTGTTGTAATGAAGTTAACGCCACCAAGGATCGTTCCTACACCACTAATAGCTAGACCAATCAACCAAAGATCTGAACCGATACCCGGTGAATATTGCGCATTTGAAAGTGGCGCGTAAACCGTCCAACCAAATGAAGCTGCGCCACCCGGTGATAAGAAACCACCAAATGCCATCAGCGAACCAAATAAATACAACCAGTAAGACAGCATATTGAGTCGTGGGAAGGCCACGTCTGCTGCACCGATCTGTAGCGGCATAATCACGTTGGCAAAACCAACAAACAATGGTGTTGCAAACATCAGCAACATAATCGTTCCGTGCATTGTGAAAATCTGGTTGTACTGCTCATTGCTGAGGAATTGCATACCTGGACGAGCAAGTTCTGCTCGTAGAGCAATAGCTAAAATTCCACCGATCAGGAACCAAGCAAAAGATGTAATCAGGTACAGGTAACCGATTGTCTTGTGATCAGTTGATGTCATCCACTTTACAATTGACTTTCCCTTTGGGGTTTGCACTGCACCACTGGCTGTCATTGTTGGCTTTTCTGCATAAGTGGTCATGCTTGGCCTCCCTTAAGTGTTTCAAGATACGCATCAAATTCCGCTGGCGTGACTACCTTGACCTTAAACAACATCTGAGAGTGGTTACGTCCACACAAAATGTTGCATCGGCCTGGGAACTCGCCCAATTTGTTTGCAGTGAATTCAAGATGATTAGTTACACCCGGCAGGTTTTGCATTTGAATCATAAAAGCCGGAATCCAGAATCCATGCACAACATCATTAGCGGTCAATGTGTAGCGAACTCGCTCTCCCAGTGGGACAACAAGTGTCGGGGTTTGTTCCGGAGTTCCAGTAACAACCGCCTTTGGCCCTGCCTCTGGGTATCCAAATTGCCAAGACCACTGAATTCCTTCAACTGTAATCTCATGGGCATACGTAGTTGTTTTTTCGGTAATTACAGTTTGCTTCTGGGCGGTGTAATAGAAAAGTACTGCCACGATGATGAACGGAATAATTGTGTAAGCAACTTCAACCGGAACGTTGTATTGGGTTTGCTTTGGAAAAGATGGATCATCTTTTTTACCGCGATGAAATACCGCTGGCCAAAGAATCAAAATTAATGTGAATACTCCAACAACGCCACCAGCGATCCAAGCTCCTTGCCACAATGACAAGGACTGATCATTAACGCTCGTAACGCCTTCTTCAAAACCTAAGCCTGAAACTTGTGAACAACCCGTTAAAAAAACCAGGGGGGCCAGAAGAAGGAGCGCCTTGAGGCGGCTCAAAACTGTGCGTCGGGACATGGAGTAA
>Ga0247722_10000472_pt1 | contig 24893 bp, 21 predicted proteins | sample MSEWelMarce3H_FC_FD_189094 | JGI IMG/M metagenome (GOLD analysis project Ga0247722, IMG submission 189094) | Subsurface sediment microbial communities from gas well in West Virginia, United States - MSEEL Well Study Marcellus 3H_FC | ecosystem: Environmental > Terrestrial > Deep subsurface >... | reverse complement strand
GAACACGCGGAGTCACCAGAGTGAATACCTGCTTGTTCGATGTGCTGCATAATGCCGCCAATAACGACTTGCTGACCATCAGACACACAATCAACATCGACTTCGATGGCATCATCTAAGAATCGGTCTAGCAAAACAGGCGACTCGTTGGACACTTGCACCGCTTCGCGCATATAACGGCGTAATTCTTCTTCGTTATAAACAATTTCCATTGCCCGACCACCCAACACATAGGAAGGACGAACGACTAAAGGATAACCGACCTCTGCTGCTAAACGCACTCCTTCTTCGGCACTACGGGCAGTACGGTTAGGCGGTTGACGTAAGTTTAAACGCTGCACCATTTGCTGAAAACGTTCACGGTCTTCGGCACGGTCAATCGCATCGGGACTTGTACCAATAATCGGTACGCCTGCTGCTTCTAAATCACGGGCTAATTTTAACGGCGTTTGGCCGCCATATTGCACAATCACGCCTTTAGGCTTTTCGACACGGACAATTTCTAATACGTCTTCGAGGGTGACTGGCTCAAAGTATAAACGGTCAGAGGTGTCATAATCGGTAGAAACAGTTTCGGGGTTACAGTTAACCATAATCGTTTCGTAACCATCTTCACGCATGGCTAACGCGGCATGAACACAGCAATAGTCAAACTCAATGCCTTGACCAATACGGTTTGGCCCACCACCTAAAACAATAATTTTGTCGCGGTTTGAGGGTTGTGCTTCGCACTCTTCTTCATAGGAGGAGTACATATAGGCGGTACTAGTCGCAAATTCGGCAGCACAGGTATCAACGCGTTTGTAAGTAGGATACACCCCTAATTCCCAACGCTTTTTACGCAATTGCTTTTCGCTCACCCCTAATAAATGGGCTAAACGACTATCAGAAAAACCTTTACGTTTTAAAGTCCACAACCAATCACGGTTACACGCGGCAAAACCTAATTGTTTAACTTGGGCTTCGGCTTTGATAATGTCTTCGATTTGCACCAAAAACCACGGGTCAACCGCCGAATACTCATACACTTGCTCAACGCTTAATCCTGCACGGAACGCGTCACCAATGTACCAGATACGGTCAGGGCCAGGATTTTTTAATTCATGACGTAATTTATCTTCACTTTCAGCATCAGCTAAATTGAGTTTGGGATTAAAACCATCCGCACCCACTTCTAAACCGCGTAAGGCTTTTTGCATCGACTCTTGAAAAGTACGACCAATGGCCATCACTTCACCCACCGACTTCATTTGGGTGGTTAAGCGTTGTTCGGCTTGGGGGAATTTTTCAAAGGTAAAACGGGGAATTTTGGTCACAACATAATCAATTGACGGCTCAAAAGACGCAGGCGTTTTGCCACCTGTAATGTCATTTTGCAATTCGTCTAAGGTGTAACCAACCGCTAATTTAGCGGCAACTTTGGCAATCGGAAAGCCTGTTGCTTTTGAGGCTAAGGCAGATGAACGGCTGACGCGCGGGTTCATCTCAATCACCACCATACGACCTGTTTTTGGGTCTATACCAAACTGGACGTTAGAACCACCTGTTTCGACACCAATTTCACGCAATACCGCAATACTGGCATTACGCATGATTTGGTATTCTTTGTCGGTGAGGGTTTGTGCAGGAGCAACAGTAATGGAGTCGCCCGTATGCACGCCCATCGCGTCAAAGTTTTCGATAGCACAAATGATAATGCAGTTGTCGTTTTTATCACGCACAACTTCCATTTCATATTCTTTCCAACCAATCAAGGACTCATCAATGAGCAACTCTTTGGTGGGTGACAAATCAAAACCACGTTCGCAAATTTCGATAAATTCTTCACGATTATAGGCAATACCACCACCGCTACCACCCATCGTAAATGAGGGGCGAATAATACATGGAAAGCCTAAAGTTGCTTGAATTTCAAAGGCTTGCTGCATATTACCTGCCACCGCAGCGCGTGGGCATTCTAAGCCAATTTTACGCATCGCTTTATCAAATAAAGCACGGTCTTCGGCCTTGTTAATGGCATCTTTAGACGCACCAATTAACTCCACATTAAACTTAGCTAATACACCATGTTTATCTAAATCTAAGGCGCAATTGAGTGCCGTTTGTCCACCCATCGTTGGCAATACCGCATCAGGACGCTCTTTTTCGATGATTTTTGCCACAGTTTGCCATGTAATCGGCTCAATATACGTTGAGTCGGCCATCGCAGGGTCGGTCATAATGGTCGCAGGGTTGGAATTGACCAAAATAACGCGAAAACCTTCTTCACGCAGAGCTTTACACGCTTGTGCGCCAGAATAGTCAAATTCACAGGCTTGACCAATCACAATCGGGCCTGCACCAATAATCAAAATGCTTTTTAGGTCGGTACGCTTAGGCATAATACTCTCGTAGTTTATCCCCTCTCTCTAACTCTCTCCCACAGGGAGAAAGAACCCCCTCTCCCTGTGGGAGAGGGCTGGGGTGAGGGTTAACGTGCGGTCATCAATTCAATAAAATGGTCAAACAAGGCATCGGCATCATGTGGGCCGGGTGCTGCTTCTGGGTGTCCTTGAAAACTAAACGCGGGCTTGTCGGTACGATGGATACCTTGTAAAGAACCATCAAATAACGATTTATGTGTTGCACGCAAATTAGCAGGCAAACTGGCTTCGTCCACCGCAAAACCATGATTTTGACTGGTAATCATCACGCGGCCTGTCGCTAAATCCTGTACAGGATGATTAGCCCCATGATGACCAAATTTCATTTTTAGGGTTTGTGCGCCAGAAGCCAAGGCCAACAATTGATGCCCCAAACAAATACCAAACACAGGAATATCGGTGCTTAAAAATTGTTTAATCGCTTCAATGGCATAAGTACATGGCTCGGGGTCGCCAGGCCCATTGGAGAGGAACACGCCATCAGGATTCATGGCCAAGACCACATCAGCAGGCGTTTGTGCTGGCACAACAGTGACCTCACAACCTCTATCTACTAACATTCTTAAAATGTTACGTTTCACACCAAAATCGTAAGCAACAACTTTAAATTTGGCTGGCTCGGTGGGAGTAACATGACCTTTACCTAACTGCCACGAACCTTCTGTCCAAGTATAGTTATCACTGACCGTCACTACTTTGGCTAAATCCGCCCCTTTTAAACCACCAAAGGTGCGGGCTTGTTCAATCGCCGCTTGTTCGCTAATGTTATCGCCTGCCATAATGCAGCCGCTTTGCGCGCCTTTCTCTCGCAAAATACGGGTTAAACGGCGCGTATCAATATTGGCAATACCGACAATACCGTGACGTTTTAAATAATCAGATAAAGTTTCTTGACTACGAAAATTACTGGCCAGCAAAGGTAAATCACGAATAATTAACCCCGCAGCCCATAATTTGGCAGCTTCTTCATCTTCGCTGTTGATACCTGTATTCCCAATATGAGGATAGGTTAAGGTGACGATTTGTTGACAATAAGAAGGGTCGGTGAGAATTTCTTGATAACCAGTTAAAGCGGTATTAAAAACAACTTCCCCAACGGTGCTACCGTCAGCACCAATGGCAATACCCCGAAAAACACTGCCATCAGCTAGGGCTAAAAGGGCGGGCTTACTCAAACGAACCTCCGCGCTAAACTTTGCGATAATTTACTTACAAAAAAGCGAGACAGAACTAGACACAACGGTGATTTTGTCATCCCGCTGACCCATTCGCCTCGCTTAGAAAAATTTTGCCGATTCTACGGAAAATCCGTCCCAAAGTCCAATTTTGTTTACAGTAAAAACACGGTAGTATAAGGCAAGCACAAAGATTGTGAGTAACTGAGATGACTGCTACACAACACGCGAGCTTGATTAGCGAGCAAGAATATCTTGATGGTGAAAAAATTAGCCCTGTAAAGTATGAATATGTGGACGGCCATGTGTATGCAATGGCTGGCGCACATGCTAACCACAACACGATTGCCATTAATATGGGTAGTGAATTTAAAAATCATCTTAAAGCTAAAGGCAAACCTTGTCGGGCTTATATCTCAGACATGAAAGTAAGGCTAAATAATGGCACTAAATATTACTACCCAGATGTATTGGTCAATTGCCCTGCGATTACAGGTTACTTTACCGAAAATCCGATTTTGCTGGTTGAAGTATTGTCTGACTCAACACGGCGTATTGATGAGACCGAAAAACGCTTAGCTTATATGCAAATCGAGTCCCTTGAAGAATATGTGTTAATTGCCCAAGATTTTGTGCAAATTGAAGTGATTCGCAAAAGTGACGGCTGGAAGTCAAGCAAATTCTTTTTGGGGGATGAGGTGACTTTTAGCTCTATCGGCCTCACCCTGCCTGTGGCAGACATTTATGAGGGTGTGGACAATGCAGATATGGCGGAATGGTTAAAACAAAAAGAATAGCCTTTCGACTCAGGATTTACGCGCTTATCGCCCATTTTCACACATTTACTCCCCTGACCTCACCCTAGCCCTCTCCTAACAGGAGAGGGGACACCATCGCTACATAAAAAAGAACTCAATCCATGCTACTTCTGCTTAACCGCCTTTAACAAACCATGACGCAGGGCATAATCCGCCCCTTGATAATAAGAAATCGCTTCTTGCACCAAATCGGGATTAGCACTAGCCGCTAAAACTTTATCTTCAGTCAACGGCTGACGATGAATTTCAACGTGTTTTTGTGGCGACAAAATCACCAAATCGTCATTTTTATACAACGCCAAACGCTGATAAGTAGCAATTAACGCCCGTTGTTGCTCAGGTGGGGTGCGTAATATGTCACGGCCAATAAAACGACTGATGTAGTCCATATTAAGTAAACCCAAAATCGTGGGTGGAACATCTATTTGACTAACAATCTGTTGAATGTATTGTGGTTTGATATGTTGTGGAGCATAAATCAACAAAGGAATATGATAACGCGCTACAGGTACTGCTGTTTTACCTGCACTACCTGCGCAATGGTCGGCACTGATCACAAAAATTGTATCTTTAAACCACGGTTTACTTTTGGCTTTTTGCAAAAAATCTGCAATTGCCCAATCGGTATATTTAACCGCACTGCTCCATTTTTTTTGTGGTGCATCGACTCTGCCCTCTGGAAAAGTATAAGGCCGATGATTAGATGTGGTCATGACAATCGAAAAAAACGGCTTTTTGGCGGCATAACTTTTGTCAGCTTCGCGCAAGGTGCGTAAATATAAATACTCATCGGCTACACCCCACACATTACTAAACAACTGCTCATCGGGTGCAAAGTCGGTACGGTCAACCACATGATAGCCATTACCCGCAAAAAATGTATTCATATTGTCAAAATAGCCATAACCGCCATAAATAAACTTACTGTCATAACCTTTGCTATTTAACACTGATGCTAAAGAAAACAAACCATCATTATGCGGGCGGCGAACGACGGCACTCCCTGCTGTGGGTGGAACACCTAAAGTTAAGGCTTCTAAACCACGCACGGTACGATTACCCGTTGCATAATAGCGACTAAAAAACAAACTTTCTTGGACGAGTTTATCTAAATGAGGGGTAATATTTTCTGTGCCACCCAAAGCCGCCATATAATCACCGCTTAAACTTTCGACCGTAATTAGCATGACATTAAGACGGCGTTCTGGCTCAGTGACTGTCACTTGACGGGTAATATCAAATAATTCATGGGGATTTAACAGCTTTTCATGGGGCAATAGCACATTGGCTTTAAGCCGCGCCGAGGCCTGTTGTTGATTATCTGCTAATTGATAAAAAGTTTGATAATCTAACTGATTATGTCTAAAGGCATAAAAAAACTGAAACACACCATTACGCGCCAGTTCTTCAACATACATATTATTAGATAATTGCGGCACATCATTACCGCGTAATTGGCCAACACCGATTAACATCAGCAGGGTAATAAACGCAGTATAAAGCCGCGATTTTAGGGTTAAACGGTGATTGATACTGATTTGCAACGGCTTTCTCAGCAAATACACCATACCCGTCACCAATAAAGCCAAAATCGGCAAAATAATTTCGACAGGATAGGATTGAGAGATATTACCCGTTACCTCACGACGATAAATCAAATAATCAACGGCAATAAAATTAAAACGCACATTAAATTCTTGCCAAAAAAACCACTCTGCCGCCACCACAAAGGCTAAAGCAAATAAATAACTCCATGCAATCAATAAAGTGGCTTTATGTCCCCATACACTTTGCCGCCAACGCTCACTAACCAGTAGCCCACACAAACTAAAAAAGCCATACACATATAACGCAACCACAACATCAAACAGTAGGCCACGTAATACTAAACTGGAGATTTCGGCTGCATCGTGACTCAGTTGTGGCCACGAAATAAAGGTCAGTAACACCCGTAATAGACTAAATACGCCAATGGTAATAATCGCTAATAAAGCGGGCAAATTGAATCGCCATAAAGCTCGGTGAAGGTCTAACATGGGAAGGTAAAATGCCTAAGGAAGAGATACCGTATAGAATGGACGATATTAGCTTAACAAAACCTTAATATATGTATCAGATAGTTATCCCTTTTGTATAAAACCATTGACCTTGCTCTTTAACAAACTGCGAACGCTCATGTAACACTTGGCTTTTACCTAAACTTTTAAAATAAGCTTTAAATTCAACCACACCTGTTTCATCCTCAGCCTGCCCCAAATCAGTTCTGATAATTTCTAAACCTTGCCATTGTGTGCCTTTAAAAGATTGTTTAAGTGCTTTAAGCTCATCAGAACTTCTAAAATCAGCATGATGGGTATCCACTAAATACTGGGCTTTTTGTAACACAAAAGCGGTATAACGTGAGCGCATCAATTGCTCAGCAGTAAGTGCTTGTTGTTGAGTTGCCCAAAATCGTTGGCAACAATCGGCATACACCATACCTGAACCACAAGGACATAAATCAGTTTTTTTCATCATCAAACACAGCAGCTAATAACGGTTGAGGCATTATCTTGATTGGCAACAACAAGTAAAGTTTTTAGTTCGCTTAAAACATCAATAATACTATCTTGCTCATCATCTCGCCGAGCTAAATACGCTGCTAATTCAAGTTCAACAACGTCTAGCCATTGTTTTAATAAAGCGACAGAGACTTGCTTCTCGGTTTGGCAAATATCCGCCAACTGCCCCATCATTAAACGATACGTTGATTCAGACAATAAGTTTAAGCCGTTAGCCAAGACAATAAATTGAAAGTCTTTATCTAAAACCGCGTCGCTATTTTTATGGCTTACATAAATCAACGATGACATATTTTTAACTCATCAAACAACGGGCAACGCCGTTCTATCCACCACGCGCCGCAAGACAAAGCTACTATGCACTCCCGTTACGCCCGTAATACGGGTCAGACGATTGAGTAATAGTTCTTGATAGGCATCCATGTCTTTTACCACCACTTTCAACTGATAATCTGCCGATTGTCCCGTAATCAATAAACACTCTAACACTTCGGGAATATCAACAATACTGGCTTCAAAATGCTGAAAGCGTTCGGGCGTATGTTGATCCATCGAAATATGAATTAACGCCATCAATGTCAAACCTAATTTACGCGCATCGACTAAGGCGCGATACGCGGTAATAAAGCCTGCATCTTCGAGAGTTTTCACGCGCCGTAAACAGGGGGATGGGGTTAGGCCAATTTTATCGGCAAGGTCTTGGTTGCTGATTCGGCTGTCTTGTTGCAATAGGTCGAGAATGTGGCGGTCGTAGCGGTCTAAGGTCATCATAACTCTCATTGGTAAAATCTACTTTCCATTACCTACCGCAGGTCTCACTTTTGTTTCGACAAAAGTAAGCAAAACCATTTGTGGCACAGAACTCGGCATCCCTGCCTCAAACAACTGTGCCACGCTATCCCTGCAAAATACAAAATCTTAGCACTGAAAATCAATTAAAACAAAATTTACGCTATTTTATAGCCTAAAATCATTAAATATCAACATAACTCGCAATCCCCTGCTAACTGATTTTTCTTATGATAATGACAAGCAAAAAACAACTCTCTTGGACTTACGCGGTTATCGCTTATTTGTTCACTAAAAAACCGTTTCCAACGGTTTTTAGCTCACAAAACGCGCTAATTTTATTAAAATGCGTAAGTCCTGAACTTTTGGACAGCATCATGTTAAAAAATCCTTCTACCAAATACCGCGCTTTTCCTGCGATTAACTTGCCAGACCGTCAATGGCCAAGCAACACCATTACTCAAGCTCCAATTTGGATGAGTACCGATTTACGTGATGGCAATCAATCGTTGTTTGAGCCAATGAATGGTGCGCGCAAAATGCAGATGTTTAAGATGTTGTGCGACATTGGCTTTAAAGAGATTGAAGTGTCTTTTCCGTCAGCTTCGCAAACCGATTTTGATTTTGTGCGTACCTTGATTGAAGAGGGTCATATTCCCGATGACGTGACGATTATTGTCTTAACTCAAGCGCGTGAGCATTTGATTCGGCGGACGATGGAGTCATTACGCGGTGCTAAACGTGCCATTGTTCATGTATATAACGCCACCTCGCAACCGTTCCGCGATATTGTTTTTAATTTGAGCAAACGCGAAGTGGTGGAAATGGCCGTCAATGCCGTGTCGTTGATTAAACAATTAGCGGCAGAGCAACCGTCAACCGAATGGCAATTGGAATACAGTCCCGAAACCTTTACCGCCACCGAATTGGATTTTGCCAAAGAAGTGTGTGATGCCGTCACTGAAACATGGGGCGCAACGCCAAGCAATAAAGTGATTTTGAATTTGCCTGCCACCGTTGAAGTAGCAACCCCTAATGTCTATGCCGATCAAATTGAATGGATGGGTCGTCACTTAGCACGTCGGGATAGCGTGATTATCAGTTTGCATCCGCACAATGACCGAGGCACTGCCGTTGCTGCCACTGAATTAGGCTTGATGGCAGGTGCAGAACGGGTTGAAGGTTGTTTGTTTGGTCATGGCGAGCGAACAGGCAATGTCGACTTGGTGACTTTGGCGTTGAATTTATATAGCCAAGGCATTACGCCTAATTTGGATTTTTCTGACATCGACACCGTAGCGCGTACCGTTGAGCATTGCACGCAATTACCGACTCATCCGCGTCATCCTTATGTCGGTGATTTGGTATTTACTGCGTTTTCTGGCTCACACCAAGACGCGATTAAAAAAGGCTTTTCGGTGCAGCAAGCAGACGGCTATTGGAATATGCCCTACTTGCCGATTGATCCTGCTGACGTTGGCCGTAGTTATGACTCGGTGATTCGGGTGAATAGCCAATCGGGTAAAGGTGGCGTGGCCTATTTGTTAGAAAATAGCTATGGCGTGGTGATGCCGCGTCGTTTGCAAGTCGAGTTTTCGGGCGTGGTACAACAACATACTGACAGCGTCGGTGGCGAAATCAGCGCTCAACAAATCTGGCAGTTGTTTAGCCAAACCTATTTACAGAGCAACACACCCGTTTGTTACCGCGAATATCATTTGTTTGAACACGGCAAAAATCAAGGCATTCGTTTGGTAGTGGATATTCATGGCGTGACCCAAGTGTTAACAGGTTATGGCAATGGCCCGATTGAAGCAGCGGTGAATGCCTTACATGGTGCAGGTATTTACGTGCAAATACGTAGTTATGAAGAACGCTCAATGAATGCCGATGTGAATGGACTGGAGCATTGCACTGCAATTAGCGCGTTTACGGCGCATAATGGCGTTGATAAACGCCAGCAATGTGACGTAATAAGCGATAACCGCGCAAGTCCAATAAATGTCGCAAATGCCCAAGCCTGTACCTTTATGGAAATGACCCAACAAGGAGTAACGGGCGCGTGTTATGGCGTGGGCATTGATAGCAATATGATTAGCGCGTCGATTAAGGCGTTGGTGAGTGGGGTGAATCGGACGATTGGACAAGCAGATTTTAAAGCCGTTGGATAATTCGAGCCTAGACACATACTCATTTAGGACTTACGCATTTTGATAAAATTAGCGTAAGTCCTGATGTTCTAACTTACTTAGCCTTACTCACCATAAAGTCAACGGCATTTTTGATTTCTTTTTCGGTACAAGCCGCACAAGTCCCTTTAGCTGGCATGGCACGAATACCTTTTATAGCATGCGTATATAAAGTAGGCATACCTTGAGCAATACGTGCTTTCCACGCGACTTTGTCGCCAAACTTTGGCGCACCTGCAATACCTGCACCATGACATACAACACAAGCTGCTTTATATACGTCCTCACCTTTACGGTCAGGCGCAGCAAAACTGAATTGGCTGGCCAAAATACTAAGGCTGGCTAACAGCACTGCTATTTTTTTCATCTTCATTTGCTCCAAATTAAACAAAAGTTTACGTTTACATTATAAGACTTATTTTTAGCGTGCCTATGCGACAAATTGTCGCTTTGTAGCAGCTAATTTTCTTTCTATCACCAGCATCAACCGTGTAGCAATACCCAAATTAAAACGTGCATCAATTTCACGAATACAGGTAGGGCTAGTAACATTAATTTCGGTAATATAATCACCAATCACATCTAAACCCACAAATAACAAGCCGCGTTTTTTTAATTCTTGCCCCACTTGACTAGCCAACCAATAATCACGCGGACTTAATAATTGCGGCACACCTGTACCACCTGCGGCTAAATTACCACGGGTTTCGCCTTGTGGTGGCACACGCGCCAAACAATACGGCACAGGCTCACCATCAATCAGCAAAATACGCTTGTCACCTTTGATAATCTCAGGAATATAACGCTGTGCCATTATCGGCAAAGTGCCATTATCAGTCAGCGTTTCTAAGGTTGCACCAATGTTGAAACCTTTATCTTGCAACCTAAAAATACCCGTTCCACCCATACCATCTAAGGGTTTAACAATCACATCTTGATGTTGCGCTATAAATTCCCTAATACGCGACATTTGACTACTGACTAAAGTTGGCACCATACAATGAGCAAATTGAGTGGCAAATAATTTTTCATTACAATCACGCAAGGATTGCGGCTTATTCACCACCAATACGCCAGCTTGTTCGGCACGCTCCAAAATATAAGTGCTATAAATAAAACGCATATCAAATGGCGGGTCTTTACGCATTAAAATTACGTCCATTTGCGCCAAGTCTAAGCTTTGTATCTCACCTAATTGATGCCATTTTTGATAATCTTCAAACACTTGTAATGATCTAAGCTGTCCATAGGCACGACCATTTTCAATAAACAAATCAGCTTGCTGGGCATAAAACAGCTCATAACCGCGTTTGGCTGCCGCCCATAACATGGCAATACTCGAATCTTTTTTAATGTTGATACGGGCAATATCATCCATCACTATCAATAATTTAATGGCTTTCATAGCTTTGAACCCCACTCATCTAGGTCACGCGCGCCATATTTAGCACGATACGCAGCCATACTTTCCACCAATTCGCTATGGCCACCATGCTCACGCAAAAACTCAACAATGTGGTCTAACTTAATAATGGATACCACAGGAATATGATGATGTTGAATGATTTCTTGAATCGCCGATAACTCACCTGTACCGCGTTCTTGTCTATCTAAAGCCACCACAATCCCTGCGGCAATTGCCCCTTGCGCTTCTAAAATAGCCAGTACTTCACGAATCGCTGTGCCTGCACTAATCACATCATCAATAATTAACACCCGCTTACCTTGTAACGGCGCACCGACTAAGCTCCCACCCTCACCATGATCTTTGGCCTCTTTACGATTAAAACACCACGGTTTATTGACGTGAAATTGGTCATGTAACTGAATGGCCGTGGCACTGGCAATGGGAATGCCTTTGTAAGCAGGGCCAAAAATCACATCATAATCAATGCCTGATTTTTGAATGGTTTCGGCATAACATTTACCTAAAGCTGAGAGTGCCAAACCATCTTGAAATAAACCCGCATTAAAAAAATATGGGCTTTTACGACCTGACTTTAAGGTAAAAAAGCCAAAACGTAATACTTCACGATGCATCGCTAATTGAATAAAGGCACGTTGATAATCTTGCATAATAAAACTCACTAAATGATAGAACTCCCTCATCTTTTGGGAGAGGGTGTAAATAAGCAATCACCGCCTAAGTCCTAAAGTTAAATTTGGGTTATGATATTGGCCTTTATCCCTGTAAAGCAAGGCAATCTGTAATGCGTGTGGTGTCGGTCAATGTCAATGGCTTACGTTCGGCAGAGCGTAAGGGCTTTTTTGAATGGTTGGAACAAAGTCAAGCCGATGTGGTGTGTGTCCAAGAAATTCGCATTCAAGCCCATCAAATGGAGTTGGCTCATCAACCCGCAGGTTGGTTTCACCACTTTTTTCCTGCCCAAAAAGCAGGTTATGCTGGCACGGCCATTTACTCGCGGCAACAACCCGATACCATACAACAAGGTCTAGGTTTTGAATTATGTGATAACGAAGGTCGTTATTTAGCCGCTCAGTTTGGTGATTTGACTATTGCTTCACTATATTTACCTTCTGGCTCTAGCTCACCCGAAGCACAAGCCAAAAAAGATGACTTTTTAGACCAATTTTTACCTATGTTACAACAATGGCGTAAACAAAATCGCTCCATGATTATTTGTGGTGATTGGAATATCGCTCATTGCAACATTGATTTAAAAAACTGGCGTGGCAATCTCAAAAACTCGGGATTTTTGCCCCACGAACGCGCTTGGCTAGATACATTGTATCAAGAGTTAGGCTATATTGATGCATATCGACAACTTTACCCCAACGAAGAAGCTAACGCTTATACATGGTGGTCTAATCGTGGCAAAGCATGGGAAAATAATGTGGGTTGGCGCATTGATTATCACGTGGTCAGTCCAGATTTAGCCGCTAAAATCAATGCTGCGAGCGTTTACAAAGCACAACGTTTTTCTGACCACTCACCATTAGTGATTGATTATAATCACTCAACCGCCCAATAATAATGAGGATACTAAAATGCAAACCATCAAATTATGTACTGTTTTAGGCATAATCAGCCTAATAACAGCTTGTGCCAGCTCCCCCAAAGAAGCAAGTTTTGGCGAGCGTTTAATGCAGCGCGGCGACCAAGCCAAAAATATTGGCAAAAAATGGGATGAAGGCAATAACATGGTGAATAAAGGCATGGATATGAAAACTAAAGGCCAAAAAACCATTAGCGATGGTCAAGCACAAATCACCAAAGGTGAACGCATGATACAGGATGGTGATAAACTGATCGAAAATGGCAAAAAACTCATGGCCGACTCTGAAACATCCTACCAAGATATGCGCGCAACCCCTGTACCTACTCCTGCGACTACACCATGAGCTTAAAACCCCATTTAGATGCCGCCACCCTCGCCCGCTGGCGGCAAGATATTGTTTTTAAAGACACTGTATTGGGCGATAATTACACTTTTCATTCAACTTGGGGAATTTTTTCACCCGAAAATTTAGATGAAGGTTCGTTATTATTACTCGAACACGTTGACTTTAAAGCAACCGATAACTGTTTAGATGTGGGTTGTGGTTATGGTGTGTTAGGCATGGTTTGTGCAAAAAAAGCCCCACAAGGCACAAGTGTTTTAGTTGATAAAGATTTTGTGGCTGTGGATTATGCGCGCAAAAATTGTGCGTTAAATCAGCTTAATAATACCGAAGTGTTTTTAAGTAATGGCTTTAATGCCGTTGGTGACCGAAAGTTTGACATTATTTTGTCTAACTTACCTGCTAAAGTCAGCAAAGAACAACACTATTTGTATTTGTATGATGCTTTTGAACATTTAGCCGTTGGTGGACGTTTTTATGTAGTCACTATTAACGGTTTACGCGATTTTATTGCGCGTACTTTTAAAGAAGTGTTTGGGAACTATAGCAAACTTAAACAAGGTAAAACTTACACGGTGGCAATGGCAGAAAAACGGTAGTCATAGGGCAACCACAAAGGTTGCCCCTACAACATCAACAATCAACCATAAACACCGCTTGCATATCGGTCATATCCATACCTGCTAATAACAACGATTCAAAGTCACGTTGGGGCATAGGTTTGGCAAATAAATAACCTTGCATGGTATTACAGCCACGGCGTAACAAAAAGTCGGCCTGTTCGGTGGTTTCTACACCTTCGGCAACCACATTAAGTTTTAAGTTTTGGGCTAAACCAATAATTGCGGCGGTAATGGCGGCATCATTGGGGTCATTGATAATATCTTGCACAAAACCTTTATCAATCTTTAGCTCATCAAGCGGAAAACGCTTTAAATAACTGAGAGAGGAATAACCTGTACCAAAATCATCTACCGACAAATAAATCCCCATTGCTTTGAGAGCTTTGAGGGTTTCGACCGTTTCTTTGACATCAGTCATTAAAATGCCTTCGGTTAACTCGATGACTAAGAAATGCGGATTTAAGGCTAATTTATCTAAAGTACGGCGAATATCTGGCAACAAATTCGGGTCATTAAAATTAGCAGCCGACAAGTTAATCGCTAACGGCACGATAGGCATACCTTTAACTTGCCAATCATGGTTAATTTGACACGCTTGTTGCAACACCCATGTACCTAATTCAACAATAAAACCTGACTCTTCGGCAATTGGAATAAAAACCATTGGCGAAACCATGCCACGTATGGGGTGTTTCCAACGTAATAACACTTCTGCCCCGACAATCTCGCCCGAAATGGGATTGATTTTGGGTTGAAAATACAACTCTAATTGGTCTTGCTCAATCGCCTTGCGTAAATCATTTTCGAGGGCAAACTTATCTAACACCACATCATTCATGGCTTTATCAAAAAACTGATAGGTATTACGGCCTTTATCTTTGGCGGCGTACATTGCCAAATCAGCATTTTTAATCAGTGTTTCTACATCTGTACCATCTTGTGGCCCTAAGGCAATACCAATACTCGCCGAAACCAACACTTCTTGACCCAAACCATCAATCGGTTGTGCAATCGCTTCTAAAATACGTTGTACGACTTGTGCTGCATCTTCGGGCTGCAAAATATCGGTTAAAATCACAGTAAATTCATCACTGCCCAAACGTGCGACTTGTTCATTCTTTTGATGATCAACATGATGTAAAGCAGCCACATCACAACTTCTAATACAGGCGTTAATCCGCGCACCAATAGTTTGTAAAACCAAATCACCTGCGGGCTGACCTAAAGTGTCGTTAATACGTTTAAATCGGTCTAAGTCAATAAATAATAATGCACACTGCGTTCCTTGACGTAAGGCGCGTTGTAATTCGTGTTGTAGTAACTCTCTAAACAGTTGGCGATTGGCCAAACCTGTTAAGTTGTCGTAATACGCCAAACTCCGAATCCGTTTTTGAGCATCGACTAATTCGGTAATATCTTGGGTAATGCCTTCGATATAATCAATTTGGCCTGTAGGGGTAGTAAAAACCCGCGCTTGCTCATGTAATACACGCATTCCACTGTGTGGCGCAGAAATTCTAAATTCTTGTTGATAGGCTTGACCGAAATTTTTTGCGTCTTCAAGGGCTTTTTTGACCCGTTCTTGGTCTTCGGCATGAATTTGGGGCAAAATGGCAAACATTGAGGGCAGCAATAACGCCTTATCTGCACCATAAATCCGATAATACTCGTCAGAACGCTGGGTGACATCTTGCTCAGGATACCATTCCCAACTGCCCAAATGTGCTAAACGCTGAGCATTGGCTAGAGCCGCTTCGCTATGGGTAAGCTGCTCAACGGTACGACTAGCACGTAAAATATAATGAATCCGATAACCCAATAACTTCCAATTGATTGGTTTAATAAAAAAATCGGTTGCCCCGTGATTATAGGCTTGGACAATAGATTCGGTATCATCCAAACCTGTGAGCATAATAATGGGCAAATGTTGAGCAACAGGTAATTGACGTAACTGCTGGCATACTTGATAACCATCAAAGTCGGGTAACAATACATCTAACAGTACAATATCGGGCTTTTGTTCAAGCACCGCTTGTATGCCAAGCGTGGCATTTTCGGCAGTAATGACTATAAATCCTTCATTAGATAACGCTCCTGCTGCAAGCTCGCAAATCACACGGTCATCATCTATTAGAAGAATCTTTTTTTGTGTCATAACCATACCTACTAAAAACAAGGGGAAATGTATAAGAAATCAGGACTTACGCATTTTGCCAAAATTAGCGCGTTTTGCACCCTCACCCCAACCCTCTCCCTCAGGGAGAGGGAGGAGCGTAGCGGAGGGTGAGGGCGTGAACAAATAAGCGATAACCGCGTAAGTCCTAAAATAAAGTGAGGCGTTGCGCCGCTCATCAACACGCCGCTAGTGGCGCATTATAACGGCTAACTCGCTCATCACTTGCTGATATTCTGCTTGCAAAACATATACCAACGCACAAGCCTGTTGCGACTGTTGTTGTCGAATAAGACTTTCTATTTGCTTGGCAATTTCAGACAAAGCATACGCACCTACCGATGCCGAAGACGATTTGAGCGTATGAGCTAAACGAAAGGCCGCTTGCCAGTCTTCGCGATGTAGTGCGTTGTCAATTCCATGAACCATTTTTTCGGCTTCTTGGCGATAAAGCGTGATAACACGCTGCACCAAGGGCGATGCTAACCCCGTAGAATCCCCTAGGCTTGTTAGCACGGTGTGGTCTAAAGTTATTAGACGATACGGATTATGTAAATTCATAATTATTAGCAACAAAGATAATTATTTATTTTTGGATTGTTAGACAGTTTTTAAATTTGATGTATTACCACTTTTGAGAAATATAACAATAGCAACAATAATACAACTGTATTATTTGACTTATGCCAACTCTTTCACAGTTTTATATTTTTGATAGACAAAAAACAACTGTCCTTCGACTGCGCTCAGGGTGCGCTATGAGGCTGACTGAGCGAAGTCGTGGGAGCTGAGCGAAGTCGAAGCTAGTCTGCTACCAACCTAAAGCCTGTTGTTGTTGCTCGATTAAGGTTTTAATGCCTTGTTCTGCCAATACCAACATCGCATCAGCTTGTTCACGGCTAAAAGGTTTGCCTTCGGCAGTACCTTGTACTTCCACAAAACCACCCAACTGGCTCATCACCACATTCATATCGGTATCACAATTAGAATCTTCTTCATAATCTAAATCTAATACCACTTGACCTTTAACCACACCTACCGAAATCGCGGCAATTAACTGGGTTAGAGGGTCTTGTTTAATCATTTTTTTCTTGAGCATATAACTCAAGGCATCCACCAAGGCCACTGCTGCGCCTGTAATAGAGGCGGTGCGTGTGCCACCATCGGCTTGAATCACATCACAATCTATCACAATGGTATTTTCACCAAGCTTTTTTAAATCAACCATTGCGCGTAAGCTGCGGCCAATTAAACGCTGAATTTCTAAAGTACGGCCACCTTGTTTACCTTTAGAGGCTTCGCGGTCATTACGGGTATGAGTTGCACGCGGTAACATGCCATATTCGGCAGTAATCCAGCCCTCACCTTTTCCCTTTAAAAAACGAGGCACACCCGAATCTACCGAAGCAGTACATAATACTTTAGTGTCACCAAACTCTACTAACACCGAACCCTCAGCATGTTTAGTATAGTTACGGGTGATTTTAACTTGACGTAAATCGTTAGGGTTGCGTCCATTGCTGCGTTTAAACACCGCGTCTGGCGGAATAGATGTTGCTAAAGCCTGTTGTAAATTGGGCATTGTCATTGTCCTCGTGTGCAAAGCCATAAATTTGGCCAAATTATACCTGTAAAGCCGTTACAATCTGTCTTTACAAAGCAATAAAATTTTTAAAAAAAGGTATTAGTGATGATTTACAGTATGACCGCTTTTGCGCGCCGCGAACTGCGCGGTGATTTTGGTTTGTTAGTGTGTGAAATTCGCTCAGTAAATCAACGTTATTTAGAAGCCAATTTACGCCTCGCCGATGTGTTACGCGAATTGGAAATGCCTTTACGCGACCAACTACGTCAACAACTGAGTCGGGGTAAAGTGGATGTGTGGATTAAACATGAAGCAGTTGAAAGCAATTTATCCAACATTCACATTAACCACGAATTGGCCGCACGTTTAGTGACGGCAGCCAGTCAAATTGACCACTTAGCGCGTCATGCTGCACCGTTAAATGCGGCAGATATTTTGCGTATTCCGGGGGTAGTGTGTGTAGCCGAGCCTAATCAACAACAATTAGTCACCGCCACCAAACAATTGTTTGCTGATACTTTGCAAGATTTTGTGGCTATGCGCGAGCGTGAAGGCCATGTATTACAACAACTTATTACTCAGCGTTTAGATTTGATTGCACTGGAATGTGACAAAGTTAAAGTGCGAATGCCTACTATTTTGGCGCATTATCGTCAACGTTTGTTAAGTCGTTTGCAAGAAGTCAAAGCTGAATTAGATAACGAACGGCTCGAACAAGAAATTGTGTTATTTGCCCATAAAATTGATGTAGCTGAGGAGTTAGACCGCTTATCTGCACATTTGCTCGAAATTAGACGTGTTTTACAACAAGGCGGCGCAGTTGGTCGTAAATTAGACTTTTTGATGCAAGAGTTGAACCGCGAAGCTAATACCCTTGGCTCAAAATCGGTCAGTGCCGATAGTTCTTTATCTTCAGTTGAGTTAAAAGTTCTGATTGAGCAAATGAGAGAGCAGATTCAGAATTTGGAGTAATCAGGACTCAGTTCTGATTACTCCAAAACACATCAATAAGACTACTCTGCTGTTGCTTGCAGACTAAACGCCACTTTGACTGCGGCGGGAATACTATCGGTTGCCGCCCACTCACCCTGCCCAACACCAAAAGCAATGCGGTCTAGGGTTGCTGTGCCTTGTGCCGTTGCTTTTTTGCCCTTAATTTTTAGACTAAAACTCAAGCTAACAGGCAATTCTTTATCACGCAAACGCAGCATGCCTTGCGCTTGATAACGATTTTTAGCCACATTTTTAATGGTTTTAGACTTAAATATCGCCTGTGGATAATTTTGGGCATTAAACCAGTCAGCCGTTGGCAAAGCTTCATCACGTTGGCTATCGCCTGTACTCACTTTGCCCACATTAACTTTGACTTCAATGTGCGATTTATCCAAAGCATTTTCGGCAAAGACAATATCGGCTTGCCAATCGTTAAACTCGCCTAAAACTTCTTCACCCGACCAAGAAGTGACAAATCCTAAGCGCGATTTTTGTGGGTCAATTTTCCACACCACAGGCTCAATATCTAACACGATTGGCTCTTGGCTTTCAACGCTAGCTTGTGCGGCTGCGGTCTCAATTGTGGTTTGCTGCTGATTATCGACAGGATTTGCAACAGCTTGCGCGGTGACAGGCTCATCAATCTCCGCTAACTCATCATTGAAAATAGCAGATGGTGCATTAGTTTTGGCAACAGCTTTGGGCGTAGGATACCACCATGCACTGGCAAAAACCAAAGGCACAGTCGCCAAAATCAACCATAAACGCCATTCTGCCCAACCCGATTTAGCCCCAACTGCCATGTGACTAAACACCGTATCTTTAACCAATAATTGATGTTTTAGTACCGCACCAATATGCAAAGCTAACAAAGCTATTGTCCCTAAAGCTAATAAACCATGACTGACTTGAGCAAATTCATGTAATTGATGTTTTAAATCGGCGGATAATTCAGCAATAAATGGTAAATGAGGAAAAGGAATCACACCAAATAATACGGTTGGAATGTTAGTAGAACTAGCCGACACTAACAGCCACCCCGTCAAAGGTAAGCCCAACATGATGCCGTAAAAAGCCAAATGTGCGAGCTTGGCGGCCATTTGCTCCCATTGCGGCATGTTATTGGGTAGCGGTGGTGCTTTGTGACTGATACGCCACAACAAACGAAACACACTCAAAAATAAAATGCTAAAACCAATCGACTTATGGAGTTGAAATAAAGCATAAGCACCTGCCCCTTTTGGCTCATCCACCATCCGCCAACCTAAACCCAGTTGAAAAACAATCGCGGCGGCTATTAACCAATGCAATAGCACGGCCATATTGTTATAACGCGCTGAGGATGTGCTGCTCATGTCATACTCCGAAAAAAATAGGACGTAATAACGCCCTATTTTTATATTTAACACTCCTCCACCTGACAAGGGGGAGGCTGGGAGGGGGTCAATCCCACCCTAACCCTCACCTAATTTAGGGGAGGAAATGTCATCTTACTTTTTAACAAACTCAACTTCGATGGCTAAAGCGACATCATCGCCAATGGCTGGCACATATTTGGTCAAACCAAACTCAGAGCGTTTAATGGTAGTAGTGGCAGAAAATCCACTCCGCATTGAACCCCACATATCTTTACCTGCACCGTTAAACACCACATCTAAAACAACAGGTTTGGTCACACCGCCAAGTGTTAAATCGCCCGCCATAGTACCTTTATTAGCTTGGCTAATCGTGATTTTTGTTGATTTAAAAGTAGCTGTAGGATGTTTATCGGCAGCTAAAAACTCAACAGGAAATTTTTCATCGGCTTTGGCCAAGCCTGTATTCATCGACTTAGTATCAACTGTTACCACTACTTTAGAGGCTGTTGGGTCTTTGGGGTCATAGTCGTAAGAGGCATCAAATTTATCAAAACGAAAATGATAAAATGCGTAACCATGATGCATGACTTTGGCATTGATGCTGGCGTGAGTTTTTTCTAATACATACTCGCCTGCGGGCATAGTAGCAGGATTATTATCAGGTGCAGCAAAAGCGATATTGGCGGTTGTTAAGGCTAAAACTAAACTGGCAACGGTCATTAAACGAGACATCATCAAACTCCAAAATTTATAAGTACATGACTCTAAATTAAAGGAGTGATGATGCTTTGTCTATGGCAGGATTGGAAACACTGTGTTTCTAAAATGTAAGACTACGCCCGTGTATCACACGAGCTTAGAGACAAGCTAATTGCTTTCATGAGCTGCCGACAACAACCACGACAACGGCACTAAAGCCACAGCACCTAAAACTAACCAACAGATAAAAAATATAGCCATGATGGGTCACCTTTTGTAATTATTAACTTTTGCTTAGGCAATGATGACTTCCCTAGGACTTACGCGTTTACACCTCAGCTCTGCCTATTACAAGGCTCATGTTATAATAATAGAATAAAAAAAATGTCGCGTTAGTCACACTATGCATTTTTTGATGACCGAATGTTCATATTTGCAAACTAACGCACATATTTAAGGCCAATGTATTAGTTAGGTTTTTCGGGTAAAGGCAAATTTTTTGGCCATAACAACCAAACCTGCCCTTTTTGTTTCATTCTACCTGCCAATTGCCCTGCGGCAGCACCAAAACCCCAAAAATAATCAACCCGAATTGGCCCTACAATTGCCCCACCTGTATCTTGAGCTTGAATCAAACGATTCATAACTTGATTGTCGTTAGGACGTGTAGTCGACAAATAAATAGGACTACCTAAAGGCACAAATTTGGGGTCAATAGCCGCACTGGCCTCGTCCGTTAATGGCACATTTAACGCACCAATTGGCCCATCATTACCCGATAATAATCTAAAAAACACCACGCTCGGATTGGCATTTAACATCTCTTGCAAACGCTGTGGATTAGCTTTTGCCCATGCTTGAATACTTTGCATAGAGGCTTTATCGGCGGTCAATTCGCCCTGCTCAATCAACCATTTACCAATAGATTTATAAGGATGGCCATTTTGGTCGGCATAGCCCAAACGAACAATACTGCCATCTTCTAATTCAATACGCCCTGAGCCTTGCACTTCCATAAAAAAGGCTTCGACAGCATCATCCGCCCACGCTAACACCTTAGCATTATTAGTAATTTTACCTTCAGCGATTTCTTGACGACTCCAATAAGGAATTACCGTTCTTGTGCCTTCCAAACGACCGCGTAACCGTTTACCTTTTAAATCAGGATATTGTTTAACCAAATCAAGAACTAACAGATTATCAGGCACACCATAAAATGGCACACTGCCCTCTTTGGGCGTTAAACTCCCTTTTAACAGTGGCTCGTAATAACCAGTGACCAAACCTGTATTGCTACCTGTACTGGTTTCGATTTGCCACGGACTAAAATGCTGTTCAAAAAAAGCACGAATACTGACCTCATCTTGTTGTCCTAACATCACTGATTCGGCGCAAATATCTTTCCATACTGGACGACTGGCCAAGCGTTTACACGAGTTTAACCAAGAAGGCCAAGTTTTGCTCAGTTGCTCACCAGGCCAGTTGGGTAACATAGCCCATTCACTGGCCTTATAAACGGCGGTAACGGGTTCAGATTTAACTGGTGGCGTAACGGGTGTTTGTGGGGTAACACAAGCCACCAACAAACTTGATAAAATAACTAAACTCAACAAACGCATGGCTAATCCACAAGCTGACAATAAATTGCTGCGATTATGGTGCAAAAAGTGGGGGTTTGTGGAGTCAATTGTTGTGTTTATTTATACACATACTTTTTATATGGATTTATTGTTAAAATCACTACTATACTTTTGCTCATCAACGGCAACCATCATGCAAGCAACCATCGAATTTGATTTAGAGTTAATTAAACGCTACGATTTATCGGGCCCGCGTTATACCTCTTACCCTACTGCCGTACAATTTAATCATCATTTTACCGAGTCCGATTATTTGGCAGCGATGGCGGCCTCTAATCAAGCAAATCGTCCTTTATCACTGTATTTTCATGTGCCATTTTGCGCCCATGTTTGTTATTACTGTGCCTGTAATAAAATTATCACCGCTAATCGTAAACGTGCTGCGCCGTATCTTGCTCATTTACATCAAGAAATCGCGCTACAAGCGGCTCATGTTGATAAAAGCCGTGTGGTAACACAACTACATTGGGGTGGTGGCACGCCAACCTTTATCAGTGATGATGAAATGTCTGCCTTGATGGACTGCACACGTCAACATTTTAACTTACTAGAAGATGATACAGGTGATTACTCCATCGAAATTGACCCACGCGAAGTGACAGTAGCCAAAATTGGCTATTTACGCAAACTGGGCTTTAATCGTATGAGTTTTGGCGTGCAAGATTTTGACCCACTGGTACAACAAGCGGTCAATCGTGTGCAATCGTTTAGCCAAACCTATGAAGCGGTTATGGCTGCGCGTGATAATGGTTATCACTCGATAAATGTCGATTTAATTTATGGCTTACCGCATCAAAGCGTGGCCAGTTTTGCCCAAACCTTAGAAAAAGTCTTAGAGTTATCGCCTGATAGATTATCGGTATTTAATTACGCACATTTACCCGATTTATTTAAAGTACAAAAGCAAATTGATGGGCAATACTTGCCGAATGCCGCCACTAAACTGGCCATTTTCCAATTGATTATTGAGCGTTTAATTGCCGCAGGTTATGTGTATATTGGCATGGATCATTTTGCCAAACCTGATAACGAATTAAGGATTGCTCAACAACACGGCACTTTGTACCGCAATTTTCAGGGCTATAGCACTCATGCCGAATGTGATTTGATTGGTTTGGGTATTACCTCTATTGGTATGGTCAACGATACCTACAGCCAAAACTTAAAAACCCTCGAAGCCTATGGCGAACATATAGAACAAGGTCGTTTAGCGGTGTATCGAGGCGTGGCTTTAACTGCTGATGATAAAGTACGTCGTGCTGTTATCACCCAATTGATTTGTCATTTTGAGTTAGATTTTGCCAATATTGAACAACAGTATCAAATTGTCTTTAAAGACTACTTTGCCTACGAACTCAACATACTTCAAGCGATGGTAAATGATGGTTTGATTGCGCTCAATGAGCAAAAAATAACGGTGTTAGCGCGTGGCCGTTTGTTGATTCGTAATGTGTGTATGGTCTTTGATTGGCATTTACGCCAAAGCCAACAAAAGAAGTTTTCGAAGGTGATTTAAAAGCCCCGTATGCACTAAACTGCATACGAGATTACATCAACCTAAGCTACTTTTAGCGTCATGCCTGCACGATTTTGTTGTGCCGCAGGGGAGCTTTCTAAATACGCTAAGGCTTGTTCGGTTGAACCTTCATGAGCAGGATTATACCAAGGGGTAAAAAATGGTAATTGTTGCCATGCCAACCAAATAGGCGAAGGCAAACTGCCATTTTTAGATACTTTATACCATTCACGCCAAATCCATAATTTCCACACTTGTGGCTTATAAGCACTAAAACGGCTATCTTGACGCATTAAATGTGCCGCACCATCCACCCATAAACCAAATACGGTAGGTGTAGCAATACATGCCAAATAATAACGCGAAATATAACTACCACCTAAATGTTTATATAAATCAAAGGCTACTGAACGATGTTCAACTTCTTCTGCACCATGCCAACGAATCAAATCTAACAATACAGGGTTGGCGTTCATCTCGTCCCATGTTTTGTTTTCTAAAGCATAAGTACCTAATACACAAGTCATGTGTTCAACGGCAGCAATCACGCCTAAACGAAATACCAACCAATCTTTTTCCAAAAACTTAGGCACAGTTAAACCTAAGGGCTGGTCAGCTAAGGCTTCGCCAAATAACCAATCCATAATTTGCGTATTACGCTCGGTATTAACACCCCGTTGTTTGAGATATTCCTCAATCGCTCCACCATGAGCGCGGGCGTGCATCGCTTCTTGACGAATAAACATTTGTACATCTTCACGCAACTTTTCATCAGTCACATAGGGCAAGGCTTTGTTATACAAACGACAAAACCAAAACTCGCCTGCAGGTAAAATCATATTGATTTCGTTAATAAAATGACTGGCAAATGGCTGATTAGGAATCCAATCGAGTGGCGTTTGTTGCCAGTCAAATTGCACTTTACGTGGTACAAGGTGATGTTCGGTGTTGGAGGCGTTGCCTTTGGCAAACACACTTTTAATTTTAC
>Ga0247722_10000471_pt1 | contig 24945 bp, 27 predicted proteins | sample MSEWelMarce3H_FC_FD_189094 | JGI IMG/M metagenome (GOLD analysis project Ga0247722, IMG submission 189094) | Subsurface sediment microbial communities from gas well in West Virginia, United States - MSEEL Well Study Marcellus 3H_FC | ecosystem: Environmental > Terrestrial > Deep subsurface >... | reverse complement strand
CCATCTCGCAAAAGTTCTAATCGAAAAAGAGGTCGAGATTTTCTCTCAGAAATTACTCACTCAATTGCTCGAAGCGAATCATTAGATTGCATGGATTTACTGATTCATACAAGAAGAATCAAAGATCAATCCGAGCTAAATGCCCATGATCGAAGTGAGAATATTTATCAAGCTTTGGCAATTGATCGGAATAAATTGTCCGCTTTAGGAGTTGATACAGATGTGATTCTTGTCGATGACTTGCTCACAACAGGTGCAACACTTCTCGAAGCCCGCAGGGCTCTAGAAGTGCGTGGAATAAGGGTGATTGCGGCAATTACTGCCTGCCTCTCGCCACCGCTAAGATAGTCCAGTTACTGCGACCGACCGATCAGATAGCCAGAAAGGGTGATGTGATGCCAGCGATTTTTGACCGCATTATGCGCGCTGGTGAAGGTCGAATTTTAAAGGAACTCAGTAAGTTAGTTGTTTTGGTAAATGCACAAGAACCTCGCATGGTCGCAATGAGCGATGATGAATTACGAGAGCAAACACAAATTTTTAAGAACAGATTCGCACAAGGCGAAACGTTAGATGATTTACTGCCTGAAGCTTTCGCTGTAGTTCGCGAAGCTGCTAAAAGAACTCTTGGTCAGCGTCACTATGACGTTCAAATCATGGGTGGCGCTGCGCTTCATCGTGGAAACATCGCCGAAATGCGCACTGGTGAAGGAAAAACTCTTGTTGCAACACTTCCTTCTTATCTAAACGCGCTAGCTGGACGTGGAGTACACGTTGTTACAGTCAATGATTATCTCGCCGAACGCGATAGCGAATGGATGGGCCGCGTACACCGATTCTTAGGTTTACAAGTTGGCGTAATCCTTGCAAACATGACGCCTGCTGAACGTCGCGAAGCATATGGATCGGATATTACATATGGAACGAATAATGAATTTGGCTTTGATTATCTGCGCGATAACATGGCATGGAATTTAGATGATTGCGTTCACAGAGATCACTTCTTTGCAGTGGTTGACGAAGTTGACTCAATTTTAATTGATGAAGCACGTACACCTTTAATTATTAGTGGGCCTGCTGATAAGGCAACTAAGTGGTACCTCGAATTTAGCCAGTTGGTACAAAAATTAGATCGCGGTCGTCACTACGAAGTAGATGAGAAAAAGCGCACGGCTGGAATTCTCGAAGAGGGCGTAACCCGCGTAGAAGAGTTACTAAAGATTGAGAATCTCTACGAGGCTGCCAATACACCGATGATTGGTTATCTCAACAACGCTATTCGCGCTAAAGAGCTTTACAAGCGCGATAAAGATTATGTAGTCATGAATGGCGAGCTACTTATTGTTGATGAACATACAGGTCGAATCCTGGCTGGGCGTCGCTACAGCGAGGGCATGCACCAGGCTTTGGAAGCAAAAGAGCGCATTGAAATTAAAGATGAAAACCAGACTCTCGCAACTATTACGCTGCAGAACTACTTCCGTTTATACGAAAAACTATCCGGTATGACCGGTACTGCAATGACTGAAGCATCTGAATTCCATCAGATTTATAAACTTGGCGTTGTTCCTATTCCTACAAATCGCTCAATGGTTCGTATTGATCAACCAGATTTAGTCTATAAATCAGAGGCCGGAAAATTTGCAGCAGTAACTAAAGACATCGTTGAACGTCATCGCAAGGGACAACCAGTTTTGGTTGGAACAGTCAGCGTTGAAAAATCTGAAGAACTATCGGCGCTCCTAAAGAAAAGCGGAGTTCCACACGAAGTTCTTAATGCTAAGCATCACGAACGCGAAGCAGCGATTATTGCGCGCGCAGGTGTTGTAGGCGCCGTAACAGTTGCAACAAATATGGCTGGTCGCGGAACTGACATTATGCTCGGCGGAAATCCAGAATTTATGGCAGATTTTGAATTACAACGTAAAGGTTTATCTCCTGTAGATAATCCAAAAGAGTACGAAGCTGCTTGGCCAGAAGAGATTGCAAAGCAAAAAGCGGCAGTTGCAAAAGGCCATGATGAAGTTAGCGCACTTGGTGGTCTCTACGTTCTCGGTACCGAGCGCCACGAATCTCGTCGTATTGATAATCAGTTGCGTGGTCGCTCTGGTCGCCAAGGCGATCCAGGAGAGTCTCGTTTCTACTTATCTCTACAGGACGAACTCATGCGTCGATTTAATTCAGGTTTAGTTGAACGTTTCTTATCTGCAGCTGGTATTCCAGATGATGAACCAATTGAATCCAAGATGGTTTCTAATGCGATTCGTTCTGCTCAAACGCAGGTAGAAGCTCAGAACTTTGAAATCCGTAAGAATGTTCTGAAGTATGACGACGTAATGAATCGCCAGCGTGAAGTAATTTATGGTGAACGCCGTCTTGTTCTTGAAGGTAAAGATATTAAAGATCAAGTAGGCGAATTCATGAGCGAAACACTTGGCGCCTATGTTGATGCCGCCACTGCCGATGGTTATGCAGAAGATTGGGATCTAGAAAAACTCTGGACCGCTCTTAAGGTTATTTATCCAGTCTCATTTACAATCCAAGAACTCGAAACAGAAGTTGGATCACGCGCAGGTCTTGATTCTGACTTCCTGAGAGCACGCATCCTCGAAGATGTTGCTACTGCTTATCAAAAACGTGAGCAGAGTTTAGGTAGCGAAGTAATGCGCGAACTCGAGCGCAAGGTATTGCTATCTGTGCTCGATCGTAAATGGCGCGAACACTTGTATGAGATGGATTATTTGCAAGAAGGAATCGGTCTTCGCGCTATGGCTCAGCGTGATCCACTCGTTGAATATCAACGTGAAGGCTTTGATTTGTTCACAGCGATGATGGATGCAATCAAGGAAGAAATCGCAAGCTATCTTTTCAATATCGAAGTTCAAGTTGAAGGCAACAATAAAGTGCAAGCCAAGGGCCTTGAACAACCAGAGGCACCCGTAGCAGCGCTTAAGTACACAGCTGCTGATGAAGATGGCGTTACGCGCTCAACCGATGTTTCACGCAATGGTCCGTGTCCTTGTGGTTCAGGTAAGAAGTTTAAGCGCTGCCACGGCGCCGCTTAATTTTTTATAACAAATCTAAGGCTGTACATAACCACCGATTATCAACACCTTCAAAGCGCACCGAAAGTGCACGCAACCTTTCGCCATATCTAACTGTCACAACTGATTCGCAAATTCCATCGAGTGGTTCACTCTGATGAATAGTTCTTAATTTTCCAACTTCTTTCATGCTCCCAGCTCTGGCATGTAGCTCTGTAAATATCTTTCGATGGCACATCCGAGTGAGTTGTGAGGGCGAACGGCGACCTGCCCATATTTCAAGAACACTTACAACAAATTTCATAGTCCATTGATGCAACTCTGGAAGGTCACTTGCCGAAGTAGGTTGAGGTGAGAAATCTGGATCGTATTCGTCATCAAAACTAGATGGAATTAAGTACAAGCGTGCTTTTTGTTTTTCATGCTCTTCAACGATTGGACGAAACATCTCCAGCATGGGGTGCTGCCAATCTTCTGCTTCACAGCTTGAAATTTCTGCATACGTAACTGGCTTTAGTAAGGAGATGCTCTCAATAGTTGTCATGAACAGAGAGTGACGCAGCCGACCATAAGTTAAAACAGGCAAAGTGATGAGTTTTTACTCATCAAAAAGAATGGATGTGTACTGTGAATTCATTGCTTTTGTATCTAGCGTTGAGTACCGGCCTATGGCCATTCAAAGAAAATCTTCTCGCTCACGTTTAATCCTTGCTATCGCGCTCATTACGGCATCACTCATTAGCGCTTTCTTATTTTCTTCCCTTGCAAACCAAAAAACCACCATGATTGTCTCTACAACTTTTTTGCTTCCAGGACATCAAATTACTGAGAATGACCTGGCGCGTGTGCAAGTAACACTTGGCGATGTCGCGATGAATTACATCAGCGAGGAGTCCCAGATCCTCGGAACCTTTACAAAAGTTCGCATAGAAGCCCATGAGTTAATTTCACGCACATCGATTTCACCGCAAGCCGATTCGTTGTCCCTAAGTTCAGTGCCGCTGAGCATTCGATCAGCAGATGCGCCAGAAGGAATAAGTCCAGGTTCGGTCATCGACATCTATTGGGTCCAGGCTGATTCCAATGGAGAAATTCAATTAATTCCTGAACTCGTCATTGCAGGTGCTCACGTCTTGGCAATTACCAAAAGTGGTTCAAATTTTGGAAGCGAAGTCGGACTTACGGTTGCGGTGCAATCAGATGAAGTGCTCTTGCTATTAGGTGCAACATCGCAAGGTCGAGTTGTTCTTGTGAGTTCACATGGCTGAAATTGCTTTACCTGTAATCATTACAGCCATTTCTAACTCCGAACAAGAGAGTTTTGTTGCAGGAACTCTCTTCACACAAGGATGGAGTGTCATACATCGAGCAGTGGATTTTGAATCTCTGCGTGAGTTCGCATCATCTAATCCGGAGCAGGCAAGTTCGGCCCTTCTCTTGTATTCACCAGATCTCAACAATTTTGACTCTGATTCCTTCGAGACTCTTTCTTTAAATTTTCGTCAAATAATTGGTTTTGCTTCGAGTAACTCCCCACGCAGCGTTGATGATGGATTACATGAAATCCCATCAACAGCGCCTCAGCTAGCAACTTTCATTCGTGGGTATGTGCGCTCTCCTCTCATACGCAAACTAACGCCACTGATTCAATCGAATAACCCCGCACGTGTTATTGCCATTTCTTCCGCAGGCTCTTGTACAGGCGCGAGCACCATGGCAATAAATCTTGCCTATGAACTATCGCTGAAAGAAAAGAGAGTCCTGCTTATAGATGCAAACCTAAGTGAACCAAATGTTGCAATCTATCTTGATCAGAGAAATCTCATTGATGAAGAACTTTGGCGACTCTCTTCACCGTGTTTGTATGTCAAGGAGCTCACCCGAGAGCGCATTGCAGAGTTTGACTCAGTCATTGAAAGGGCGCACTCTGATTTTGATTTCATCATTATTGATATAGGAACAATTCATGATCTGTCATCACAGTTATCAGATCGCCGCGCAGATTCATTAGTTATTACCTGGGCAGGAGATCACGCAGATGAGCTATGGATTATTGCCAGACCAGATCGAATAGGTCAGATGAGATTTAAGAAAATAACATCCATACTCAACAGAACCTCCATAATTTCTTCAATAACTTTCGTTTTAAATATGCGGACACATGGCAGAAAAGGCCAGGAAGAAGAGAAGGCTTTTCTCTCTGTGGCCACTACTCATAAAGCCGCACACCTCTATGTCTTGCCATCAGATATCCGCAGCACAACTGATGCCTCAGAATCTCGGGCAGCGCTTGCGGAGGTCAATGAGCGAGGAGTACTGCGAAAAGCTTTGGCTTCAATTGCAAGTGAAATGATTTCCTAAACTCTTATACCCTTAGCCAATGCGTGCATATCTGGCTATGAGTATCGAAGAACTCAGAGATTTTTATGCCCAAAAGAAATTTGCTCCAGAGATTGTTTACGCGCCAACGATTAAGTTCATTACTGAAAATCCAGAGTTGGATGAAGAAGAAGCAGAGTACGAAATCTCCATGATTGCCGCCAGGAACTCAGGAGGATATGTCATCGCGTTAGAAGTTGCCGATCAGCAGATTTCACAACATTTGGAAGAAAGTGTTGTACTAAGTGAAACCGTTATCTGGGAGAGCGTTGAAGCTTTATTTGTTTACGACTCTAATGATGATGAATTAACGTGGTATGCCACTCAAGAAATTGGTGATTATCTAAATACTGCGGGTGCCAAGTGATGGCTCGCTTAGAAGATCTAGTTCACGGCAGATCTCCACTCTCATCAGCACACATCCATAGGATTCAAGAACTTGTTGCCGACTGGCAGCTTCTCGCAGATTTATCATTCGCAGACTTAGTCCTCTGGGTTCCACTCCGTAAAGATTTTAAGAGTTGGCCAACAGGCTACGTCGCCGTCGCACATATTCGACCTACTACCGCAGCAACTATTTTCACTCACGATGTTATTGGTGATGAGATCGAATGGGGGAGCAAGCCACTTATTGATCAAGCGCTTTCCGATGGTGAAATTATCAGAGACTCCGAACCTGAACTTGTCGGAGAAGTAATGATTAAAGTTGAAACCGTTCCAGTAATTTTTGAATCTCAAGTGATAGCCGTTATTTCGCGCCACCGAAGTGCCGAATCAATGCGCACACCGAGTCGACTCGAATTAAACTATCGAGAAATTGCACATAAGTTGTACGCAATGGTTTCAGAAGGTTCCTTTCCATACCCTGGAGCGCATGCATATTTAGATCCAATTCCACGAGTTGGTGACGGACTAATTAGATTAGATGTAAATGGAACAATCTCTTATGCCAGCCCAAACGCACGTTCTGCCTACAACAGACTTGGATGGGATAGCGATTTAGAAGGATTTAATCTTGGCGAGATTAGTGAAAAGATAAACACAAATACTCATGATGCAGATGATCAAGGTTTACGAAGTCGTTTAAGTGGAAAAACTCTGCAACGCGCTGAGTGTGAAAATGAAGGCGGAACGATTGATTTAATCGTTCTTCCACTCGTTGCCAAAGGTGATCGAATTGGCGCCATCGTTCTAATCCAAAACGTGACCGAACTACGTCGCCGTGAGCGAGAAATCGTTACCAAAGATGTCACGATTAAAGAGATCCACCATCGCGTAAAGAACAACTTACAGACAGTTTCCGCGCTCTTGCGTTTACAAGCAAGACGAATCGAAGACCCCAGTGCGAGTGCAGCACTCGATGAAGCTGTTCGCCGAATTGCTTCAATCGCCCTCGTTCATGAAACACTCTCAACTAGTTCGCAAGCCAGTGTTGCTTTCGATCAAGTTTTGGATTCACTCATCACTCACGCCCTAGATTTAAGCCCACGCATGAACGAACTTACGATTACCCGCACCGGAGAAATTTCATCTCTTGACCCGCGAATCGCAACTCCTTTAGCCCTTGTGGTTACTGAGTTAATCCACAACGCACTCGAACATGGTTTAGCAACAACTGGTTCGGGAGTGCAGATCAGCATCGATCGTCAGAGTAAAGAGTGCGTTATTGAAATTTCAGATGATGGCGAGGGTTTGCCAAGTGGATTTGATTTGAATACTTCCTCAAACCTAGGACTTCAAATTGTTAGAACTCTGACTGAAAATGAGTTGAAGGGTTCTATTGAACTAAAATCCGCGCAGAATTCAACGGTAGCAAAACTTAAATTCCCGATTTAAACAGGATTGTTTATTTGATTCTGTTCTTGCATGCGCGCGCGATTTCTTGCTGCACGACGTTTTAATGCACGACGTTCATCTTCTGAAAGCCCGCCCCACACACCAGCATCTTGTCCGCTCTCAAGCGCCCAAGCCAAGCACGGTTCTTTAACAATGCAACGGTTACAGACTTTCTTTGCTTCTTCAATTTGTGTAATTGCTGGGCCAGTATTTCCAACTGGGAAGAAGAGCTCTGGGTCTTCATCACGACAAGCAGATTGATGACGCCAATCCATGACTGAACCATCCCTTCTACGTAAAAAGATTTTCGAGATTTAGCTAATACGAGGCATCAATGCCAACGCAACGTCTTAATTCTCCCGTGTATTGCTTAGTTAAACAAGGATGTAGGAGAAAAGATTTCTGTGAATTAAGTGATTTACATCGCCTGAATGAAGATTAATTCCTTGTTGCGTGCCCCCGGCAGGAATCGAACCTGCGCACCAGCCTCCGGAGGGCTGTGCTCTATCCCCTGAGCTACGGGGGCGCATGAACAAGGTTATCAGCGCGTGCGCGAACAGAAGTGAGGTGCCAGAATTATCAGATGAGCGCACAAACTGCATATTTCGCAACTGGATGTTTCTGGGGTGCTGAACGACGATTCTGGAAATTAGATGGCGTTATTGAAACAAGCGTTGGATATATGGGCGGAACAGTTGCAGATCCATCCTATGAATTGGTGTGCACTGGAAGAACGGGTCACACTGAAACAGTCAAAGTTGTATTTGATACCAGCAAAATTTCCTATTCAAGATTATTGAAAGAGTTTTGGGAGATGCACGATCCGACTTCATTGGATCGCCAAGGAAATGACATTGGTTCTCAATATAGAAGTGCCATCTTTACAACTTCAGAACAACAAAATAGTGAAGTCGAGCAATCGATGGCAATTTATCAAGCAGAACTAGATAAGAATTCAATCGGCCCAATCGTGACGCAGGTGCTTGCCGCCGATGCGCATCAATACTTTGAAGCCGAGACGTACCACCAACGTTATTTAGAGAAGAACCCAAATGGATACGACTGTCACTCAAGCACCGGAATTAACTTTCCAGAATCGATGGTGAGCGCATGAGTAAGAAAATTCAGATTGATGAAGCCGAACTCAAAGCCAGACTCGATCCACTCTCGTATGACGTATTAAGAAATGCAGCGACTGAAAATGCATTTACGGGCGAATACACAGATACTGAAACCACTGGTGTCTACAAATGTAAAGCGTGTGAATCAGAACTCTTTAGAAGTGAGACGAAGTTTCATTCTGGATGTGGTTGGCCAAGTTTTTATGCTCCAACGGATAATGACGCAGTCATTCTTCTCGAAGATCGTTCGCTTGCACCGCGAATCCGAACCGAAGTTCGTTGTGCAGCTTGCGATTCACATTTGGGGCATGTATTTGAAGGTGAAGGATTTGATACACCAACAGATCAGCGTTGGTGTATTAATTCAGTTTCACTCATTCTTGAACCAAAGTAAGCAGACCAATACAGTTCACACATGAAATATGACGCCATCGTTATGGGCGCAGGTCACAATGGTTTGATTGCGGCTTCATATTTGGCCAAAGCTGGCAAAAGCGTTTTGATGCTTGAAGCTGCAGATGAAATTGGCGGCGCAACTGCAAGTGTCAGAGCGTTCAAAGAGTACGACGCCATGCTTTCACGATATTCATATCTCGTCGCTCTACTGCCTGATCAAATAGTTAGTGACTTGGGATTAAATTTTGAAACTCTTTCCCGCGAAGTTTCATCCTTCACGCCGTATGTGAAAGATGGCGAGGATCTCGGATTACATATCTCTCGAATCTGGGATAAAGAAACCGAAGAGTCATTTAAAGAATTAACTGGCTCTGACCGCGAAGGAAAGCAGTGGCAAGAGTTTTATTCAGATGTCGAAAAATTCGCTCAGAAAATGGCACCAACTTTTCTTCAACCTTTGCTGACTCGTTCAGAGATGAAAGCGCACATTGGCGAGAATGAAATATGGGAGTACCTTGTAGAAAAGCCAATGTCAGAAATTATCAAATCTAAATTCAGCAATGACCTAGTCAGGGGAGTCGTTTTAACTGATGCGTTAATCGGAACCTTTGTCTCTGCCGAATCAATCCAATCCAATATCTGTTTTCTCTATCACCTTATGGGAAATGGCACAGGAGAGTGGAGAGTTCCTCGCGGTGGAATGGGCGCACTAGTTAAGGAGTTAGAACGAGTTGCAACGTCATTAGGTGTGCAAATAAAAACATCTTCTGAAGTTACGCAGATTTCAAGTGATTCAAGTGGCGTAACTGTGCAGACAATTTCAGGACAGAGTTATGAAGCTGAGTATCTGCTCAGTAACGCAGCACCGGCACATCTTGATCGAATTCTAGGCAAGAAAACTCAAGACTCTCTCTGCGGTTCTCAGTTAAAAATTAATATGTTGCTCAAAGCGTTACCGCGTTTAAAATCTGGAGCAGATCCAAAGAAAGCATTTTCAGGGACCTTTCATATCAATGAAAGTTACGATCAACTAGAAGGTGCCTACCAAAGCGCTAAGAGTGGCGTGATTCCTGAACATGCTCCATCTGAAATGTACTGCCACACATTGACTGACCCAAGTATTCTAAGTGATGATTTAGCAAGTAAAGGTTTTCACACCTTAACTCTCTTTGGTTTACATACACCTGCTGAACTCTTTGAAAAAGATAACAACGCTGCTAAGAAAATGGCGCAGAAGCGTTGCCTTGATGCACTCAATGATTATTTGCTAGACCCCATTGAAAGTGTCTTAGCTGTAAATAGCGATGGTTCTTTGTGTATCGAAGTAAAGAGTCCACTAGATCTAGAGAAAGATGTTCGACTGCCAGGTGGCAATATTTTTCATCGAGACCTCAATTTTCCATTTAAGGAAGAAGGTGATTCACGAATCTGGGGCGTTGAGACCGATGATCCACGCATCTTTATCTGTGGAGCCGGTGCGCAACGCGGTGGAGGAGTAAGTGGAATCCCTGGTCATAATGCAGCAATGGCATTGCTTCTGAAGGGTTAGGCTTTACACATGAGCGATCCACAATTAAGTCCAGAGACGATTGCTATTTCTGCTGGTCGTCCTCCGGTTACAAAAGATGGGTCTCTAAATCCAGATATTTCTCTTAGTTCTACATATCACGCCGGTGGAGAACTTGGTTATGGACGTTCAGGAAATGAAACGTGGAGCGCACTAGAAAGTGCAATCAGCGAATTAGAAGGTGGACAGACACTTGCATTTGCATCTGGCAACGCAGCAATCAGTGCAGTCTTTGCACTGCTTCCAATTGGTGCGCCAGTTGTTGCATCCGACCAGGGATACAGCGGAACAATGGCGATGCTTACTTCATTTCAAGAGAGCGGTCGCCTAGAAGTTCGTTTCGTTGATATTGCAAATACAGATGCTGTCATTGCTGCCATGAATGGCGCAGCTTTTCTCTGGCTTGAATCTCCAACTAATCCTGGACTGGAAGTTGCAGATATGCCAACACTTATCGTCGCAGCTCGTAACCTAAGTGTCGGAGTTGGCGTTGATAACACATTTGCTACTCCATTGATTCAAAACCCACTAGCAATGGGTGCAGATATCGTGATGCACTCCGTAACCAAATATTTTGCAGGACATAGCGATCTCATCATGGGTTCTTTATCAACGAAGATGCCAGCGCTCTACTCTCGCTTACACGAGATTCGAAAGATTCACGGTGGAATACCTGGTCCTTACGAAGCATGGCTTGCTCTTCGCGGTCTGCGCACATTTCCACTGCGCTTTTATAAGGCTCAAGAGAATGCTCTTGAGTTAGCAAAGCGTCTAAGCAAGCACCCAGGAGTTTCGCGCGTTAGATACCCGGGATTACCCGAAGACTCCCAACATGCTCGAGCAAAGAGTTTTATGCGCGGCTTCGGCGCTGTCGTTTCATTTGAAGTAAAGGATGGGCCGGCAAAGGCTGATCGCATATGCGAAAGCTCGCATCTAATTACCCATGCAACGAGTTTGGGTGGCGTTGAAAGTCTGTGGGAACGACGCAGACGTTGGCCAGCTGAGAGTGTATTGACTCCAGAGAATTTGATTCGACTATCTGTTGGTTGCGAAAACATCGAAGATCTATGGCGAGATATTGAGCAAGCGTTTTCCAACTCGTAATCTATAAATACTGCAAAAGTTCAAAAAGAAGAGTATTTTTATCCTATGTTCAAAGCCATTCGCCGACTAGCCGCAGCCATTGCTGTCGGCTTATTGGCGTTTAAGGCTGTTGCGTCTTTCTTGTCATGGATCGAACGTCAAGAAGACTCCACTGCAGAAGCGTGGATCGATGAAGATGAATTTGAAGACGCATAAGTGAGCACTGCTGATTACATTCCAGGTGCATGCAATATTGGCAAAGGTGAAGTTAAACAACGCCAAATCGTTGCATTAATCGGTTTAGTACTCTCAATTTCAATTCTGGCAACACTTATTTCAATAAATGCACCACGCAGTGCACGCCTAGGACTTTTTATTCCGTTGATGGTTGCTAGCGTGGGATGGGTTCAATCACGTAAGAAGTTCTGCTTGGCTTATGGATTTATGGGCACATTTAATTTTGGAAAACTCGGCCAGCTTTCAAAAGTTGCAGATAGCGCAAGCCGCGCCGCGGATAGAAAAACTGCGCTCAGTATTCTTTTTCAAACAACTGCGTATGCAGCAGTAGCAACAGCACTTATTTACGCGTTGCCGCTTTAAATTATTTCGCTTCCATCCTTTCGTGTAGCCGTCAAACTAGCTACTGTCGTAATTGTCAGAGAAGTAATAATGAATCCAAGGCTGACAGCAAGTGGAACGTGAGGAACCTCGATACCTGCAACATCATGAATGCCAACTGCGTGTAGTGCCTCGAAAATCATTTTGAATCCGATGAAGCCCAGAATTGCTGAGAGGCCGTAGGAAAGGTAAACCAAGCGAGCAATTAAGCCTTGAAGCAAGAAATAGAGTTGTCGCAATCCCATTAGTGCAAAAATATTTGTTGTAGCAACAATGTAAGGATCTTTGGTGATGCCAAATATCGCTGGAATCGAGTCAAGTGCGAACACCAAGTCGGTTACACCAAGTGAAATAAGTGCGATTGTAAAAGTGCTGGCGCCTTTACTCTTCAGGTAGGTTTCAACGCGGCTCTCTTTCACTTCCTCGTCATGTCCACTTTCGCGAATAAGTTGAATCGCTGTGAAGATAAGGAATGCGCCAAAGATGAAAAAGACACTTTGGAAGCGAGAGATGATTGCTGCACCTGCTGCAATAAATCCACCACGCAATAACAAAGCGATGATGATTCCCAGCAAGAGCACGAGCTGTTGTTTTTTACTGTCAATCTTGAGTCGGGAGAGGATAATTACGAAGACGAAGATGTTATCTACTGAAAGCGCATACTCAGTTAACCAGCCAGCAAAAAATTCAGGACGCGCAGTTGGAGATTCCACCCAGTTTGGCATCAAGATACCGAAAACGATTGCCGCGCTCACATAAATCACAGTCCAGATGGAGGACTCTGTAATCGTTGTCTCTTTATCTCTTCTAAGAATTGCCATGACTAAGTCAAAGGCAATGACTACTGAAAGAACTCCAATTGTGACAAACCAAACGGTTGCAGATTCCAAGTTTTAACCCTCTTCACGATCAGTAATTGCCAATGAATGTGGAGGAGGTTACCGCAAAACTGGAGTCTTTCTCTTAATTACGTTTCTTTTCGTCTTTCTTTAGCTCAGCGGGTGGAGATGGAAGCGAACCTAGGGCTGCAAGTGCCGCGTCTCGTACCGCAACCGCTGCAGTGCGTGCATTCTTTAGAGAATTCATAATGATCAATTTTTGCTCAGCAGTCGTTGCACTCATCAGCGCTATTTTTGCATCTGATGTTGCTTTTCTAATTGCATTTTTGAAAGCTTCATTAATCTCTTCGCGCGCTTCTTGTCGAGCCTGCATCGCAGCTTTATAAGCATCAATTTCGTACTTCAGTTTCTCTTTCGCATTCTTAAAAACCATCTTTGCCGAAGGTTTAGTTTTTGTTCGATCATCATCTGCAGAAGCTGGGGAAATTAAAGAAAAAGTAAGTGCAGCACTTATTAAAGTTGCCAATCCCAGATTGCGGGCACGGTTTGCCATGGCAAAAGTGTAGAAGATTTCTTTGTGAACCTCCTGTGAGATGCTTAGAAAACACCTAAAGTTAGTTACAGATATCTAGAAATGTGCGAAGGTATAGCCATGGCTCCTCAAATTATGGTCGTAGACGACGAAGCAAACGTACGTGAATTAGTATGCGATGCACTACGCATCGCAGAGTTTGAAACTCTCCAGGCCAATGACGGCATGTCAGCCCTGACATTGCTACGCACCGCTAAGCCAGATTTATTAATCATCGATATCAACATGCCTTTAATGGATGGTTTTGATTTAGTTGAACGTTTGCGTTCCCAAAACGACATGACACCAGTACTCATGCTCTCGGCAAGAAATGACCGAGCAGATATCACTCGAGGCCTTTCTTTAGGTGCAGATGATTATGTGACAAAACCTTTTGGATTAGAAGAGTTATTGCTTCGAGTCAAAGCAATCTTGCGCCGTACATCGAAAGTTTCGACCACAGCTGCCACGCTTTCCTGTGGGCCAATAACACTCAATGAAGAGAAGCACCAAGTGACCTTCAATGAAGATCTCGTAGATTTATCACCAACAGAGTTTCGACTACTCGCGATACTGCTTGAAAATAAAGGTCGCGTTCTTAGCAAATCTGTACTCTTAGATGATGTGTGGGGGATTACTTTCGAGTCAGAGACAAGCGTTGTGGATACCTATATTTCTTACTTGCGCAAAAAGTTACATCGCGACGGATTTGAAGGAATCAAGACCATCAGAGGAGTTGGATTTCAAATTTTGGAACCAAAGTAAATAATGAATCAACGCTTCCGAGTTACCTTCTTCTCAATTCTTATTACAACCTTGGTATCTCTCGGAATCGGTGGTTTTGCCTTAGATGATTCACATCGCGCTGCACTTCGCCAAGTGGACTCACGACTAGATTTTGTAATTCAAACTGCTCTTCAAAATCAAGAAGATTTATTAAACGCTGCACTCTTTGCACTGGATGCGGGCAGAATCGATGCCACCGTTGTTCTTGTTACTCCGCGTGGAGAGCAGATCTCACTGACTGAATCTTCGGAGCGCTTTCCTTTAGATACGTCAATGAAGAACATCAGTTCTTCGATTTTAAGGGCGATATCAGTTAACTCAGATGAGCCGTATCGGATGCGCTCAATCCCACTGCCAGAGAATGAGTTCTTAGTGGTTGCAATTTCCACCGAAGATTTAGAGAAAGAGTGGCGCGATAATATTGCGCGACTTCTAGCCTTTCTTTTCGGCGCAAACATGATCGCAATTGCGCTCTCATTCTTGTTGCTTCGCAATAACTCCCGAAGACTTGAACAACAATCGCTGGTCAGAATGCAGCGATTCTTAAGTGATGCCGCCCATGAATTACGGACGCCGTTGACAGTCATTAAGGGATATTCAGAGTTGCTTGGCTCCAAAAAAATTGCGGCAAAAGAAGATCAAGACAAGGCGTTTCAACGAGTAGACCATGAAGTTAAACGCATGGAATCCTTGATTAATGATTTGTTGCTCACAGCCGAACTCAATGAAGCTACACATCTTGATTTCGAGCTATATGACATCTCATCTGCGCTTGGTACTCATTTAAGAGATTTCCAAATTCTTTCACCAGATCGCAGTATTGATTCCAAGATTGAACCAGAGCTTGCAATCAAGGCATCGAGTGATCACATTGATCGAATGATTCAAAATATATTCTCAAATATTAGACGTCATACCCCAGCAGATGCACCCGTGCGCGTACAACTAAAGAGCAAGGGTAAAGAAGTGCACGTACGCATTGAAGATGGTGGCCCAGGACTTCCTGAAGATGCTTACAACAAAGCTAGTTACGAATTCGAACGATTCGATCGCTCACGTTCACGCGATACAGGTGGAAGCGGTCTGGGATTAAGCATTATCGCTGCAATTGTTAAGGAACACTCAGGAAGCATTTCATTATCGAAGAGCCCACTCGGTGGTTTGGCAATTCAAATTCAACTACCAGTTAAATAAGCCTTACACTTGAGCAATGTCGCTCGAGTTAGATATTGCATTCAATAGAGCAGCAGAGCTAATTCTTGATCAAAACAACTTTGTCCGTGCAGTTCTTTCAGGCCGTCGCAGAAATATGCAAACAACCTATGAGCGCATCGATATTCGCCCCGTACAGCTTAAAGACGGCTTGAAATTACAACTCGTGCTGAGTGAAGCAAAACAAGACACCACAAAAAACATTGGCACTGATAACAGTGCAATTCTTGAGTTACTCAACAGCGGGTACGCAAATATCTTGGTTGAATTCACAACAGGTTCCTACTCGCTACGAATTACCAAAAAAGGCGAAGCTTTGATTCATGAAGGCAAAGGAACCTTCGAGCGAACACTTGCGCACGATCGATCAAAAGAACGCCTATTAGATTCAAGTGATCCCTATTTAATTGAGGTAGGAATCTCAGATCACAAAGGTGTTATAAAACCTTCGATGCAAGATAAGTACCGCCAAGTTGAAGAGTTTTTAAGAATTCTTGAACCTGCTCTCCCAGAGAAAAAAGAAAAGCTTTTAATCGTTGATCTTGGATGTGGCCATGCTTACTTAACATTTGCAACGCATCAATATCTGCGTAAAACCGGTGTCGCTGCTCAAGTCATCGGTGTTGACGTACGTGAAAATTCTAGAGATCGAAATAACAAAATTGCGCAGAAGTTGGGGATTACGGATTCCATTGAATTCCGCGCAGAAGAGATTTCGGATACTGCAATAAAGACAGCAGATATTGCAATCGCTCTTCACGCTTGTGATACGGCAACAGATGATGCAATTGCGTGGGGCGTTTTGCACAACGTACAACTGCTATTAATTGCGCCGTGTTGTCATCACGATTTACAGACTCAGATGCAAGAAATCCCTGAGCCATGGCCGATGCTCACTAGACACGGAATTATGCGAGAGCGTTTAGGCGATCTCTTAACTGATTCATTTCGTACTCAAATCTTGAAATTACTCGGATACCGAGTCGATGCAATTGAATTCGTTGGGGGAGAACACACGCCTCGCAATCTCATGATCCGCGCAACTAAGACCGGCGCTAAGCCAGATGCAATTGATGTCACCCGATACAAAGAGATGCTTGCAGAATGGAAAGTACAGCCCGCACTTGCGCAGCGCCTTGCAAAAGAATTAGGCGCAATCTAGTCCGCTGCACCGTTAGACTTCACACATGTCCAAAGTCCTCGCGTCACTGCCAATCGGAGAAAAGGTTGGCATCGCATTCTCTGGTGGTTTAGATACATCAGTTGCAGTTGCGTGGATGCGCGATAAAGGTGCAATTCCTTGCACATACACCGCAGACCTTGGCCAATACGACGAACCAGATATTGATGGTGTTCCTGATCGCGCCAAACAATATGGCGCAGAAATTTCACGAATTGTTGATTGCAAAGAAGCACTCGTTGAAGAAGGCTTTGCAGCAATTGCTTGCGGTGCCTTTCATATTCGCTCTGGTGGAAAGCAATATTTCAACACAACTCCTCTTGGTCGCGCAGTAACGGGCACTCTTCTAGTTCGCGCAATGCTTCAAGATGGCGTTGATATTTGGGGCGATGGCTCAACATATAAAGGTAATGACATTGAACGTTTCTATCGTTATGGCTTACTCGCTAATCCAAACTTAAGAATCTACAAGCCATGGCTAGATGCTGAATTTGTACAAGAACTCGGTGGCCGTAAAGAAATGTCACAGTGGCTCGTAGAACACAAGCTTCCATATCGTGACAGCGTTGAAAAAGCGTATTCAACGGATGCCAACATTTTGGGCGCTACTCACGAAGCAAAGACTTTAGAAAACCTTGATGTTTCACTGGAAACAGTTCAACCAATCATGGGCGTCCGCTACTGGGATCCGCAGGTAGAGATTAAATCTGAAGATGTTGTAATCGAATTCGTGCAAGGCCGCCCGCACTCAATTAATGGCAAATCTTTTAAGTCAGCTGTTGATCTAATTCACGAAGCCAACGCAGTTGGTGGACGCCACGGTCTTGGAATGAGCGATCAGATCGAAAATAGAATTATCGAAGCAAAGAGCCGCGGTATTTATGAAGCACCAGGTATGGCGCTGCTATTTATTGCATACGAACGTTTAATCACAGCGATTCACAACGAGGACACAATCGCTAACTATCACGCGGAAGGTCGCAGACTAGGTCGCTTGCTTTATGAAGGCCGTTGGCTAGATCCACAAGCGTTAATGCTCCGTGAATCACTGCAACGTTGGGTTTCATCGGCGGTTACAGGAAAAGTTACGCTGCGTCTTCGTCGCGGTGATGACTTCACAATCATTAACACTGAAGGCTCTGGCTTTAGTTATCACCCAGAAAAACTCTCAATGGAGCGCACAGAAAACGCTGCCTTTGGTCCAACAGATCGCATCGGTCAACTAACAATGCGCAATCTAGATATTGCAGATACTCGCGAAAAACTTGAGCTCTATCGCAACCAAGGACAACTCGGTGGCGGGCACTTTAAGTTAATTAATGAATTAGAATAAAGAAAACTTCAGCCCTGCAATTATCAGCACCGAACCAAGTGCACGTTTAACACCCACGGATGTAAATCGAGATATTCCAAGCCTAGTACCGACGAGCGCACCGATGATCACTGCTCCAAGAAAGAGCGGCAATGTGTCTGGCAGTGCCGCTGTAGATCTGTAATTACCTAAAAGACCGGCCACGGAATTAACAAAGATAAAAGCAGCAACTGTTCCACTTGCTTGTTTTACGTGATTCCATCCAAGCCAAATGATTAGTGGCGAAAGAAAAATTCCTCCACCAGTTCCGGTGATGCCTGAGAGAAAACCAATTGCTATACCCATCGCAATTGCCAAAGGGTAATTAACAGCCTTTAATTCGCGATCACGCGTTGCTGCTAAGAATATGAATCGCAATCCGGAAACAATGAGAAGCACGCCTACAATTGGTTTATAGATTTCACTAGGCAAGTTGATCTGGCCACCGATGAATGCAGCGGGAATTGCGCCCAAACTTAAGAACAGGAATAGTTTCTTATCGAAGAATTTATTGCGGATATAACGCCAACTTGCATATGCCGAGACTGCAATATTTAGAGTCAGAGCCGTTGGTCTAATAACTGTGCTTGGAAGATTAAAGAGAGTCATTACAGCGATATACGCCGATGAGCCTGCGTGGCCCACCGACGTATAAAGAACTGCTCCTAGTAATAAACAAAGTGCAATTACTAAGTTAGTAAATTCGAACATTTCTTCTTATAGAGAAAATGAAGGATATTCATCAGTCACAAGAATGACTGCATATCCATAAATTCGATTCCAGAACTGAGTCACTCGAACAATCGCATCTGCCGAAGAAGCTGACATTGTTCCTGTAAAAATAATGTTTAACCACGCCAGAATCAACATGATGAAACCGTAGATGGCGTAAACAAATCCCACGATGTACAGCGGAATTGCAAGTAACCACTTAACCAAAGGAAGTCCACGGCTAAGGCTCTTTCCGCCATCAACCTCTGGATATGTAATGCGGACCACACCGCTGTCTTCGATGGATGGATACTCATCTGTTAGCAGTGCGATGTATGCCCAGATTCGGTTTACTAAACCAAAGACCGCCTTGTTAAAGCTAAGTACATAGCTTGGATAAACCCCGCGAAATAGAAGAGCAAGAACAACAGGCAGAATGACTAAGCCGTATGTCTGCAACATATTCTCATTAAAGAAGGTTTCAATTGAAAAACTTGAAAGGAATAGAAAGACAGGGAAAACCAAGATAAGGCGGGCAAAAGCTGTCGCGCGATCACGGTTGTCTAATTGGACTTGGAATGATGTTTCAATTTGGTTGCTCATGTTCGTACTCTACTATTGAGGCATGAATTTGCTTCACGGACTCGACTTACTTTCCACCTTTGTATTTGCATTGGTTGGAGCGCGAGTAGCAGCAGATAAAGGTTTGGATTACGGCGGCATCGCATTTATCGCTGCAATTGCATCTGTTTCTGGCGGAACGCTTCGTAATATTTTGCTTGGATTAAAGCCGAACTGGATAACCGATCCCTGGATTATCGTGGCAGTACTTTTGGCGGTACTCATCACATTGTTGTTTAGACGAGTAACCCGTATCGGAAAAACACTTCTTGTAATGGACACCTTTGGTTTAGCAATTGCCACAATTTCTGGAACACAGTTAGCTTTTGAACAAAACATCGATTGGTACAGTGCAATTCTTTTGGGTGTGGTTACTGCCGTCACAGGCGGCTTATTACGCGATGTCTTGTGCCAGCTAGAGCCAGTATTGCTTCATCGCGAAACAATTGGGACATCAGCACTTATGGGTGCGATAACTTTCGTATCTCTTATTCAATTAGATGTTGCTAATAATGTTAGCGCGGTTATAAGTGGAACCGTTGTGGTTCTTACACGCGTACTCTCTATTCGCTTTGACCTACATCTGCCAAAGTTTAAAAGCGCTAAATAGTTCCCTGATCTAAGCCTTTTAGCACTTGCTGTGCACGCTCACGCAATTCCGGCAGATCCTTTAAGCGATTAAGCCCAAATACTTGTTGGCTCATTCGATGATTCTTGGCAAAGCTTTCTTTGTGACGATCTAAGAAATCCCAGTACAGAGTTGTAAATGGGCACGCAGTTTCACCAACTCTAAGTTTTGGATCGTATGCACACCCTTTGCAGTACGTACTCATGCGCGAGATATAAGCACCACCTGCCGCGTACGGTTTAGTCATCATCGCTCCACCATCTGCGTGCAGACCCATACCAATCACATTCGGAACCATCACCCACTGCGTTGCATCGATGAATACTTCGCGCATCCAATCCAGGAATTGTTGTGGATTTGTTCCAGTAATCAGAGCTAGATTGCTCAGCATCATCAACCGTGGAATGTGATGCACCCATGCGCGTTCATTGATGTCGGTGACAATAGATTTTACGCAATTCATCGAAGTTTTCTCTGGATCACGCAGAAGTGGCAATAATTCGCGCTTAGCCCCTAACTGATTGTTCTTTTCATACTCTTCACCCAAGTACCAATACATGCCGTTGACGTATTCACGCCATCCAATTATTTGGCGAACAAACCCCTCACACGAAGCAATCGGAATAGATCCACCGTCAAAAGCTTGCACCGCTGCATCAACAACTTCTTGTGCATGCAGCAATCCGTTATTCAAATATGGGCTCAGTAATGAGTGATGAACCGCCCAATTGTCATTTGCCATCGCATCTTCATATGGACCGAAGGTGGCAAAGTGATTCGTGATGAAATTCTTCAACTGAGCCAGCGCACCTTCTCGGGTGGTTGCCCACGTCGTGCCAGGGGAGTAGTTCAGTTCTTTTGCAACTTCGTCATCAATAGCATCGCGTGAATGTTCCAAATACTTTGGCCACTCATAATTCTTAGGCGGCGGCAAACGATTTTCTTTATCGAAATTCCACGCTCCACCAGTTGGCTTGCCACCTTCTACAAGAACATTTAAGCGAACACGTTGAGCCCGATAAAAGTTCTCCATCAGAAAAGATTTTTGCACCCCCGCCCACGTAGCAAAATCAGTGCGAGATGTTAAGAAGAAATCATTAGCAACGAATGAAACTCCAAAGTCCTTCAGCGCCGAATATTGTTTAAATGAAGAGGGTTCTGCACACACAATCGGAGCTCCTGGAACTAATCCTTGAACCTTCTTCAAGCCATCAATTGTTGTAGTTGCTTTTTCATAATGAACCGTAAATCCTTCAGAACGAAGCGATTCGGCAAAATGCCGAGCTGATGAAATAAGAAAAAACAGACGCATCGGATGCCACGCGCGCCCCGTTGTCATGCGCGCGCTTTCAACCATTGCGATTACATCTGTTTTGGGATCAGCAGTTTTCAGCGCACCATAACCACGATGTAAGTGGTCGAAGGGAATGTAAATAATGCGTGAAGCCATGTCGCCATCCTAGATTGAAGATTAATCAATAGTTTAGAATCACCGCATGAGAATCGCTAAATACGCATACACAGCCCTGGACTGCCAAAACCCAATTGCATTGGCAGAGTTTTATTCCAAAATCACTGGCTGGCCAGTTGAACCACTCGGCGATTTCAAAGCAGAAGATGTTACGTGGCTGGAGTTGTTAGATGAAAACGGTGCAACGCGAATGGGTTTTCAGAAGATTGAAAGTTACAAACGCCCAACCTGGCCAGATGGCCCGGTACCGCAACAATTACATTTAGATTTTCATGTCACCGATATGGAAAAAGCGCGAGCAGAGTTGCTTGCCATCGGTGCGATTCAAGCCGATTACCAAAGCGCCGAACACTTCCAAGTTTTTTATGATCCTGAAGGACATCCATTTTGTCTCGTACTAAAAGCTGCACTCTGACCTGACCGAAATTTCCTTGTAATCAAGCCTGTTGGCTAACCAACCACTGCAACGCCGCGACTTACCTTAATTGGAATTTTTTTAAGTCCGGTCGTCGCTGGCCCAAGAAGTAAATCTCCGTCACTTTCGAACTCCGACAAGTGAGCATTGCACAACCAGCCTTTTGGATCTGCGCTGACAGTGGCGCCTTGATGTGGACAACGTAAATCCAAGGCAACATATTTATTATTTGCTATTCGAGCGACTCCAACTGGAACACCTTTAACTGAACCAATCCTCACCGCTCCACCTTCGGCGGATAGTGCAGGAAGATCCTTTAGTTTTACGGAGAGTTTTCCACCCGGAAGTTTTTTAATTGCGGGATTCGCCACCGCCGGTGCCTGTGAATTTCCCGCAAGGAGAAGTGCACATGCACCGGTCAGTAGCGCCCGTCTAGAAACAGAATCCATTGGAGTTACTGGATTACTTTCGCTTGTCTTTGCCGTAAAGAGTTACATCTGCACTACCAAATGCTGCTGCATCCGGAAGTGAATTAGCTGGCAATCCGAGAATTGATGAGATTGAAGCAGCTATTCCTGGTGCTAGAGAGAGCGTCGCACCTACATACGCAGTTGTACGAAGATTGGCTTTGCGATCTCTTGTTATCTTCGCCTTCAAAGTCGAAGCATTAGTAATTGTGAGAATATCTAATACCTGATCACCAGCTTGTGGAACAAGTGCTCTTACAACTCCTGTGCTTAGTTCAATTACTGGATTGCGAAGTTGAAGTTGCAAGTTATTGGCAGTGTTGAAAAATACTATGTTGCTTCCTAGATGTTGAACACCAGATTTATTCGATGTGATTGGAATATGAAAGACATATTGACCTGCTGCCGCGCCTATTGAGTCTCCAATTACAGATGAAGTAGCGCCACCTTGAACGTAGAGAACAACACCTGCTGCTTCAAGGGTTGATGCCAAACCAGCACCGGTTTTCATGTGGGTCATGCTTTGGCCAGGTTTCGCAGAATCTGCTGAAGCAGAAACTAGAGATGTCGAGATGAACGTTGTAGCTAATGCAAAAACCATGAGATTTTTTAAGCGCATTTCATTCTCCTTTGTTAGTTAGAGAATGATGAAATGCCACAGAACCTGCGGCAACTTGAACACGTTTTTCGCTGAGCGTGAAAATGGATTCACAGGGAGTTCTCAGGATTGTGGCTGCCCAATAACGCTCGTAATGTAGAGTTCTGAAATTGCCGTAAGCGATTTTAATAGGAGAGCAGAATGACGAGTAAGAGCGCAGCAGAAGTTGCACGCGATATTCGCGTCTCTGCAGCGCGTTGGACTATTCGCGCAAATGGTGGATATCTAGCCCAAGCATGTGGTTCTGCTGAAATCTTTGCTTCTTTGTATTGCAATGTTCTAGACCTCGGCCCAAGTAAGGGTCCGATGCAACCACCAAAATTTGTAAGTGTTCCAAATAAATCGCGCCAAGAAATTAATGGCGAACTCTGGCTTGGCGAAGGACCTGATCTTCTAGTTCTCTCTCCTGCGCACTATGGCACTGCGCAGTATTGTGCACTCGTTTCAATTGGTCGCCTCGATGAGAGCGCACTCGTTAGCGAGAGCAGCGATGGTGGATTACTAGAACTAATTGCAGCAGAACACTCACCAGGTGTTGTTGTATCTGCTGGTTCTCTTGCAACAGCACTTGGCGTAAGCGTTGGTCGTGCAATGGCACGTCGCTTACAGAAAAAAGCTGGCGATATCTGGGTATTTCTCTCTGATGGTGAATTACAAGAGGGTGCAACGTGGGAATCTCTTCAGCTTGCAAGTGCTGAATCGCTAACGAATCTGAAAGTAATTGTGGACATCAACGGCATGCAAGTAGATGGTCCAATGAAGGAAATCATGCCGATAGAACCAATCGGGGATAAGTTCGCAGCGTTTGGATGGCAAGTCTTTGAAGTAGATGGCAACGATGTCGATGCGATTACAGCAGCGTGCAAGAAAGCTCAGAGTTCAGATAAGCCTGTTGCGATTTTGTGTCGAACAAAGCCATGGACGGGATTTACATTCTTAAAAAAGCGCTGGGATGACAAAAAACTTCACTTCATCCGATTAACTGAATCAGAGCGTGAAGGCCTTGAGAAAGAGATCGCTGCCAAATGAATGAAATCATCTCAAAGCCATTTGCAACAGCACTTGTAGAGCACGGCAAGAAACATAAAGATGTTGTTGTCATCACCAATGATTTAACTGCCAGCTGCGAAGCTGATGAATTTGCAGCAGCCTTTCCAGATCGCGCTTTTAAAGGTGGAATGGCTGAACAAAATCTTGCGCTGACTCTCTCTGGCTTTGCACGCGAAGGTATGCGCCCGATCTATCCAAGTTTTGCTGTCTTCACAACGCGCAGACCTTACGAACAAATCGCGCTATCTATCGCTTATCCAAACTTGCCTGTTCGCCTCGTTGGATTTCTCCCAGGACTTACAACTCCAGGTGGTGTTTCACACCAAGCAATCGATGACATCGGTTTGATGAAACAACTGCCGAACATGACAGTTGTTGAAGCATCTGATGCCGCTGATATGTCAACGATTCTTGAAGAGACATATGCAATTGATGGTCCTGTGTACATAAGAGCGCTGCGTGGACTTGTTCCTAAGCTTCATCAAAGTCCAATTTCTATCGGCCAATCACGAGAAATCTTTGAAGGCGGCAAGGTACTTGTACTTGTCAGTGGTTCACTTACAGCAACTGCTATCAATGTTGTCACTGAATTGCGAAAAGAGTTTGCTGATCTTGCCCTGATTAACATCAACACAATCAAGCCATTTGGAGATTCACACTTATTTGCACGCATCAAAGAAGCTCAGACTGTTATCACTTATGAGAATCACCTTGTGACAAGCGGACTAGCAAGTGAAGTTGCTATGCACCTTGCGCAAAATCCTGGACCACGTTTGATCCCTGTTGGAATTAACGACACCTTCACCCACGGTGGTGGACTTGATTACTTATTGAATTTCTATGGCATCGACGCACACGCTCTTAAGAACGCTATCTATGTTGCCTATGGCAAGGCGGGCACATCAACAAAGAGCTCGGATCACATCGGTGGCAAGATTGAA
>Ga0247722_10000470_pt1 | contig 25006 bp, 25 predicted proteins | sample MSEWelMarce3H_FC_FD_189094 | JGI IMG/M metagenome (GOLD analysis project Ga0247722, IMG submission 189094) | Subsurface sediment microbial communities from gas well in West Virginia, United States - MSEEL Well Study Marcellus 3H_FC | ecosystem: Environmental > Terrestrial > Deep subsurface >... | reverse complement strand
GTCTTTGTGTAGACCCATAAATCGCCCGCGAGAGGTAGGGATTTTTTCAGTGTAGTGTTGTTTAGTATATAAGCTCATCTTCTTCAGTTAAATGTTGTGCCTCAACCCAACCACGGTTTTTAGTTAAGATTTTATGCTCAGGTGTACATTGCAATTTAAATCCAGTTGACTCGTCCTCGATTTCCAACAATTCTGCGTCTGGGTGGGTCAAGCCAAAATTAGTTACTAGTTTAAATTCTTGTGCATTGGTGTCAGTATTGTAACTCAAAATGTACACTTCTGGGTTGGTATGTAAATGGTATTCCAGGTTGTGTATCTCTATGTCTTGAATGGTGTCGCCAGTTTTGATAGTGATTTTAGTATCGCCAGTCACACATATATTGGTCATTGACACGTTCAAATTGAAATTCTTATATGCTTGCGGGTTTGCATTGTTTACATTGTCCTCAAACATAAGATATGGTTCACCGGTTTCAAGGCGTGTTTTTAGTATCTCGCCCCAAATTTTCTGTGCGTGTGGATCTTTCGCCTCAACTCGGTTCATGAATGAATCGTCAATTACAACACATTGGTGCAAATTCAGACATTGTCTATTTACGTCTCCTTTTGGTCGTCTAATGCCAAGAAATTCCTCGATGTCTGGGTGGTTAACTGAAAGGTTAACTGATGCAGCACCACGTCTAACGGAACCCTGGTTTGTTGCTAGGATGGTAGAATCAAATATCTTGCACCACGGAACAACACCCTCGCTCACACCGTTGCCGGATATTTCTTTACCACGTCCTCTGATGCGGGATACACCAATACCAACACCACCACCGGAAGCACCCAAACGCATTAATTCAGCGTTAGCTAATGCGATACCGTCAATGGAATCATGTGTATCAATACCGAAGCATGAAATAGGCATTCCGCGTTCCGTACCTAAATTGGATAGCACTGGTGATGCAAGGCAAAGCCAATTTTTCTCCATTGCTTCGTAGAAGTATTGCTGCAAGTCCTTACGTTTAAGGCGGCGAGATGCTGCTTTAGATACACGTGTGAATGCTTTGAATACATTTTCGTGTGGCAGTAAGTAGCCTTGTGAAATGGTGGCCATACCAATTTGATCGAGCCACGCCGGGTAGTCTTTGCCTTTCACCCAGTTTGATGTATCTACGTTTATTTTGCTCATATATGTTTGTTTTGTTTTTGAAGTTCTAGCAAATTCTTTAGTACGAATGAAATACTGCTTGCTTGGTTTTTTAATGTCCTTAACCTTTGTTGAGGGTCTTCACCATCATATTCTCCTATATTTTCTATATTACGTATCAATATGTTGGATGATTGATAAAGGTTAGAGAAATCGTCTTCAATTCCCTCCCAATTTATTTGAGACATCATTGTTCTGATATTTTTAATATAGGTTGATGCTAGGACCTCAGCTATTAATTTACTTAATTTTTCCATATTGTTTCAATCGTTTTTTAGCTCGGTCAATACTTTGTTGAATGAACTGGATGTCTTTATCTATTGCTGCTAGTTCAGCCTCGGTTAATTGTTTTTTTGGTTTCATGTTTATTTTGTTTTTGCTTAATTATAAGTCGCTCCAATCTGCGGTAGATTTGGCATATGCCGTTGGTCTTTGCGCAAAGAAATCTTGCTGCTCAACACCACTGGTTAAGTGGCCGAACCATTCCATTTGTTTCAACAGGTTTGGATTAATGTCGTTGTATAGTGGTTTAAACCCAAGTTCAATTAGTTTTTGGTTGGCGCGTTCCTTGATGAAATTTTTCAATTGTGAAGTCGATAGCCCTTCGATATCGCCCATTTCAAATGCTTTGTCGATGAAATCGAATTCCAATTGCACAGACGCACTACAAGCATCATATATTGCTTGGGATAGTTCTGGTGTGTTCAAATGCTCGTTTTCCTCAATTAGTGTTCTGAATAACCAACATCCCGCTTGTGAGTGTAACGATTCATCACGCACAGACCATGCTACTATTTGCCCTGTTCCTTTCATTAAATTACGCAATTGGAACGACATGAGCACGGCAAATGATGAGAATAAATTTACTCCCTCAGTAAACGCCGAAAATACAGCCAATGACACGGCTTTATCGTGTAACGTTTCACCAGATGTTTCAACTAAATGGTCAATTTTGTTTTTTGCTGTTTCGTCTTCCAAGAACGCGGAGAAATCGTCTAAACCAAGTTCCTCGTTTAGGCGTGCGTAAGCCTTTGCATGAATTGACTCGAAGTCAGCGAATGCTCTAGCCATGGACTGGATTTCAAATACAGGAAACCATAGCGATACTTTGGTTGACCAGTAATCGTTTACGCATGTTTCAGTTTGTGCGAATGATTTTAATATGTTGCCCAGCAAATTTTTCTCACTTTCAGTTAGTTTACCATGCCAATCAGCTAAATCAGATGCTAATGGTACCTCGCTCGCTAACCAGTGTGCGGAGTGTTGTTTTTCGAAATAGTCGTCTGCTATTTGGTATTCAAATGGTTTGTAATGTAAACGTGGTTCTGTTAATGCCATAATTTTATATATGTTTAGTTATGTAGTATGTGCTGCCTTCTTGAGACATAACATATTTTGATTTTGCTAATTTGTTGTACATATTTTTAAAGTAACTTAGTCGATCGCTTTCTAACCCGTCACCAGCATATGGTCTGAATTCAATGCCATTGAGGGTATCGTTTTCTAATGCGGGTACAACGTATTTCTCTAGTACCTCACGCACGAATAATGCTTTTTGCAATCGGTCCGTCGATTCCCATGTGTACATCGCTTCTTCACTATTTGCAGATAAATTGCCAAATTTTAACTCCCACATATCCGAATTCGATTTGTACAATAAACGAACTTCAAATTGGGAAGCCAAATCACTTCCAACAGGAATAAAAGTTACCATGCCTGGGGCCGATTTAACTTGTATACCCCATTGCGTGATTTCGTTTAGTATGTAGTGTTCAGTAGCAGCCACTTGCTCGTCTATGCTTGAATAGTGGTTGCACTGGGTTTGGTATACTCTGGCTATTAGTGTGGATAGCGATTCCATGTTTATGTGTTTAGTTCAAAAAATTTCTCACGAAGTAATTGCTTGTCCAAATTGTCGAAGTCCTCAAATTTACGGTTTTGTCTAGCTGGTACCGTATCTGCTTCCTCATCGTATGCATCCCCAATTACTATGTGTCCTGTTTTAGTGTTAATGTCAACTTCGTAAGTCATACCGTCGCCACCATATCTGTTTTTCATGATGTGTAGTCGTCCAGTACCGTTTACTTTGTCTTCTTTCTTTCTTGATAGCGACATACATAAGTCGGCTACGGCCATTTTTGCATAACTACCTGCGGCTTTGTCGCCTTCAATAACGCTATCTTTTGCACCAGCTCTGTTCACCTGCGACACCGACCAAATAGGTATGTTCATTTGGCGAGCAAGGCCTTTTGCGCTAGTATAAATATCGTCTATTTCGCCTTTAGTGTCTGTGTTTCGTTTTTTACTTGCAAGTAGATCTAAGTAGTCAATGATGATTAAGTCTGGCTCAATGCCCATTTCCCTTACTTTATTGATGTGTGACTCAATAGTGGACATGGTTGTTTTACCCATTGCAAATTCACGAATGATTAATTCACCAGGTAGTTGTGAGGTGATTTCCTCCACTTTTTCCTTGTGTTTGTCTAATTGGTCAACATCAACGCCAGTGAAGAACGCATCGTAACGTCTACCGGTATATGCTTCGCTTAGTTCCAGTGTGTAGTGGATAACGTTGTATCCCATTTTAACGGCCAATCCACCCATGGCTACTAATGTCCACGATTTACCACCACCAGGACCACCAAATATAAGTCCTAAATCGCCGTTACCAATACCACCCTGGATTAATTCGTTGATTTGTTCCCATGGTGTAGGTACAGTTTTTCTGTGGTCTTCACGGTATCTCGATTCAGTGTCGCGTTTGTATTCGTGGCCGATGTTCTTGTCTTGTCCGGCTTTCATTGCGGATTCAATCATGTACTTGATTGATTCGTAGTCACCAGCTTTAAGTAAATCTACACTGGATAGCAATGCTTTTTTAAGTTGCTGGTTTTTGCAGAATGTGCTGAATTCTTCCTGTACATACGGCAAATCGGATACATCTGTTTTGTATGCTTCACGAAGTTGTTCGCGGATGGATACTTTAAGTACATCGTTGTCGAGTTTCTTCATTTCCACTTTCAACATGTCCATTGATATAGTTGTGTGATACTTGCCGTAGTAGCCCAATATTTCACCAATGATCCATTTGTGTGCCGGGTTGCTAAAGTGTTCTTCGGTAAGCACATCGTGGATGTTTTGCAAGAATTCTTTGTGGTTGAGTAACGACGAAATAACTTTCATTTGAAAGGGAACGCCATATTCTTCCATTGATTGGAGTGCTGCCATATTATATAACTTTTATTTGTATTAAATGTACGAATGATTTATTGGTTGTCCAACAAATCTTTAAATGTATCTTGTATCCAGTAGTCTACATTTCTAATTAAACCGCCCAACTGGTCCTCGTGGTACATTTCCACGAATGCCTCAGGGTGAAATTCAAGTGGTGTGTTCTGGATTAAATTGTCAACGTCGCGTTTGTCTTGATCGGTCATCATGGGATTGGATAAGTCCATGATTTTGTATTTGTTTTCAAGTAGTTCTACATCGTGTAGCACTCTTGCGTATATTACGTGTTCTTTAATGTTGCGCTCACTGATTTCAAGTATGTCTTCAAATGTGAGTGGGTGTGAACTTAGTTCGGGGAATAACTTGAATAGTTTCCCAGCACCAAGTCCTTTGATGCCCGGTAATGCATCCGAGGCATCACCTAGTAGTGTCTTGTATAGTATGAAGTTATGCGGGTCAAGGTTGAATTTTTCACGTACCGTTTCCTCAGTATAGAATTCACGTTCAATTGGACGATAAACGATTACTTGGCGCGTAATCAGCTGTAAATAGTCTTTGTCGCTGGATACTATGAATACACGATCGTTCTCGTGTTTAGGCAATGTACCTGACAGATATGCGATAACATCATCTGCCTCAACATTACCCAAGGTAATGGTTTTAACCGGGAGTGTTTTTAAGTATTGGATGATGCGAACGATTTGGCCGATTTTTGCTTCGTCTTCCTCGTCGATATTGTCAAATAACTCGTGTTTGGTTACACGGGTAACATTTCTCCCCGACTTGTATTCGGGAATAATGTTTTTACGGGATGTGGATGAACCAATACCATCAAATACCATGATGATTTGTGTTGGTTGTATTTGGCGTATTAACGCGCCCAATGAGCGGAAAAAACCACCTAACCCGCCGATATGGACTCCGTTTGAATTAACTGCGTTTATGGCGCTGAAATTGCGGAAGAACAGATTTAATGAATCTATTAGCATGTAGCGTTCGTAAGTTGGTGTTTCCTGGTTTTCCTGGATATTGTCAAGTAGGTTAAGTAGATTTTTCTTCATCGGTTGGTTAATTAAATTATTGCGTCAATTTCGTCTGGTGTAGGGTAACTGTCCTGTTTTTCTCCCCATTCTGAATCGTCTGTGTCGATACCATATGTTCCAGCACCCAAAATGTCCACCCATTCGTGCGAATGTTCTTCTTTGTATTTTTTGATTGCGTTCGGGTCGTCCTTAATGAAACCGTGTGTGGTTGAAATAATGGTACCAGTTGTGGTAATACCGTTGATGTGGTTTTTATCACATGCAATTTTAGTACGCAACGCGAATTCTACTTTTTTCTTGTCTTTGGTTGCGTTGATTTTTGATGTACCGGCATTGGTAATATTACCAAATGTTAAACATAACGATGCATCGTAGTAAAACGTATCCCCTCCTTTATTGGTCATACGAGGTTGAGACATTGGTGTTAATGCTGGAGCTACACCTGTTTTGTTGATGATTAAGAATGTATTGGTGTATTTGGATGATTCCTTACGCGACAATACAATTTGTTGGTTAATGAAATTACCAAATTGCGTAGCGATAGCTCCACTGTTCCACATAGGGTTGTTTGTGCCTTTCTCAATGCTCATGTCGCAAGCAATAGATCCAACTGAATCCCACAAGAACAATAAGTCGTATGGTAAGTTGCCTTTTTTCTGCTCGTTTAATAAGTCGATCATGAATGTAGCAATATCCTCAATTGAATTTAATGTGCTACGGTCGCGGTAAATGAAGAATCCAGTGTGGTCAGTGATTTCGCCAGTTGATTCGTCAATAACGTCCTCCATTTCGAAGCCCATTGTTCGCCAATGCTTGAAGTCATGCTTCATTTCCGTGATGATTAACACGGGTAACACACCCATTTTTTGTGCATTCACAGCTAATTCGATTGATGTAGTACTTTTTCCAGTATTTGAACGGCCTCGCACCATCATGATGTGCCCCATAGGACAACCAGGAATGGATAACGCGTCTTGCAGGGCGGGAGAAAAAGGAATCCAACGTTGTTCCTTGAACTTTACGTTGGATGCCAATCCTTTACTCTGCTTAAATTTGTCTAGACTGAAATTTGCTTTGATTGCTTGGTCAGCAGCTGCTGACAGTGATTGTCTTCCTTTAGCCATAACTTTATTTTAAGTAGTAAATAATTTGTGTACGAATTAGAACGGCATATCGTCGTCATCGTCCTCAAACAACTCGTCGAATTTGTCCGCTTTCGTTGTTTTTGCTGCAGGTTTAGTAGATACGCTGTAATTAGATTTAGGTGCGGCTTTTTGCTCGTCTGGGAATACTAAACTGTCCTCGTCTTCCTCACCTACAGGTGCTAACCATTCTTGCAACGCTGCTTTGATGTCGTCAAATGGCAATGGTTTGTATGTGTCTAACGGGTTTGTTTGTTCTTCTAGTAAACGCTCAACTACAGCATCGTCATCGTATAACGGTGATGTTTTAATTGCAACTGAAATAGTTGTTTTGTTGTATGCAGTACCAGTGGATTCAGGTCCTACAGTAGTTAGTTTAATGTCTCTACCTACCATGATGTCTGTGAAGTCACCTACTTCTTCGTCAGCTGCTAATTGCAGGAACGCTTCGTAAATTTCCTTACCAAATTCCCACATTTTAACACCGTCCTCTTCTGCACCACGTACAACTACAGGTACTTGGATACGAACTTTAGGGTCAAGTTTTTTGGCTAACTTCCAGTTTTCTTTGTCGTTAGTACCACGCAATTGTTTTGCGAATTCAGCGATAGGATCTTTTTCACCCCAGTTTAATGGTGAAGCGATTACTTTTTTACTACCGATATTGTAGTAGAATTTCAACTCAGTGAATGGATTTTCCTTGTTGAATTTAAATGGTACTACACGAACTGTTTGTTTACCAACTGTTGGTTTGAATTTGTCCGGGTACTTCACATCACTCTTCTTAGAGGATTGTGGATTTTGCATTGCTTCTAACTTGCGTTTGATTGCGTCAATGTTCATATATAACTTATTTATTTGTTTACAACTTGAATATACGGAACCTTTATTGGGGAGCCAAGCATTTGTTTAAATGCTTACATCCATTCGCCTTGAGTATCTATAGTGTATAGCACTAATTTAGATGTTCCTGGTACTTTAGCGTCATTGTTGATTGGTGCCTGAGCGTCTAGCTCTTGTTTAAGTGACTCTACTTCAGATGAACTTAACCGGTGGTCTACTGGGTACATTGCTGTTGTTCTAGTATCAATTTGGTTTGATTTGTTGTAGATTAATTGGTTTTCGGTTTGGTATGAGTATTGGTATATGTACTTTGGGTTGTCTTTGGAACATGAACCTAATGATAACGCTACGGATAATGCAGCTCCAAGTATAACTTTGTGAACACCAGATTTTAATTTACTCATGGCGTCTTTAAACATACCTTCAGTGATGATTCCAGCCAATAATTGCATCCTAAGTTCTTCTTCAGTATAAATCATATTTCAATTATTTTGTATATGCGCGTTTGGAGTGTTTTGATTTGCCCCTCTTGCGTTAACAATATGCTGTTTTTGTAGTGTTGCCAGTCAATTGGGAATTTTGGGTCAACTACACCACCGTTTAAACGTTTAATTAGTTCGTTTAATGAGTTAATGGTGTACAAGACATTGAATTCTTTCTTGCGGTGCACTAAAATTGTATTTTCTGGTATGTCTGTTACATTGCCTTGGTCAATGTTGTATGTTACCACATATTCGTTGTTGCTTTTAATGTGCAAAACGAACATTTTGTTGTATAGTATGCTGTACTTGTTTGAAAGACCACCAATTAGGTTGTCTAGGTCACCGAGTGTGGTGAAAGTACATAGTAAACGATTGTTCATGTTTAAGTCTGTATTCATAAATAGGTCATAGTCATAGCCATGACTCGTATTATACGTATACGGAGCTTCTTCTAAGGTTGGATACATAACTGATTTTATTTGAAATTATACGTGTCACCCGCTTTGGCTTTCACATTTAGTTTACATTGTTTAAATACGTCCAGTATTTGCGACATGGTTTCTGTTTCGGATTCGTCAACGTCAAATAGGAAACTGTCGTATACGGACAATACAAGTTTTGTGTTTTTACCACGCAACAGTTTAAATATTTTCCACATTAGTTTAACGTTAGTTGCGGTCTCGTAGTTTTGCAACACGTAGTTGAGTAGCTTTTGTGGGTTCATGTCGCTCAACTTATCACGCTCAAATTTATACTGCGATAATGGACATTCAATGTAGCCGTTAGTGGTGAATTGGTGCCATAATGTGTCTGTATATTTTTTTACTTTACTGAAATATACTAAATTTTCGTACTGTTTCCAAATTCCTCCGTAAAGTTGCTGAAAAGTGATCTCCTTTGCTTTGTGGTAATCCACCTTATATAGGTCCGCAAAATATAAATGCACATCTTGCCCACCAAAGTCATGATCCACCAAATGTGCAAGAAGAATAGGATGGTAAGCACTAACATCCAGCTCAATGAAAGTATCGTTGTTCGGTATAAAGCATTCTCGTTCGCCATTGTCTTTACTTAATGTATTAAAGTTAATACCACCAAACGTATTTGACGGTCTAGTGGTTGTAGTATTTAAATTGTAGTGTGTGTAGACGCGTTGTGTATCGTCTTTTCCGAAGCATCGCTTATACTCGCCTGTATTAACTGATATTCCACTGCGTTCTAGCATGTTGTATGCAATACAAGCTTTATTGTAGAAATGCGTAGTGTTAGTTTCGGGTAACACGCTAAAGCGTTGCTCAAACCATTCGTAATGTTTTACAATTGGTATTATTGCATTAACGTCTGCTCGGTCTGGATATAAACGGTAAAAATATTCGTGTGTTGATGTATGTGTGGGTAGTTTAACGTGTATTCCAGGTACAGGACAAGCAATGCTTTTGTGTGTGAAGTAGTGGAGGAATTCCTTTTTGTCGTGTACGTGTATTGTTTCGATGCTGTCCAGTACTTCTTGAATCAGTTCAATTGGTAAATTGATTGTGTCGTTGTGGTTTACCGGGAGTATATATCCTTTGTCGTTTTGTGTGGGTTTGAGGTATATTGCACATATCTCGTTTTCTTGTGCGTGGTGAGTGTGGGATATAGGGAGTATGTCCACGTATACGTTTTTATGACGTATGCGACATAAAATGTCGATTTTATCTGTATCCTCAATTAGCCAAAACATGGGTTGAAGATACGAATAAAATACTAAACAGCAAAGTATTTTGCGTAGTCTTGTTTAAAGTATTGCGAGAAACCATACCACTTTTCCTCCACTTCCACCAAATTCACAATTGACTTGTTTACATTGTACACTTTCTCAATTTCACCCGCAATATACCACTGGATTGATGTTGGTGTATATAAGTCCCAAGCCACAGATGCATCTTTTGCTTGTAGTTTGGTGTATGTGGGTTGGTCGATTTCCATGTACTTTAGTTCGTTGTTTTTCTTGCAGAAGTAACGTGTGAATAAACCGTTTACATAGTCATCCGGTGTGGGTTGAGTTGGGTTTGGTTGTGGGATTAAACGTGGTTTAGCTGTGTGTGAATATTCCATGTTTGGTGAAATGGATATTTCAACACGTTCAGGTGTTACTGAATTGTTGGGTAAATTGGTTTGTTCAACTAGTGGTAGCAAAAATTGTGGTGTACCGTCTTGTGGTGATTTACCGGTATATCTTTCGTTTTTGTATGTTTCGAAATAGTAACCTGAATATATTTCACCGGTGGTAGCGATTTTAAATTCGCCACCGTTGGTGAATAGGTTTGCTTTGTATTGTGATTGTGGTAGGTACATGTTTATATGTTTTTGTAGTTTACTGCTCTTTTTTCAACTAATTTACCTAAATATGATTTGGTGATAGGCATGCCCGGTTTTGTAGGGTCACGCAGTGCTGGGTTTTGTACCCAAGCATAAGGTGGGAAGTGGAATGATTCAGATTCATTAATGAATTTAGGCATAAACACTGCAGTATATATGGTGGATGCAGATGCGTTTTTTGGGAGTTTGGATTTTTTAAAATAACGCTCTACATAGTCTAGTTGTTCTAAATCGCTCATGGACGCTAATTTATCTCGAGTTGTACCTAAATCTTGGGCTGCAGGTTTGCCAAATTGGATAAGACCTACATACCCTAAGGAATTTCGGATTGATGGTGAAAATGTACCTGCTGATTCGATTTCCATAATAGCCATGAGGTATTCAGGTTTGATGGAAAGATTAGATGCTATTTGTTTTACTTTAGATATAAATGGTGTATTGTTTTTGATTTGGGTGTTTATACGCATTGAAGTATTTGTAACCTGTTCATTAGTTTCGCCAAGTATTTTCTTCACCGCCGCAAGTAACTTGTCGTACTGCATATAGTGGGAACCGTTGTTGTCGCTATTGGCTATGGATGTTGTTTCCACTGATGTTTCCCAGTCGCTATTGGATAACTTGTGGTGTACACCTCTAATTATAAAGTGTAAATTTTCAGGGTATCGTGGTGGTAAAAATCGAGATGCTACGCTTAGTTCGTTGTATATTTTAATACCGCCAATTCCGTCCATGGTTACACCCAAGTTAATTGGGACAAACCCGTTTGTTGGGGATGCATATTTTTCGTCTACGTTTAATTGTATTTCGGCCTGGATTGATTTGTAGAATTCGGATACTATGGATATGTTGTTCTCGATGATTTGTGGGTCTAATTCTGGTTTGTCTGTGTTTTTTAAACCGAATGATGATTTGTGACCCCACCAGAATTTTTTCAAGTATGTCTCCTTTACTTCGTCTCGGCTATTGCTGAATCCAGTGCTTATTGGTGCAGATATTTCTGGTTGGAGACGATCGTTGAGTCCTTTGTTCCATTTCGAGAACATGGTGTTTTCTACGCCCTTAACATATCCACCAGCAGTGGAACTAATTGCGGCCATGTTTGCGAAGTCAGGGGTAATTTCGGTTTTTAAATTGAAATTGCGTACGAAGTTTGAAGATTTAAAATCGTGGTTGTAACCATACAACTCTAACTCGTATTTACGTGGTTTTGGTTCGTAGTAGCTTTGGTCAATTATGCGAATAGTGTTTTCTTCTTCGTCGATTATTGGTTCCAGAGTGTTTATACCGCCCAACGCTTTGTTTAATTCCTTACACATACTGTCCAAGAAGTTAAATAGCGATAAATTGCCCTTCTCGTCTAAATTGTTTTTTAAACAAGAATCGATTGTTTGGTGATGAATATATATGTTCATCATGTACGCAGATCCTTTCTTGTCTGGGTTTATCCAGTGTTTTAATTGGTGGAAATAGTGTTTGGATCCTACTGGTTCATCGTGGTTATTCACAATACATACTTGTGGGTCTAACGATACCTGGAATGGGAAATGGTACATTAAACTGGAATATGTGTTGCTGTCTATGGTTAGCATTTTGGCTATGGGTTGGTTTCCATTGTGTATATTTGGGATAACGTATTCCCTAAGGAAATCTAGTAAATGTCCAAAACGCATGTAGTATCCCAATAGGTAGTCATCTTTAGCAGCATTGCTGTATTCGATGAATGCGACGTCCTTTATTTCTTGGTCGGTATTATTAAATGCAGTTGGTTTAGGTTGATATTTGACCAAGTACTCACCCCCACTCTCCATTATCCAATATTGGTTAACGGGGATGGTTTGAATTATTTGGAATATATTGCTGCTTCGAATAAATTCAGTGGATTCAGGGTATAGGGTTTTTATTGCCTGTCTAGCGGCTGAATCTGAATTATACGGGCCTAAAGTCTCTATACTTTGCGGTACAGGTACATCTCCCTCCACTGGTTTAATGAAATGACCCATTTGAGTGGGTGTGTCCTTTACTGAAATGGTTATTTTTTCAGTAGAATAATTAGTACGGTCACTATTCAACAATGACTGGTAGTATAAATACGACGAGATAACATTGGATGTTGGTGAAACTATTAAGTCAGATGCAGAGTCAGCAGTGCCAGTTTCAGTGGTAGAATTGTATGTGGTATCAATTAACTTTAAAATGTCTGGGTTTGGTGATATGTTTGTTTTGAGTGACTCAATTACATCACCCATACTAAGTAACTCTAGTGTGATGTCATATGAACCGTCTTGGGCAAATTGCCAACTGAAATTTACTACACGGGCTACCAATGCATCGTAGTTACCAGATTTGTCTGCACGGTATTTTTTAATTCGGGGTATCATGTCGTAGTATGTCTTTACACTATCGCTAAAGAAACCATCCGGGTCCTCAACTAGCGTGTATCCCATTTCTTGCAAGTTGTCTTGACTATTACTCCAGTATAAACTGTTACCCCATTCCAATAACATGGTATAACCTATACGCATGTATAGCAAGTCTAATATGTGGAATTGTTCGGGTGAATAGCATTTGATTTTAACTGTGGCACGTTTGATTGAACCACGGTTCATGCATTTGATTTCAGCGCTTTCGATACCCGGCATAGGCACTAAACCAAATTCTGAGTTTTCAGTGAATGCGTTTACGTTGTATGTTCCGGTATAGTAGTCGGTAACGTTGTCTTTTTGTGGGTCTGTACCACGCTGGGTTAAGTAGCCATTTTCAATGTGGGATGTACCATTAAATAACACGTATCGTGTTGCTAATGTACTCCCGGGCATTTGGTCTGTACCACCACGTAGTTTTTCTTCAGTAACACGCGCATCGTTTAATGACACACCAGATGCCAATTTCACCCACGCTGTTTTTGAGTTAAGGTATGCGATTTGTTCTGCTGTTCGTACAGTACCGTCTTGACCCGAACCATGGATTCGCTGACGGTGGTTTATCTGTTTTGCAACGTAGTCAGGGATTGGTTCTCCTATGATGTTTGGCATAACTTTATATTCTGTTTAAATTTTCAAATGTACCTAAAATGGTTGGGATGCGTGATGCTGATGGTATTCTGATTTGTGCCCCAATACCCGGGTAGATTGAATCAGATGGTTGGGATGGGTTGGCTCTGGATATTACCCACCACAGGCTTGAATTACCATAGTATGTTTGGGCTAATATGTCGTAGCGGTCACCTTGTGTTGTGTATACGTATGTGTCCGAAAAGTCGCGTGGAATATCGGGATATTTAACGTTGATGAATCTACGTTTTGGGTTGTCTTGTGTAGTGATAACGGGTATTGATGTATAGCGAGCCATGAGTGGTTTATGTATAAATATGGAATATACAAAGAAAGCCTGGCTAGGCCAAGCTTTTTTAGTATTATGTGGGTGGGTTTATGCTTGATTGTGTTGATTGACGAATTTAGGTGAATTTTTCTCTTCTTTAATTAACGGAAATAAAGGAGCAACATATTTGTACTCAGGTCTGAAGTTATGTATTGGTGTGAACTGGAATCCAGTTACTTTAATATACATTGGTAATTGTTTACCTGATTCTATATCCCACGGTGACTCTTCCATTATTTCATATGTCATTCCGTTAATTATACCGTACTGAGCGTTAATATAGTTACCCACAGTTAATTTGTGGATATTACCAGCCATATATCCTTGTGCTGTATAAGTTGGTGCTAATGATGATGCTAATTGGTTTAAATGACTGTACATTTTGTCTCTATGGTGTACACCTTCAGCTACCACAGTAAATCCAAGTGATATTTTACGGTCGAATGAATTGTATTTGTGGAATTTTTCACCACGTCCCATATATGTTTGTGAATTCCAGTCCGGACTGTAATTGTCTGACAGGTTGTCGATATATGCTCTGAATGTAAGTGGTTCTGGGTTGTTGTTTGGGTGTGTTGGGTCAATGATGTCTATACGGAACGTGATGAGGTCATCACCTGTTCCGAAGTCACGGGATTTACGTTTATTTCCTGAAGTATAATATACTTGATCTACTAATCTATTGTCATCTTTATAGTAATCACCATCTTTAATTATATCCTCGGATTTTTTTGTAATGTAATCGTATGATCCGCTATAGTCAATAAATCCACGTACAATTCTGTCTACTTTCCTAAAGTCAGGACCAATTCCCTTGGCTTCTCCTTTAAGGTTAACGGGACCAAATACCATTTTACCGTCAGGGCCTGGGTAGTAACCTACATTTTTGTCTATATTGGCTAAATATGAACCAGTCTGTGCGTTTAGTGAAAGGTATTTGTTTTCTGCAGATGCATCACTAGATGCTTTGTCTACATTTATAGTAATGGCAGATGAATATTCAGTATATCCCTCTATTTTCGGTGATATGTCGAGGGGGTTATATTGATCAAAATTTAATTTATCTACAATTTGTCTACCGGCACCAGCATTTATTAATTTATCATTAATTGATGAATAATATGAACCTGTGGTTAAATCAATACGTTGAGTTAAATTATAAGCATACGATAAACCAACCCCTGTTTTACCAGTTTTATCAGGTACTAAATAACTAGATATATTTGGTTTAGGTGTTAATGAACCAGATTCATATACACTATACGTAGGTTCACCATTTACTAACCAGTCAAGGTTAGATTTAGATTTGGATAATGTGGATAATATTGTGGTTTTGTTGTATAAATCGTATTTAACGGACGCACCTAGTATTGGTGTAAATTTATCACGCAACGATTGTTTAAATGTATCGTCGTCTATTGATGGTGAAAATAATTTGTCTTTTCCACCAGGTACCAAATATGTTTTTGGGTTTAAACCGTTTGACCCCATTACTCGTAATGGTACCATTCCGTCTCCCTCTGTAGCATATTTAATTTTGGTACTACCAATACCTAATATGGATCCAGGGCCACCTTTGTAGGTATAAAGGTTAGTGTCATATTCCGACGGTTCTTCAATTGATTCAAAATGCAAATTAACTAACCTATTGTCAGTGAATGTATTTGGATCCATTAAATTGGCATTGTATACCGTACTACCGTATTTTTTTAACGATAGTTTGGTTAGTCCAGTTGGGTCAAGTCCTTGTTTGTTTAAATGTATACCCAAAATACCAACACCAGCTTGTGCTAGTGTTGATAATGGTGTATATATACCTTCGTTGAAGAATCCACTAGTTTCGGTACCAACCGCAACGCGAGATAGTAGGTTTTGCTTTAGCGCGAATTGCACACCACTTGGTGTAGCCATATATTTCGTTAAACGTTCAACGTCACGCGCTGATCGCTGCACGGATATCAATGCTCCACGCACAACACCATCAGCGTACGCAGCGAGTGGAGTAGCAGGTTTAGTTACTACTGTTGAGTCGCTAGGTATTGGTGTTTGAATGAAAGGCTGGGAGGTAAACTTGTCGTCACCAAATTTAAGTGATTTGAGTTTAGTCCCATTTTCAATATATGACGTTAATATACCCACTAAGAATTAGTCTTTAATTGGAAATGATGCAGCTTTACCTAATACCTTTAAATAAGTATTGGCATATGAACCGTTGTTTGTTTTGTATTTTGGTTTGTTGGTTGGGTCAGCTGTAACTGAATCCTCTAAGTCAAATGCCGTAGGTGTTGGTAATTGATTTGCTACACCATCATTGTACTTAATGAAATCCGCGTTTACTGCTGCTTGGTTTGAACCGTCCACTGAATAACTTGGTGTTTTTGTTGTTGCATTGTAATGCAATGAACCAGGTGTTAATGGGTATGTTGTGTTCGTTGAATTTACGAATTCAAGTGGGTTTGGTAAAATAGTCCCTCCGTTTTTTTCGGCAGCGAATGGAGAGCCTTGTGTTTGAAGCATGTTTTTAATTCCCATGGTAATTTAGTTTTGTTTATAAATATTGCTAATTACTGAATTGAATAACCAGTTTTATGATATTGCGTAACTGTTCTTACGGTTGTTATCATTTGTTGCAGTTGCAATTTTTTCACCATCAACTTTAACCTCAGTATAAATCGGTCGGTTTTGGTTTTTTTCAAATATACTACGCATTGCCCGCAGTTCAGCTATTAATGCTGAATTATCTTGTGTAGGTTGGGGGGAAGGTGGGGATGACAATCTGGTATTGATTCGAGGTGCTACTGCTATTTCATCATTGTCTGATATGGAGTATAGACCCCCCTCTTTAGTAGATATAGTTGTTTCACCTGTTTTGTTTGAGTAATTAAAATCACCTACGGGAGTTGCTCCTTTCATAGCTGAATATATGGATGATCCTATAACAGCTGCTGCTCCTATACCAAGGGCTGCTTGGAATGGGTTAGCTAAAGCCCATGCGGTAGCTATACCTATTTGGGTAATTAGCTCTTTGCCCTTCATTAAGTTCATGGTTGCTTGCAGACCAATGTTTACTTTTTCTTGTGCCCCTATAGCTATTTGAAGTAATTTTATTGCAGTAAACCCACCAATTATGCCTTGAAGCAAACCAGGAATTGAACCAAGCAGATTTACTAAATTAACTATAGGTGAAACTACTTGCAATACTGGTTCAGCCAATGACACAAATATGTCTTTGAGTTTTTCTACGGATTGGTTAAATCGGTCCTGGATTGATTGCTGGTCAACTAATTGGTCTAACTGTCCTTCTTTCAGCATTTTGGATGCTTGCTCAAGACCATATCTTCCCTTAGCTGTTTCAAATGCACGTTGTTCGTCGTCGCTTAACTTACCACCTATGGCGCGGATTGCTTCTTGCTCAACTAATACATCCGCTAACTGATCCGCATTCATACCAACGGCTTTAGCCATTGCTTCTTGCTGGATTCGGTTCATTTCGCTGTATTTAGCTGCGGAACCTATTTGGTCCGTGATTTCCGATGCAACTGTGGCTAAATCGTTGTTTAACGCGGCTTGTCTCGCTTTTTCTAGCGTAATGTCTTTACCGGTTAATAGTTCAGCGGATAATTCAGCCTCAATGGATGACTCAAAATTGAGTAATTGGTCCGCAATTGCCGCTACTTGTTCCAAATTACCACCCATTAATTTAGCATTAAATGCTGCTTTGGCTAAACCTTCGGCTCCGCCCTCAATGGATAACTTGGTTCGGTTTGAAACATTACCCATATCCACCATTAATTGTTTGGTGTTAATGGATACTTTGTTTTGGTATGATAATATTTTAGATGTTGCCTGGAATGTTGCTACGTTGTCTTCTAATGTACCACCAGTAGCCATGGTGTATTTTTGCATAGCGAACAACTGTTCATTGGTTAGTCCAGATTGTTCACGCAGTTTGGTAAATGTGATTAGGTCTTGCTCGGATAATTTTCCGTTGGTACCTAGTTGTTGGTTAATGTAACCTAACGATTCTTGTAAATTTTTAGAATTTAATGCAACATCACCGGACAATGAGGCAAGATCAGCCATTTCTCCACGTACATTTAATGCGTCGCTGTACGTTATGTTCATGGATTTGGCAAAATTACCAGCTCCTGAGTCTATGTCTTTGAAGACACTAACGAATGATGTTAATATTACTAATGGGTCCGTGAGATGTTTGGTTAGGTTTTTACCTAAATTACTCACAAACATACCAAATGATTGCCATTTACCAATTACTTTACCCCCTTCGGTAGCCATTCGTTGCATTTCCTTGGTAGTATCGGCTAGTGCTTTGTTTACATCTTCAGATATTCCTTTAAAATGACCAAATGTTTTAGCAATTTTACCAACTAACCCTAACTGTTCTTCTAGTTGTTGCTGGATGCCTAATTCGGTTTTGCGTAGGTCTTGCTGCTTTTCTAGCTCAGATGTATTTAGTTTAGTGTATGCTAATTGAAGTTCATGGACACCCATTTGTTGGGTGAGCTGGTCTAACAATTCATCATTAAGTTTGATTGCTAGTTGTTTGTTTTGAATTTCACTTAACGATAAATTATGTGCTGTTTCTAACTCATGTATAAGGTTTTGTTGAGCTTGATATATTTCGATGAATGTAGAAAGTCTACTTAAATCGGTCCCTCCCAAGTTATTAGTAAGGCCATTCTCAATTATTTTCGCCTTGTTTAGTAAATCCTGGTTTTTGTTAATTTGACGGCCAATAGATTCTAAATCGCGCAGCCCTGTTTTTTGGTCCAGTATAGCTTGGGCGATCGATTTGTTAGTTTTTAAAGTAGCAGATTCAAATGTAGAACGACGTGAATTAATACCCAAAGCCTCTTTAATTGAATCAACAGCAGCTGCAGATACATCGTATGAGTCTTGCTGAAGGTCTTTTACTTGTTTAAGTAATTCTAATTGCTCGCGTAGTAAGTCATTTGTGTCTCGTATGTCTTTATTTGAGTCAGCCATTTATGGGGATATTTTCGTTATAAATATGGAATAAATATAACTTTATTGGTAACTTGTACGTTTATCCATATGCTGTTTTAAATGTTCTGGTGCCTTAATGGTACCATCACTATCAATTACAGTGGTTTTGTTACCTTGTGTTTGAGCATTGGCGCGATCGTTTTCGTCGCTGTAGAATTTGTTGATTTGGTTGAAAGTAAATCGGCGGAGCCAGATTGGCATATTGTATATAGTCTGCCAATCGTATCCGCCTTTACCATGAAACACTATCTCGTGTATTTGAGTATATATTGCTAGTTTAGTTTCAGCTGCTGATTCGGGTGTGAGGCCGAAAAATGCTAGTTGATTTCTAGTTTTGTTACTAACGTCCATTTCATATTAAATATCTGGCCAGAAGAAACTAATACCAATCGGAATGTTTACTTTGTCGTCAGCGCCATCAACGTGGAATGTTAAATCAACATCCGGTTGTAATTCGCGAATATATTCGCGTAACGCGCGTGAATCTTTAGCGATCAAGTAGTTGTCAACGAACTCGCGGATGTCTTTCTTTTCGCGTCTACCTTCCACCGAAGTGATGATGTATTTCCAACGTGTGGATAGTTCTGGTGATGAGTCTTTGTTGATTTTTTTCAAACCGTCTAGTTCGCGCTGGATGTCTTGTTCGTCTTTGTGTGTTAATAGTTTGAATGTGATTGTGTTTTTAGTGTATGGTAACACGTACTCAAATTCGTTTTTGTCTGCTTTTTCAATTGCCTCGTGTACTGGTTTGTTGTCTAATGCAGCTAAATCAACTGTTTGGTCTACACCACCGTATGTGAATTTATATTCACTTCCGTAACCTAATACGCGGGCAGCAACCATGATTGCGTTTTTGTCACCAATTAGTAAATCGTCGTAGTTAATTGGACTAACAATTAATGCTTTGATTAACTTGTCCAATACGGTACCGTTTTTGATGTACGTTTGGTTAGTTAAGATGTCTTCGTGTGCTGCAGTCATGTATTTAACTTCAACTACACCTTTAGCTAACTCTGAATCTTTAGGGTACAATAGTCCTTTGGACGGTAACTCTACTGTTTCAGTAGGGATTTTAAATTCACTCATATACTTTATTTTGTTTATAACTTTATTTGTCGGATATACATATATTAAATTGGTGCGACAGTCTCAGAATTCATACTGAAATTAACAACACCTTCTACTTTACGTATTTGTGCTGCTATATCGTCCATTTTGTCGCGGTTGAATCCACCAGATTTCATGAATGGGTATCCGTCTACTTTTACTGTTAATATGGCCTTGAAGTTACGTTTGTCTTGTTCGTTGTATGGCAATATCTCCTTTTCAGATACAATGGTAATACCAGTGATTGCGCGGATGTCGGACAATATCTCTTTTTGTGGACGTAACTCTAGGTTGGTAACTAATCCACCAGACATTTTGTATTTGTCTTGGTAGTCCTCGCTTAGTATGCGTTTGATTTCCTCGCGGATGATTTGTTTGATAGGGTGGTTTTTCATATTGTAATATATGGTATAAATATACAATGAGTGTGGTAGGTAGGCAAGGAAAAACAAAAAACCCCACATTTTTGGTGTGGGGTTGAATGATATATGTCGGTGTATATTTAAAAGTTTAATACACAGTAATCAGGACGGATTGTCATTTTGATGTTTACTGCAACTCCGTCGTCATCGTAGCTATAGTCGCCAAAATTAACGTTGGTTGGAAATGCACCTTTAACAACCCACTCACTTACGATATCGCCTACTGGTCCAAGTACATTGAATGTCAAGTCTTTCTTGTAGAAATCAGAGTAACCATCTCTACCCGTTACTGACTCGTGACCTAAACGGATCCATTCCATTACCGCTTGTGCACCAGATGGAGTGATTGATTCGAATAATGTTAAGTCAATTGTGCTCCATTTAGTTTTACCTTTAACGAAACGTTGAACGTTAATGTGGTTTAATTCTACTGGTGTTTGGTCTAATGATATTGCAGATACCCCTTTTACTAAATAAGCAGGTATACCGTCAATGTACATTACGAATCGATTTGACTGCTTAGGTTCGAATGCAGTGTAAAAGATCTCACTTGAATTTAATATTGGCATGTTTTGTAAGTTTTAATTTTGTTTATAAATATTCACATTTTCAAGTTTTACCCAGGAAATTCTGCTCCAGTTGGTAATACAATGAAATCAAGTGAAATAAATTCTGCTGTTTTAGTTGGTTGAATGTAAATTTGTCCTACTAATTGGTTTCTGTCGATAACATCTGGGCCATTATTAGTGTCATCCATTACGATACGGAATGCGTACAAACCTTGTTTTTGTTGGATGTTTTCTAAGTATGGGTTAACACGGGACAAGAACAATGAACGTGTACGTTCTGTGTTTTGTTCGAATACGATGTTGTCTGCTAATTGACCGATATATCCTTTCAATTCGATTAATAAACGTCTAACGTTTACTCTGTCTAGTGCGGATGTACCTTTTTGTAGCGTTTTTTGTCCATAAATTACTACACCAACTTTTGGCATTGTTGCTAATGGGTTGATGTTGCTTAAGTACAATTCGTCTTTTTGTGCTTGAGACAATTTGTATTGAGCGCGAGATACGTTGTTTAAACCACCTCTGTTGATACCCGCTGGTGCGAACCAAGGAGCAGCAATTTTGTCGTTGTTTGCGTATACACCTGGTATTAATGTAGATGCAGGAACCCAAACGTATTTTCCAGTTGCTGGGTCGATCATGTTACACCATGGCCAGTAAGTAGTTGCGTATGAATTATCGCGTGTCTGTGCTTGAGCGACTGCTTCACTGACTGTTGAATTGTAATCAGTTAAATCAACGATATATAAATTGTCTCCACGGTTTTGTGTGTTGGTGATAATTGTAGATATTGTTGATGTGTGTAAGTCGTTAGTTAAACCTGGTGTAGTTAATATGTTGAATCTATATTCGTCTTTGTTTGACAATAGATTAATCATGTTTGTGTAGTTGTCTGCAACTAAACCTTGTGTGTTTGATGAGTTAATTGCATCGTAGAAATTAGCACCTCCTTTAACAGTACCTGTAGCGCCACCAAATACACCTAATTGTGCTGCTGGTATTTTTGCTGCGTATCCTGTTTTTGGTTGACCGTTTGTGTCTAAATAGTCAGGTGTTGTTGAGTTAACTGCAGCTACACGAATGTATTTTGATGCGTTAGGGTAAGAACCACTGAATTCCATCTGTAGTGTTGATGGGTTGTAGTTTAATTTAGTATCGCCAATTACACGTGCAATGTAGTTTGGTGATTTTGGATCTAAGTTTACACCGTTGAATGCTTCAAGTACCACTTTCTTGTTTGTCTTGTCGTTACCTTGACGAACAATTACATTAAATGTACCTGATGCTGTGTTTGGTGATGAAATTTCAAATCGAATATTATTTGCTGTGCCTAAAGTTAAGCTACCAGATGTACCTAATGTTGCGTTGTTTTGGTCTACACCTTCACTTAGTGTTTCAAGTTGGAATACATTTACTCCACCGCCTGCTACGTATGAAGAACTAACATAACCGTCAAACACATATGCTGAATCATTTGCAATGACAGATGATGTAGCTGGAGCATATGAACCAGACACAACACGAGCAACTAGCAATGATTGACCACCGTAGTTGAAGTAATTGTATGCAGCAATTGATGTGAAATAAGAATAAACATCACTTCCACTAGTGATGATGTCACCGAATACGTTTTTGTATTCTGAATAAGATGTAACTACAGTTGGAACCTCAACTGGTCCCTTAACTGTTGGGCCAATTATAGCGGCACCAACCTGAATAGGCTGACCTGATAGATATGAATTATCTAGCTCGTTTAATGTTACTCCTGGAGATATTGTAAAGTTTCCCATTGTTTGATTTTGATTATAAATATATTGTTAATTATGTAAATTCGAGTTAATATACTAAATTGTTACTCCAGTTGGTAGGATATTGAATTCCAGTAATATAAATTCGGATGTTTTTGTTGGCTGGATATATATTTGTCCTACTAATTGGTTGTTGTCTATTACGGTTGGTGTGTTGTTCGTATCGTCCATTACTACATTAAAGTCGTACAGACCTTGTTGTTGTTGTATAGTAGATAAATATGGATTTACTTGTGCTAAAAATTCATTACGTGTACTTGCTGTATTTTGTTCAAATACTAATGATTGTGCTATTTGACCAATGTAGTTATTTAATTCGATTAATAAACGTCTAACGTTTACACGATCCAATGCGGTATTTTTCTTTTGTAGCGTTTTCTGACCATATACAACTACACCATATCCTGGTAGTGTTGCTAATGGGTTTACGTTTGCTTCGTATAGCGCGTCTCTTCCGCTTTGTGTAACTACGCGTTCAACACGAGTTACGTTAGTTACAACACCTCTGTTAGTACCAGCTGGTGCTATCCATGGGTACGAAACTCTGTCACTAGCCATATATACACCTGGTATTAATGTGGATGCAGGTACCCATACGTTTTGTCCAGTTGCTGGATCAATTGTTTGAGCCCAAGGCCAATATGTTGCTACGAATGATGTATCGAATGCTGCGGCTGCGTTAACTGTAGTGGTTAAATTTTGACCATATTCAACTACATCAACTATAGCCATTGTATCACCACGTTCAGTAACCATAGGTATCAATTTAGTGTTGATAACGTTGTAGTGGTTAGTGAATGAATTACGTCCAATTAAACCTGGAACAGTGATGAAATTGAATCGGTATGAATCTTTATTTGCTAATAATGCAATTGATTGTGTATATGCTGATGCTGGTAAACCTTGTGTATTTGTATCACTAATTGCCTCGTAGTATTTGGCTGCGGTTCCAGTTGGTATGTTTTTACCTGTTGCTCCACCGAATGATCCACTAGCTAAAGTAGGGATGGAACTAGTGTATTGTGGTTTTGCTAAACCGTTGTTGTCTAAATAGTTTGGTGTAGGTGTAAGTACTTGTTTAACACGAACGCATTTTGAATTGTTTAAGTAACTACCAGTTAGTTCAAGGTAAAATTCACCGTTGTCTTCAGATACGTTTTCGGTAGTATTACCAACGATTTTTTCAATGTAGTTTGGCGAGAATGGATCTAGCGATAGGTTGTTGTATGCCTCAAGTATAGATGGTGATGATGCTGAATCGTCTCCTTTTCTAATTAGTAGCGAGAATGTACCTGATGCCGTGTTTGGTGATGTGATTTGCCATCTGTAGTTATCGGCAGATCCGCTTACTAGTGAACCGCTGATTTCAGCACCAACACTGTTCATGATTTCGCCTTCGGATAATGTTTCTAATACGAATGCTGTTTGAATAGATGCTGTAGCAGGTGTAAATGAGCCACTTACAACGCGAGTAACTAGAAGTGAACTACCTCCGTTGTTGAAGTAATTATACGCTGAAATTGACGTCAAGTATGAATATGTTTGAGATCCACTTACTAATGTATCTCCAAATTTATTTTGATATTCACTATATGTAGTTACTACGGTTGGGATACCTACAGGTCCTTTAACTGTTGGTCCGATGATGGCTGCTCCCGCTTGTATTGGTTGGGAAGTTACTGCAGAATTATCGTTTACGTTAATGGCTACCCCTGGTGATACAATAGTTGTTGGCATGTTTGATTATGGTTTAATTTTAATTATAAATATGTGAATATTTAATTATATGTTAAGTTAATGGGAATATTTCGCCAGTTTCCGGGTTTAGATTTACTTGACCGTATTTTTCGTATAGCGATTGGTTGAATTCGGATTCGCGTTTGCTTAACTCGGTTAATTGTATTTTAGCGGATGCGTGTCTTTCGTCTAATTGAATTCGCATTAACTCAATTTCCCCCAGTTCGAGAACCAGGGATTGAGTTTGTTTTTGTATATCTCTAAGTGATTGTAATTCGTCAGTGGATATAACTGTATTGGTTGTAACTGTTTCCATGTGTGGTTTTTAGATATAAATATATGGTTGGTTATGTAAGTTGTGTTTTCTTCCATCCACCTCCAATATATACATAAAGGTAGCAAGTACCACTAATGTTTACAGGTACCATTTCACCTTCCACACCAGTATATGATGGTGCTGCTGATTGTGTGGCTACCACAATGGTATTTCTGTCTGTTACTTTAAATGCATCTACTCGAGATCCAGCATTAGCCCCACCACCAACAATAAATCTGGATGTTATATCTCCATGTGTATTGAATGATCCTACTACTGTTTGGGATGAACCTGATGCTATTGTGTTTGCTCCACCAGCATATGAATATGAACCACTTGCTACCTTT
>Ga0247722_10000469_pt1 | contig 25013 bp, 18 predicted proteins | sample MSEWelMarce3H_FC_FD_189094 | JGI IMG/M metagenome (GOLD analysis project Ga0247722, IMG submission 189094) | Subsurface sediment microbial communities from gas well in West Virginia, United States - MSEEL Well Study Marcellus 3H_FC | ecosystem: Environmental > Terrestrial > Deep subsurface >... | reverse complement strand
GCTTCACGCCTTACACGGCATGCTGACCCATAACGAGCCATTCGACAACACACGCTTCTATGCAATGCCTTGTAAAAATACTGAAGTTTTAGTTTAAAAAGGCTGGACATTGAACAGAGTATCTACATATTCTGCATGGCATTGGGGCTATTTACTTTTGCTGATCTGGTGAGTCCCCGTAATCTGAAGATCTGGCGTTCTTGTTCGCTTCGCGCTGCTTCAGGCGATTTTGATTGATCGATTTATTTCAGCGGGCGTGTTCTTGTAATGAAGAGGCACTCCTTGCAGGGCTTAAGTCATTATGGTTCGTTTCCCTTATAAGCGTTTGGCTTTGCTTTATCGTACTTTGCAGGCAGAAACGCTGCCGCAGGATGAGCTGGCGCGCCGGTTTTCGGTGTCTACGCGCACGGTGCGTACCGATATTACGGCACTGAATGAAACTTTACTTGAGCATGGCGCGCAATTTATTTTGCAGCGGGGTGAAGGCTATGTGCTCAGTATTCAGAATGAGGAGCGCTTTGCTCAGCTGACTTTAAGCCAACAATCGAGCAAAGCGCTGCCGCGTACCGCAGGCGAGCGGGTTCAGTATTTATTAATGAGTTTTCTGACTTCAGCCTATGCGTTTAAATTGCAAGACCTTGCGGATTCTTGGTATGTGAACCGCGCGGTGCTGCAAATCGATATGGCCGAGGTGCGCAGCCATCTTGCCCAATATCAATTGCGCATCGAAACGCGGCCGCATTACGGTATGAAGTTGATAGGCAGAGAATCGGCGATTCGGGTGTGCTTAAGTGATTTACTCTGCCAACTGCGCCGTGAAGAAGCCAGCCATCCGCTGCTAGCAAGCGATCCAGATTTGGCTAGTACATCGATAAATTTTGTGAGCACTTTGACGCGTTTACTTGCGCATAGCACGGTACGCTTAAGTGATGATGGCTTTCACTTTATTAGCCAATATTGTGCCGTAGCGAGTAAAAGAATTAGCGATGGCTTCCCTATCGAAGAGCGAACGAAAGAAGAAGTCAGCCATGATATTGCGGCCATTGCCAGTGAGTTGGTGGCAGAGCTTAAGCAAATCACGCTCTGCGAATTATCGAGCGCTGAACAGCACTTTTTAGCGATCAATATCGCCGTGCGTAGCATACAAGGCATCATGCCCGATACGATTAATGCCGACGATGCCGAGGCCTTGGTCAGCTATATCCTGGATTATATCAACCGCCATTATCACTATGATTTGCGCCACGATAGCCGTCTGCGCTTGGATTTGCTCACCCACGTTAAAACCATGATCACGCGTTTGCGCTATCAAATTAATTTACCCAATCCCGTGCTAACCGATATTAAGCAACATTACGCTTTGGCTTACGATTTTACCCTAAGCGCTGTTTCTAGCTGGGCCAAGCACACGGCCTATCAAGTAAGTGAAAATGAAATTGGCTATTTGGTGCTGCATATTGGCGTGGGGTTGGAGCGGCACTATCAGATTGCCTTTGTCTGCGGCCCACAGGCCCTGCTGGTGTGCGATATGGGCAATTCGACTACGCGGATGATAGAGGCGATGTTGCAGCGCAAATTCCCGCAGGTATTGCTGAGCAAATCAATCTCGCAGCAAGATTATTACGCCTTGGATGGGGTAAGCGATGACTTTGTGATCTCTACCCAGCCGCTAGACAACAAGGGCAAGCCAGTGATTGTGCTATCGCCGTTTCCTACCGAGTTTCAGCTAGAGCAATTGGCTAAAACGGTAGAGATCAACCGCGCTCACCCCTATATGCTTGATCGCTATTTTGATGCCAAGCACTTTTTGCGCATTGATGAGCCCATCACCCAAGACGCACTCTTTCAGCGTCTATGCGCACAATTAGAGCAAGAAGGCATTGTGAACGAGGATTTCTACCCCTCAGTCACCGAGCGCGAGGCGATTTTATCCACGATTCAAGGCGATGGCATTGCCGTGCCACATTCCTTGGGCCTGCTCGCCAAGCGCTCCGTGGTCTATACCGTGCTCGCTCCGCAGGGCATGGCTTGGGGCGATGGCGCGGTGGCTTCGGTGATTTTCTTACTGGCGATTAGCAAGGAAGACTACGAAGAAGCGATGGCGATTTATGATTTATTTATCTCTTTAATTAGGGAGTGCGCCAGTGCCCGCTTGCTAGAGTGTGCAGATTTCGCTGAGTTTAAAGCGGCAGCGATTCGCTCTTTAAAGGCACATTAAGGACAATAACAAAGCTTGTTTCTGCGATTGCCCGTGTTTTTAGTTAGCAATTAACTACAAAGTGCTTCAAACATAATTGATTAGGAAAATGGTTTTTCCATCGAGCGCTACCGGTAATAGTGCAGGTGCTCCTGTGTTGATCTGGCCGAGCAATTTGCCATTGGCGGTATAGATGTATTTGCTGTCTGGCGTGCTGGCCAAATCCGGCTTTTCCGTAGTAGATCAGTCTTAAGTCCGACAGGCTGCTAGTCTTGTTTTTACTCATCATGATTTTTTGAGGCTGATGATCTACGGCTAATCGTGAATTGACAGCCTGCGCAAGCTTCACTAAATTGGCGCAGCTACGCAGCTACGCAGCTACGCGGCATTGGCCGGTTTAGGCCGGAACCTTCCGCAGCAATGACAAGAGAGGCTGCACCTGGCTTATGGCTTGCTTTAGCAAGCTGCAAGTGGCGCAGCGCCGAAGGGGAATCGCCCAGAAAACGCTCAGGCAAAAGAACTGTCATGGTTTGGTTTGAGTGGGGGATGGTAGGAATCAGCTCAAAACTGAATCACAGCACTCTGGGGAGCAGGCTTAAGTGCCTCGCCGAAGAAGCATGGGCGATACGTCGCGCCGCAATCTCTCAGGCAAACGGACAGAGGGGCATCGCTCAGCCAGCGCTGTGTGGGCTCCCTTATTAACGCTTGTTATCGCCCGCTTAACTCAGCTGTCCTTCCCATTTTAGATGCATAAATAGCGGTGATGTGCTGAATGATTGAGCCAGTCAGACTGTTACCTCAGATTGAACGATAAGCGCTTACTCGGCTCAAACTTAAAAATACACTTATAAACCGTTACCTTGCCCGCGCTCCTCGTCAGTGAGAGTCCCATATTGAAATGGGGCTGGGCAAGAACCACTAGAGATACTCAAAATGGCAATTAGCGTTTTCGATTTATTTAAAATTGGCCTTGGGCCATCCAGCTCGCACACGGTAGGCCCGATGCGGGCTGCGCGTACTTTTGCTCGCCGCTTAGAGAAAGATGGCCTTCTTGAAAAAGTTGCCAAAGTAAAGAGCGAGTTATTTGGCTCCTTAGGGGCCACCGGTAAGGGGCACGGCTCGGATATTGCTGTTTTATTAGGCCTGCAAGGCGAATCCCCCCGTCTTGTGGATACCGATAAGGTTGACGAGATGGTAGCCGCGATCCGCGAAGGCCGTAAGCTCAATTTGCTGGGCAAGCAGAGTATTGCCTTTATTGAAGCCGAACATCTCATCTTACATAAGCGTAAAACCCTGCCTTTTCACCCCAATGGAATGACTTTTGAAGCTTTTGATGTGGCGGGCGAAAGCCTTTCTAAGCGGGCTTATTACTCGGTAGGTGGTGGGTTTGTGGTGGATGAAGCCGCGGTGGATGCTGGCTTTAACCCGCCGGGCGTAACGGAGCTAAAGCACCCATTTAAGAGCGGTGCAGAGCTGTTGGCGCTGTGTGAGCGCCACGGCAAAACCATCAGTCAGATCATGTTAGAGAACGAGCTGGCTTGGCGCACCGAAGACGAAATTCGCGCTGGTTTGCTAGAAATATGGTCGGTGATGCAAGCCTGTGTTAAACGCGGCTGCGAGCATGAGGGCATTTTACCTGGCGGATTAAAGGTAAAACGCCGTGCTGCTGATATGTACCAAAAGCTACTGGCTTCGCCTGAAGCCGCGTTGCGTGATCCGCTCACCGTGCTCGACTGGGTGAATTTATACGCGCTGGCGGTCAATGAAGAAAACGCGGGTGGTGGCCGTGTGGTGACGGCTCCAACCAATGGTGCCGCTGGGATTATCCCCGCCGTTATGCATTACTACGCCCGCTTTACGCCAAATCCAACGGATGATGGCATTGTGCGATTCTTTCTCACGGCAGGGGCGATTGGTATTTTGTTTAAGCTCAATGCGTCGATCTCTGGTGCAGAAGTTGGTTGTCAAGGCGAAGTAGGCTCGGCCTGTTCCATGGCGGCAGGTGCATTGGCAGAGGTGCTAGGCGGCACGCCCGAGCAAGTCGAAAATGCGGCAGAGATTGGTATGGAGCACAATTTAGGCCTCACGTGCGACCCCGTGGGTGGCTTGGTGCAAGTGCCGTGTATCGAGCGCAATGCAATGGCGTCGATCAAGGCCATTAACGCCGCCCGCATGGCGTTGCGCGGTGACGGCCAGCACTTTGTATCGCTCGATCGAGTCATCAAAACCATGCGCGACACCGGCCGCGATATGAATACCAAATACAAAGAAACCGCTCGTGGTGGCTTAGCGATTAATATGATCGAATTGCCAGTGAATATTGTGGAGTGCTGATCGATGTGATTAGGGGCTGTTGGCGTTTCATTCGCAATTATGCTGAAACATCAACAGACACTAGCAGCCTGTAAATCGTTTTGTTGTTTTGCTGAGTCTGGCGGCGGCCACTTATAGGGTCACAGATTAAGGTGAGTGCTTAGCAAACAACATCAGCAACAAAAGTCATTAAAAGGGACACAGCTAGCTGTGTCCCTTTTGCATATACATTACAGTTGGCGATAGGATGGAGTGGTTTTGGTTTAACCAAGGCCCATTGGCAAGCAGGGTGTTGGCCCTGTAGCGTGTGGCTCAGTAGGCAGGCGCTATATTGCAATCAAACTTTCTAATTAAAGCAGAGGATGAACGCTATGTTGAGCAATGCATCGTTGCAGGAAAGGAAAAATCTCGCCACTCCCCGTGGTGTGGGGGTGATGTGTGCTATCTATGTCGATAGGGCAGAGAACGCCGAGCTGTGGGATGTAGAGGGGCGGCGCTATATCGATTTTGCTGCGGGGATTGCGGTGACCAATACTGGGCATCGTCACCCTAAAGTGATCGCCGCGATGCATGCGCAGCTGGAGCGTTTTACCCATACGGCTTATCAAGTGATGCCCTATGCCTCGTATGTAGAATTAGCCGAACGAATTAATCAGGCCACGCCAGGCACGCATGCCAAGAAAACTGCGTTTTTTACCACGGGTGCGGAGGCGGTGGAGAATGCGGTTAAAATTGCGCGGGTTGCCACTGGCCGCGCGGGGATTATTGCATTTCATGGCGGTTTTCATGGCCGTACCATGATGGGTATGGCGCTGACTGGCAAAGTGTCTCCTTATAAAATAGGTTTTGGTCCCTTTCCTAGCGATGTTTATCACCTGCCTTTTCCCAGTATGCTGCATGGCGTGAGCGTTGCAGATACCTTACAAGCTCTAACTCAATTATTTAAAGCTGATATTGAGCCTAGCCGTGTGGCCGCAATTATTATTGAGCCAGAGCAAGGCGAGGGCGGCTTCTATGCGGCACCTATAGAGCTGATGCGTGCCTTACGCAAGCTCTGCAATGAGCATGGCATTTTACTGATTGCAGATGAAGTGCAAACGGGCTTTGCCCGAACTGGCAAATTGTTTGCGATGGAGCATTACGATGTAGAGGCCGATTTAATCACTATGGCGAAAGGTTTAGCGGGTGGTATGCCCTTATCTGCCGTCTGTGGTCGTGCCGAAATCATGGATGCGCCTAGCCCCGGCGGCTTAGGTGGGACGTACGCTGGCAATCCCATCGCGGTGGCCGCTGCTCATGCTGTGCTGGATATTATCCAAGAAGAAAAACTCTGCGAGCGTGCAAATATTTTAGGCATAGCCGTAAAAACCCGTTTAAACAGTTTGCGTGAGCGGGTGCCGCAAATCGCTGAGGTCAGAGGCTTGGGGGCAATGGTGGGGCTGGAGTTTATCCGCGATGGCATCGCTGATGTGGCGTTTACTCAGCAGGTACAGGCTAAGGCGCTAGAAAATGGCTTGCTCTTATTGATCTGTGGCAGCTATGGCAATGTGATCCGCTTTTTATTCCCGCTCACTATCAGCGATGCGCTGCTCAATGAAGGCCTAGATATTCTTGAGCAAGCCATGCTCAGTGCCGTGATGAAGTTTCAAGCTTAAGCAGTATAAGGAAAACCTATGTTAAAGCTACAAGATGCAGATCTATTACGCCAGCAAGCGTATCTCAATGGCGTTTGGCAAGATGCTTTAGATGGTGACCGTTTTGCTGTGCATAACCCTGCAACTGGTGAGGTAATTGCCTATGTGCCGAATATGGGCCGCATAGAAACGCAGGCGGGGATCGCTGCGGCCAATGTGGCTTGGGCATCATGGCGCAAAAAAACGGCCAAGGAGCGCAGTGGCTTATTACGGCGCTGGTTTGATTTGATTATTGAAAATACGGATGATTTGGCCGCAATTATGACCGCCGAGCAGGGTAAGCCTTTGGCGGAGGCTCGGGGCGAGATTGGCTATGCGGCGTCATTTATTGAATGGTTTGCAGAAGAAGGCAAGCGCGTCTGTGGGGATACCTTGCAAACGCCTGCTGCGGATAAGCGGCTTTTGGTGATTAAAGAGCCAATTGGGGTGTGCGCTGCTATTACGCCGTGGAATTTTCCTGCTGCCATGATTACTCGCAAGGCAGGCCCAGCCTTGGCTGCGGGCTGCACCATGATTATTAAGCCAGCAGAAAGCACACCGCTTTCTGCCCTAGCGCTAGCGGTATTGGCCGAGCGCGCAGGGATTCCGGCCGGTGTGCTTAGCGTGGTTACAGGCAAGGCTCGCGAAATTGGTGAGGAGATGACAAGTAACTCGCTGGTACGTAAGCTTAGCTTTACCGGTTCCACGCAAGTAGGGCGTATTTTGATGGCGCAAAGTGCCCCAACCATTAAAAAGCTGTCTTTAGAGCTGGGGGGAAATGCGCCTTTTATTGTGTTTGAAGATGCAGATCTAGACGCGGCCGTGCTGGGGGCGATGGCGTCTAAATATCGTAATGCAGGGCAAACCTGCGTCTGTGCGAATCGCTTGTATGTGCATGACCGTGTTTACGATGCTTTTGCCGCCAAATTAGTTGCTGCGGTCAGCCGCTTAAAAGTAGGGAATGGGTTGGAGCCAGACGTAGATCAAGGCCCATTAATTAATGAAGCTGCGGTAGAGAAAATCGAGGCGCATATTGCTGATGCACTGCAAAAAGGAGCAAGCCTGCTATTCGGTGGTCAGCGTCATGCGCTGGGGCAAACTTTCTTTGAGCCAACGGTGCTTGCAGGGGTAGATAGCAGTATGTTGGTGGCAAAAGAAGAAACCTTTGGCCCATTAGCACCTTTATTTCGTTTTCATAGCGATGCAGAAGTAATCGCGATGGCGAATGAGAGCGAGTTTGGATTGGCTAGCTACTTCTATAGCCGTGATATTGGCCGTGTTTGGCGTGTGGCCGAAGCCTTGGAATATGGCATGGTGGGGATTAACACCGGCTTAATTTCAAATGAAATTGCCCCTTTTGGTGGGGTAAAACAATCAGGCTTAGGCCGCGAAGGCTCTCATTACGGGATGGATGATTACTTGGTCATTAAATATTTGTGCATGGGCGGGCTAGACCCTTAAGTTTTAAACCGACTTGCTTGTGCTTAATTTTTTACAGCTATGGAGGAGGGGCTAAATAGGGCAAATGGAAGGTTGATAATTTCTTATAACTGCCGTAATATTTGCGCCCTCTGAAAGTATACGGTGCTGGTTTTGAAAAATATAGTTTGTGCATGCTTATTATTATTGTTGAATGTGGCGGCATCTGCGGCGAGCAATGTAGTAGAACAGCTTCCTGTGTTGGCGGCGGATATTCGCCATGGTCAGCTTACAAATGGTTTGAAATATTTCATTAAAGCGAATGCCTCACCGGCCGCAAAGGTTGAATTACGGTTGATTGTGAATGCGGGCTCCATGAGCGAGGCCAAAGAAGAGCGTGGTGTAGCGCATTTGTTAGAGCATATGGCGTTTCGCCGTACTAAGCATTTTTCCCCTCAGCAATTAAAAGCATTTTTAGAAAGCCAAGGCATGCGCATTGGCAGTGATTTTAATGCCTTTACCTCGAATGAAAACACGATTTATCAGATCAGCGTGGCCAGCGATGCCGCGCCTCAGGCTTTGCAATTATTGGCTGATTGGGCTGCTGGCATTGAGCTCGATGCGGCGGAATTAGAGCTAGAGCGGGAGGTGGTGCTGGATGAGGGCCGGCAAAGCCAGTGGAGTACTGATTTTTATCAGTCCTTGTTTAAAGTTATGTATCCCCAAGAGCGGTATCACCTGCAGATGGCGATAGGGGATGTTGATGTTGTTAAAAATATTCCCTTAGCCAAGATTAAAGCCTTTTATCAGCGCGAGTATCAAGCTCAGCGTATGGCGGTGATTGTGGCGGGGGATGTGGATCCACTAGAAGTCGAAGAAAAAATCAAGGTGTTGTTTGCCGATGTGGCAAAAGGCGATTTACCTAATGGCTATCCTATCCCCGCTGCAAGCCCAGGCTTACGTTTTTTTAGCCACCGAGACGTGTGGAGCATAGCGCATCCGGTTGTAGGCTGGGGATGGATTCTGCCGGCGGAGTTAAGTTGGAGTGTGGACACTGAGCTAGCTTATTTTAAGCGAGGCTTATTGGGCGATTTAATTCATCAGCGTTTGCTTAGCCAAGCGGCGAGCAAAGAAAGCCCAATCTTAGAAGCCAGTTGGGTGAATGGTCATGGATTAAGTCTTCCTACACGGCAACCCGAGTTTAGTTTTTCTGTGATGGTTAAAGATAAGCAAATGAAAAAGGCTTTACAGGCCTTATATCGTGAGTTTGAAAGAGCCAAGCGCTTTGGCTTTACCCAGCAAGAGCTAGACCAGACCTTTGCGAAATGGCAAAAACTGCAAGCCACTCAGCTTAATCATCTGGACTGGGCCTTTCTTTTGCAAATGCACGTGCAATATGGTCAATCAGCCAGAGATTTAGCAGGCTCGCTACAGCAGAAAAAAATATTATTTGCTGCAATCAAGCCAGAGGATCTACAGGCTGAGCTCAAGAGGTTATTAGGCTTGCCAGATCAGCTGGCTACCGTATTACTGCCCCCTGCGGTGACCAGCTATTCCTTATTTTTGGATAGCACCGCGCAAAATATTGTGGATGCGGTGCAAGCTGAAACGCTAGAAAACACCACATTGCTTAAGATCGATAAGCCTTTATTAAGCAAACAGCCACAGCCAGGAAAAATCATCAGCGAGCAATTTGACCCTGCAACGGGGGGGACGCTGTTTATTTTAAGTAATGGTATTGAAGTTCTTACCACCCCCGCTAAAAATGCGAATGACATAGTTGGTTTCTCTGCCCGATCTTCAGGGGGCATGGCCGCTTTAGGCAAAAAACTAGGCCCAGCCGGTTTGTCGCTCACTGATTACATGTTAGATGCCGGATTGGGTGAGTGGAGTGGTGCTGAATTAAAACAGCAGCTTGCGGCTGCATCTCTGCAATTACACCCGTTTATTACCCCAGATCAGCATGGCTTTAGCGGTGAAACTAGCGTGCAAGATCTAGAAAAATTCTTGCAATTGCAATACTTAGTATGGACTGCGCCAAGAGACGATGCGGCGGTGCATAAACAAAGTATGGTGCGGTCTTTTCAGCAGGCTAAAGCCAATTGGCAGTCTCTTTATATGTGGCTAAATGAAAAGCATTATGGTGAAAACTGGCCATATCCTAGCTTTTGGCTGGATTATCAATTTGATGCTTCTTTAGCAGATTTTTCTGCCGCACGGGGTAGATTGTTTGGTAATCCACGTGCATTCCGTTTTGTATTTACGGGGCTAAATAAGCAAGCGCAAACTAAGCAGTGGATTGAAAAATATATTGCAAGTTTGCCCACTCAGCCGGTGAGTTCATTTAAACCTAAAGCATTAGCTCATGGCCGTGGTAATGAACTACACCAAACCATGCAGGAACAACGCGCTATCCGCGTTTGGCATGCTTACATTCCGGTGCCTGCAACGTCTGCCAGCGCGGATATGGCTGATTTCCTTAGCCAGTTATTACAGCAGCGGCTTTGGCAGGCTTTACGTGAAAATACCGGTGAAACGTATGGGGTTTACAGTAATTACGAGTTAAATGCTTGGCAAGGATTATTGATAAAATTAAATTATCAAACTGATATTAAGCAATGTGATCAAGCCGCAAAAATAACCGTGAATGAAATCGCTCGTTTACGTAAAGAAGCAGCTAGTCTAGAGGAAATTAAAAATATCCGAAGCATATTAATTAAGCAGCAAAATGAAAGAGCAGATTTTCCTATGCAGCATGCACAATATATTTCTTGGAATTGGCTGCTTGATGCTTCTTTAGTTGGCAATGCCACGGATTTTTCGCAATACACGCCAGAACTGGTGCATAAATATGCCAAAGCTTGGTTAGGGGAGAGCTATTGGGCCGTGGGTAATATCAATTGCCAAAATAGGGTGGATTTAGCTGCATTACGTGGGGATTGAATCGCAATCCAGTATAGAGCCGTTTGGGTGGAGTTTGCCGTAGCAGCCTGTCGGACTCGACCATGCGATTTTTCGCTTCGACCGTCTAAGTCCGACAGGCTGCTAGGCGGCTCTCATCCCATCCACTTACTTTGAGTATCAACGTTAAGATATATAACTGATGGGGGGCAAAGGCGATTTATCTTGCCCACCCAATAAACATTTATGTTGGCATGATAGGCACTAATCCCCCTCCGGTGATTTAGGTGAGCATTTTCTCTTTGCGCTTTTGTATTTCAGCCAAAAATTCAGCCAATTCATCAGGAATATCCTGCTCCAGCCGCTGGTAAACGCGGCAATCTGGTGTGCGGGTGATGAGTTGGTAGTTCACCAATTCGCGGCGCAGTAAAACATGGTCTCCTATGGCTTCTGCAGATTTAATCCACTCATTGGCGGCCTTTTCTGTCATCTCTGTTGCTGCTGGAATATTGGCCCACACCGGCCATAGGCAGGGTAGTTGCTCGGAAAATTTCTTAGGCCAGCGAATTAAGCACCCTTGTTCATTAAAATGCCTGAGTAGGCGTTTTGTTAGCACGGATTGCGTGCTGGCGGTTAAGGGGGCAGGCATTTCTGCAGCGGCGCGCAGATGCTGAAAATTACTAAAGCCCGCTGCACGCGCAAGCATATTTAAAATTTGTAAGTGGCTGGGGGCGGCAGGTTCTGCAGCCCATTGCAGCTTTAATGAGCGGGCTAGTGCAGAGATATCAGAGGTATAAAAAGGATAGGTGGTGCGCGACATGGTCGAATTCTCCTGTCGTGCCGAAGTCGCTGAGACTGCCGCTGGTCGCCGTTACGGCTTGGCACTAGGGTTCGGGCCAAGCAAAAATTTCAAACATTTTTCGCCATAACAGGTTTAGCGTGCTTCAAGATGAAGCGGCGACGCCTAGGTGAACTGCAGACCTAGCCGCATCATAGCTTAAAAACAGGCTTGGGTTCAAGTTGTTGTAAGTATTTAATTGTTATTCTTTCTGCATCAAGAGCGATCGCCTTGCGGCTTCACTGACAGCCAGTACCGCAGGGTGACTAAGCCTTCTTTCTACTGAGATGGCAAAGTAGTTTACCTGCACGCTTGAAGCATGGCCGATCAATTGGGCTCCGTGTTGCTTGAGGATTTCTTCCTCCATAATGGCGGGCGCAGCAAAAACACCTGCTCCGGCTTTGCCAAAAGCCTTCATTAGCGCGCTATCGTCAAATTGCCCCACTATCCTTGGGCTCATTCCTTGCTCTTGAAACCAACGTAAAAGCGGCGCTTGCATCGCGACTTTATCGCCTGGGAAAAGTACGGGTGCGTCTTTCAGCGATTGTGGAAAACCACTGCGATAGCGCGTGGCAAGCTCGGGTACCGCATATAAAGCGATGCCGCATTTACCTAAGGCATGGTTATAGCCTTTTACCCCTAGTTCTGAGGGAAGAGGTTGATCGGCAATCACCAAATCAAGCTTATGGATGGCCAATTCGGCAAAAAGGCGCTCTAGTTTATCTTCATAGCAAATTAAGCGCACCGGCTCCGCTAGCGTAATCGCAGGGGCTAAGAGCTGGTAGGCAATGGATTTAGGAACGGCATCGGCTACGCCAACTTTAAAAATTAATTCAGGGCTAGCTGCGCCACTTTTTAACGATTGCTCTAGCTGATTGCCAATTTGAAATATTTCTTCGGCCTGCGTTTGTGCCAGTTTGCCAGCAGAGGTGAGCTCCAGCCGCCTGCCCACACGGCGAAATAAATCAGTACCTAAGGAGGCTTCTAACTCTGAAATCTGGCCACTAATAGTTTGCGGAGTGAGGTGAAGCTGCTCGGCGGCACGAGTAATGCTACCCACTTTTGCTACATTCCAAAAATAGTAAAGCTGCTTGTAATTCATCATGCTTCTTGGTCCAATGATCAGTTTTTTACGAACTATAAATCAATAATAATCTGATTTTCTTTGTGGAAGGATAGGGTTAATATAAAATTATTGTTGTAAATTTGAACGAAGTTGTTGATTTTTAGTCAGTTTTTATAGATAAAGTTTTTGAATGATTGTTAGCTTTGCGTAAATTATTTAATAGATTTTTAACTTTTAAAAGTAAGAGAAACGTTGACCTACCGCTCACAAACTCAATTTCTACGCTAGTTTAAAATGTGGAGGCTAAACACAGTAAGCTTACATTGAAGAGCTTGCCATTGGGGCGAGTAGCCCTAGGGCTGGTAGCAATGTAAGGAGTAGATCATGAAAAGGCTGAAGGTGTTTTTTTTAAGTAACTTGGTGCTTGTGCTGTTGTTGTCGTTCAGCATTTGCTCACTATGGCCTTTTTTTAATGGTTTAAATTTTTATCCATTTGCTTTGTTTTGTGCTGTGATGTATCTGGGCACAGCTTTTCTTGCCTTTGCTATTTCAAAGCACAAAGCGCAGCAACTATTAGTGGCCAAACCGCTAAAAACCCCTAGCAACACAGCAGAATCTTGGCTGCTTGCTACGGTGGAAAAACAGTCTAAATTGGCAGGAATTCGTGGCCCGGCGGTGGCTATTTACGATTCAGTTGATATCAACGCGTTTGCTTCAGGGTTATCAAGGCACCATGCCTTAATTGCTGTTTCTTCTGGTTTATTGTGGCGTTTACCTAGATATGAAGCAGAGGCAGTACTTGCTCATGAAGTCAGTCATATCGCTAATGCGGATATGACTAAGTTAATTGCAATGCAAGGTATAGCCAATATTTTAGTGGTGCTATTGGCCTGTTTTATGGCTAAGCAATATGCCATATCACATTTTTACGGGTGGGCCGAAGTAGCTATGTTTGTTGCTGTGCTGGCGATGGGCTTAGTGCTGGCAGCATTGGCGGTGATGTGGTTCTTGCGCCGTATTGAGTTTTTAGCTGATGTGAGCGGGGCAAGAATATCTGGCAATGCGGCCATGATTGCCGCATTAGAGTTTTTGGATGGTGCACCTAGCTCAGAGCAGCCTCAGGTTGCGCTAGGTATTGCAGGAAGTATCGGGGTTGGCATGAAGCATTTATTTATGTCGCATCCCTTGCTTAGTGAGCGGATTTTGGCACTAAAGTTAAGACATTGATTTTTATACATGAGGGGGTAGGTATGGATGCAGCCGTTTCAATTGGTGAGCCGTGGATGTGGGCCTGCTTTATTGGCTTTGTATTGGTGATGTTGGCTCTTGATCTATTTGTATTCGGCGGCAATAAGGTACATAAGGTCAGTATTAAAGAGGCTGCTAGCTGGTCTTTAGTGTGGGTTAGTTTAGCACTGTTATTTAATGCCGGTATGTGGTGGTATCTCAATGGTGCGGTAGGCCCTGAGATTGCTGACCGTAAAGCATTAGAATTCTTAACCGGCTATGTGATTGAGAAATCGCTTTCAATTGATAATGTGTTTGTATTCTTATTGATTTTCTCGGCCTTTAGTGTGCCTGCAGAATATCAACGTAGGGTGTTAATTTACGGCGTGCTTGGCGCTATCGTGATGCGGGCTATTATGATTTTGGCCGGCGCGTGGGTGGTGCGTGAATTTAGCTGGGTTCTGTATCTATTTGGTTTTTTCTTACTGGTCACAGGGGTCAAAATGTTGTTTACGGTGGATTCAGAGCCGGATATGACGAAAAACCCCGTGCTTAGGTTGGCTAAGAAATACCTGCGAGTGACGGAAACGCACCATGGCGAGCAGTTCACGGTTAAGCAAAATGGTGTACTGTATTTTACTCCGCTATTTTTAGTGCTGATTTTGATTGAAGTGTCAGATTTAGTATTTGCGGTGGATTCAATTCCAGCTATTTTTGCCATTACAACTGATCCGTTTATTGTTTTTACTTCAAATATTTTTGCGATTCTAGGTTTAAGGGCGCTGTATTTCCTATTGGCGGATATGGCTGATCGCTTTCATTTACTCAAATATGGCTTGGCTTTAGTATTGGCTTTTATTGGTAGCAAAATGTTGATTATGCCTTGGTATCATATGCCGATCGCAATCTCACTTTCAGTGGTCGGTCTATTAATTGCCGGTAGTGTGGCAGCCAGCTTATATCTAACGCGTAACCGCTGATTGCCTTGTTTGCCGCGAAGAAGCTAGCTGGACTAGCTTCTTTTCCCAAGCGCTAAGGGGCAAGCCACAGCGGGCTGTGACGTGCTTTTTTAGGATAAGTGAATGATTGATGTCGTTGTGATGTTTTTTTTGCTTGGACTTGCTGCAGGGCTCATGCGCTCTGATTTAAAACTGCCAGCGGCTTTATATGAGTCGCTGGCAGTTTTTTTATTGCTTGCTATTGGCTTAAAAGGTGGATTAGGTCTGGCACAGCAGCCCATATTGCCGCTTTTACCTCAGCTTGCTTTAGTGATTAGCCTTGGTGCGGCGCTGACTTTGTTTGGTTTTGTTGTGTTGAAGGGGGTTGGCAGATTAAATAGGGCCGATGCAGCCTCTATGGCCGCGCATTATGGCTCGGTCAGCGTTGCCACTTATGCTGTTGGTGTGAATTGGTTAAGTAGTCGCCAGATTGCATTTGAATCGCAAATGGTGATTTTTCTAGCTGTCATGGAAATTCCCGCAATTTTGGTGGGGATTGTGCTGGTGCGTGGTATGGGTAAAGACACGCAATGGGGTAAGTTGGCACACGAAACTTTTCTAGGTAAAGGCGTCGTGCTGCTGCTGGGAGGGATGGCTATTGGTTGGGCTGCCGGGCCTGAAGAGCTAGCGCCAATAAAGCCGCTATTTTTTGAGTTATTTAAAGGTGTATTGGCATTGTTTCTACTAGAAATGGGCCTGATTGTGAGCCGCCAGTTTGATGAAATTAAAAAACGCGGTGCCTTTATTTTAGCGTTTGGCGTGTTAATGCCGTTGTTTTCTGCGGCACTGGGTCTGTTCTGCGGTTTATTACTGGGCCTATCTCTAGGTGGTCTTACCTTACTGGCTACTTTGGCGGCCAGTGCTTCGTATATTGCGGTGCCAGCTACGATGCGTTTAGCCGTGCCTGAGGCTAATCCGGTTATTTCACTTGCCGCTGTGTTAGGCGTGACTTTCCCATTTAATGTGGTGTTTGGGATCCCTTTATATCATCGCTTGGCCTCGTATTTTCACGGAGTATTTTAATGACCATCCATACAGAACTACGCACCTTGCTGACCGCAATTACGGAGGCTGCGGTAGAGCAGGTGTTGCTGCGCGATCTTCAGCAATTAGGCATCAAGGCCTACACGATATCTGATGCGCGTGGCCGCGGCATGCATGGTCTAAGAGATGGCGCTTGGGGGAAGTCTGCCAATATACGGGTTGAAATGATTTTGCCGCGTCCTCAGGCTGAAAGTACGCTGTTGTTTTTGCAAGAGCACTATTTTGCTAACTTTGCTATGGTGGCGTACCTGCAAGATGTGGAAGTGATTCGAGCCGAGAAATTTTAACAATGCGTGAATTTACGAGTAGTCCTGTAATACGCCGCTTGTTGCTTGGGGCTTTTTTGACGGCCTTAGCGCTTGCTGTGACGGTGGTTTTAAGCCCTTTTTTAGTCCCTATGCTATGGGCGGCTATCTTGGCTTTTGCATCATGGCCGTTGTATTTAAGGGTGAACCAGCTAGTGGGAGGGCGATCTTTACTCGCCGCAAGCTTGCTGACCTTTTTAATGTCGGCACTGGTGGTCTTGCCCCTTGCTTGGTTGGTGTTTTTACTGCGTACAGAAAGTGGGCAACTGCTACATACCATTAGTGTAGAAATGGCCGCTGGGCGTTTGCGCCCGCCAGCGATGATTGGGCATCTGCCTTTTATTGGGCAGGAGCTACTGGCGTGGCTCAATAATATGCTGGCCGACCCTACTCAATTTCAGCAGCAGCTAAAAATGCACTTCAGCAGTTTAAATCACTATCTCCCCGTATTACTTGGCGGGCTAGGCAAGAACGTGCTCAAGCTAGTATTGGCGCTGTTTACCTTGTTTTTTGTTTATTTGCATGGGCAAAGTGTGGCGCGCCAAGTTAGGATTATCTTTCTCTCCCTGCTTGGCGCTAGGGCGGATGCCTATTTAGATGCAGTGGCACTTACTACACGTGCTGTGGTTTATGGCATTGTGCTAACAGCGTTGATTCAAGGTCTTGTCGCGGGTTTGGGTTATTGGGTGGCGGGCTTATCTGCACCAATTGCGCTGGCGGCGGTGACGGTGGTGTTGGCCATGATCCCTTTTGGCACGCCTGTGGTTTGGGGCGCGGCATCCGTGTATTTATTTTTTACTGGGAACGAGTTGGCAGCTCTGGGCTTGTTTCTATGGGGCGTGTTAGTGGTGTCTTGGGTGGATAATATTGTTCGGCCCTTGGTGCTGTCTGGCGTAGTTGATATTCCTTTTGTCCTCGCCTTATTTGGTGTTTTAGGGGGCTTGGCTGCGTTTGGCTTAGTGGGGTTGTTTATTGGGCCAGTTATTTTGGCCGTGGCATTAGTAGTGTGGCGGGAATGGCTGGAGGATGAACGTGCTTGACCCTCAGGGAGGGTTACAGGCTGTATACTTCGCCGCTTATAGGCACATGCCATTTATATTATCGTAGGAAGCCATGACTGAACCCCTGATCGACACCCCAGAAATCCTGCAAATCAATAATTACCTCCAGTTGCATCACGCCACGCTGGTGACCACCGATGGCTGCTATGCCGTATCGGTGCAGGGTGAGATTGAGTTGGATGGGCGGAAGATTGCTTATCATTTGGTGCCTGATGAAGGTTTTTTAGGTAAGACCAGTAAGTGGCGCAAGATGGATACTGCGGCGCGTTTTGACATGCTTAAAGCGCGTTGGAATGATGAGGCCCGTGCCAAGCTTGAGACTCAATTATTACACTGTGCTGAGCAAGTACTGGCGATTGCCAATGATTTTGAGTTGGATCCAACGAGCACTTTGACCGCGTTTCAGGCTAAGTATGAGTTGGCGCGGTTTCGCTGCCAATTAGCCTTGGATCGGATTGCCGCACAAAAACTCGGCAAAACCGCTACGCGGCAAGAGGATAAAACCCATAATGCGGTCAATTTATCGCTCTACCCCGAATCCTTTACCGTGGCGCAGGCGATGCCTCGGCACTTTATTGCTATCTTAGGCCCAACCAATTCGGGCAAAACCCATGCAGCGATGCAGCATTTACTCAAAGCCAAATCGGGCGTGTATCTGGCCCCTTTGCGCTTGCTGGCTTTAGAAAACTATCGTCGCCTGTCCGACGCGGGCGTGGCGGTGAGTTTAATTACCGGCGAGCAAAGAAAGCTGCACCCAGAGGCCACTCACGTAGCCAGCACGGTAGAAATGCTTAACCCCAATCGGATGATTGAGGTGGCGGTGATTGATGAAATTCAACTTTTAGAAGATCAGGATCGCGGTGCGGCTTGGACGGCGGCCGTGTGCGGCGTACCGGCCAGCACCGTGTATTTGCTGGGTGCACTAGAGGCCCAGCCTGCCATCGAATCCCTAGTAAAACGTGTAGGTGGCACGCTGGAAGTGCGCAAATTAGAGCGCATGTCGCCGCTGGAAATGGAGAAAAAACCACTCGGCTCCTTATCTAATTTGCAAGCTGGCGATGTACTGATCGCTTTTTCCCGCCGCGAAGTTTTGAACTGGCGGGATCAAGCAATCGAGCAGGGTTTTAAGGTTTCTGCCATTTACGGCAATTTATCTCCCGAAGTGCGCCAAGCACAAGCCGAGCGATTTATCGATGGCACCACCAAAATTGTGGTTGGTACTGACGCCATTGGTATGGGCCTAAATACCCCAGCCAGGCGGATTATTTTTACCACCGCCAATAAATGGGATGGTTACGCCGAGGGCACGATTACCGCATCGCTGGCCAAGCAAATCGCTGGACGGGCAGGGCGCTTTGGTGAGCATGAGGCGGGTTTTGTAGCGGGCTTAGATGCTAAAACGCACCAAATGATTGCCGAGCTACTCAAGCAAAAAATAGAGCCTTTACCCGCAACTGGCTTTTTTGTTTCCCCTAACCTTGATTATTTGCAGCAGATTTCTGGCGCAACCGGCGAAACCAAATTGCAGCCGCTGCTAGAGCTATTTGCTAAGCATATTAATGTGCATGATGAGTTTTTCTTACCGGCTAATTTAAGCGAACAAATCGAAAAAGCCCGCTGGTTAGATACTCTACTCTTGCCGTTAACTGATCGATTTGTATTTAGCCTTTGTCCAATCTCCACCAAATTTGCCATGCTTGAATCGGCATTTAAAGACTGGACACAAGCCAGAGCCAAGCGCAAAACCGTGCCACTGCTACGCATGGATGGCCTGGGCGGGCGTAATGAGCTGCAATATTTAGAAGACACCTGCAAGCTCTATTCTGCTTACGCTTGGCTGGGGTTCAGAATGCCGGATACCTTCCCGAGCGGTGAAATGGCCGAGTCTTTAATGCAATCCACTTCAGAGAAAATTGACCAGCTGCTGCAAAAACAAAACACCAGTCGTCGCCCCACCAGCGTTGGCAAAAGCCGTCGTGGCCATCAGTGGGGACGCAAGCCATAAGCGGTTTGGGGTGAATCGCTGCCTTTACCCGCATTTAAAACTCGACTAGAACAAGGGCAATCTTCTTTTTTTGCGAGTTTGCCATGCGTGCCATTTATGTTTGTATCCTGAGCTGCACCAGCCTGAGCCATGCTGCGCTGCCGCCCATATCCACGCCCAGTGGCCTAGGTGCGGATGGATCTGGCGACCTATTCCGGCTCTATGCTGTTAGCCGCCAGCACAGAAAAAGCGCCTAAGGAGGCGGTGGGCCAGGGCATGCTGAGTAATTGCCTATGCTGATGAGCTGAATCTGGCCTATGCCCCTCGGCCTAAAGACCCAAAATAACTTGGAATCCGCAGTGGGCAGCCAAAACCAGGCTTAAATCGGTTGCGACCACCATACTGGGTATGCACGCCACGCAGCAGTCGCCCGATGCGGTGGATTTATGAAAAGGGATATTGGGTTTTTAGCTTAATTTTTTGCAATTCCTAGGCGGCCTATATATTGTTGCTGCTGTTTTATAAAACAATATATGGCAAATATGCGCTCTACGTTTTCGATTGTGCTGGTATGGCTTGTGGTGGCGGCGGGGATTTACTGGGGTTTTAATACTTTTTTATCGCATCAATATAATCCCAATACGCGCATTGCCGCTGGCCAAGGGCAGGAGTTGGTTTTAAAACGGGCAAAAGATGGGCATTTTCGTCTGAATGCCAGTATTAATGGCAAACCCGTGGTGATGCTGATTGATACAGGGGCAACCACTATGGCGATGAATGCAGCTTTGGCGCAGCGTTTGAATTTAGAGCGTGGTGAGCCAATGCTGAGTCAAACGGCCAATGGCGTAGTGGAAGGTTATTCATCCCGGCTATCCCAATTGCAGTTTGGCCCGTTTGAGTTTCAAAATGCCAGCGTTGGCGTGGTGCCTAATATGAGTGATGAAGTCTTATTAGGCATGAATATCCTCAAGCGCTTTGATATAACGCTGAAGGATGAGCAGATGATTTTGAGGTTAAGTGCTGCTAATTAAGTTGCCTTTCTTTATCAATGCACCTACGTTTTTTTGCGGGGGTTCAGCTGCTGCTGAATCCCCAATAAAAATATTTGGCAATAACGTCGTACTTGCTTCATTGGCGCTATGTTTAGCAAAAATGGGTTGCTTGCTAGTCTTTAGCCTTTAGCCGTTAGCGCCTTAGCAATCTTATTTCTTGGTACGGTGGTGTGCGGTACCTTCTGAATAAGCCCGCTAAACCATACTCGCACATCGTCATCCAGACCAATGCCGTGCATATAGTTGTACAGCGCTTTATTTAGCGCTATGCCTAGGGCGTCATGGTCTACACCCGTTGGGTCGATAAAGCCGACGTCGTTTTTAGCGAAGGTGACTTCTGGCAGCGGTAGCAGTGTGATGCCGTATTCTTCTGGGTGCTGGCCAACCGGCGAGTGCACGGTGCAGGCAAAGCGGTGGAAGAAGCCCGATTGAATACAGCCCTCGGCAAATAGCTGACGCACGTATTCCAGCGCATCAACGGTATCTTGCACGGTTTGCGTGGGAAAGCCATACATCAGGTAAGCGTGCACCAGAATGCCAGCATCGGTAAACGAGCGGGTGACGCGGGCGACTTGATCGATGGATACGCCTTTTTTCATCAGCGTCAGCAATCGATCCGAGGCGACTTCTAGCCCGCCAGAAATCGCAATACAGCCGCTATCGGCAAGCGATTGACATAGCTTGGGGCTGAATGATTTTTCAAAGCGGATATTGCCCCACCATGAAATTGCCAAATTGCGCTTTTGTAATTCTGCCGCCAGTGTTTTCAGCGCTTTAGGCGGGGCGGCTTCGTCAACAAAGTGAAAGCCGGTCTGGCCGGTTTCAGCGATGATTTCTTCGATGCGATCGACAAGGGTAGCCGCCGATGCGCCATCGTAGCGCGAGATATAATCAAGGCTGACATCGCAAAAGCTGCATTTTTTCCAGTAGCAACCATGGGCCACCGTCAGTTTATTCCAGCGCCCATCTGACCACAGCCTGTGCATGGGGTTCAGCATATCTAAGAGCGATAGGTAGCGATCAATCGGCAAACCATCCCACGTTGGGGTTCCGACTTCGGCAAAGGCGATATCTGGCTCTACAAAGTTAATATATTTGACTGCCCCATCGTTTCTGACAAAGGTGCGTACCAGACGTTGCTGGCTACGTTTGCCTGCTAGATGATCGAGCAGCGCTAATAGCGGGCGCTCGCCATCATCTAGCGTTACATAATCAAAATAATCAAATACACGCGGGTCAGACATCTCGCGCAGCTCGGTGTTCACAAAGCCGCCGCCTAGCGCCAGTACGATACTTGGATCGTGTGCCTTAATCGCTTGGGCAATTCTGAACGCTGCGTACACTGCGCCGGGGAAGGGCACAGACACCAAAACAATAGTGGGGACGTGTTTTTTAACCGATGCCAGCGTCAGTTCCAGCAGCGTGGCATCGACCAGATTGAGTGGCTCGCTCAGCGCATTGGCCAGCGGATCAAAGGTGGGCTGGCTGGATGCCAGCGATTCTGCGTAGCGTACAAATTCAAAACGCGGGTCGACCGCATCGCGCAATACATCTGAAATATCGTTTAGATAAAGCGTAGCTAAATGCCGCGCTCTATCTTGCATGCCCAGCGCACCAAAGGCCCATGCCAGCGGATCGCCGCCTTCATCATCCACATACACATCTAAGGATTCAAAGCGGGAACCTTCTGGTAAAAACTGCCGCGAACAAATCCGGTGTCCAACGGTGGAATCTTTGCCCTGCAAAAAGGCAATGGCAGGGCCGATGGTGGCAAGGTAAAGATCAAACTGCTCATAAAAAGCCTGTACTTGAAAGCTGCGATTACGCTCTGGTAATGCCTCAATACAGGTTTTAACCTCTAACAAGCCTTGCTTAGAAAATAGCCTGAGCACCAGCGCCAGCGCCAAATCCTCCTGCACGGCATCCACATCACGCGAGCGTAAAAATCCCGTGATATAGGCGGTAGAAGGGTAGGGAGTGTTGAGCTGAGTCATCGGAGGGATAACAGACAGCACGCGGGGCGTAGACATAGCAAAATCCAGAAAAATACGCGGCAGGGCAGAGCCCTTCGCTAAACGCGCATTGTAACTCAGTGCTACTTTGTTCGCTTGTGGGGGGAGTATGGAAGGGAGTAGCTTGGTGAATCGGATATTTCGGGGCTGATGGATCAAGCGCATTGATTATTTCAAGGATAAGTAGCCGCCACCGATGACCACGAGCAGGACAATAAATTTCCACCATGATGGAAGGCCATAATGGCCAAGAGTTTCAAATTCTAATAAGGCAGTAAAAGCATTGCCAATCATCGTTGCAATATGCTGGCCGATGAGTAAACCAATCAGCGCAAAAATGCAGGTACTTGTGCCAACCCAAGGGGCCATAGAAACATCAAATTGGCCAGAGCCTAAAGTTTGTGAGTACACCCCTAGTAACCAAGCCACAATAAAGCCAATCACTGCACCAAAAATGGCGCCTATAAATGCTGAGGCTAGTCTTTCACTTAGGGGTATGTTTTTCATGATTTGCAAAAAGCCTAACCTTTAAAGTAAGTGGTGCATGATCAAACTCGCCTTATAGGGCTACGTTTTTGATACCAAAAGGAATATGTACCGAAGGGGCTACGGTTGCCGCACCAGCAAGGTGCCCCGATTGATCGTCGAAAAATAGATGTGGCTTCATTACGCCAAGCACCTTCATTTTGTCGATCCCACCAAGGAAAAAAGCATCATTGGGCATGACGCCCCAGCTTTTTAAAGTGTTTAATGCACGCTCATGCGATGGGGCGTTTCTGGCTGTGACGAGTGAAATCCTGAGCCTGTTTTTATAGGAAGGATCAGCCTTGCGTTTGGCTTCTTCACAGGATTGAATGCTTGCAATACGCATGAAAAATTCTTTCAAAGGCCCAGGGCCTAATGGCTGATTGTTTTTCTTAACCTCGTTTTCATGAAACATATTCAGATCATTGGTCGTGTGCATGACAGATTCTGATTCATCGTCTGCGAGCACGCCGTCAAAGTCGAATGCAATGCGCAGGCCAGAGTCATTTGCATCATCTACTATCGCAGAATCCAATACTCTGCCAGCGGGCAAACCTGCTGTCATGGCGGCGCGCACGTCATCAGCATTGGCAGATAAAAATAGTGAGATATTCAAAGCAGGGATGTATTCGTGCGGGGCCATCCCTTGCATAAAGATCGCCCTTGTAATACCCAGGCCATGATGCGCGATAGACTTCATCACCCGCATCCCTGTATCAGGGTCATTTCTGGAAAGTAAAATCACTTCAACCAACGGGTCGTTGACGGGATCTTCACCTAGATCATTTAGGCTGAGTAGGCGGCGAATAAATGAAAAGGCAATGCCCTTCTCCAGTGGATTGTTCAAGTGTTCTTCTTGGTACTTTCGATACTGCGCCTCGCCATCACGACGAAATACTTCGTCAGATTCATGAAGATCAAACACTGCGCTGGATGCAACGCCGACGACCAAGCGGGATTCTAAGTTGTAAGGCATATTGGTATTTTCTCTACGGCAGGCCGTGTTTTTTGCTTACCATAATCTTATCACATCACTAATTATGGTATCCGCTGCAATAATATTTCATACCGTATATATTCCCTACCGTTCGCAGTGAGATATTGCTTGAGCAGGCTGTACCGTATCCTTTAAAGTGGTTCTTTGCTGCTTTTCTGGCTATTTTCTTTGGTTTTTTCTATGTCTACTCCCAATACCTCGCGTGGCGTTTTGTTTACTGTGCTGGCCTTTATTATTTGGGGCCTGTTTCCGCTTTATTGGAAGGCTTTGCATGGGATTGATGCGCTACAGATTATTTCGCACCGGATTGTTTGGTCGGCGGTATTTGTAGCGGCAATTTTATTGCTGCAAAAAAACTGGGGCTGGCTGATTCCGGCGGTAAAAAATCCACGGGTATTGGGGGTTTTTGCTCTGTCTTCTTTGCTGCTGTCGCTAAACTGGCTGCTGTATATCTGGGCGGTGAATGAAAACCGCGTGGTGGATGCCAGCCTCGGTTATTTTATTAATCCGCTGATTAATGTTTTGCTGGGCAGATTGTTTTTGGGTGAGCGCTTAACTGGCTCGCAAAGCTTTGCCGTTGGATTAGCGGCCATAGGCGTGCTGTGGATTACGATTGCGGCAGGTACTTTGCCGTGGATTGCGCTGTGTTTGGGCTTGAGTTTTGGTATTTACGGCTTGCTGCGTAAAAGAGCCAGCTTGCCATCTTTGGAGGGCTTGGCTTTAGAGACGTTTTTGATGGCACCGTTTGCGTTGGCGGCCTTGTTTTGGTTTCATGCTCAGGGGGTGGGCGCGCTAGGTAATATCAGTTGGAATATTGATGCATTATTGATGGGGGCCGGTGTGGTGACGGCCTTGCCATTGCTGATGTTTGCCTCTGGTGCTAGAACGCTGAAGCTGGCTACTGTGGGCATCATCCAGTACATCGGCCCAACCCTGCAATTATTGCTAGGCGTATGGCTGTATCAAGAGCCATTTGGCATGGATCGTATCATCGGCTTCTCACTCATCTGGGCCGCGTTGATTATTTATTCTGCAGCGGGGTTGATGAGTTATTGGAAGGCCAGCCGCTTAGCTGGTCAATCCGCTTAGGGTTTGCGTCGTGCGGGAAGATGCCTGCGCTATACCCTAAACCAATCAGCCCGCATCATCAGGATGGTGCGGGCGCAAAATAGTGCATTTGTTTTGCACTATTAATTAAGCAGGGTGAATGGCGCGCTCTGATATTTTATTTTGTCCGTATTTAAAAGATTAATTTGTCTTTTGATCTCCGCCTGATACTAGGCTTTTAGAAAGTAATGTCAAGTGACTGAATATTCGCAGTCCGGATGCCGAAAAAATGAGGCGACCAAATCGGGTGTCGACTTTAATCGATTGAGCGCATTATTAATTCGCATCTCTAAT
>Ga0247722_10000468_pt1 | contig 25022 bp, 25 predicted proteins | sample MSEWelMarce3H_FC_FD_189094 | JGI IMG/M metagenome (GOLD analysis project Ga0247722, IMG submission 189094) | Subsurface sediment microbial communities from gas well in West Virginia, United States - MSEEL Well Study Marcellus 3H_FC | ecosystem: Environmental > Terrestrial > Deep subsurface >... | reverse complement strand
AGATTTTTGACCAATAACTCGTTATTGGCGCTGCAAATCCGGCAAAATCTGGTCTCGACCATGCGATTTTTCGCTTCGACCGTCTAAGTCCGACAGGCTGCTAGCATATGGGCACACAAAACACGGAGTGCAACAAGGCCGAGGCATAACATGCGATAAAGAATGTGAAACCTTATGCGGGGGAATGGAGTCGGGAATTACTCTGCCCCCCTAATCCCAACTCCCCATTTCCCCTCCCAGCAGTTAAAATACCCTGATGACGACCTCTATTGCCACTGCGGTTTCTGCAGAAATTATCATTAAAAAAAGCCGCTTTATCGCCCATATTCATCCGGTTTCTGGCCGCGCTGAGGCGCTAGCGCTGGTGGACGCTTACTGGCAGCAGCATCCAGAAGCCCGCCATGTTTGCTGGGCGCTGCTAGCGGGCGGTGAATCAGGGATGAATGACGACGGCGAGCCATCCGGTACGGCAGCCAAGCCCATTATGAATGTCTTACAGCACAAACATCTGGATGGCGTTTTGGGTGTGGTGGTGCGTTATTTTGGTGGAATTAAGCTGGGTGCTGGTGGGCTGACCCGTGCGTATACCGATGCCATTGCCACCGCCTTGCTAGGGGCCGAATACATTAGCAATATCGCTCAAGCCCAGCTCGAAATCGCTCTGCCCTTTAGTGAAGAAGGAAGAATCCGCCGCTTTGTAGCCCAGCATGATGGTGTGGTTTTAGGCGTGCACTACAGCAATATCGAGGCCTTTTTACAGCTACAGCTAGCGCAGGATCAGTCGGCTACCCTCCTGCAAGAAATCAATAATCTATGCTCAGGCCAGCTACGACTTACAAGTAGCTAGAGCTAACCCATCCCTCACGCTTCATTCCACACTTTCACAACCAGCCCTGCCTCAATTCCCACAGCCAATCACATCTGTTTTAAAACAATTTTCAGTATCTACTTAGGAAATATCCTTAAATAGCTGACACCTAGGGAAAGCACCTATGGGCGGGTGGCTTACATCGTTTCATTATCGGCCTACAAGGTAAGGGAGCTTCAAAAAAGCGCTCTCTCATCATAAAGCAGCGTTGAGCTTTAAAAAATTTTCCTTATATATCAAACCCATATAGCGATCAATTTTTCAGGCGCGTTTTTTCTTATTGAGTAGAGACTTTTTTTAAACCCCCGTCGCTAATTTAACGGATGTTATGCCGCGATATTAGAAAAACACTTACTCCGCATCAATTTCAATCAAGGGCGCAGCAAGTAGCAGCCCTAAGATTTGTGGTTTTTCAAATATTGCCCAATCGTATCCGTTATTTAAAACAAAATAGTTTTAACAAGGGAAGAAGGCTATGAATCATTTTAAAAAATGGGGAGTCTGGCTGCTGGTTGCACTTGGTGGTGCATTCTCGTTTGCCATGCTGGCCTTAAGCCGAGGTGAGCATGTTAATGCAGTCTGGCTGGTACTGGCCGCTATCTCCTGCTACAGCATTGCTTACCGTTTTTACTCTAAATTTATCGCCGAAAAAGTGTTCGAGCTCGACGATAACCGCCTCACGCCCGCCTACCGCCGTAACGACGGGCTAGATTATGTGCCAACCAACAAATGGGTATTGTTTGGCCACCACTTTGCCGCCATTGCTGGTGCCGGCCCCTTAGTTGGGCCCATTTTGGCCGCACAAATGGGCTTTTTGCCTGGCACCATCTGGATTCTAGTTGGCGTAATGCTGGCAGGGGCCGTGCAGGATTTCTTAATTTTATTTATCTCTACCCGTCGCGATGGCCGCTCCTTGGGGGAGATGGCCAAGCAAGAGCTCGGCCCCTTTGCTGGGGTGATTGTGATGCTGGGCGCACTGGGCGTGATGATTATCATCTTGTCTGCACTGGCTCTGGTGGTGGTTAAAGCGTTAGCAGAAAGCCCATGGGGCGTGTTCTCGATTGCCGCGACCATCCCAATTGCGCTATTTATGGGCGTGTATATGCGCTATATCCGGCCAGGCCACATTGGTGAAATCTCGCTGATTGGCTTTGTGCTGATGATGGCAGCCATTGTGTATGGTGGTGATATTGCGGCCAACCCTGAGTGGGCACCGCTATTTACCATGAGTGGCACTGAGCTAACATGGGCCTTGATTATCTACGGCTTTATTGCTTCAGTTTTACCGGTGTGGCTACTGCTGGCACCGCGTGATTATTTATCTACCTTCCTGAAAATTGGCGTAATTGCTGGCCTTGCTGTTGGAATTGTTTTTGCCGCACCCGAGCTAAAAATGCCCGCCGTCAGCCGCTTTATTGACGGCAGTGGCCCAGTCTTTGCTGGCAGCCTGTTCCCATTTTTGTTTATCACCATTGCCTGCGGCGCAATATCTGGCTTTCATGCGCTAGTCGCATCCGGCACTACACCTAAGCTAATCGAAAAAGAAAGTCATATCCGCCTAATTGGCTATGGCTCGATGCTGATGGAATCCTTTGTAGCGCTCATGGCGCTGATCTGCGCATCGGTACTTGATCCTGGCGTTTACTTTGCCATGAACTCGCCAGCAGCGCTGATCGGCACCACCGTAGAGCACGCAGCAAGCGTAATCAACGGCTGGGGCTTTGTGATTACGCCGGAGTACCTCACGCAAATTGCTAAAGATGTAGGCGAGCATTCAATTTTATCGCGGGCAGGTGGCGCGCCAACCTTTGCGGTGGGCATGGCACATATCATCAGCACCATTACCGGCAGCACCGCCATGATGGGCTTTTGGTATCACTTTGCGATTTTATTTGAAGCACTGTTTATTTTGACGGCTGTAGACGCAGGCACTCGCGCCTGCCGCTTTATGGTGCAAGACACCGTAGGCGTGTTTATTCCTGGCCTTGCAAAAACCCAATCATGGGTCGGCAATTTAATCGGCACCGCCGTGGCTGTTGCTGGCTGGGGCTTCTTTGTTTACCAAGGCGTAACCGATCCGCTGGGTGGCATTAACACCCTGTGGCCGCTATTTGGCATTGGCAATCAGATGCTGGCGACGATGGCGCTGCTGCTAGGTACAGTTGTGATCTTTAAAATGAAGAAACAGCGCTACGCTTGGGTCACCCTGCTGCCCACCGTATGGCTGTTTATTACCTCGATGACGGCGGGCTGGCAAAAGATTTTCCATGAAAATCCTAAAATCGGCTTTCTAGCGCAGGCAAGCCGCTTTAAGAGTGCCATTCATGACGGCACCCTACTGGCCCCAGCAAAAAGCATTGCGGATATGGAAAGAATTGTCTTCAATAACCAGATCAACGCGGTGCTATGCAGCTTCTTTATGCTAGTTGCGATCACCATGCTAATTGCAACCATTATTCAGATTCGTAAAGCACTAAATAATAAAGAAATATCGGTGCATGAAGTAGGTGGACCATTAACCACGGAGGCCGGCCATGCTTAAATTTTTACAACCAGGATCAGCATTTAGAACCAATGCCAAACGCGTGGTACAAACCTGCCGCCTGATGGTGGGCATCCACGATTACGATGCATATCTACTGCATATGCACGGGCATCACCCAGAGATTGAGCCTAAAACTCGCGATGAGTTCTATCGCTACTGCCTAGAAGCTCGCTTCCCAGGTGCAGGCAAAATCAGTAAGTGCCCTTGCTAAAATAGCCTAGCAGCCTGTCGGACTTAGCATCAGTCAGCTGCAAAATCACCTGATCGGCCTATATTTCACCAGACTTTTGACCAATAACTCGTTATTGGCGCTGCAAATCCGGCAAAATCTGGTCTCGACCATGCGATTTTTCGCTTCGACCGTCTCAGCCCGACAGGCTGCTAGGGGCACGGCATGCCGTGCCCCTACTCATTATCTTATTCCCGTTTACGCTCTTTCACGATCTGCTTGCCGCGCTTTAGCCAGACTATCAACATGGTTGGCAAAAAACCAAAAATAAAAAATATCGTTAAGCCTTTAGCAATGCTGCCTGCCACCGCAGAAAACATCAGCACCACGTATAAATAGCCAATCAAAATAATATACATTATTGCTCCCACAAATTGAAAAAAGCCCCGTTGCCGGGGCTTTAATCTCAATCTATCTAAAACTAGGCATCCGCTTTGGGGCTATTACAAACCAACTACGTTTGCAGCTGAGGGGCCTTTCTGCCCCTGCTCAATAGTAAACTCAACACGCTGCCCTTCATCCAAGGTTTTAAAGCTCGTAGACTGAATGGCAGAGAAATGTACAAACACATCTTTACTGCCATCTACAGGAGAGATAAAACCAAATCCCTTTTCCGCATTAAAGAATTTTACAGTACCGGTCATTTTGCTAGACATTTTGTATTCCCTGATAATTATTAGATAGCTTTGTTTATGCAGCGTCATTTATTGTTTACTTAGACGTAGACAAAAAAAGACCCAAGCCAAAATCTAAGTGTCAACTGGTACACGAAAATAAGCCTGTGTAATCATGTTCACAGGCTTACTACGCTGCAAAAAAGTGCTGCTGTCAAAGTACCAGACTTACGCACTTTGACACACCCTGCAACTAAAATACGCCGAAAAGTGTGGCAAAAACAAATCCCAAACCTCGTGAAACAATTACGCTTCGCGCTTATCGTACTCAATCAGGGCATAGGCGGAGTGATTGTGGATAGATTCAAAGTTTTCTGATTCAACCACATAAGCGCTAACACGCGGATCAGCGAGTACACGTGCCGCAACATCACGCACCATATCTTCTACAAATTTAGGGTTATCGTAAGCACGTTCTGTAACATATTTTTCATCTGGGCGCTTAAGTAGGCCATACAGCTCGCAAGAGGCTTCAGCTTCCACCAGCGCCACCACTTCTTCAATCCAGACGCTTTGCGCCAATGTGGCTGTCACAGTCACGTGTGAGCGCTGATTGTGCGCGCCATAAGCTGAGATTTTTTTCGAGCACGGACATAGGCTAGTTACTGGAACCAATACCCTTAACTTTTGCTCAAATACGCCATTTTTAAGCTCGCCAATCAGCGTAACATCGTAATCCATTAGACTTTGTACGCCGGACACAGGTGCTATTTTATTAATAAAATAAGGGAAACGCATTTCCAAATAGCCTGAATCCGCTTCTAAACGCTGGCACATTTCACGTAAAATCGTTTCAAAAGAATCAACCGAAATTTCTTTTTCGTGGCTATTTAAGATTTCCACAAAGCGCGACATATGCGTGCCTTTGAATTGCTTAGGCAAGAACACATACATATCAAACATGGCGATAGTGTGCTGCACGCCATCGGTACGATCCGCTACTTTAACTGGGTGACGAATGGACTTAATGCCCACTTTATTGATCGCAATATTGCGGGTATCCACCGTGTTTTGCACGTCGGCAATCGCCATGGTCATGGGGTATAACTCCAAAAAAATAATTCTGATGGGTGAGATTATAACACTGAGAATACCCGAGTAAAGCACTCGGGAATTATTGTAAAAAACTACAGGATTGATAGGTAAAAACTTATATAGAAAAAACAACGAGCTAATCGAAAATATCAGGTTTTTCCAGCAAACGCAGCCAACATTTTAACAACAAAGCGCGAGCCTTCACTCAACATAATATCAATATGAGCAGGCATATAAGGCAGCGATAAATACATAGCACCTAAGCCGATACCCATCATCAAAGGAAAACCTACAGCAAACACATTCAGCTGCGGTGCGGCACGCGTCATCACTCCCACTGCTAAATTGGTCACCAACAAAGAGCCAACCACCGGCAAAGCAAGTAATACGCCGTAGCGAAAAATTAATGACCCATATTCCGCCAGCATTTTAAACCCTAATCCAGAAATAGGCTGCACTCGAATAGGCAAGGTATTAAAGCTATCTAATAAAGTATGCAATACCAATAGATGGCCATTTAAAGCCAAGAATACCAAAATGGTCATTAAGCTTAAAAACTGAGCCACAATCGGCACACTCGTAGCATGCAAGGGATCGTAAAACGTAGCAAAGCCCAAGCCCATTTGCAAACCGGATAAGTGCCCAGCCATTTCCATGGCAGAAAAAATAATTCGTACCACATAGCCAATTGCAATGCCAATGAGTAGTTGATTAATAACGATTAAAATTCCTTCGGGGGAAACAATCGGTACTTGTGGCATAGCAGGTAATACTGGGGCAATAATTAATGACAAAAAGATAGCAATTGCCACGCGCACTTTTACGGGTATGGCTTTACTGGAATAAAATGGGTCGGATAATAAAAATCCAAAGATGCGACAAAATGGCCACCAAAAAATACCCAACCAGAGGTCAATTTGCGCGTGGCTAACAGTCCAAATATCCTTCACGTTACCCCTAGCCTATCATTTGCGGAATACTTTGAAATAAGCGAATAGTGTAATCCATTGCCATTTCAATCATCCAAGGGCCAATTAGTACAAAGACTAAAAAGGTAATCAACAGCTTGGGAATAAAAGATAAAGACGCTTCATTGATTTGCGTAGCAGCTTGAAAAATGCTCACCACCAAACCAACGACTAACGCGGTTAGCAATAATGGCCCACCTAACAGCACCATGACTTCCATGGCCCTTTGAATCACTGTTACAACTGTTTCTGGCGTCATGGCTATCCTGAAACGTAAAAGCTTTGGACTAGCGAGCCCATTAATAGTGTCCAGCCATCAACCAAAACAAATAGCATTAGCTTAAAAGGCAATGAAATAATCACAGGAGACACCATCATCATCCCCATTGCCATTAAAATACTCGCCACTACAAAATCAATGATAATAAATGGGATAAAAACAATAAAGCCAATTTGAAATGCGGTTTTAAGCTCACTGGTCACGAAGGCGGGCACCAGAATACGTAAACTCACATCCTCTGGGCCATTCGGTTTTTGTGTGTCAGATAATTCAATAAAAAATGCCAAATCTTTTTGCCGTGTTTGCTTAAGCATAAAGTCTTTTAACGGTACTACGCCTTTTTCTACCGCTTGATTAAAACCTATTTTTTGCTCTGCATAAGGCTGATAAGCAACCTGGTATATATTATCAAATACTGGTGACATCACAAAAAAAGTAAGGAACAAAGACAAACCGACAATCACTTGATTAGGCGGGGCTTGCATTGTGCCAAGGGCTTGGCGCAATAAAGACAATACAATAATAATACGAGTAAATGCCGTCATCATTAACAATATAGCGGGTAAAAAGCTAATGGCGGTTAAAAATAATAGTGTTTGAATCGGTAAGCTATATTGTGTACCACCTGTTTGCGCATTGGCGGTCATAAAGGGAATTCCCGGATCAGCAGCACCCGCAACGGTAGCAATGCATAAGCCAAATAAAATCCCCAAGAGAGCCATCATCAAGCGTTTCAATGTGGTGCCCTTTGCAAAGCTGCGGCCAATTTAGCAGAAAATTGCTGAGAAAAAGCCTGTGGAACCAATACTGTCTCAGCTTGCTCAGGCGCATCCAAGCTATGTAATAAATTAACGGTATTAGCCGTAACGCCCAGCACCAGCCAACGCCCCTCTACTTCCACCACAACGACCCGTTCTTTAGCCCCTACCATCACACCAGTAACCACCTTTAATACCTGCCCTTTAGCCCCCATAGGCATTAAAGAGAACCTACGCACTAGCCAAGCACTAAATACAATCAGGGCAATAACAAAACCTAATGCCAACACTACTTGAGCAATAGACATTAAACTTGAAGCGGGGGCGGTAGCAGGGGAAGACGCATTTGCATGAGCAGGTAAACAGCCGGCAAACATAAAGCAGAAAAAAAACAACACTTTGCAGCATAGAGATTTCATAAATTCTCACGATAATCGTGTAGGCATGTATTAGTAATGAAGTTTTGTAAAGCGCTCTCGCTATAAACAACCCGCTGTAAATCTCTGAACAAATAAAGGACAGCGGGCCATTAACAGTATCCGAAGCTATTTATGTAAGCGGCGAATTCGCTCTGCGGGGGTAATAATATCGGTGAGGCGAATACCAAACTTATCATTCACCACCACCACTTCCCCTTGGGCAATTAAGCAGCCATTCACCAGTACATCCATTGGCTCCCCCGCCATCCCATCTAGCTCTACCACTGATCCCTGCGCTAATTGCAGTAAGCTACGAATCGCAATTTTAGTCCGCCCCAGCTCCACAGTCAGTGAAACAGGGATATCCAAAATCATATCAATATTGCTAGGTGCATTAGCAATAGGTGCACTTGCGTCAAAACGCTGAAAAATATCCGCAGCCTGCACTTCAGGGCCAGAAGCCGATGCTGCATCGGCTACGTCTTGCTCGGCAAGGGCCGCAGCCCAATCATCCATTGCCATTTCATCTTCATCAGCCATTACAAAATCCTCATTGGCTTACTATTTTCATCAGCCACAACAAAACCCTCATTGGCGTACTATGTACATTAGACACTACAAAATATTTATTGGCTTACCATTTAATCTCAACCACGATCAATTTACCTTGGCTAAGTATTTTTATTTGCTATTCATTAGCCGCTAGATATTTTTATTTCTGCTCCTCGTCATTTAATTGGCTTTCTGTTTCGCTCCCCGTTAAAGCTTCAGCGGAACCCAATACTTTACTTACCCTTAAAGCATACTGCCCATTTAAAGTGCCGTATTTGCACTCCAATACGGGCACATTATCTACCGCAGCAATAATGGCTTCAGGGATTTCTAAAGAAATAATATCCCCCAGCTGCAGCTCTAAAATCTCCCCTAAAGTGACCTTGGCATTGCCCAAAGTGGCTACCAAATCAACCTCAGCATGCTGAATTTGCTTTTGCATTAAAGTGGTCCAACGATTATCCACTTCAATTCGGTCGGCCTGCATCGTGCTATACAGCACATCGCGAATAGGCTCGATCATTGAATAGGGGAAGCAGATATGAAAATCCCCACCACCCGCACCCAATTCAATTTTAAAGGTATAGGCCACCACTACTTCAGTTGGCGTGGCAATATTAGCAAACTGAGTATTCATTTCTGAACGGATGTAAACAAATTCGCAAGGAAAAACCGGAACCCACGCTTTTTCGTACTCTTCAAAAACCACATCCAAGAGACGCTGAATAATCCGCTGCTCGGTGGCTGTAAAATCACGCCCTTCAACCCGCACATGATAACGACCGTCCGAGCCAAATAAATTATCCACCACCAAAAACACAAAATCAGGATCAAAAATAAATAATCCTGTTCCGCGCAGCGGCTTCATTTGAATCAAATTTAAATTGGTAGGGACCACCAGATTACGAATAAATTCGCTATATTTTTGCACCCGAACGGGGCCAACGGAAATTTCAGCATTGCGGCGCATAAAATTAAATAAGGCCACGCGCAAATTACGTGCAAAGCGCTCATTTAAAATTTCAAGCGTAGGCATCCGCCCACGAACAATGCGCTCTTGGCGACCAATGTCATAATCGCGAACAGCAGAAGCATCGACATCTTCGTCGGAAGAATCGTCTTCACCGGTCACACCACGCAGTAGCGCGTCAACCTCTTCCTGAGAAAGGATATCGTCTGACATAATCCTTAGCCCGGATAAACTATTACCCGTTATTTAATATAATTTGTATTCAACTCGGCTGAGCTGTAGATATTTGCAACTAAAGCACATTCGCTGATGCTGGGTAAACACACCATCTACCCAGCATCAATTATTTACTTAGTTACTGCACAATAAATGATGTGAAATTAACTGAAATAACCCCTTCATCTTCACTCTCTGCCCCTAAAATTTTATTTACCATTTCACGAATTTCTTTACCCAGCTTATCGGTGCCGTCGGGTGCTTTTACTTCTGCCATCGTTTTACCACGAAGCAGCTTATTAATTTGTCCTTGAATTTTAGGCGACAAACTTTTAATTTTTTCGGCTAACTTTGGATCACCCAGTTCTAAAGAAATATCCGTCTGCAAAATGCCATCGCCATCTTCCGAATGCAAGTTAACGGTAAATTGTGGCAATTTTTCAAAAACAGCAGCGTGCTCTTCTTTCTTTTTATGATCTTTCTTTTTCTTTTTTGCATCGTCGTGTGCAGTTGCTTCTGCTGCCACTTCATCCGCAGCAGGATCGCTACTTTTTGTCAGCAAAAACGCGGCCACCCCCCCCACAATGATTAACAAGACCACTAATAAGCCAATCACAGCAAATAAAAGAATATTTTTCTTCGCTTTAGGCGCGGCTTCCACTTTGGCATCTGACATGACATCACCTTGAATGGATTGAAATATTTGATAAAAAATAAAATAAAAACCAGAACAAAGCGCCCCAATAAAATGCGAGGGGCGCTGGCCTTGGAATTAAGTCATGTGATTATAGCTTAAAAAGCATTAACAAACAGAGAGTAAGGCGCTGCTCTTGCTGCAAAACAACAAGACGCACCTCGTTTAAACATAAAGATTTAGACCGCTACGCGCTACAGGCACGTGAACATCCATCATCACTCGTGGCACCCCATCGCTATAATTATCTATCGGATTACCAGCAAATTGCCTCGATCTAGATTGATGCTGCTGCTGCTCCATCTGTTGACTACTCGCTTGCTGCTGCGCCTGTTGCTGGGCATGTTGATTTAATGAATCAGAGGCAACTTGCACATTACTCAGCTGAATACCTTGGTCAGCCAGCAACATTGTTAGCCTAGGTGTGGCTGCAGCAAGCGCCTCACGTACCGAAGCATGTTGCGAGCTAAACACCACACTCGCTTGCTCTCCCGACATGGTTAAACGCACTTCCATTGGGCCAAGATGCGGTGGATTAAGCTGCATATCAATCTGCTGATGCTTATCTTGCAACATCATTGATACCCGCTGCGCAACCGCATCGCCCCAACGTGAGCTACCCACCGGCTCTGCCACGGTATGTGTAGGCCCAGCAGGTTTAGCCTCTGCAACAGGAGTATGCAAAGCCACCACGGGTGCAGCTTCTGTTTTAAGCAACGGCGCATTTTCTTTAGATACGGCCAAAAGAGCTGCAAAGTCTTCTTCTGGCGCGGTAAAGCCATTGGCATCACCGGCCGCTTTCTGCCGTAAAGAGGCAAATTTTGCCGCGTTAATATCACCTGCCAAAGCTTGGCTAGGGTTTAGATCAGTCTGCCCTAAGGCCGTTAATCCATTTCCCTCGCCGTCTTCGCCGCTCAACAAGCCCTTACCCAGCTTAGTGAGATCAAGGCCCACAAAACTTTTATCGCCATCTGGCTTAGCAACATTACTCAACGCACTGGCTTGAGCCAGTGCTTGCACCTGCAGCATGGCCAACCATGGCTGAGCAGCTTGCGCGCTGTTTGCTTGGGATTTTTGCTCATCTTCGCTGGTGTTTTCTTCTTTTTTTGCGGGCGCTGGTTTTTCAGACTCAGCTGATTTGCCTTCCTGACGAGAGCTCACTTCCCGCTCTAGCGTTTTAGCAAATGTTTGCCCAGCAGCAGGCTCTGCCCCCATCGCGACAGAAGCACGAGGGTCAGTTGACCGGCTAGTTTGGGCACTGGCTACAACAGTGAGATTGCTCGCCATGACGAGGCTCCTCGATAGGGGCTTATTGCTAATAGCACTTGATTAAGCAATTGCAGTGCCAGCCCGAATAAATCACAGTAAACTCGTACTTGACTGCATCTTTTCTCTGCACCGAGTAAATTGGTCTATCTTTTCAATCGGCCAGCGAGGATTAAATAATGGCTGAAGATTCAGACGCAGAACGCACGGAGCCCGCCTCTAGTAAGCGCTTAGAAGAAGCGCGAGGTAAAGGGCAGATTCCGCGCTCACAAGAATTAGCAACGTTCTCCATTTTAATGACCGGCATCGTCATGCTGATTTCGCTTGGGCCTGAATTACTCGGCACTTTAAAAGCTATTTTCATTGCCGAGCTCAGCTTTAGTCGAACCACCATTAGCGACCCTAACCAAATGCTGCTGCATTTTACTGGCTCAGCGCAAAAAGCCTTAATGGCTTGCCTACCGATTATTTTACCCTGCGCCCTGATGGCGATTATCACGCCAGTATTGATCGGTGGCTGGCTATTTACCGTTGAAGCTTTAACGCCCAACTTTGCCCGAATGAATCCCATGAATGGGATAGGCCGGATGTTTTCACTAAAAAGCATCGTTGAAATGACAAAAACCATTCTTAAATCCAGCCTGATTGGCGGCGTGGCGGCGTGGGTGTTATGGGGGCAAAGAGAAGAATTTATCCAGCTAATTACCATGCCACTCGAAATTGGCATGCCCTATATGTGGAAAATGGTTCAGCACACCCTACTACTGGTCATCAGCTCTTTAGCTATTTTAGCTGCGATTGATGCGCCCTATCAGCTCTGGGATTATTACAAGGGCTTGCGCATGACTAAAGAAGAAGTAAAGCAAGAAGGCAAAGATGCCGAGGGCTCGGCTGAAATTAAAGGTAAGATTCGTCAACTACAACATGAAGCAGCCAGAAAGCGCATGATGAGCGAGATTCCAAAAGCCAACGTGATTGTCACCAACCCAACTCACTTTGCCGTGGCCTTGCAATATACCGAATCCATGCGTGCGCCCAAGATTGTGGCTAAAGGCGCTTTTTTGCTGGCAGAACGAATTATCGAGCTAGGTAAAGAGCATAAAGTAGCGATTGTCCGCACCCCGCCTTTTGCCCGTGCACTCTATCACCATGCTGAACTTGGAGAAGAGATCCCTGCCGCGTTGTATACTGCTGCGGCAGAAGTACTGGCTTATATCTATCAGCTTAAGCACTGGCAAAATTTTGGCGGCGAAGAGCCAAATCTATCAACCGAGCTCCCTGTACCCAGTGATTTAGATCCAGGGGGCGAAGTCTAAGACCGCTTTATAATCTCAACCGAAGAACATTGAACCTCGTGTACATAGCCGCAAGTGCAGCTTACATTCATATTCAACATACTTTTATGCGCTACAAAATTTAACGAGTCGTTACGTTTATTTTCTGTATGGGGGGATGAACTCCCTCCCCAGCTTTTGAATCAAATAAAGAGAATTTAAAGCCCTATGTGGCGCACTTTTAATTACAGCAAGCTCGCTGGCCCCGCGCTGGTACTGATGGTTCTCGGCATGATGGTTCTGCCGCTGCCTGCCATTGCGCTCGATTTATTCTTTACTTTTAACATCGCTATTTCCATCATCGTGCTAATGGTGGCGCTCTACACCCGTAAGCCGCTCGAATTCTCTAGTTTCCCAACGATTTTGCTGTTTACAACACTACTACGACTCTCGCTCAACGTGGCGTCTACCAAACTGGTGCTCACCGAAGGCCATAACGGCGCCGATGCGGCTGGTAAGGTGATTGAAGCCTTTGGCCACGTCCTCATTGGCGATAATTTAACTGTGGGCGTGATCGGTTTTATTATCCTCACCATTATTAATTTTGTGGTGATTACCAAGGGTGCTGGGCGAATTGCTGAAGTATCTGCCCGCTTTACCCTTGATGCTATGCCGGGTAAACAAATGGCGATTGATGCCGATTTGAACGCCGGCATGATTGGCGAAGAAGAAGCAAGACGCCGTCGTACCGAAATCTCCTTAGAAGCCACCTTCTTTGGCTCTATGGATGGTGCTTCTAAGTTTGTGCGTGGGGATGCAGTGGCTGGGATTATGATCATGGTGATCAATATCATCGGCGGCTTAATTGTGGGCATGGCGCAACACGATCTGCCCTTTGCCGAAGCTGGAAAAACCTACACTCTGCTTACCATTGGTGATGGTTTAGTTGCCCAGCTTCCATCGCTGATTATCTCGGTTGCTGCCGGTATTGTGGTTTCGCGGGTTGGTGATGGTGAAGATTTATCTGAGCAAATCTTAGGGCAAATGTTTTCACAGCCACAAGTACTCTATGTTACCTCGGCGGTACTAGGTATTTTAGGGGTGATCCCTGGCATGCCGCACACGGCGTTTTTACTAATGGCCGCCATTTTGGCGGGGATAGGCTGGCAGATCGACCAAAAGAAAACTGCACTCGCACTACAAGGCGCTGGCGTAGCAGGCGGGGGAGGTGCACCGGGCCAATCCGGAGCCGCCGGCCCTGCCGCAGCGCCCACTCCTCCCTTGCAAGAGGTCAGTTGGAACGATGTGCAACCTGTTGATCCAGTTGGCTTAGAGGTCGGCTACCGGCTGATTCCCTTGGTAGACCGTAACCAAGATGGTGAACTACTTCGCCGTATTCGCGGCATTCGTAAAAAGATTGCACAGGAGCTGGGGTTTTTAGTGCCCTCCGTGCATATCCGCGATAATTTGGAGCTTAAGCCTAATCAATACCGCATTCAGCTCAAAGGGGTGGATGTAGGTACTGGTGAAGCATTTGCTGGCCAATGGCTGGCCATTAACCCCGGCAATGCGATTGGCCAATTACTCGGCACGCCAACCCAAGACCCTACTTTTGGCCTACCCGCCGTTTGGATTGACGCCAGCTTGCGCGATCAGGCGCAAGCTTTTGGCTATACGGTGGTGGATGCTGCCACCGTGGTAGCGACGCATATCTCTAATATTTTACAAAGCCACTCTGCCGAACTTTTAGGCCGCGAAGAAGTCCAGCAATTGCTGGAGCATTTTGGTAAGGAAGCGCCAAAATTACTGGAAGATTTAGTGCCCAAAATTATTCCCGTTGGCACTTTACAAAAAGTTTTACAGAATTTACTTGAAGAAGGGATGCATATCCGCGATTTGCGAAGCATCTTAGAAACACTGGCCGAACATATTGTCCGCACCCAAAATATTGACGAGCTGACCGCAGCAGTGCGGGTAGCATTAGGCCGAGCGATTGTTCACCAGCTATTTCCTGGTGAAAACGAATTGCAAGTTGTTACCTTAGAGCCACAATTAGAAAATATTCTGCTCTCTGCCGTATCGGGTAATGCACAAGGTGGATTAGAACCAGGACTTGCGGAACGTGTACTCAAGCAAGCTTCTGAATTATCTGATCAACTAGAGCAGCAAGGCTTAAGCACGGTATTAATCGCTCCAGCCCAGCTCCGCCCTATGCTGAGCCGTTTTTTACGCCGCTCGATTCCCGGATTACGCGTGATTGCGCATACCGAGATACCCGACAGTAAAACCATTCGAATTGTGGGGATGCTAGGTGCAAATTAAACTGATCTGCTAGATTGGTCTTAAAATAAATACTCAGCCCCCTCAAGAACCGTGCAGCATTTCTAGCACAAAGCGCATTAATGCAAACAATATTTATAACTCAGCAAGCAGCGCTAGCAATACAAAAAAGCTTTAAATTAAAGATAAACTAAAAATTAATTGTCTTTTTATAACAAGATCATAAATAATTAATTAGTCACTCAATATCCTTAAACCATAAAAACCAACATTGAGAATGACTATTTACTCAAGCCAGAACAAACAAGCCGCCTTTTACAGCGCACATAATGTGCCTCTTCTGTATGCTTACCGATCTTTTTGATTTTCGTTAGCTTATAAACTAACACCCAAAATACGCATTGCTCACAATGCATAAGGATAACTCGTGTTTTCAGACGGCAACTGGATATGGTCGTAAAAAAATTCTACGGAGCAACGACGCGTGATGCACTGCGCCAAGTTCGAGATGAGCTTGGCCCAGACGCACTAATTCTATCAAACCGCCAAGTATCAGGTGGTGGAATAGAGATCATGGCCGTAGCCGATGCTGATGTAGCCGCTCTGACCAACGTCCAAAGCGTTGCTGCACAGCCACGCCCCGCGACCAGCAGCCGTGGCGCGCAAAATGGCGCAAAACTGCTACAAAGTGCCCAAGCCGCTGCGCCTATTAGCAAGGCCCTCGCTCGCTCTTATGCTATTCCTGATGACGACGATACAGAGCCCAGTACCGATCACATCATGCACGATGAGCCTATGGTGCTGCGTAGTAACCGCAACACCATAGTTGCATCGCCACGAGTAGAAGCCCCCTTACCGTTAGATAGCAATCCAGAATACCAGCAGCCACGGCCAAGCCGCCCTCCGCCACGTGCCACCACACCTCCGCCACGCCGCCCAGCACCAGAACGCGCCTTACCCACATTTAGCTTTGAAGACGATCAAGTACCTGCAGCGCAAAACCCTGCAGATAAAGAAGCTATGGATGATATTGCGCGGGAAATCCGCTTATTGCGCGGCTTATTAGAAAGCCAATTAGCGGGCATGGCTTGGGGCGAGTTATCTCGCCACGCGCCAGAAAAACTAGAAGCGCTACGTCAGTTACTATCGGCTGGATTTTGCCCCGCGCTATCGCGGCAGCTGGTTGAAAAAATGCCTGCGCAAATGACACTAGATCAAGGCATGCGCTGGGTTAAAGCCGCACTCACGCATAATTTAGCCGCAGCCACTACCGATGATGATTTAATAAATCGTGGTGGTGTGTATGCACTCATCGGCCCTACTGGCGTCGGAAAAACCACCACAGTCGCCAAGCTGGCAGCGCGTTGTGCACTGCTACACGGGCCAGATTCGGTAGCGCTCTTGACTACCGATAGCTACCGGATTGGTGCGCACGATCAGCTGCGTATTTACGGGCGCATTATTGGTGTGCCAGTACATGAAGTCAAAGACGAAACCGACCTACAATTTACCCTCGCCGATCTAAGCGAAAAACACTTGGTACTGATCGATACCGTCGGCATGGGTCAGCGCGACCAACGCATCAGCGAGCAACTGGCGCTCTTTGATGAAGACAACGTCTCTACCCTGCTACTGCTAGCGGCCAATGCCCAGACCGGTACGCTAGACGATGTAGCCCGCCGCTATCGCAACACCCATTTAGCGGGATGTATTCTCACTAAGCTCGACGAAGCCATGAATCTAGGTGGCTGCTTAGATGTAGCGATCCGGCACAAGCTACGCTTGCACTTTTTAACCAATGGCCAGCGCGTGCCAGAAGACTTGCACCGTGCCAATGTATCTTACTTAGTAGACCGTGCTTTTAGGGCTGAAACACAAAATAGCGCTTTTACCTTAAAGCCCGATGAGTTCCCGCTCTATATGGGAGCACAAGGCGGCACCATGGATAATCCGCTGGATTTTAATATGAATCATGCGAGCCATTCCCGTGCCTAGCCTGTGGCTCGATCAAGCCGCTGGCCTGCGCGCCATGATTGCCCCCATACCCTGCCGCAGCATCAGCTTAAATGGTGGGCGCGGTGGCAGTGGCACCACCACGCTGGCAATTAACCTAGCCGCAGCACTGGCCGAGCGCAATCGTGAAGTGATTCTATTAGATGAATTTAGCGGCATGGGCAATGTGGCGCACCGCATGCGTCTAGAACAAAAACACGAGCTAGACCATGTGCTCCGCCGTGAAGTGACCCTTGCCGATACCCTACTAGCAACCGATGCAGGCTTTTCTATCCTGCCTATCTGCGCTAAAGCTACGGTGCTAAGCAGCTTGAACGAGCGGGAGTTAACTTGGCTATCGGCCGAGTTTGAGCAACTCATCCAGTATGCTGAATTTTTGCTGCTCGATACCCGCCCCTCCGCCAGCCACGGCGTGCCCTGTCTAAGCTTGGCGGCCGATGATGTGATAGTGATAGTTTCCAATAGCGCCGAATCGCTAACCGATGCTTACGCCACCATTAAATTGCTCAGCACAGAATACGCAAGGCGTGAATTTAGAATTTTAGTGAATCGTGTCGATACCATTACCGAGGCGGGGCTGATTTTCAACCGCCTAAAAAGCGTTGCCAAACAGTATTTAGGCGATGCAGCGCAAATGAAGCTGATTGGCTATGTGCCCGAAGACGAAAAACTACAAAGAGCAGGACGCTTAGGCCGTACGGTGCTGGATGCTTTCCCCGACGCAGAATCCAGCCATGCTTTTCGGCAACTCGCCGATGTGATGCTGCGCTGGCGTAAACCCAGCCACTGCCTAGATCGCACCGGCTTTCTTTATCGCTTAGTTGAATCCAGCCGCCTGCTTACCGAGCAGCTCCAACATTAAGCAGATTAAAACCATCAAATAGCCTTGGATAAAAACACTGCTCCCAAAAAGCGGCTACCCAAGCGGCAAGACCTCCATGAATCCCTCGCCTACTTGTGCCGCTTAAACAAATGCATCAAGTGACTAAGCAGATCGGTTTGCTCATCAATGCCATAGCGCTCAAACAGCTTGTTGAGCGAAACAAATAAGCCATCTATTTAGGCGCATATGGGGGCGTAGTTATGATCACACGTTGGCCAAGACTTTCATTAGCGCCGTGCCAATGGTAAATGCTGGAGCAGTAATCAAGCATTAGACATGTAAATAAGCAAGCTATTTTTATGAACTAAACAGTAAAAATCACTGCTAAATCAAGGTAAATTGTAAATTTTGTAAGGCACTAGGTATTTACAATTAAGTACAATTAAACTTTCCTTTAACTACCTATGTAAATTCTATTAAATCTTACATAAGCAACGATTGGTGTATGCTGCGCTCCGTCCTTACAGCACAAACTTAAATTAAGATCTTCAATGGCTCAAATTGAAATTCAAACCTTTCCCGAGGGTAAAGTTCTACAACTCTCAGGCCGATTAAACGCCCAGACAGTTGCCCCACTTTGGGCTCAGGCCAGCACACTTGGTGTCTGCGAAGTAGATGCCAGCAAAGTAAGTTACTGTGATGGGGCCGGTGTGGCTCTGTTTTATCTGCTCATTCAAGGCGGGGCCAGGATTAAGGACTTAGCACCTCCTTTTACTGAGCTACTTGATGCGTTTCAAGCAGATACACCTCTCTATCAAGCGCCTATCCCTGCAAAAATAGGCTGGCTCACCGCCCTTGGCAAAGCAACGGCTGAGCATAAAACGGCGATGCGCTGTGCCATCACCTATTTAGGCGAGCTAAGCGCTGCAATGCATCAAGTGCTGCGCTCACCCAGTAAATTGCGCATTACAGAGATTTTCACCACCGCTAGTAAAAATGGCGCGGATGCACTGCCTATCGTGGCACTGATTGCTGCCTTACTAGGGATGATTTTAGCGTTTCAATCAGCGATTCCGATGCGCCAATTTGGCGCAGAAATGTTTGTTGCCGATTTAGTGGGCCTCTCCTTGGTCCGTGAGCTGGCTCCCTTAATGATGGCAATTTTATTAGCTGGGCGCACTGGGGCGGCATTTGCCGCAGAGCTTGCCAGCATGAAAGTAAACGAAGAATTAAATGCCCTGACTACCTTAGGCCTCAATCCAATACGCTATTTAGTACTACCCAGAGTGATTGCCACCACGCTAATGGCACCGCTGCTATCGGCTTGTGCTGTGTTAATTGGCTTGGTGGGTGCAGCGATTGTGATGCTAAGTTTTAATATCCCCATCCAAACCTATATCACACGCGTTTCAAGCATTGTGCATCTGGGCGACTTTGCTGGGGGCCTATTTAAGGCTGCGATCTTCGGTTTGGAAATCGCGCTGATTGGTTGTTTTAGGGGGTTGCAAGCAGGCAGCGGAGCCAGTGCCGTAGGTGCGGCTACCACGCAAGCCGTTGTGAGCAGCATTGTTGCAATTGTGATCAGCGATGGCCTGTTTGCTTTTGTTTTCTATTTATTGAGGTGGTAATGCAACACGCCATTATTAAAGTCAAACAATTGCAATGCGGCTATGGCGATCACGTTATCTTGCGTGATGTGAGCTTTGAGGTTAACAAGGGTGAAATCATTACCATCCTAGGTGGCTCTGGCTGTGGCAAATCTACCCTACTCAAACATATGATCGGCCTTTTGCCCGCGCAACAAGGCACGGTGCTGATTGGCGACGAAGACATCATTAGTGCTCAAGGCGAAGTGCGCCAACGCATCTTGGCCCGTATTGGCGTGATGTATCAATCGGGGGCGCTATTTGGCTCGCTAACGGTGCTAGAAAACGTCATGCTGCCGCTGGCAGAATATACCCCGCTTAATGCTGCCGCCCGTGAAATCGTCGCCCGCTTAAAATTACGCTTGGTAGGGCTAGATGCCTATGCAGATTTTTTACCCAGCGCGCTATCAGGTGGGATGCAAAAACGTGCCGCCATTGCCCGCGCCCTCGCCCTAGACCCTCAGGTTTTGTTTTTAGACGAGCCATCAGCAGGGCTAGACCCAATCACCGCCGCCGAGTTAGATGCCTTGATTTTGCAATTAGCGCATAGCCTGCATACCACTTTTATTGTGGTCACCCACGAGCTAGCCAGTATTTTCACCATTGCAGACCGCGCCATCATGCTGGATAAACAAGCACAAGGCGTGATTGCCATCGGCGCGCCGAAAACGCTAGCTGCAGATCCCAACCCACGGGTTAGCGATTTTTTTACTCGGCATGCGTATTAATTATTATTTATATCTGGCCAAATTATGACCGCTCAAAAGCACTATTATCGCCTAGGCCTATTTGTTCTATCCGCGCTCTGCATATGTCTTATTCTCGCCATCTACTTTGGCGCGGGCCACTGGACGCGCTCCACCATTACCCTAGAAAGCTATTTTAATGAATCGGTGCAGGGTATTGATATTGGGTCCAAAGTAAAATATCGCGGCGTGGTCGTAGGGGAAGTCAGCCATATTGGCTTTACCTATTCACGCTATCAGCAGGATTTATCCCCCAATGAGCGCCAACAATATGTGCTGATCGAAGCCAAACTTCGCCCCGAGCTATTTGGTGGCAAAAACATGCCGTTTCCTGATCAAAGCTATTTAGATAAAGAAATCGCCAAAGGCCTGCGGGTTCGGCTTAATCCTCAGGGCCTAACGGGCACCAGCTACCTAGAAATTGACTATCAAGATTTAGAACGCAATCCCAGCCTTACCATGCAATGGCAGCCTAAGCATCTGTATATTCCATCGACTAGAAGCACGATGGCGCAACTCGTTAACTCCACCCAAAATCTTGCTATACGCCTACAAAAACTAGATATTGAAGGCTTAATCAGTAATTTAAATCAGGTGTTAAGCACAGCGAATAGCAAGATGAATGACATTCCTTTGCAAGCGCTCGCACAAAAAATGCTGTTGATTACAGAAAAATTAGAAAAGATCCCCTTTTCTGAGCTCAGCAGCGAAGCCAGTGGCCTTATGCACGAAGCCCGTAGCAGCAATCAAGCCTTACAAACGCTTCTGACCGATCCGGCATGGGCCAGCGCCCCAAGCGATCTAGCCGCCAGTGCCAAGCAGGCACGCGCCCTGCTAGAAAACCCACATCTGGTTGGTAGCTTACAGAAAATGGAAAGTAGCTTTAGCCGCCTAGATAAACTACTAGAGCAACATGAAGGCGGCTTAGATAGCACACTAAATAATATGCAACAAACCAGTGAAGACTTACGCGTGATGAGTGAAGCAGCAAGGGCTAATCCAACTGGGCTGCTGCTTGGCAAACCACCTGCACCTTATGTTTTACCAAATAAATAACGGATGTTCCGCAGTAAAAAGCGTCGCCCCCTTACCATCAAAAAATAACTCTAAAATGGCCGCATACCTATGAAACGCCTGATTACTTTACTTTGTAGTGCTTTAATCGCCGCCTGCGGCACCACGACCCCTAGCAAAGAAACGTACTTACCCGTGATTGAGCGCAGCGGGCCTAGCCATGCGGTGCAATTTAAAGGCACACTACAAATAAATGCCTTTAGCGCCCAAGCCCCGTTTGGCGAGCGTAATTTTTTTTACCGCGAAAGCACCCAACGCTTTGTCAAAGATCCTTACCGTGAATGGCTCTCCTCCCCCACAGGGCTTATCACCACTCATACGCAAACTTGGTTAAAAAGTAGTGGCTTATTTCGCGAAGTGCTGCCCTTATATTCAAAGCAAACCGCAGATTACCAACTCAAGGGTGAATTACTCACGCTACATACCGATTTACAAGCCCAACCTCTCGCCGTTGCAAAACTGCACATACGCTTAAGCTCAGCGAAATCCCCTGTTATACTCGACACTATTCTTACGGCAAATGAGCCCTTATCTGGAATGAGTGCTAACGATATAGCTGCAGGATTAGATCAAGCGCTCGCTAGTACGCTTAAACAATTAGAACGCAAACTGATTTCGCTCCCAACTTCTTAGACGGTCGGCTAAACTGATTTAAGCCTCCTAATAGTAGAAACAAATGGCAGCGCCACGCGCACTCTCCCTTTATCGTCAGACTCAGGCAAGCCAAGACGAGGATTATGTCTCTCGGCATGCGCCCTTGGTCAAACGAATCGCCTATCATATGGTGAGCCGTTTGCCTGCGAGTGTAGAAGTCGATGATTTGATTCAAGTGGGTATGATGGGCTTGATGGAAGCGGCAAAAAACTTTGATCCAAATGCGGGCGTACTGTTTGAAACTTTTGCCTCACAACGCATTCGTGGCGCCATGCTTGATGAATTAAGAAGCGCCGATTGGATGCCCCGCCACGCCCGTAAGCATATGCGCGAAATTGAAGCCGCGATGTTAGCCCTAGGGCACAAACTAGGCAGAGCACCACTAGAAAGCGAAGTCGCCCAACACCTACAGCTCGATTTAGAAGCCTATCAAAACATGCTCAGCGAAGCGCGAGGCCACCAACTGGTGCACCTCGAAGATATTGAAGACGAAGATGAAAACCACCACAACGTTCAATACTCTGCCGACCATGCAATTAACCCGCTGCAGCAACTTGCGGATGCAAATTTTCAGCGAAATTTAATCAGGGGCATCGACGAGCTACCCGAACGTGAAAAACTGGTTATGGCTCTGTACTACGATGAAGAACTAAACCTTAAAGAAATTGGTGCCGTACTAGGCGTAACCGAGTCTCGAGTTTGCCAGCTACACAGCCAAGCCATTGCCCGCTTAAGGGCCAGATTAGGCGATTGGACGAGTTGATAAAAACATATGGATAAAATTAGTATTTTTGGAGTTTTACTTGGTTTAACCGCTGTGATTCTTGGCCAAATTTTAGAAGGTGGCCACGTTGCATCCTTGATGCAAGCCACGGCATTTTTAATTGTGACAGGTGGCACCCTTGGGGCCGTCATGTTGCAAACTCGGCAAGATCACTTTATTGCTGGCGTAAAAATGGTGAAGTGGGTGTTTATCCCCCCTCAACACGATTTTAAAAAACAACTGGGTGTTTTATTAAACTGGAGCCAGCAAGCTCGTCGTGGAGGTTTGCTTGCTTTAGAAGCCTATGTGCAAAGCGAAAAAGATATTTTTGTAAAACGCGCTCTGCAAATGGTTGTAGACGGAGCCGAACCAGAAGTGATTCGCCGCGCAATGGAACTTGATATCGATTCATTTGAAGATCGTGCACGCTCTGCCGCTAAAATTTGGGAAGCGGCCGGTGGCTACTCCCCTACTATCGGCATTATTGGCGCGGTGATGGGGCTGATTCATGTAATGGAAAACCTAACCGATCCATCCAAGCTAGGCGCAGGCATTGCCGTTGCCTTTGTCGCCACCATTTATGGCGTTGCCATGGCCAACCTGTTGTTTTTGCCCATTGCTCACAAGCTAAAACAACATATTCAAACCGAAATAAAACGTCGTGAAATGCTACTTGAAGGCTTAGTCGCCATCGCCAATGGTGAAAATCCAAGGGTGCTAGAAAACAAACTGGCAGGTTTTTTACCCTGAGCTCGTTTTTTGTAAGCGCCGTACGCAAGCAGCTTTGATCTATATATAAACATACTTATGCCATATTTTTGCATTTTATCCCAGCACCACCATCGCTCAGTGGAGAACTCCCATGCTTTGGCTTGCAAAATGGCTTCGTCTTCTCATTGCTGGGCTTGATCTGCTGTGTTTTACGCTATTGATGATGGCCTTAGCCCGCCTGCCTATAGCTTGGCTCGGTTTTTACCCCAAACTATTTCAGAGCTGGTGTCGTTGTTTTGTAAGGGCGCTGGGGGTCGAGCTGCGATTACACCAACACCATCAAGCACCACTTCCTCGGCAGTATATTCTGATCGCCAATCACCCTTCAGTCTTTGAAGACGTTGGCATTCCGGCTTTTTTCCCCGTTAGAAATCTGGCCAAAGCCGAAGTGCGTGACTGGTGGTTTGTTGGGAGAATTGCTGAGGCGGCGGGGACTTTATTTGTGCGCCGTGAGCAAAAAGACGCTCGGCAAGCGGCCTTGCAAAATATGATCAGTGCAGTACAAGCAGGCTATTCAATTGCGCTTTATCCAGAAGGCGGCTGCAAAGGCCGGCGTTTATGGGATAAATTTCTTTATGGCGCATTTACCGTTTCATTAGAAACAGGCGTGCCAATCTTACCTGTTTTTTTACATTACGAAGCGCAAGAGGCTTTTGAATGGGGTCCAAATACCACACTACTGCAAAAAATATGGCAGATCATTTTCGCCCCAAATAAAGTAGCCCATTATCATATTTTTGATCCACTCCATGCCAGCCAATTTAAAGATAAGGACGAATATTCGCGGCACACTTATGCGCTTTATCTAGCATGGCAACAACGCTTTTTAGAGTAGCGTCCTCCGTACCCTTCACATAAAAACAGGAAACAGGATGCTGATATACCCTGCAATATCATGTTGTTTTACCTCCCCTTTATTGCCCAAGCAAGCGGTTGATAATCCCCCTCCCCCACAAAACCAGCTCATTTTTAAGTAGAGTTTTCTCGCAGTGTTTGAGGAGCATCTACATGAAAGCAGCAGGTTTTCTGATAGCCAGATTATGGCGATTTTAAAGCAGGCCGAATCTAGCTCAGCCGTCCTCAATCTTTGCCGCGAGCACGGCACGCATGCCGCATCCTTCTATAAGTAGCGTGCTAAGTTTGGCGGCATGGACGTTTCTATGATGACGCGGATGAAAAGCAGCTGCTGCATTCAGATCCGGGTTGGCAGTATCAAATGGCAAAGTATCGCCAGCAATTGGTAGCAAAAAGGGCTGGTGCACAGTATGCCAACAACTTTTATACGGTCCAACTAACTAGCAGCCTGTCAGACTTAAGCGATCGTAGCGAGGGAAAGACCGGTTTGAGACAGATTTCGTGGGTTTTTGAGCCGAATAGCTGAGCCTGTAACTAAAATTGTGTAAATGCCTTTGGCCGATTAACCTCTTCCCGAGGATATTTCATGTCAGGCATCACAATGGACCGTCAAAAATTACAGGCTCTGGCCGCCGAACTCGCTAAAGAC
>Ga0247722_10000467_pt1 | contig 25026 bp, 14 predicted proteins | sample MSEWelMarce3H_FC_FD_189094 | JGI IMG/M metagenome (GOLD analysis project Ga0247722, IMG submission 189094) | Subsurface sediment microbial communities from gas well in West Virginia, United States - MSEEL Well Study Marcellus 3H_FC | ecosystem: Environmental > Terrestrial > Deep subsurface >... | reverse complement strand
ATAAAGAACTATTAACTAGTAATATGGAAGCTAATATTACCGATATTATGCTAATAGCTGCATCAAAAAATAATAATGATACTAATAATGATAAAAAGAATGATAAAAAGAATGATAAAAAGAATGATATAAAGAATGATATAAATAATGATAAAAAGAATGATTACTGCAAAGAATTAAAAAATATTGCTTATAAAACAATGCTACTAAACGGGCAGGATATTGTTCCGGAAATTAATAATACTAATAACAATACTCTATCTAGTTATTTGGAAAACGAATCTAGTGCTAATAAAAAAGAAAATTGGAGCAAATTGGATAAAACACAAAAAGTAAAGAAATTAATTATACATATAGAAACATTACAGAAGAAATTTAAATTAAACGAAGATGAATCTAATAAATGTCAAAAATATTTATTAAAATGTTTAGAGAGAAAAGCATTAAGCAAAGTGAAAGATGTGGTATATGATAAAGAAAAAAATCTAATTATTGATATACCCAATCTACATTTTGATAGTGTTGAAAGGAGTTTTACTTTGAAAAAAGACGATAAACACATTTCTACAGTAAAATGTTTACCTTCAGAACCCAAATCTAAAGCCAAAACGATCAAAATTTATGACTAACATTTATTATTAATATTTCTTTATTTAGATTTCTTTATTTAGATTTCTTTATTTAGATTTCTTTATTTAGATTTCTTTATTTAGATTTCTTTATTTAGTTTTTCTTTATTTAGTTTTTCTTTATTTAGTTTTTCTTTATTTACTTTTTTATTAAAATTGATATATATGCATAATATATATTATTTCTATAACCTATATATTGTTTATATATATTATATAAACAATATAACATTATAACAATAATCTATAATAGCAAGCACAAATATAACTATGAAACATTTTAACTATATTATTTATTTGACTAATAAATACAAAATCGCGAGCATATTGGATTTAAATGACTACCATACTATGGAAAGCTATAACGATCTATTGTTAAATATTATTCAAACTATGTTAGAATACGTCAATGAGAATCTTTTACAAATGATACATTATGATCTATATGATGAAATATATGATGTAGCAAATGATATGTATTATACATACTTAATAGAAGACAATCTATTATCTAAAATATTTAATATAGAAGTTATTGAAGCCACTAATTTATTACATTCAATTATATTGTTATGTCAAAATATCATATTTAAATTTTATATCCCCAAAAGAGCATATAAAAAATCGTATATTAAAAAAATAAATAATAAATCAGCTATTCATAATAATATCAAAGATAAGCTTGTTAAATTAAAAAATATACCGCAACATGAGCAACGAAGCGATGAATGGTATGTTTTTAGAAACTCCACTCTAACTGCTTCTAATATATACAAAATATTTATGAGTGAAAGCACTCAATCACAGTTAATACTTGAAAAATGTCAACCTATTGATATCAATAAGTTCAAGAATGTTAACCTTAATTCTCCTATGCATTGGGGGCAAAAGTATGAACGCGTTTCCATTTTATATTATGAACACATTCATAATACCAAAGTTTCAGAATTTGGTTGTCTACCACACAATGAATATAGCTTTATTGCCGCATCACCCGACGGTATCATATGTGATGAAAACAGTAATATTTTTGGTAGGATGTTAGAAATAAAAAATGTTGTTTCGAGAGAAATTAATGGCATTCCTAAAACCGAATATTGGATCCAAATGCAAATACAAATGGAAGTATGTGATTTGAACGAATGTGATTTCTTAGAAACCAAATTTTTAGAATATTTAAATCGAGAAGACTATTTAGAAGACTATAATGCAGATTGTCTAAATAACACATCAAATACATATTGCGGTTTTATTATGCAGTTCTCTAAAAATAGTGAGGATGTATATTACGAATATCCACCGTTCAATTTGAATAATATTGAATCTCAAGAGTATGATGAATGGATTAAGCAACAGCTTGAAAAAAATAAACATATGACATATGTTAGAAATATATATTGGAAATTAGAAACTATTAGTTGTATTTTGGTTCTAAGAAATAAATTATGGTTCAAAAACGCTCAACCATACATAGAAACCTTTTGGAATAATCTTCTTTTAGAAAAGAATAATGGCTCATTTATAAATAGACTAAGTGTAAAGCAAAAATCAAAATATGAAGATACTAAAGTAAAAGGTGATTTTCATAACTCAGGGTGTCTTATTAAAATTTAATAAGGCGCCTTACATAAGATTTACTATTTATAATTATTTTTTTCTTTAAATTATTATTCAAAAATTATTATATATAATTATTATTTAAAATTATTATATAAAATTATTATTTAAAATTAATTTATTAATTAATATATTTAGAAATACATTAATTAATAAATGCGAAACTCTAAATCGAATGATCTAGAAATGCATGTTATCAAGCGCAATGGAAAGAAAGAAGCAATTTCTTTTGATAAGATTTTAAAACGTATTAAATCATTAGGCAAGAAATTTAATTTACAGCACATTATTTTCGCCCAATTAACAATAAAAGTAATAGACCAATTATATGATAATATTCAAACTACTAAAATAGACGAATTAACCGCCGAACAATGCGCTTCAATGTCCTCATTACATCCAGATTATACAAAATTAGCAAGTGCAATTGTTATCTCTAATTTACATAAAAATACAAGTAATTGTTATTATGAAACTACTAAAAAATTGTATGAGTATAGAGATAGTAACAACAATAGTTTTAGACTAATCAAAGATTCTATAATGGAAATTGTTGAATCTAACAAAGACAGTATTAATGCTATGATCGATTATGATCGAGATTATTTATTTGACTTTTTTGGTTTTAAAACTTTAGAGCGCGCTTATTTAATGCGTTGCAATAAAGTAATTATTGAACGTCCTCAGCATCTGATTATGCGTGTTGCTATTACTATTCATGGTTCTGATATGGAAAAGGTTAAAGAAACTTATGATCTAATGTCCCAAAAATATTTTATTCATGCCACACCTACCTTATTTAATGCAGGAACTCCACGACCACAATTAAGCTCTTGTTATTTACTTGGAATGGAAGATGATTCTATTGAGGGAATCTTTAACACATTAAAAGAATGCGCCCAAATTTCTAAATGGGCGGGTGGTATTGGGCTACACGCCCACAATATTCGCGCAAATGGCTCTTATATTAGAGGCACAAATGGAACTTCTAATGGTCTTATACCTATGTTAGGAGTTTTTAATAAAACCGCACGCTATGTTGATCAGGGTGGAAAACGCAACGGCAGTTTTGCTATATATATTGAACCGCATCATCCGGACATTGAAGATTTCTTAGAGTTAAAAAAAAATCACGGAGACGAAGAGAGTAAGTGCAGAGATTTATTCTATGCATTATGGATAAGTGATCTATTTATGGAGCGAGTTATGGGTAATAAAATTTGGAGTTTGTTTTGTCCCGATAAATGTCCCGGTCTAAGCGATTGCCATAGTGATGCTTACAGAGAATTATATTTAAAATATGAGAATGAAGGCAAATTTAACAAGCAAATAAGTGCGCGGGATTTATGGACTAAAATTTTAGATTCACAAGTAGAAACAGGAACTCCATATATTTTATATAAGGATGCCGCCAATAACAAATCTAATCAAAAAAATCTTGGAACTATTAAAAGCTCAAATCTATGTGTTGCTCCTGAAACTCTTGTTTTAACAAGAGAAGGACAATTAAGGATCGATAATTTGGTAAATCAAGAAGTAGATGTTTGGAATGGTGAAACTTTCAGTAAAACAACAGTTTGTCAAACTAGCAATTCAAGTGAATTGTTAGAAGTTCATACTAGTGATGGTTGTCTTGTAACTTGTACTAAATATCATAAATTTTATATTAAAGATGAAAGTCTAAATACAACTAAAACCATTGAAGCACAAGACTTAAAAAATGGAATGATTATTATTGAATCTAGTTTCCCTATTATTAGCGGTTCTAATATACTATTAGATGCCTATAATATTGGTTTCAATACTAGTGGTCTATTTGTTCCTATTAATTATTCATTAGATTCAAAAATATTATGGTTTTCTGGATATGTAGATAATGCTGGAACAATCAGCTTTAATAAAATAATTATTAATAATAAGTCTAAACAATTTTTAATGAATATTAAATATATGTTACAAACATGCGGACTAAATGTAAGTGTTAATTATAGTGAACATTATAATCATTTTATTAGTATTAGTTATTCAAACGTTCAAGTTTTAAATAAAATTGGACTAAGTAGTGAAAAATGTAGATCGTTAGTACATGAAAATTCTATTGCTATTGAAGACAATAATATATATATTACAAATGTAGTAGATAATAAAAGAACTGATAAAACATATTGCTTTAATGAAAAACTAAATCATGCTGGTATTTTTAATGGATTAATTACTTCTCAATGTACGGAAATTATTGAATATTCTGATTCAAATGAAACTGCTGTATGCAATTTAGCATCATTGGGTTTACCTATGTATGTTAAAGAAGATAAGACGTTTGATTATGAAAAGTTATATCAAGTTACGCAGGTTGTTGTGAATAATTTAAATAATGTAATTGATATTAATTATTATCCTACACCAAAAACTAGAAGGTCTAATTTTAAACATCGCCCGATCGGTATTGGGGTCCAAGGATTAGCAGATGTTTTCTTAAAAATGGACTTAGCCTTTACATCTCCTCAAGCAAAAGAAATAAATATTAAAATATTTGAAACTATATACTATGCTGCACTAGAAAAGAGTATGTTATTATCTAAACAGCGCTACAAAACAATGAGATTCTTAAAACAGCAATATGATTTAAATAATTGGACCTTTATTTCAGACGAGCATGAATGTAGAGAATATGATATTTATAATGTAACCGATGCTTCAATTCTTGCATCTATTAGTAATGATAAAGTTATTGAAGAGGCTTTGAAAACAGTTAGCCCGATAAAGGCAGAAATTGATAATCTTGATAGCGAGTTTATTGGAGCATATAGCTCTTTTAAAGGTTCTCCTGCAAGCATGGGTCAATTGCAATTTGATTTATGGAATGTTTCCCCTACTATTGGACGCTATGACTGGACTGTATTAAAAGAAAATATTATGATGTATGGGATTCGAAACAGTTTGCTGGTTGCACCAATGCCTACTGCTAGCACAAGTCAAATTTTAGGCAATAATGAATGCTTTGAACCCATTACAAGCAATATTTATAGCAGGAAAACTTTGGCAGGTGATTTTGTTCTTGTAAATAAATATTTAGTAGAAGAATTATTGAAATTAGGATTATGGAATGAAGAATTAAAAAATAGTATTATTGCTAATAAAGGTAGTGTTAGTCATATTCAAAACTTATCACCTCATTTAAAAGAAAAATATAAAATTGTATGGGAAATGCCTATGAAAGAAATTATTAATATGTCTCGCGATAGAGGCGCTTTCGTATGTCAATCACAAAGTTTAAATTTATGGATCGAAGATCCAGATTCTAAAATACTCACAAATATGCATTTTTATAGTTGGAAAGCTGGTCTTAAAACTGGAATATATTATTTACGTAGAAAAGCAAGACATCAAGCACAACAATTTACAATTGAACCTAAGAAAAAACGCGATTCAACTGAGGAAGAAGAAGAAGAAAAGAAAGACTGTTTAATGTGTAGCGGTTAATTATTTATGGGATTAATTTATGGTATTAATTAAAATAGTAGGCAACATTATATATATTATAATGAAGTATAATATATATAGAATTTTTTATAACAAAATAAAATTGAATCAATCTCTTATTATAATTAATAATAGTATTGAAATGACTACCTTCTCAACTCAAGATGCTTTTATTCAATGCATCAATCAACAAAAACAGAAAGAAGAAGGAACAGATATATGGGAGCATAGTCCATATAAAGATCTAGTAAAATTACAATCAAATAATGTTGGAAACGTTGGTGAAACATTTATACAAACTATGTGCTTAACTTGTGGTATTCCGGCAACCATAGATGGTTCTAAAACGAAAGAATGTGGTGGTGGCGCAGGGGACGGTTTAATCAATGGTTTTAGTGTTGAGGTGAAAACAGCAGCGCGAGGTTCATCAACTCCTAGCTTTCAACATGAAATGGGTGAGGCGCCTTGGAAATCAAATTATATGATATTTGTTGATGTAGCTCCGTTCGCTTTATATATAACTATATTTGAAAACTTTACTGAAGAAACTTATAAACGTGGCGGAAAGTGCGAAACATACTTCCCAACAAAGAGTATAACATGGAGAAAAGGATCGGGCGCATTTAAATTAGATACAACCGAAAAAATAAATGAAGAAAATATTTTGAAAGGGCACACATTTAAGATCGATGGTAATTGTGATGTAGATAAGTTAAGAACATTCATACTACTTAAAATCAAATAAAGAGTAGATCTGTGAACTTCTCAAATTATATGCCGAATTTGTTGATAGAAATGCTATTTTACTCCATTCTAAACTTTCCATTTTTATCAACATACTCTGCTTATTATTTGCAAATACTATTCCATACCCTTTTTTTCCTGGTAACTCTTCAAACTTTCTATAACATTTCATATTTTCTTTCCCAAAACATGTCGATGGAATATATATATCACATTTCCCAATCATAGCCTTATTTCTAGTTGAGGATGTAGTTCCTCCATCCGATATAGAGTAAATTATCATTTTATCATTTGTATAATCTTTAATGTCATATAAACTATTGCTATGTTTTTTAGACCATATTTGAAATATTGTATTTATTTTAATAGAATTTCCACAAGGTTCATAAAAATTACTTACCAATTTTGTTGAGTATATTAAATTATAATATTTTACTCTTTTACGCGGAACACCTTTTCCATCGCTTTCAAATAACTGCGGTAATATAAAGCACACATAATCAGCAAATTCAAACGAATGATTAATAAATTTTAGTGCAATATGTCCTCTTAACCCGAAAGGAGGATTTCCAAAAACAACATAATTATTAGTTCCACTAGGTGGACTCCATTCTAAATAATCAGCGGTTATAACACGAGGATGCCGTGGTTCAATATCTAATGCTAATGTATCTGGTGGCAATACTTCCAAAAATCTACCATCTCCCGCTGCCGGCTCAATATATTTAAAATCATTTGGATCCTCTCCAAATGGCTTAATTATTTCTTTAAATAAATTAAAGCACTTTAATGCTGTTTCTAGTGGCGTAAAAAATTGGTCTTTTTCTTTTGTTGAATAATTAGAATAATTAATTACTATGTTTGATAATTTTAATATATCAAATTCATAATTCTTTGGAATATTTTTTAACTCAATCCATCTAGTTATTGTTCCACTTGCAACATTTAACTCGGTTGCTAGATCTTTAAGTTTATATTTCTTCAATAAACTATTTAAAATATCTAATAAATTATAATTTATTGGGTCTTCTACTTTTTCATTAGTTTCTGATTCTATATTATTCTTTTTTGATTTGCACTTTGTTAATTTGCACTTTGTTAATTCGAGCTTTTCATATTGCATTATAAGATCACTATTACTTGAATCAATATTACTTGAATCAATATTACTTGAATCCATATTACTTGAATCCATATTAGTAATACAATACTTTATAGTATTAATAATATAATTTTAATTCAATTTTATAATTATTTTAAAATACTATTCGGTATTATATAGATTTTACTTGGCGTCGACTAGCACTAGCACTACGTATTAGCTTGTTAGACATATTAATTTATTTTATATTATATATATAAATAATATAAAATAAATATATGCGTTATATAATATAAAAATAAGACTTAAATAATACTTAAAAAATAATGTTAAGGTTACAAGGATTTTGCGCGTTTACTTGTTAAATTCTTAGGTATTAACTGTGATGCGCGTAACATAGCACTATATTTTTGACTTTTTTTTAACTCTTGCATATTAATTTTTTCTAGTTTATGTGTTAATTTCTTAGTATTATTAACTTTAATCTTATTCTTAACTAACGAACGCGACTCGTTTCCACTATAGAATCGCGATTTAACAGCAAACTTCGGACCATTATCTAAAACTCTTATGCTAAATTTTGCATTTGCTTGGCCCTGTATGCTAGGATCAGGTTCGACTAAATAGTCATTTAATCTGTCTAAGCTCTTATTTAACTCTTTTATTATGCTGGGACTTAATAATATTTTGTAGTCGCGTAATTTTAACAGCATTTTGTTTAAATCTTTAATATAAAATTTTAATACATTTAACGGATTATTTGGAGGCCATAAATAGCGTTCATAACTTGCTTCTAATAATCTGCTTGCCACTTCTTGCGGATACTTAAGCACAGTGTGACTATTTCTATAAGCCTCTATTTTTTTTAGTATATTGTTAATAACAATAATACGCGAATAAGTAGAAATTACATTTACACTAAAAAAATTGGCTACCATTATTTGTCTACCTTCAGTATACCGCACACCTTCTGTTCTCATTTTTTTAGCATTTACTTTTAATCTTGACACTAAAAATTTATAATCTTTAATAAAATAAGTTGGACTATATAAATTAACAGCGTGCATTTGAAAATTCGGGTCCGTCATTGACAAATTCACTATTGAACCATTCAACATAAAATCAAAAAAATTGTATTTGTTAGCAGGTAATGTTTTTGGTTGAAACACTGCTTTGACAAACTCGATTTCATATTCGCGGTCCTCAATTTGTTCTTTCATAGTATATATTTTTCCAACAATATCAGGAGGTAAATAATTACCCGATGGCATTGTCTTTGCTAACGGGTGCTCTAATTCATATTTTGCATAAGAGCTCAGTTTTGACTTATATTTACTTTTTTCTACTCCTTCCTTCAATAATCTTTTAACTATTGCATCTTTTGTTACTCTTGTGCTTTTTGTTTTCTTACTTGCTTTAAATGAATATATATTATCCATTTTAACCAACTCTTTATAGTCAAATCTCTCTAATTCTTCTTTTGTTAAAAACTCATCTTTTGAACTAGAAGCTAGTGAAGCCATTATTATATTATATTATATATATGTGTTATATAATATAAAAATAAGACTTAAAGAAATTTTGTAAAGCTATTAAAACGATTTTAGTCGACGTGTTATAGACTTTGATTTTCTGCGCGGAGTAAATGACCGTTGCTTTTTAGGAAGCATGGGGCCATTATCTAAAATTCTAATGCTAAATTTGGCGTTTGCTTGGCCTACTATGCTAGCATCGGGCTCAACTAAATACTCATTTAAAGTATCCAGTCTTCTATTTATACCATTTATTACATTAGGACTTAATAATATTTTGTAACCGCGCAATTTTAACAATAGTTTATTTAATGTGCTAATATAAACTTTTAATACATTGACTGGTTTATTTACAGGCCTCGGCAAATAACGTGTTTCTAATGTTGTGTTTGCACTAGCTTGCGGATACTTAGGAACATAATGACTATTTTGATAATTAAATATAATTGTTATTACATCAGAAATAACAATAATCATTGAATAAGCAGCCAATATATTCTCATAAAAAAATTTATCAATATGCAAACGTTTAAAGTTGGCATAGCTCTCAAAAATTCCCCTAGTAGGAATTGTAGTTGTAAATGGTGGTTGGGGTCCGTATAATCCCGACCTATGACCGATTGTGTCTCTATATGCTCCCCTTTCTTGTAATCGTTTGGCATTTAGCCCGAATCGCTGCACTAAATATTTATAATCTTTAATGAAAAAGTTCGGACTATATAAATTTTCGATGTGTTCGTTAAATCGCGCATTGTCGCCTTGCATATTCAGTCGAACGATTAGACCATCAATAGTAAAATTGAAAAACGCACCAAAGTTTTGCGGTCTTGCAGTCGGCTCAAATATATTTTTAAGAAACTCCATTTCATAATCTCTGTCTTCAAGCTCTTCTTTCATACTATATATTTCTCCTACTAAATAAGGCGGTAAAAAAGTACCTGATGGTAATGACTTTGCTATTGGATGTTCTAATTCATAACGCAAATAAGAAGCCAGTTCTGGGGCAAATTTGCTTCTTTTAACTTGGTGCTTTAATAATCTTTTAATTATTGAGTCTTTGTCCTTCTTTGTGCTTTTAGTTTTTTTACTTATCTTAAATGAATAGTTCTTATCCATTACAAGTAAATGACGATAATCTATTGCTTCTAATTCTTCTTTTGTTAATAGATCCTGATCCACAGCAGAAGAAGATGCTGCCATTTATAATATACTAATATTATAAAATTAGTAATGTATGCTAAAATAGTATATTAATTATAATTTTATATCATTTTTTATATACTTTAACTTGTTCTTTTATTACGTCTTGGCTTAATGCGTCTAGACTTAATGCGTCTAGACTTAATGCGTCTAGACTTAATGCGTAGTGACTTAATGCGTAGTGACTTAATTCTTCCTTGTCCTAGATTTAATGTGCCTGCTGGAAACATTTCCACTCTTTCTTGGCGCTGTATTATTAATGGGATTTCTATACGCCCTTGTAATGGATCTCTTATTAATCTAATTATTTCATCAATAAGTCCTTTTAATTCAAAATAGCGTTGCGTGTTGCGCTCAGGAAAGCTAAAATCTGCATCGCTTAATGTTTCTCGCAATCTTGTTATACTTGGAACAACATTACGCACTTCTAAAAATGCTTCAAGAGTTCGCCCCACTGGAATGCTGTTTAATAACCTGCTTTTTGCTAATGCCTTTGAATTGTCATTAGCATTTAATGCTGTTAATACATTTTTAAATAATACTAAATTTGTATAAAATCTTACTGTTGCATGAATATAAGCCTTTTTATTCATATGTTTTTTAATAGACCGCTTTATTACTGTTGATGCTTCTGGTTCTAAAACGAAAGGGTTTAAATCAAAATTAGGATTCACTTGTATTGACATAGACTCTGCAAGTCTGCGAACAGTTGCAATTCTACTTCCTGCTTTTCTTCGATGCTTGACGTTATGTTTATGATTCTTATATGTTTGTCGCATTATTATAAATTATAATAATATTTTAATATTTAGTATTATTATAAATATGGCTTATATATTGTCATCAGAACAATCTTATAATAGTGCTCACACTAATTATTTAACTTTATTACATAAATTAAGTGCTAAATGGAAAAGCAGGTCATTCATTGATGATAGTGAATTTAACGCTGTATCACACACACTAACAGCCACAGTAACTAGCGCACAATTAATGATGAATGAAGCTAAAGAAATTATGGATAGTGATATTATACTATTAGCAGAGTCAAAAGCTGATTTTGATAGAGATGCCGATAATAGTATAATTGAACATAATAGCATAATTGAAGCTACTGGTCGCGCATTTGACATATTTGCTAGTAGACAATCTATGCTTACTCATTATACTCGCACAGAAGCAGAAGCACGATCTACATATAATTATGCTTTACAAGCTTATAATAATGCATTAGCTGACGAAATATGGTGGACCAATTTAATACCAACTTTGAAAGAAGAAAATAAAAAGCACGGGTCATTAATGCGAACTTGGATGTACGATTTTAATGAAAAAATACCGGAAGGAGCAAGTTTTGACGCAATTAGTGAATTAGGTCGCGCACGAGGTCGCGCTAACAAAAAAAAATCTAGCTTGCATAAAAGAAAACCTAGAAAACGCAAAAATAGAACATATAAAAATTTGTAAATTTGCTTGAAAAAAATTGATATAGTTAATTTTATTTTATAATTTAAAATATAATTAGCAGAGTTATTTATGGCAAAAGTGGGCTATATTTATGCTAGAGAGCACGAAGCATATGATTTATATGGCGTTTGTAAATTTGGCAAAACGCAAAACATTACAAATAGAGAAACAACTTATATAACAGGTGAATTTGTAAAAGGCGACTTTTCATATGTATTTGAAGTTCCTCTTGCAAAAATGTCTTTTGCTGAAGCAAAATTAGGTGAAGATTTTAATAGCTTTCATGAGCGTAACTTTAATGTGTCTCGTGGTTTTGGAGGCAAAGAATTTTATAAAAAAAAAATTATTCCATTAATTAAAGAGCAATTACAAAAACACGGCATTGAAGCTAGAGAGCTAACTCGTGATGAAATCAAAAGCATAGTACGTAAAGAATATTTTGCTAAAATTTCAAAATATGTTAATAAAAAAAGCATCCATCGCCTAATTAAAAAGTTAAAGGCTCTAAAAAAAAGCCCATATACTAGAAGATCTGATCAAACTGATATTATTAATCTCTCTGTTTCACATTTTCAAGAACATAATAAAGGTCTTCTTGTGTTAATATGTGGAATTGGAAAAACACTTATTTCACTATGGATTAGTCAAGACCTAGCAGCGCATACTATTCTTATTGGTGTTCCTAATATATTATTATTGGTTCAATGGGAAAAGGTTATTGCACAACTATTTCCTGGTTGTCCGTGTTTAATTGTTAAGAGCAGTGTTAGCATCGAAGATATTAGTCTCTTCTTAAATAAAAATAAGGGTAAGTGTATTGTAATTACTACTTATGCAAGCTCTCATAAAGTTTGCAGTGCTAGTCTATCGGCAAACTTTACATTTGATATGAAAATTTTGGACGAAGTTCATCATTTAACAAGTCATCATATTATTAAAGAAGAACATAAGACCTACGTGAAAATCTTAGATGTCAATTGTGTTAAACAGTTATCATTAACTGCTACGCTAAAAATTTTAGAAAATAAAGACTGCTCTTGTGATGATGATTTATTAATTTCAAATACTAATGAATCTTATTTTGGAAAAATTATTACTAAACGCCCATTATTGTGGGCGATTCAAAATAACATTGTATGTGATTACATAATCCAAACCCTTTATACTGATGAAGCTCAATTAGATGAATTAGCTTTATTTATTACTAATCAAGGTAACAATACTAGTAATGATGACGAAAATGACAAACGCCTACTTTTAAGTGCTTATGCTGGCTTAAAAAGCATTGCTGACGGGCATTCGCACCATTTATTGATTTATGTTAATAATAAAGAACATGCGCTAAAAGTAAATAGCTATATTGAAAATCTGTTAAGTGAGAAGTATTTTACTGTAGATGATTTATATTGTTCTAATTATGATAGCTCTATGAATAAGGATACACAAAAAAATATACTTGCAGCGTTTGAAAAGGCGCAATGTGGCATTATTACTTGCGTATATTGTTTAGGAGAAGGCTGGGATTTTCCTTTATTAGATGGTGTAGTTTTTGCAGAAAATATGACCTCTAATATTCGCATAGTGCAATCCGCACTAAGAGCTAGTCGAAAGAATGCTAAACAACCTGACAAGCTAACTAAAATCATTTTGCCTATTATAAATAATAGCAATTGGCTGGATAATAGCAATAACTCAGATTGGAAAAAGGTGAGAGAAGTCATTTATCAAATGGGTCTCGAAGACGAAACTATTAGTTATAAGATTAAAGTATTTAGGCTTGATATTTCACCTAAATTAAGTCCTTATAAGCCTATACCTAAACCAAATCCTAAGCCAGATGTTAATGATTTAGATAAACAATTAGAGCACGAATTAAGACTTAAAACAGTAAAGCGTTGTGCTTTAGGAACAAGTTACGAAAAAGCAAAGAAAATTATTGCTGAGCATAATGTTAAGACTAAGGAAGACTATTATGCTTTAATATTGAGATTGAACAAGTTACCAGATGACCCTGAAACAGCTTATAAAGGAGTATTTACAAATTGGATTGATTATTTAAGCATAGAGCGAGTTTATTATGACTTGAAAACATGTAAAAGTAAGGTAGATGAATATTTGGCAAATGAAACATCTATTGATTTTGAATTAACAAACATAGCAAAAAATTTAAAATCATTAGATAATAAGTTCCCTCCATGTGATTTATGGTGTGATTATTATGACATTAACGATTTGACAGAAATAATTAAAGAAACTAGTTGCGAATTAGTTGATTTTTAAACCTTTTTACATTTCAAACGCCTATTGTATGAAATAATTTATAGACTATCTATTCCTTTTTTAAGTTTTCTTAATATTTGTTGAACACCAATTTCAACCATACACTCAGGAAACTCTTCGCCATAAGCAAACCGACAGAAGGGACATTTTATTATTCCTTTATTTGTCCTAAAAATGCTTATATAACAATTACCACACCAATCACTTGCACATTTTGTGCATGTAACTCTTCGTTTTTGTATATCCTTTGTATAACAAATAGAACACTCGTCATTTTTTTCATTACTCATTTTTGCGTCAATATGCCGTTTAATTTCATCCCAAGTATTAGATTCTAATATGGTGATTATTGCTTTTTTATTTATAAATATAATTTGAAGGTCTCCTGTAATTTCGTGTTTTTTAAATTGTATTTTCTCATTCGGTAAATAATCCTTAATCTTATGTATCAATTGGTTACGATTTATTTGACTCATTTTAAAATGATACTATTTGTTATATAGTATAATTTAGAATCAATTTTTTTATTAAAAAAATTGATTAATCACTTCTTTTCTTTACTTAAAGATATAATATCTACACAAATAATGGAACAAACACCTTCAGTATTTACAGGTTCAATCCATGAACTTAGCAGTTTGTTCAAAACTTGTTTAGATATATTACGTAATGATGCAGAACATTTAATAGGAGATGAAGCATTAAATGAATTGTCTTATTTCTTAATTCTTAAACAATCAGAAAAACATATAGTAAGTGGAGCTATAGATATTTTAAATTTAGATTTATATAAAGATGGTATTAGTTTTAAAAGCTATGGAAAAGAAAAATTTCAAGAACGTTTAGAACTTGTAAAATTTAGCAAGTTAGTAGAATATGTTGAAAATCCAGAGAAAGAAAAAAATATTAAAAAATTGTTTGATGATTTTCTATGGAAAGAAGTATTGTCAAAACATTCCAAATTTAAAGATATTTTTGAAGATGGAAAAAGATCATTTATTAAAGAATCGAGCACTATTAAAAATATTGTATTAGCATTAAGTTCTATTAATTTTAATAATTATGAATATGATATTTTAGGTGAAGCATATGAAAAAATATTTGTTGATGCTATTTTTGGTGCTGGTGGAAATAAAAAAAGTGAATTAGGACAATTCTTTACACCACCAAAAGTTAAAAAACTATTGTTAAAATTGGTTGATCCAAAATTAAAAGCTAATGGTGAGATTGAAAGCGTATTAGACCCTGCTTCCGGAACTGGTGGTATATTAAATACAACTATTAAACATTTTAAGCAGTTTGTAAAATCAGGTAAGATTACAGATAAAAAACTAAGAACACAATTAGTTAAAAATATTTATGGTATTGAGATTAAAGGCAAGATTTTCAATTTATGTTTATCAAATATGTTAATTAATACTGGTGAAATATTACCAAATGTTATTTGTGCTGATAGTATTAGAAAATTTCACAATATTAAAGTTGATAATATTGTAGCAAATCCACCATTTTCAGTAACAATAAAATATGATGAATTATTTGAAACACTTGGCGGTAAAGAAATATTAGATGATTATATACCTATAAAAACAGGCGGTAAAAATTCTGAAATGTTATTCTTACAAATGATGATACATTGTTTAAATATTAATGGTCGTTGTGCTTGTGTTATGTTAAACGGGGAAAAAATGGATCGTTCAGTATCTGGTTATGATAAAGTTAGAGAATATTTAATGAGAAGCTGTGATTTGCAGAAAGTAATATTGTGTCCTAAAGGTTCTTTTACATCTACCGCATCAAAAACATGCATCTTATTCTTTACTAAAAAACAGGAGAGAAAAGATGTCCTTAAAATAGAAGGAACAAAAAGAAAATTAACGTTTGAAGGTGAACACTCAACAAGTAAAGTAGCGTTTTATGATTATAACCCAGATACAGGAGATGCAGACCATCTTATTACAGAAGTTACTATAGACAAAATAGCAGCTAAAAATTATTCTTTAAATTATAGTGAATATAATATTGAAGAAAAAAAAACTAAAGAAGTAGAAGGTATTGAATGGAAAGAATTAGGAGAAGTATGTAGTATTGATTATGGAACAAGAATTGTTAGAAGTAATAATATTGAAGGAGAATATCCAGTTTATGGAAGTGGAAGAGCAACATTTTCAACAGAAACATTTAATCGTGATGGATTTAATATACTTATTGGAAGATTTGCGTTATCGTTAGAATGTGTTAGATTTATTAATCAAAAAATATTCTTAAATGATAGTGGATTGTCAGTAAAACCTAAACCCGAATTTTTATTACATAAATATATTGGATATTACTTATTACACAATCAAAATATTATATATAATTGCGCAAGAGGAACAGCACAAAAAAATTTAGAAATTGATAAATTCAAATCAATCAAAATCCCAGTCCCATCTCTCAAAAAGCAAAATAAAATAGTTGAATTTCTTGATAACTTATTTACAGAGAAATATAATTTACAAAGCGTGGCAAAATATTATGAAAATTATGATTTATTTGGATTGTTATTAGATGAAAAATATTATATTTTTCAAAAGTTGGTTGAATGGCAAGACCAATCACGAGAATTAACTAAACAAATAGAATTTGTCAAAACTAGACAATCTAATTATATATTTTTGGTTGGTAATAGTGAAACTACTACGAAAACTCTAGGAGAGGTTTGTAAAGTTAATCAAGGCACTTATATAAAATCTGATATGAAAATACAAGGAGATTATCCAGTTTATGGTGGTGGAAATGTAAGTTTCTATATTAATCAATATAATAGGGAAGATGATATTATTGTAGCGAAAGATGGAGTATCTGCTGATTGTGTAAGATATGAAAAAAAGAAATTCTTTTTAAATCATCACGGATGGAGTTTAATTTGTAAAGAACAAGTAATTAAAAAATATATGTTCTATTATTTACAATCTATTCAACCTGAACTATTAAGTATTGCAAAAGGAACTGCTCAATTAGGAATTAATCAAGAAAATTTCTATAAGTTAAAAATCCCAGTTCCTTCTCTCGAAAAACAGAAGGAGATTGTTGCCTATTGTGACTATAATTGCAATCTTATTAAGCAATTAGAAAACGAAATTGAAAATAATAAAGAATTAGCTGAGCAATTTATTAAGGGAATTGTTAAAAATGTAGGTATAGATGTTGATGAATTAGAAGTAGAAGAAGAATCAGAAGAATAATTAGAAAATTTCTGTGTTAGTTTGTTATTTTTTTTCTCTTTTAATATACAACTATATTATGTTAATAAGATTTAGAAAATTAACAAGAAGAAAACTACGTAAGTCGTCACATATGAGAAAAACGCAAGTCACTAAAAGAAGGCGGTCTAGAGCTAATAAAGGCATGCACGGCTCTTCATTCATTGATAAACATTTATATCCATTTTGGTATAAAAAGTTAAAGTTTCCAAAAGTTTCTAATGTTAAATTTTTATCTAAAGAAGAAACATGGACTGCACATTTGAAATTAGCGCGCGAATTGTATGAAAATAAATCGTCATTACCAAAAGGCAGTATTTTATTTCATGGTTCAAGTTTTATAGATCCAGTTAAAAACATTAAACCAACTAATAAACCATTTTTCTTTGGACTAGACGCCTTTATTGCAATATGGTATTTATCAGAATTAGCATCACGTGATAAAAGCGCCCTCGAAAACGCATTACAAAAGTTAAAAAATATGGAAAACTATGTAGAGCATGATAAAAGTATGAAAAAATATGCTAATGAAAATAGAAAAGAATCCATTGAAAAACAAAAATTATTTATTAAATCATTAGAAGTACTTAATAATGATTTATTTTTTAACATAGCTAATTATGATGAATTTGCTAATTATGATAAATTGTTAAATGATTTAAAATCGCATACTAGAAGTCATTATTATTTAAATATATATCAAACAGTGCAATCTATTCCATATAAATATTTATCAAAATCTGTTGAAACGGACCATCCTAAAGATGATAAAGAATGTGAAACTAAAGCATGTATGCATCCGCAATTTGGATACCATATTGATGTTAATGAACTACCTGTTGAATTAAGTATTGAATTTTCTATACCGGCAAATCACATAGGTAGCAAAGGTAACAAATTAAAATTAATAGGAGTATATGTGATTGATGTTTCAATATTAAATGAAAATATAAATAAAAATTTTGATAAATTCAAAGCGCTTGAAGCAATAATATTAAAAGCAGATTTTACAAAATGATTTAAATGCTATTTATAATATTATAACATTATTATTGCTTTATTATGGCCTCTATATATTATGATTTAATAGACGAGCTAAAAACTAAACTAAAGAAGAAAAATATAGATTTTGTTACTATGGTTAATTTAATAAATAATCTTGATTATGATAAAATTGTAAAAATTATAGCTATTGAAAGACAAATTCAAGAAAATGATAAAATAATTCATAATTTAATAATTAACCAAGAATATAATAAAATTTTTGATATTAATCACGATGAGCGCGAAGCTATTTTAAGAAATGATAAAGAATATGACGCTATTCATATTTTAATTGCTAAGATAGTAGAAACAAGAGAAAAAATTGGTGAAGCTATGGAAAATAAATTAAATGATTTATTATGGTTAAACGAGAGATTAGTTCAATTTGGCGAACAACCACAACCATCTAAAAAACGAGCCTTAAAAATGTTGAAAAAAAAAGTGTTTATAAATATTTACGATTTAGCTGCTGAAAAATATGAAAAACGAACAACCAAGCAAAAATTAATGGAGCAATTAAGAAATTGTCCTGAAAAAAGGTTTCAATTACATAAAGCTAAGAAACATATAATATTATCAAGCTTTCTTACTTCTTATAGAAGTAAGGCTTAGAGTTATTTATTTTTATTTATTTATTAAAACTATTTAAATAAATAAAAAATATGAAAGTTATTAAAAAATCTGTAAAAGGTTTTAATCGTAATCTCTGTCATCTGGGCCGTTTGCATAATCTCCATCTTGGTCGTTATCATAGTCAAAATCATCATCATCTGGAATATTAGACATACTATATTCTTCTTTATCAATAGCCTCGTCTCTAGCCTCATTTTCATCATTATCTAGATTATATAATTCTCTATTCATTGCTGTCACATTATTATTTTGCTGTAATTTGCGCTCTTTTAGTGCCTGTTTTTCCAATGCTTCGCGTTCTTCGTCATAATTTTCTTTTACATATTGAGTTAAACCTTTTTGCAGACCTTTATTCCACTTTTCGAGCTTATTGTTTTTCAATATATTTTCAATTTCACGCTCTTCATCTGTAAGATTCTTTAAGAAATCTGTAATAATGTCTTTTTCTTTTTCTTTTGCCATATTTATTTTATCTTTCACTTTTTTATATCCGCTATTTATTAAAGTATTATGATTCGACATTAGATTTATATATTCTAATACATAGCTCACGCAATTTTTCAAAAAAACATCTTTAGAGTAATCGTTTATTTCCATACTTTGCATTTCTAATATAAATTCAGGATCATCACTAATATTTACTAATTCGTTAATTAAATTATTAAAAATATAATTATAAAACATCGATACTGTTTCATTGTCAAATATGCTAGTTATTTTTGGAGTCGAAGAGCTTGTATTGTTTCGCAAGAGAGATTTATCATATAAAAATGCAGTCATTAATTCAACTAATATATTACAACGTTGTGATACTATTTTCAATGCTATTACTAACTCAGGTCGCGCATTAAAATTATTAATATTATTATAATATTTTTGTATTATGTTAAATATATCTTTGTTATGTATATCAGATAACTTCCAATGCTTTGGAATAGCCGCATAATTTACATTTTTCTTAGCAATTATTGCGGGAAATATATGTAAAAAATTTATAATATAGCTTTGATAGAATTTTATATTATCAACATCTATTTTAATATCTAAATTTTGAGAGAATTTCAAAAAATCGGGCTTGCTAATAATGCTTTGTCTACTTATTATTTGCAATATATTTTGCTTTATTAGCACGTTAGATTTTCCTAAGAAATTCTTAAAATTGCGGAGTTCCAAATTTTCAGTAGCCAAAACTGAATAGTTATCAAGTAAAACATCCAGCGCGTTTATTAGATCATCGTCCAAATTATAAAAACTATTTTGCTTATATGCTTCAATTAGTATACGCATTATTTCAATATTATTTAATATTGGATAATCAGTTTTTATATTTATCAGATTCCGCTTGCTGATTATGTGTATTAATTCTATAAATGATGAGAAATTATAAATCTTCCCTTCAGATTTGAGAGAACTTATTATTTCTTTTATAGGTTTATTATTGTCAAAATTTAGCGGTTTATCAAGGCATATGCCTTTTAATTCGTCGTCTAGTGGTATTTGATTATTAAAATTACAAAAATATATGAATGCTTTATATACTAATTCTTCACTAAATGATATTTCATTTGTTATCTTATGTAGCTTTGTATTCTCTGGGTCATATAATTGTGGAGCATATGTTAATAAATCAATACTGCGCAATATGCTATTACATATATTAACATATTTGCTATATCTTGCTATATCATTATCTTGGCTCATAAAATATTCTATTGTGTTCTTGCTCGAATTACAGCACGCATTTTCTAAGAAAGGGTTGTCGTTAGAGTTTTTCAATAAAGGCGTATTTTTTTTCACAACATTTTGTATTTTTTCAATAATATAATAGCTTGAATATATTGCTTTTGATTCTATTGTTTCTTTTATATTATTTTTGCTTCCACGAGAGAAGGTTTCATATAATGTAGTTTTATAAGTATCATCCAGTGGTTCTAAATTATCTGATGTGATCTTAATATCGGTTAATGGAGGATTAAATGTATGCCAGTTTGAAATAGATAAATATTCTGGTATTTCATCATGAGTAACTTCAGACGATAATATATAAGTGCGCTTTTTATTTAGATGGCTCACTAATTCTTTATTTGAAACTATGTATTTATCAATAAGTGCTTCCATTTTTTTCATAATAGTGGTTTCGGACATTTTTAATATACTGTTCCAAGGCTCAATAGAGCTTTTCAATTTATTAGCAATACATGCAATATATGCAATAGATGTTTTATCTTGCTCTCCATCTAATGGATATCCTTTAAATGACTTAATACAGCCCGGAAATGTTTTTTTAGTTTGTAAAGATGGTATGCTTATTTGGATAGTATATACAATAAATACTAATGTTAATAATAGCAATGATGAATTATATGTTTCTTCATAACTAGGCATTGCTTTTACTTTGCCTTCTTTTTGAGTTGCTTTTAGAATTATTTGTTCGTATTGCTTCTTTGATGGAATACTTGAATTTAATATTGCTATAACACTATTAATTATGAGTTCGTGACTATGCGATATATTGATACCTATCATTTGAGACATGGCTTTTACAATGTTTATAATGATTTTAATATTTGGATTTAATGATTTTGTATCTAATTTTTCTATACCTTCATTTTGAATTTGGTCTGAATTATTAATAGTATAGTCTTGTTCGATTGTTGCGCGAGTATATAATTTGAATCCTTTTTCGTCGTAGCCTTCTTCTGTATCAAATGCTATTGTCTTTATTATATATCCGCTATATTTGTCTACCCAATAATTATTATCATCACTAATTGTCCCTTGTTCTGCGCATATGTAATCCAATTCTCTAATATAATCCATTTTGTTAATGAAAGCATTAGCTAATTTGAGAAAAAACAGGGGTATTAAGCGAATACCTGTTTTATTACAATAAAGCCAAAAAGGGGTCTCGTCTTTTATAGCGCTTCTTGTAAAATTTAGGCAAAATTGTTTAATACAATTATATCTATATGCTATGTCTTTCATTTGTAATATATGATCTCTCACGTTTTCATATGGTGATTGTATTTTTTTAGTCTCTTGGACTTGTTCGAGGCTTAGTAAATATTTACTAGCTTCTTCGTTTCTCCTTTTATTTAATAATGTTATTTTTTCTATTCTTTTTTTAGAATTTTCATAATAAGTGTTTATTCTACCTTTTATATCTTCTATACTTAAATCGTATTTATTTTCAAAATTCTTTAATATTTCATCCACCTCTTTATTTATATTTGCTTTTTTAGCATCAGCTTGTGTCATACATTTTTGATCTACTGATATACATTCTTTGTTTGAATCGCAAAAGATTTGATTTGTTTCAATAAAGAAATTGTTTTCGAATTTTGGATCTAACGTCCATATGTTATTATTTCTTATATATATATAATTTTTAGAACTTGCTTTATCTAATAATACTGCGTAATCCCCGTCTATTAATTCGCGTTTTTCCTCTATTATTGCTTTTGCTTCTCTATATGCTTTTACTTTAGTTATATTTAGCGTCTCTATTAATTTATTAGCTAAAAAATCGAGGAATTGCTTAGTATCCATGTTTTCTCTCTCGGATTTGTATTCGTTAATAATACTATAAAATGTATTATCATAAATAGCATCAAAATATATTAATTTATTATTGTCATTTTCTAATGCTTGTAATGAATTATATTTTTTTGATAGCACGTATTTTTCGCAAGTAGATTGCAATTCATCTAGATCACCTTTCAAAATATCTTTTGATGAAATAGGTTTGCCGTTAGGTTGCGTAATATCCTTGTCTTTATCCTTCCCTTGCTCTTTCTCTTTTGCATTAGCTTTTATAAAATTATCGAGCAAATTGCCTACTACTAGATCCATTATGTTTTTATTTATACTTTGCATAAAGAATTCTGCATTATCTATTTTCAATATATAACTATACATTTCTTCGTCATTATTAAATATTTCTTCATTTATTTTGTAAAAATTGAATAGCTCTCCTTTAAGTTCTTTTGTTAATATATTAAACGAATAGGCTATATTATTGTATTTGTTGTCGTCGCTATTTGCGCCATTTGCGGTTGCAATATATTTTAAAAATTGTGAAAAATTTGTTTCTTTAGATTTATAGTTCTTCTTATATAAATCTATATTTGAGCTAATAATTTGCTTTATTTTTTTGTAATCTTTGCTATGTAAGTTATAAACATCTATATTTAGCACTTGCAGATCATATACAAAATTTACTAAATTATATCTTCGATGATCGAGAGAGTTAGCGCTATAACGCTTTATATATTCGTCAATAAATGCGCTATTTGTTGGTATGAAAGATTCCATTAAATAATTCATTTTTTCTAAATACGGGAGATTAATAGAATCATCAATACTAAAATTATTTATATTTGACAATATACTATTAGTGTGAATATTTGTATGCGTATTAATATTATCGTCTTTTGTGTTATTTTCCAATATGTATTTATTATATAGGGTCTTCTTATTTAATATTGATTGATAGCCAAAAAAATGGTAATTTAAGTTAGCTCTATCGCATATATTTGTATATGGGGTGTGTAGCTTGGCTAAATTAAAGAATGGTAAAGGTAATGTCATAAATCCTATAATATTAACAAAATCATTGTTTACTAGTTTGGTTGGTTTAGTATATTTTTTATTATTTGCATAATATGTTTCTAACATATTTATACCCTCATTATATACATCTACTACAAAGCGATTTTTGGAGAGTGCCCCTTTATCTATACAATAAGTATAAAAATCATCTACAATATTGTTTACCATTTCTACTTGCGTGTTTACATTTATATTTTCTGCGCTATAATTTGAGTAGTTATCTAATAACTGTAGGAGAGATTTAATATGCTCTTTATAACTATTTATTTTATCTTTTGAGCTATTATTAGCCCATTTTAATGCTACATCATTTAATGTTTCAATAAATTCACCCATATGTTGATAATTATATGCACTATCATCTGCTATGTCATCTTTCTCATTGTCATTACTTATTAATAGATTGCGAACATTTGATACAACAGGCAATATATAGTATAGCTTTTTATTTAGATTAAATAATTGCTCCTTCAAATATTTGTAATGCTCTCCGCGCTCTTCAATTATTGACGGGTTATTGTTTGCGTCAAAATTAGAATAAATAGTTCGCAATTGTAGGTAATAATTTATTTCACTATGAATTCTATTAATTACTTCTGACGTGCGTTGTTCTGGCAAATATGCATTTATTAATTTATCTAAATAATCATTTGTTTGTTTATCTATGCTATAACGTTGCTCGTCTTCTGATACATTTACTTCATGTTCGATTTCATCTAATTCGACACCTAATTCAAGGGCCTCTAATATTATATCTGCTTCCCCTGATTCGCTAGGATATACTTTTAGATCATAATCTAATTCGTCATCATTATTTTTAAATAGTGATGTTTCTATATTTAGCGTTGTCTCCTCTTCTTCTTGTGATACAGCTAATTTTGTTTCATCTACTTTCTCTCTAACTATAATTTTTTCAATATTTAAATTTTCTGGAATACCTGAATAAGCAAAATCTATATATAGTAGATCTTTTTCGGGTAATGTTGTAATCTCTATCATATCATTTTCAATATTCGTTATTAAACCATTTAATACTTTTGGTATTGGTTCTCCAAAATAAATAGAAATGTATTTTTTTATTTCTAAATTGTTCTGTATTACAAAGCTGGGACTTTTATGCCTGCTTAATAGTAATATATTGCTAATTGATTCTTCTTCAAGTTTTCCAGATGGTGTTATAACTAATGTAAATGTTCTGTTAGCATCTATTAAGACTATTTTCTCTCTATTTATATATTTTATAAAGTATATTTTGTCGTGTAAAGAAGTATTTGTAGGAGCATCGATCTGTATAATATCACCAAGCTGTAGGCTAATATTATTTAGCATCGGTTCTCTAGAAGTTATTTCAGGCATTACTTTAATTTCTTCTACTTTACTCATAATAATATTATATTTATAATAGAAATTAAAATAATTCTAATATTATTTCAAGTTAA
>Ga0247722_10000466_pt1 | contig 25040 bp, 21 predicted proteins | sample MSEWelMarce3H_FC_FD_189094 | JGI IMG/M metagenome (GOLD analysis project Ga0247722, IMG submission 189094) | Subsurface sediment microbial communities from gas well in West Virginia, United States - MSEEL Well Study Marcellus 3H_FC | ecosystem: Environmental > Terrestrial > Deep subsurface >... | reverse complement strand
GCATTAACGCTTAGAATAGATTTGGTCAAAAATACCATCATCAGAGAAATGGGCAGCTTGTGCGGCTGACCAACCACCAAAGTCTTTGATAGTAAACAATTTCACAGGTGCAAATTGTTTGGCATATTTGGCAGCAATTTTAGGGTCGGTAGGACGATAATAATGTTTACCTGCAATATCTTGACCTTCGGGCGAATACAAATACTGCAAATAGGCATTAGCAATGGCGACTGTGCCATGTTTTTTGGCATATTTATCGACGACGGTCACGGGTGGTTCGGCCAAAATTGACACACTGGGAGTGACAATTTCAAACTTTTCTGGGCCTAATTCTTTAACCGCTAAGTAGGCTTCGTTTTCCCACGCCAATAACACATCACCAATGCCCCGTTCGGCAAAAGTCGTTAAAGAGCCACGCGCACCCGAATCTAAAACTTTGACATTTTGAAATATCTGCTTGAGGAATTTTTGCGCGCTATCGGCATTACCTTTAGGCTGACGCAAAGCATAACCCCATGCAGCTAAATAGTTCCAACGTGCGCCGCCCGAAGTTTTGGGATTAGGCGTAACGACTTCAACACCACTTTTAACCAAATCATTCCAATCTTTGATTTTTTTGGGATTGCCTTTACGCACCAAAAAAACAATGGTTGAGGTATAAGGTGAGGAGCTATTAGGCAAACGTGTTTGCCAGTTTTCAGGAATCAAGCCGCGTTGCGCCAGTGCATCAATGTCATAGGCCAAAGCCAAAGTCACCACATCGGCCTCTAAACCATCAATCACCGAACGGCCTTGTTTGCCTGAACCACCATGAGATTGTTTAAAGCTAATCTCTTCGCCACCTTTGCTTTTCCAGTGTTTGGCAAACGCGGCATTATATTCTTGATACAATTCACGGGTGGGGTCATAAGAAACGTTTAAAAAGTCTTTAGCAAATGCGCTATTGGCTAAACCTAAAGCCAGTAATACCGCGAGTAGTTTTTTGGACATGATGTTTTACTCTCAAGCAACATAAAGTGGATTGAGAGCATCATATCCATTCTTTTTAAAAACAAAAAAGAATATATAGTTATACTTTAATATCAAAAAAGAATATAAAAATCTCCCCTAACCTTTCTTTACAAAAGAGGGGGAACTACACAAGTTTGATGAAATGGACTTTCAACGATGAAGCTCCCTCGCCCTCAGGGAGAGGGTTGGGGTGAGGGTGAAGTTTTTCGCGTGTATATCAGACCTCACCCTAGCCCTCTCCTAATAGGAGAGGGAATAACATCGCTATAAATGTTTAAACTAAACCATCAAACAACTTCTTAACCAAAACGGCTGTTGCTAAAGGCTTTTCGAGTGGAAACATATGCCCTCCCTCGGTGTAGTGTAAGGCAACAGGCTGTTGCCGCGCTAAGCGTTCAGGATAACCTGTATTGGAAAAATGGCTGTCTTTACCTACCACAATCGCCGCAGGAACTTTGAGTTTGGCTCGATAACGCCATGTATTGGTGGGTACGTTTCTAAAAATAGCAACTTCGCTTGCCACAGGAATCGTTAAACATACCCCTTCGGCACAATCAGTTAAACCATAAGCGATATAGTCAGCAAAACATTGCTCATCAAAGGTTTTAAATAAGCCTTTAGGACGTAAACTAGCGGCGGCTTCGGCACGACTTGGCCAACGGTCACGGCGATGTTTACTTTTACCTGCGGGAGTCATGTTATCTGCTTTACCTAATAATTTTGCTAAATGCAGGCTGTACGCCCCAAAACCGTTAATCAATGGCGGGTCTAACATTACTAAGGCTTTTACCAAGTGCGGATAATGATGACTGAGCATATAACTGGTCATCGCGCCTAAAGAATGACCTAAAATATATATCGGCTGTCCTTCATTTTGCCTTTCAATCGAAGCCGCTAACTGTTTGACCAAGGATTGCCAATGATTATCAATAGGATACTGTGGGTCTAAACCCATTATCGGTAAAGTCACCACGCGATAATGCTCGGCCAAAGCATCAAGCATTTTTTGATAACAGGCCGAAGGCACACCATTAGCATGAGCAAAATGTAATAAAGGTTTAGTCATCTGCTAGGTACTCTTAATAAAACTTTATTGATAGCACTGACGCGGTTATCGCTTATTTGCTCACTAAAAAATCGTTTTCAACGCTTTTTAGCTCACAAAACGCGCTAATTTCGGTAAAATGCGTCAGTCCTGATTGACTGTAGCATAAGAGACTTTAAGATGAGCTACCTTTACTTATACTGCCCATTCATTATGAAAACCCTAGCTTTTGCCTTAGTTGGTAGTTGTGTGTTGTTAATGTCTGCTTGCTCGCAAGAACAGCAAAACAAAATTAGTCGTAGTTTGCAAAATTGGACTGGCACTGATGGCGTATTAGAAGTCTATGCTGGTGACAAGCTAGTGAAGCGTTTTATCAAGATTGATAAATTAACAACCGCCTCTGGTACAGATGATGGCAGCGTTCGACCTTATCGTTTTGGTTATGGCATTTTAGATGAAAACTTAAACATGGTCGCCGATGCCACCGAAAAGAAAGTGTATTTTGAAGTCAGTGATTACAGCACGCCGTATGTGTTTTTTGAAGCACCGAGATAAGAGCTACTATATAATCTTGGGTCAATGTGTATAAATGCTTAAATCCTCTTTTGCAAAGACGTTGTACGCCAAAAAAGTAAGGGCAGCCCCCTGTGTCTGCCCTACCGTTAGAGTAAACACATGGGTTTGCCCTAACAACTGTCGATACTAAGGTTTAGCGATGATGTTCCCCTTTTTTGTGAAGAGGGGTTAGGGAGAATTTAAATCCCCCTCTGTCCCCCTTTAATAAAGGGGGAGGCGCATTGTACGGTTTTTAGCGATGATGCCCCCTCCTTTACCAAAGGAGGGTTGGGGTGGATTTGCCAAAAAGCCAACGCGCCAAATTACTGACTGGCGCGTACTAAACGCACATAATCGTTACCAAACTTAACGCTGTTGTTGACGTTGCCATCGTAGAAATTGACAATCCACGCGAAGTCACTAAGGCTGGCAAGAGTCGAGGACGACCAAGCACGACCGACTACATCAAAATAACTGGCTTTATCTAGTTTTTTGCCTATTTCTACCAACTCTTCTTTGCTTGGCAAACGCCAATTGCTGTAGCCACAGAGCTTTTGGGCATTCACCGCTTGGGCGTAATCTTTGGTGTTGCATTTAGCTAAGGTGTTGCCACAAAAATAGCCATAAGGTTTTAGATTAATTGGAACCTTGTTCCAACCGTTTTTCGGTACATACCAATCACGGATGTCGGCATAGCCACTGCTGTCCTCAAACCAAGTATACTCGTGGTCTTGATCACGCAGGCCACCATCATCGGTCTTTTTCTCCCACATTAAGTCTGTTTGTTTATCTAGTACACAATCCCAATCTTTAGCACTATCGGGTAGCTCTTTACCTGTTGCACTAATTTTAACGTATCCACTTTTACTATTGCTCTCAGACTTACACTCACCAAATTTTAAGGTAACTGGCTCACGCAGTGGCACAATGCCCACCACTTTTAAAGGGCTTTTGTTAAACCAACTGTCGGCAAAGGCTGTGCCTCGTATTTCCGCTTCTTGTTTTAATTCCAAACACGCGGTGGGTTCGGCTTTTATTTGGCTAAAGGTTTTGCCTACCAACTCACCGCCAAATGTGCCTGTTAAGCTGGGTTTAGCCAGCACCGCTACCGATGCACCCGCCGCCGCTACGCCACCTTTAACGGCTGCCTCTAGGCCAAACTCAATGCCTGCTTCGGCTTTGGCCTCTACCTTAAATTGTTTTGTGCCACTGGCACTCAACACCGTGGCATCGTCCGCCAATTTGGTGGTACTTGGCGGTATCGCTAGATTTAAAGTGTGTGTATTACTAATTTGTGGGGTTTGCTTATTACCTAGCACAATGGAGGACTCTATTTTGCCTGTGATGTTAATGAGGTCATAACTCATGGTGGTGTCAATGTTTGCAACCAAGCATATAGGCACATTAATATCAACAAACAGGCTAACCACTTGAGCCCCCGGAACAGTCACCAACTTTTCACCTAATGGTATAACCCCCAACAAAACTCGGCCTGCTGAATTGTCTTCTTTGCGAGAGCGGCACGCGCCATCTTTATATTTGTCATCATAGGCTTTGCCTTTTGTCAGTTTGAGTAAGGCATTGGCCGACGCATACACATCTATTTTGCCACTGCCTGTGTTGCTAATCAGGTCATAATTTTGGCTAAAATCGGCTTTAGCTCCCAATTCTAGGCTGCCTTCTCCTGTTAACACTGGGGTAAATTTTTTGCTGACACTATAAGTCACGGTAAAAAAGCCATCTTTTTTAGCATTAACCGTCAGTGTTTGTTTGGGTTTGCTGTCGTCTTTTGTGCTAGCGGCCATAAGCGCACTTTTCGCACTACTTTTTCCTGCACTCCTAGACACACTAATAGGGGCTGCCACTGGCTCTAAATCGGGGTTTAAAATAAACTCTGCCGCATCCATACTGCCTGATAGCTCTATTTTTTTAAAAATCTCATTAAGGGCGGGTTCGCTTACCGTCACAATCGTACTGCCTGCGCTACCTCCTGCCACACTGTCCACTTTATAGGCTTTGTCATTGACCACAAACACATCGCCTTTTTGCAAATTGGGTACACCTGCAAACGACAGTTGTGTAGCACTTAACACCGTTGTTTTACTATTCCAATCGGCTGCTAAGTTTTTAATATTATCTTGTGCCTCACTCTGCACGGTTAAAGCCGTTGATTTGGGCATTTCAAACGTTGGTGTTGGTGTTGGTGTTGGTGTTGGTGTTGGTGAAACATTAGCAGCACCATCATCACCTCCGCCACCACCACAGGCAACCAACGAAGCCGAAACCAATATACTCGCTGCTGTTTTTTTAAACATATTCATCATCAATTCTCGCCATAGGGTTATTTGTTTATATTATCGTTAGCATAATCACTCTAAAGTAAACGAGCCTGAACTGGTAATATCACCCGATATGGCACTAATTTTTAGCGTACTTCCCTCTATTTTGGCCGTGTAAGGCATGGTCACAGTGCCGCGAGAAAGTGATTGCACGGTAATACTAGCGTTGGCAACTTCGCCAGTTGTATTAACATTACCATTAGTTAATTTATCGCCTACCCAATTGTCTGCTAAACGCACCACCCCAGATGAGTCAACAACAATACTAATGTCATGTTTTGTTTCAACATGATTACAATAAGTGGTTAATCTACCCTTATACGTTCCCATATATTTTGCAAGAGGATTAGTGAGTGAGGTTTTTAAATGTGTTTGTGCGCTATTTGCATCAACCACCTTTAATGTTTGATTATTAGCTGAGGCTAATTTTGTCATGACTTGTTTAGTATTGGTGTCATTAATAAACAAAGTGCTGTCTTGGTTAAAATTAATCGTTGTACCAATAGCTGCTTGACGAACACTCTCGGTAATCTCAATGCCATTATCGGGGTTGTTGTCTTTATCCAATGATTGCAAAAAAACCGCGATATTGGTCACAAAGGGATTGACTTCATTGCTTGCACTACTCACCAAATCAACAGGCGTAATCATTGATTTAGGGACTGTTTCACCAATTTTTATATCACCAATATAAAAACTAATCGTTTTACCCTCTTCATAATTAAACACACCTGATTTAGTCGTTAGTCCAGAATACTGCCCTGACTGATAACGTAAGCCTGACACTGCACTATCTATAAAACGGCCTTGTTTAATCACTGATGTGCTAGTATTTTGATTAGTGTTTGCACTATTATCATCTCCACCACCGCCACAAGCAGTCAGTCCAACACTGAGACCTAATAATGTCATTTTTAATAACTTAGGTTTAATCATAACCGCCTTCCCCTTATAGGCATTTAGCTAATCACAAGATTAGCTTTGTATTTAAAACCTAAGTAGTTTGTCTAAATTACCTCGTTTAACACAATCCCCAAATGGGGATAGTAGATGTTAGCGAATATGTTCAAAGTTGACTTTTAAGCCTAATAAGAACTTTAAAAGCTCTGCTTGAGAGTGTTGTTGAGTTTTTTGATAAATAGATTTGATGTAGGTACGAACAGAAGCTAATGACAAATTAAGTGTTATCGCAACTTGTTCTAAATTAGGGGAATTAACAAAAGATTCGCATAAACGAATTTCGCTTTCGGTGAGATGATACGTTTTTTGCAGCACTTGTGTACAAATGTAGTTAGGCTCTTGACTATCCGTGATAAAAATAGCCGCACTTACCTGCTGTGTTATGTTGGTTGATAAAGCCAAAGAAGTAAAAGGTACAACGGTTAACAAAAGATGATGATTAAAAGGATTCACAGGCAATGTCAACACACCACCATAACGCTTAGGAATAGGTTCTGCAAACAAGGTATCTTTAAGTATATATTGTAATTCGGCATTTTTTAGTGAGTCTAATGCTTTAAGACCTGTATGTTCAATATCTAAAACAGGATACTTTAATAATAGCTGCTCCATCGCATGATTAGAGTAAGCAACATCACCTTGTTTGTTTAACAACAATATCCCAGTGTGCATACTATTGAATATCTGATGTAGCGATTGATGCTGTTCTTTGTAAATGCTTAATTTTCTATGAATTTGTAATGAACGGCGTAAATGTGGGGCAATACGCTCTAAAAAAGCGACTGTCTGAGGCGAAAAATCGCCAAACTCTTCGGCGCGATGAATACCTAATGTGACCCAACGAAAAGGGCTATGCTCTAATAGCACCCCTGCTTGCATGGTCATATTCCATTTTTTTAAAAAATGATAAAAATCGCCTACCGCTTGCTTATAGTTATCAAAAGAGCCAAACAATACCGAGTTTGTAGATGCAACACCAACACCTACTCTTGCCAATGCACCACCTAGCACTTTTTTATCTATATGACTCCATCCCTCTTCAAAATACTCTTTGACATTTTGCTGACACACATTATGAGAAAAAACAAAATTATAATCAGGATTTAAGGCATCCATACCAAAAAAGGTGGCAGTATTAGCTTGAGTAAAACTGACAATGTTAGCCATCACTTGTGGCCATAATGTTGACTCTAAAGCGGCATCGTAGATGCTACCAATTAAATGACTTTCGATATCTAACGTATTCATAGCTTAATTAGTTTTTCTTTTATGAGATAACTAAGCTAGAATTTATATCTTATCAAATAACCATACAAGCACACAGAATATACATATGGTTATAATTTGCACAGCCATTTATAAATCTATCACTTATATCCCTGATAATAAGTGACTTAACGCCTCACTAACAGGTTTAAACGAACGTCTATGCTGCATAATTGGCCCATGTTCTTTTAAGGCGGCTAAATGTTTAACAGTAGGATAACCTTTATGCTCGGCAAAACCATAATGTGGATACTGCTCGTGTAATTGCTGCATTTCAGCGTCACGCGCCACTTTAGCCAAAATACTCGCCGCACTAATTTCGGCCACTAAACTATCACCTTTTACCACTGCCAAACAAGGATAGGTAAGAATCGGGCATTTATTACCATCAATTAACACAAATTCGGGATGAATTTTTAAACCATTGACTGCACGCTGCATCGCTAACATGGTTGCTTTTAAAATATTAATTTCATCAATTTCATGGCGTTCGGCGCGTCCCAAACTCCATGCTAAGGCTTTGGCTTTAATTTCTTCGGCTAATTCGAGACGTTTTTTTTCGCTTAATTTTTTAGAGTCTTTTAAACCAACAATCGGATTATTAGGATCTAAAATCACCGCCGCCGTCACCACTGCACCGACCAAAGGCCCACGCCCTACTTCATCTACACCTGCAATCAATGTATATCGTTGTAATACTTGTGCTAAATCCATCATCTTTTATCTCGCTATCAGTCTGCTAATGGCTAAGGCAGCCGTTGCACTGCCATCTGCTTGTAATTGTTGATGTAACTCGGTAAATGTGTGAATCACTTGCTTGGTTTTAACCGTATCATTTAACCAATCTTGGGTCGCTTGAGCAATGTTATTGGCGGTTGCTTCGTTTTGTACCAACTCTGGTACTAAGGCTTTGTTGGCCAATAAATTAGGTAAGCTAATATAACGCGCTTTGCTTAACAAGCGCACAATCCAATAGGTCAGCCAATGTAATTTATATACCACCACCATTGGTTTTTTTAATAACATCGCTTCTAAGGTGGCTGTACCAGAAGCCAAAACCACGATATTAGCCGCAGACATCACCAATCGCCCCACTCCCGCTCCATAACTATTATCAAAGACATGGGCTTTTAACTGTGCTTCATGCAAAAGCTGGTTGATTTGTTGTTTGCGTAAGGCGTTAATGGCAGGAATAATAAACTCAAGTTGAGGATTTTGGGCTAATAACTGTTTAGCCGCATCAAACAAAGGCGCTCCTAAACGACTGACTTCGCCACCACGACTACCTGGTAACAAAGCAATATAAGTTTTATGAGAGTCTAAAGCTAATTGTTGGCGCGCTTGCTGGGTATCATTGACCAACGGTAAACTATCCGCCAATGGATGACCCACAAATACCGCTTCTAATTGATGCTGGTCATAAAACTGTTTTTCAAATGGTAATAAACACAACATTAAATCTATCGCCGCTTTAATGCCATGAATCCGTCCTTGTCGCCATGCCCACACCGAGGGACTGACATAATGTACGGTTTTAATGCCTGCTTGTTTAAGTTGTGGCGCAACACGCAAATTAAAATCAGGGGCATCGATGCCAATAAATACATCAATTTTTTGTTCAATAAAACGCTGCACCAATTCGTCTCGAATGGCAAATAGCTCTTTAATACGGCCTAACACTTCAACCAAGCCCATCACCGATAAGCGCTCTAAGGGAAACCATGACTCACCGCCTTGGGCAATCATTTGCTCACCACAAATCCCCACAAAACGGGCATCAGGATAGTATTTTTTAAGTGCCTGAATTAAACCTGCACCCAAAGTATCGCCCGAAATTTCGCCTGCTACGATGCCAATGACTAAAGGCTGCGGCTCATGTTGCTGCTGAATGTTGCTGTTCATAATCGAATAAAGCCGTTTGTTCTGCTTGACGAATTTGGCTAGACAAAACCTCTACCGCCAAACCACGATGTTTTTTATGGGTATTGATAATTAAAATAAACTCTACAATCATCGGTTTATGTGAAGCACGGGTATGACTCACCCGATAACGCTTATGAGCATAACATAATAATTCGGTATGTCCTTTGGCTAAGGCTAAAGTCAATAAACTTTCTAAACTCATCAAGCCTTCGGTGCTATAACTCGCCAAAATATAATGTGCATCTAAAGCATTAAATAAGGTTAAAAATGCCTGCTCGGCTTCACCACGATAATTAAAGGGACTACGACGTTCGGTTCGCCAATCTTGACGAATACCTGCTTTATTACGACCCTGAATTTTTTCGCTGAGTATTGGTTTATCCCACAAGGTGAGACTGTTTAATACATGATAATTGCTACCATAACAATGTTGATTATACGGTGGGTCTAAATAGGCAATATCAATCACCATTTGGTCGTTGGCTAATTGTTGCGCCAAAGCTAAACCGTCTTGCTGATAGACTTGATTGGCGCGTTGATTATCATAAAAACCGATGGGGCGTAATTCTAAAATGGATAAAATTCGTGCCAAGGCCGTGCCTGTTTTACCTCCCCAACCCTGATGAAAGGCTTTAAACACGCCACTGGTATTACTGGTATAACTGGCCTGAAATAATAACGGCGCAAGCAAACACGACTTTTCGTAAGGACTAATTAATTGTTGCGTATCCCAATATTCAATTTGCTCACGCATCGCATCTAAACGCTGGCCATTAACACGGGTAAAAAACAAACGGTCAACACGGGTGTCAAAATACTCATCATGGCTAGGGCATAAGTGACGTGTTACCCAATCTTCTAAAGGATTTAGCGCATTAAGGTAGGCAATCACATTGTCATAACCACCTAAATCTAAAAAAGCGGGCTCATAATTACAGGCAATATACGATTGATTTAACGCTGCTGCATAAGGTTCCCAATCATTACTTAACACTCTAAAACCACACTTTTTGGCCATGCGTGACACCACGCCACTGCCTGCAAATAAATCCAAAAACGTAGCCTGACGCGGATTAACCCCCGTTTGATTGATAGCCTTTAAAATCATAGGCAACAAACGCCGCTTATTGCCAATATAGGGAATAAGTTGTTGAAATACATAGTCCTGCGTACTAGCAGCCGCATGTTGGTCTTTGTGATAATCAAACATTAGCCAACTCAAGGCGCAAAGAAATAAGCGATGAAGTTCCTCTGCTTGTCATAGGTATATAGCGATGGTGTCCCCCTCTCCTTGTAGGAGAGGGCTAGGGAGCTTCATCGTTAAAAACACATTTCATCAAATTTGTGTAGATACCTATGCTCAAGAGCGGACTAAATTCATATATTAGCGCGTAATACCGCGAGTAGAGGCTTTGAGTGAGTCAATAAAAGCACTGACTTCGGGACAAATAGGCAGTATTTCTTGCTCTAACTGAGCAACCGCCACATCAAGGGTTAAACCCTGACGATAAACAATTTTATAAGCACGTTTGAGTAAGGTAATGGTTTCGCTTGACCAACCACGGCGACGCATTCCCTCAAAATTCATCCCTGCGGCCTGAGCAGGATTGCCTGACACCATGACATAAGCAGGAATATCTTTTAAGACTAAACTTGCGCCACCCATCATGGCATAAGAACCAATTTGGCAAAATTGATGAATGCCTGTATTGCCACCCACAATCACACTATTGCCCACTTTGACATGACCTGCTAACCCTGCATTATTGGCAAAAATACAATCATTACCAACCATACAATCATGAGCAATATGGGTATTAACCATCAATAAATTGCCATTACCAATCTTGGTCAAACTGTTATCTTGCACTGTACCGCGATGAATCGTACAGTTTTCTCGAATAACATTATTGTCGCCAATTTCTAAAAAAGTACGTTCTCCTTGATATTTTTTATCTTGGCAATCTTCGCCAATCGTGGCGAACTGAAAAATCCGATTATTTTTGCCAATGGTAGTCGGCCCTTTTATCACCACATGGGGAGCAATTTGGCAACCACTGCCTATCACTACGTCAGCACCAATAATGCTATAAGCTCCAATAGTAACATCATCAGCAATCTGTGCTGAAGGGTCGATAATCGCGCTTGGATGTATTGTCATTTAAATTACCTGCTCGGCGACCAAAATGTCTGCGGTAGCCGCCAACTCGTTGCCGACCATTGCGCGGCAAGAAAATTTATGAATATGTCGTTTGCTGGTGACAAACTCTGAATACAGCGTTAAACAATCACCAGGCACGACTTGTCTTTTAAATCGAGTGTTATCTGCACCAACAAATAAATAAATATGGCCATCAGCAGGACGTTTACCACTGGTCAAAAAGCCCAATATTCCCGAAATCTGTGCCATTGCCTCTAACACTAACATCCCTGGCATAACAGGATGATTAGGAAAATGGCCATCAAAAAAAGGCTCGTTAATACTCACATTTTTATAGCCCGTCACCGAGCGACCTAAGTCGATTTCGGTTACTCTATCAACCAACAAAAACGGATAACGATGCGGCAACAATGACTTAATGTCTGCAATCAACAAAGGCAACGGGATAATATCGGTCATGCTCGCTCTCAATTTACTTATCTAGGGTCAATTGTTGCACAATTCCCTCTAATTCGCGCAAACGTTTTGCCATTTCATCAATCTTTTTTAGACGAACGGCCATTTTTTTCCAGTTTTCGGTACTGTCAAAAGCTGTGCCAGACGAATAACTGCCCGCTTTAGTGATGGATTTGGTAATCATGGTCATGCCTGTCACATGCACTTTATCGCACAATTCAATATGCCCTACCAAGCCTACACCGCCTGCTAACACACAATACGCGCCAATTTTACTGCTACCCGAAATGCCACAACAAGCAGCAATTGCCGTATGTGCGCCAATTTCGACATTGTGGGCAATCTGTACTTGATTATCAATAATCGCGCCTTCGTAAATCACGGTGTCATCTAATGCGCCACGGTCAATGGTGGTATTACAACCAATATCAACATCGTTATGCAGCACTACACGACCAATCTGAGCGATTTTATGCCAACGACCTTGATGAGGGGCAAAACCAAAACCATCATCCCCAATCACTGCGCCCGAATGAATGGTTACTCTATCACCTAACACACAATCATGATGAATCACTGCGTTGGCACGAATACGACAGTTTTTACCAATCTGCACACGCGCACCAATGATAGCTCCCGCTTCAATGATTGTGCCTGCACCAATAGTCACTTCATCCGCAATCACAGCACAAGCGGCAATACTGGCTGTAGGGTCGATGTGTGCCGAATCACTAACGACCGCTTGAACATGAATGCCTACCAATCCTTTAGGGGTGCGGTCAAAATAATGCGTTAGCTGAGCATACGCAGCATAAGGATTAGCCACAATAATCGCTTGACCTTGATAGTCTTGGGCATCTTCGGCGCGTAACAACACCGCCCCTGCTTGTGTTGTTGCCAAAGCAGGACGATATAAAGGGTTAGCCAAAAAACTCAGTTGTTGCGCTTGCGCGCTTTTGAGCGTGGCTAAACCTTCAATCACATAATCGGATTGTCCTTGTACTGTGCCAGCTACACGTTGAGCAATTGTCTCTAAAGTCCATATTGTCATAATAGACGCTCCGTGTGCTGAGAATTACTTAGCGGCATTGAGCTTATCAGTAATTTTTTTGGTGATGTCAACCGCAGGGTCAGCAAAAATCACGTTTTTCTTTTCAATAATAATGCTGTAATTACCCGCTTTGCGAAGCTCTTCTACCACGACTTCGGTTTTAGGAATTAAATTTTTCAACATATCTTGTTGAACCTCATTGGCACGTTTTTGTACCGCATCCGCCAACCCTTTAAATTCATTGATTTTGGCTTCAGCTTGCTTTTGCAAGTCACGTTTATCTTTATCGCTCATCACAGAGGCATTTTTTTGAAACTTTTCTTCAATGGAAGCAATATCTTTACGCAATTGTTCTAAGCGATCGCGTTGTGGCTTCATATCATTATTGAGCTTTTCAAAGGTTTTTTTAGCAACGTCTGTTGCTAAAATTGCCGCTTGGCTATCGGCAACTGCCACATTACCTGCCAAAACTGGCGCACTCAACACAGCACATAGGCTGGCAACAACGAAAGATGTAAAACGCATACCCTCTTCTCCTAAATTTAGAACTTACGCGGTTATCACTTATTTGCTCGCTAATTTCAGTGAAATGCCTAAGTCCTGAGTTATAAAAAATTAAAATGGCTGACCAATAGTAAATTGGAAGCTTTGTTTTTCGTCTGTTTCTTGGTCATTAAACGGTCTAGACAAACTAAATGACAACGGACCAATCGCCGTTAGCCACGCAATAGAAATACCCGCGCTATAACGCAAATCAGATAAATCAAAATTATAAGGAGGATTGTTACGGTAATAAACCATGCCCGAGTCAATAAAAAATACCGTACGTAATTGACGATAATCTTTGGCAAAGGGGGTAGGCACAATTAACTCTAACGAGTTTTCTACCAAAACATTGCCGCCGACCACTTCGGGGTCTGGGTCACCGACAAACGAAGGACTACGTGGCCCTAAGGTATTATCACGATAACCACGCACCGAACCATAACCACCCGCAAAATAGTTTTTATAAAATGGCAAGCTATCGCCATAGCCTAAGTCAGTACGCAAGCGTAAGGTAAAATCATCATTTAATGGTAAATAAACTTGGCCGCTATAAGACAATTTCAGGTAATTAATATCACTGGGTGGTACAGCAAACTCTGCTGATAGCCGCTGTGACGCGCCGCGTGTGGCAAACACGCCCCGATTTAGCGTGCTGTAATTCCATGACAACGAGCCAGTATAAGTAGTAATACTCTTACCATGCTCTTTAACAAAGTTTTGGACTAATTGTGAGGCTAAAGTACCTAGGGTAATATCGGTTTGGTCAACACCTAAAGAAAAGTTAATACTCTTGGTTTCATCAATCGGATAACCAAAAGTTAAACTTGCCCCTTGCGAATCGGTGGCATAACGACTGACATTTAACTCGTCAAGTTTGGTATTACGGTAATATAAGTTATAACCGCGACTCACCCCATCTAAAGTAAAATAGGGGTCTAAAAACGACAAATTATAATTATCACTGGTTTCGGAGCGGTTTAGGTTAATTCCTACCTTATTACCTGTTCCCAAAAAGTTATTTTGACTAACCCCTAAGCTAAAAATCGCGCCAGAACCTTGTGAATAACCAATACTCGCCGTGAGTGTGCCAGAAGGTTGTTCTTCAACGGTGACATTGACATCCACTTGGTCAGTGGTGTTTGGCACTTTGGGGGTTTCTACCGATACTTCTTTAAAAAAGCCTAAACGTTGTAGGCGTAATTTGGACAAATCAATTTTGTCGGTTGATGCTAATGTGCCTTCAAACTGACGCATTTCACGGCGTAAAACATGGTCATCAGTTTTACCATTACCTTTAAAGTTGATGCGGCGGACATAAGTTTGTTTGGCGGGATTAACAAAAAAACTCAAACTGACTTGCTTTTTTTGCACATCAATATCGGGAATCGGGTTGATTTCACTAAATAAATAACCTTCTGTGCCTAAACGCTGTTTAATCAATTTACTACTTGCCGTCACTAATTGTTGCGAATAGGTCATATCCTTTTTAAACAAAATCAATTTGCGTAATTCTGTTTCGGCAACAGGTAACTCACCTAAAATTTTGACATCACCAAATTGATACTTTTCACCTTCGCTAAAACTAATATCAATAAACACACTTTTTTTGTCTTGGCTGAGTGTGACTTGATGTGAGTTTAGGGTAAAGTTGATATAGCCTCTATCTAAGTAAAAAGAACGTAAGGTCTCTAAATCACCCATCAATTTTTCACGGGCATATTTATCATCATTTTTAAAAAACGAGGTTAAATGCGTTTTTTTAAGTTGAAATAAGTTGATTAGCTCTTTTTGACTAAAGGCTTTAGCACCAATTAAATTGATAGCAGCAATTCGTGCCGAGTCGCCCTCATTGATATTAATTTCTATCGCCACCCGATTACGCGGTTTAGCAACATGATTGACGGTAATACTGGCATCATAACGACCTTGGCTAAAATACTGACGTTGTAACTCGCCTTTAATATGGTCAAGTGTGGCACGTTTTAACACTTCTCCTTCGGTTAAACCTGCATCTTTTAAGGCTTTCATCAAGGTATCGGTATCAATCGCTTTGTTGCCTTCTAATTTAATGACGGCAATCGCTGGCCGTTCGGTCAAGCGAAAAATCAACACATCACCGTCACGTTCTGCCACGACATCTTCAAAACTACCTGTTTTAAATAACAATCGCACCAAGTCACTGATTTTGGCCTCATCCACTCTATCGCCATTATTGAGTGGTAATTGTGCATACAAACTGGCTGGTGACACTCGCATTAAACCTTCAAAACGAATATCTTTAACCATAAATGGTGTGTTATCGGCGATAGCCACGACAGGCAATACATTTAAGGCAATAACAGCAGAACCCAAAACAAGACGGTTTAAACGCATAAAAAAAATCCACTAGCCAAAGAGACGGCTTAAATCATTAAAAATCGCTAATAACATCAGGCTGCCCATAATAGCCACGCCTATTTTTAAACCTACTTGTTGTACTTGCTCAGACAAAGGCCGCCCCATCACACCTTCAATCGCGTAATACACCAAATGCCCGCCATCTAACACAGGAATAGGTAATAAATTTAATACACCCAAACTAACACTCAACAACGCCATAAAACCTAACATTGGCTGCCAACCCATTTCGGCGGTATGGCCTGCCACTTTGGCAATGGTAATCGGCCCACTCAAATTATCTAAACCAATTAAACCCATGAGCATTTTGCCCAAAGAGCTCAAGGTCATGGCAATTAAATCATACGTTTTTTGACAGGCTTTGACTAAGGCTGTCCACGGATTGTAATTACGTTGCTGTATATATTCGGGCGGGATATCAAACGCTTGCTTTTGTAAGGCAATGCCTAATTTACCTTCTTTGTTACCCACTTGGTCACGTTCTAAACGTGGCGTCAAGTTGAGGGTGATGATTTGTTGATTACGCTCTACTTGAGCGACAAAGGTTTTTTCGGGATGGGTACGCACTACTTCGACAAAATCTTGCCATGTACTAATGACTTGACCATTGGCCATCACCACTTTATCGCCTGCCTGTAAACCTTGTTGCGCTGCCGCGCCACTGGCCACCACTTCACCAATAATCGGTTTTAAAGGCGGCTGATAGGGCGTAAACCCCAAAGCCGATAACGGGTCTTGGCTGCTATCATTGAGGTATTGTTTAATTGGGACACTGACTGTTGTAGTATTGCTTGCCAATGAACTTTTAATAACCAAGCTCACTACGCCATTCTCGCCAACCCGATTAACTAAAGCGTAACTTACTGCTTCCCAATCAGGCGTAGGTTTGCCATCAACAGCAACAATTTCATCACCCACTTGTAAACCAGCAACTGCCGCGGGTGTATTTGGCTTAACACTACCAACCACTGTTCTTAGCGTTTCTACACCTTGTAAAAACAACACCCAAAATAACAACACCGCAAACAGCAAATTAATCAACGGCCCAGCCGCCACAATCGCCATCCGCGCCCAAACAGGCTGACGATTAAAGGCTTTGGGAATATCCTCGACAGGTACTTCACCTTCACGCTCATCAGCCATACGCACATAACCGCCTAATGGCACAGCCGCTATTTGATAATCGACACCATCTTTACCACGCCATTTAGCCAAGGCAGGGCCAAAACCAATCGAAAAGGTTAAAACCTTGACTCCTAAACGTCTGGCCACCCAAAAATGACCAAATTCGTGAATAGCAATCAATGGTCCTAAAACAATAATCGCGGCAAGAATAATCTGCAAAATGCTCATAGTTTAATAACACAAAGATGATGATGATAACCAATGCTCGGCCATCAGACGTGCTTGCTGGTCGGCGTGGAGAATTGTGTCGAGATTATTAGCAGGACTCATTGGCAATTGTGTAAGCACAGCGTCAATGAGCTGAGGAATTGCAATAAAAGGTAATTTTTTGGCTAAAAAAGCAGCAACAGCGACTTCATTGGCAGCATTTAAAATGGCTGGAGCCGTGCCACCCGCTTGCATAGCTTGTCGCGCTAAAGCTAAACATGGAAAACGCTGTTCGTCAGGAGGGTAAAATTGCAATTGATGCTGACATAAATCTAAGGGCGAAACCCCTGCGGCGATACGCTCAGGAAAAGCCAAGGCATTGGCAATTGGTGTTCGCATATCGGGATTGCCCAACTGCGCTAAAGTTGAACCATCGACATACTGCACCAAAGAATGAATAATACTTTGCGGGTGAATCACAATTTGCACTTGGGCGGGCTGTGCATCAAACAACCAACAGGCTTCAATAAACTCTAAGCCTTTATTCATTAACGTTGCCGAGTCCACCGAGATTTTACGCCCCATCACCCAATTAGGATGTTTACAGGCTTGTTCAGGCGTGACTTGTGCCAGTTGTTCAGCATTAAAATCACGAAATGGTCCACCTGATGCGGTTAATAAAATGCGCTCGACACCAACTTTAGCCAAACCATGTTGATAATTAACGGGTAAACACTGAAAAATCGCATTATGTTCGGAGTCAATTGGCAATAAAGTGGCTTGATGCTCAGTCACGGCCTGCATAAACAACTGCCCCGCCATCACGAGAGCTTCTTTGTTGGCCAACAATACTCGTTTACCTGCATTCACTGCCGCTAAGGTCGGTAACAAACCTGCTGCCCCAACAATCGCCGCCATCACCGTATCACAGTCTGGATGCGCGGCAACCCATGCTAGAGCGTCTGTCCCTGCCAAAATTTCGGTTTGACATGCGTCAGGTAATAACGCTTGTAATAATTTAATATCTGCTTCTTGATCAATCACCGCATAACGTGGCTGATATTTGACACATAACGCGGCCAACTCAGGTAAACGCCTATGTGCGCTGAGCGCGAATACCTGATAACGCTCGGGATGTAAGTCCAACACCGCTAAGGTACTTTGACCTATAGAGCCTGTCGCACCTAGAATAGTGACTTGTTGCATGGCTTTTTGTTGCATGGCTTTTTGCATAATTTAGAAGCCCCCTGCCAACCACCATCCCAAAGCAAAAATCGGTGCAGCAGCGGTCAGACTATCAATTCTATCTAAAGCACCACCATGACCGGGAAAAATATTACCTGAATCTTTGACTCCTGCTTGACGCTTCATCATTGACTCTAATAAATCGCCTAGCACTGAGGCAAATACTGTCAATAACGACAACCCTACAAAAGCCACAAAACGCATTGCGGCTAATTCTCGATACACAGCAACCGCTATAATCAATGCGCCTGTCAACAGCACGCCACCAACTAAACCTTCGATGGTTTTGGCAGGACTGACATTGGGCGCAAGTTTATGTTTGCCAAACTTTCTACCCGCAAAATACGCGCCTGTATCTGCTCCCCACACCAAACAAAATACATACAACAACCACCACGGCGAAGCTTGGTGTAAATCGGTTAAACCTGCCCATGCTGGAATCAATAAAATAATACCTGTAGGCACTAAAAACACCTGACGCGCCCAAATGTTGGCCGATTCAGGAAAAGCCATCACCCAACGTAAGGCAATCAACCAAAAGCCAACCGATAACATATAAAAAGGTTGTTTGATAAAAGCCAGTTGTGGCGTGTTAATAGCGACTAAGCCTACTGCTACCGCCAACACATAGCCAGCACGCAACGGCAAATTTGTCCAACGCATTAACGCCGTCCATTCCCATGCACCGACCAACACAATCGCACCCGCAAAGGCCATAAAAGCGGTATTGCCTTGAGCGAAAAAGATACACCAAATGACAATAGGAACTAAAATTAGCGCGGTCAGTATCCGTTCTTTAAGCATGATGTGTCTCTACTTGTGCGCTAGTACGACCAAAACGACGTTGACGACGGGCATAATCGGCTAAAGCTCTATCTAAAGCCTGCTCATCAAAATCTGGCCACAATAAATCGCTAAAATAAAATTCGGCATACGCCGCTTGCCATAATAAAAAATTGCTAATCCGTAAATCGCCACCCGTGCGAATCATTAAATCGACAGGCGGTAAATCAGCCATTTGAATCTGTTGTTGATAGAGTTTTTCAAAATCATGACTTGATAATTGACTAGGATTGATTTGTCCTGCTTGCACTTTTAATGCAATTTGTTGTGCGGCATAAGCCATATCCCATTGACCACCATAACTCACGGCAATCACTAAGGTCATCCCTGTATTGGCGGCGGTTTTGACTTCGGCATCGTGCATACCTTGTTGCAACAAGGGAGCAAAGCGACTTCTATCACCAATAAAACGTACTTTAAGATTATTTTTATGTAATTCTGCGACTCGTTTATCTAAGGCATGGACAAACAAACGCATTAACAAACCGACTTCTTGCTCTGGTCTGCGCCAATTTTCGCTGGAAAAAGCAAATACCGTTAATACTTGAATTTGCGATTTAGCAGCATACTCAACGATTTTTTGTAAGGCAGTTTCGCCTGCTTTGTGTCCTGCACCACCGATTAAGCCTTTGGCTTTTGCCCAACGATTATTACCGTCCATAATAATGGCAATATGTTTGGGCAGTGTTCCTGCTTGACTATCAATATCTGGTGCTAGACTCACAAAAACTTTCCTTATGATAAAAAGAAATGATTTACCAAAGACTTCGATTCCGCTCAGTCAACGCTAAAAACGTCCCCTGAACGGAGTCGAAGGGAGTAGTTAATCAAACCTGCATTAACTCGGCTTCTTTGGCTTGTAAGGCTTTTTCGATGTCGGCAATGTATTTGTCAGTGATTTTTTGCACATCCTCACTGCCACGACGTTCTTCGTCTTCAGACACTTCTTTTTCTTTTAATAACTCTTTCATGTCTGCCAACACATCACGGCGGATGTTACGTACCGCGACTCGTGCATGTTCTGCTTCGGCGCGTGCCATTTTTTGCATATTACGCCGAGTTTCTTCGGTTAAGGCAGGTAATGGAATACGAATCACATCGCCTGTTAGCGGGTTTAAACCCAAGTCAGAATTACGAATGGCTTTATCAACTGCCGCAATCATATTTCGTTCGTAAGGTTGAACAATTAAAGTCCGTGCATCTTCAATACCAACATTGGCCACTTGATTGAGTGGTGTATCTGTACCGTAGTAAGGCACCATCACGTCTTTTAACATGGCTGGATGAGCGCGACCTGTTCGTACTTTGGTAAACGCCACATCTAGCGACTCAACACTTTTTCTCATGCGAATTTCGCAATCTTTTTTTAAATCGTTAATCATGTTTTATGTCCTTAGCGGGGTGTTTTGCCAATCAGCGTGCCTTCGGCATCGCCACAGATAAGGTTAAGTAATGCACCTTGTTTATTCATATTAAAAACCCGTAACGGCATATTTTGGTCACGGCATAAACAAATCGCGGTTAAATCCATTACGCCCAATTTTTTATCTAACACTTCATCAAAGGTCAGATAATCATATTTAATGGCTTCGGGATTTTTAAACGGGTCAGCATTATAAACGCCATCTACCTTGGTCGCTTTTAACACCACATCCGCATTGATTTCGATACCGCGTAAGCAAGCCGCGCTATCGGTAGTAAAAAATGGATTACCTGTTCCTGCCACAAACACACACACATCACCGCCTTGCAAAGCACGCGTAGCTGCACGGCGATCATAATGGTCAACGACACCACTCATCGGAATCGCGGACATGATACGGGTTTTGATGTTATTACGCTCTAAGGCATCACGCATAGCCAAGCCGTTCATCACTGTCGCCAACATACCCATGTGGTCACCTGCCACGCGGTCTAAACCTGCGGACTGTAAGGCAGCACCACGAAATAAATTACCACCACCCACGACAATACCAACTTGTACACCAATGCCCACTAATTGGCCTACTTCTAAAGCCATACGATTTAATACTTTAGGATCAATACCGAAGTCGGCATCACCCGCTAAGGCTTCACCAGAGAGTTTTAACAAAATACGCTGATAGGCGGGTCGGCGTTCAACCATGACAAGCTCCTGAGGTGACAATCTAAAAACAGTGGCGCATCTTAGCAGAAAGCTGACCTTCACAAAATAGACTAAACCGATTTTACCCAATGCAAGATTTTTTCACGTAATTCCTGTAAACGAATCGGTTTACTCATAAAATCATTCATGCCTGCCGCAAAACAGGCTTCTCTGTCAGTGACCATCACATTAGCCGTCATCGCAATCACAGGTAAATGGGTGAATTGCTCAATTAACCGTAACTGGCGTGTCGTTTCTAAACCATCCATGACAGGCATTTGTAAATCCATGAGTACCACATCATAGTTGATACTTGGCTGCTGCAATAAACTCAAGGCAACATGACCATTTTCGGCCACATCCACTTCTGCACCTAAACTTTCTAATAATCTCACGCCAACCAATTGATTGATGGTGTTATCTTCGACCAATAAAATACGGTAGCCCAATAACGGCTTTTCTTCAAGCAATGGCTTTTTATGCACACCACTGCTATTCGCCAATAAACTTAATAAGTTATTTTCGGTGAGAGGCTTGGTTAGGGTATGAGCAAAATGAGTCATTGTCCCCAACATGGGGTCGTTTTCTTGCCACGGTGTTTGTAATAATACTTTGGGAATATGAGTCGGCAAATAACTGGTATGGGCTTCGGTAGTATAATCCGCATCCAATAACACAAAATCATAATCCGAACTAATAACGGTCTGTGCATCAAGACTGGTTAAAATATCAGCCTGCCATTGTAAGCGTTGTGCCAATAACTGAATGGCAGTGGCAGAACGTAAGTGACGATCAATAATCAAAATGCGTAATTTAACGGGCGTTATCTGTAACTCTGGTTGTGGTGCAAGCGGTAAACGCACCATCACATCAAACTGACTACCTTGATTAACTTGACTTTGTACCTTAATTTCTCCACCCATTAACTCAACAATACGCTTACAAATCGTCAAGCCTAAACCCGTTCCACCAAAACGGCGAGTCGTAGTGGCATCAGCCTGACTAAAGGCTTCAAAAATTTTAGACAGTTGCTCGGCACTCATGCCAATCCCCGCATCTTTGACCCATAAATGCAGTCGAGTTTCGTCATCAGCACTCGGCAATAACTCTATCCCTACTTCAATATCCCCCTTACTACTAAACTTAATCGCATTACCTAATAAATTCGTTAATACTTGCTCTAAACGCAACAAGTCACCCATCAGCAAAAATGGCACATTAGGCGCGATATAAAACGAAGTTTGTAATGGTTTTTGTTGCGTCGCGCTTAACACTAAAGCGCGTAATGGCTCTAATAATTGCGAGACCGAAAAAGGGTGTTTTTCTAATTCTAGCTTACCCGCTTCAACCTTAGATAAATCTAAAATATCATTCAAAATTGCCAGTAAAAACTCACCTGAGCTGTAAATTTTATTCAAATAATCGCGTTGACGCTCATTAAGTTCGGTTTTTTCTAATAACACTGTCAAACCTAAAATCCCGTTCATTGGCGTGCGAATTTCATGGCTCATATTGGCTAAAAATAGACTTTTGGCACGAGTTGCTTGCTCGGCCGCATCTTTGGCTTTTAATAAAGCCTGCTCATTTCTCTTTTGCGCGGTTAAATCAATGAACGCCACTAAGTTAAATGTGCCAATTAAAATCGCATGAAAACGAATATAACGCTCACTACCATCTCGACAACGGACATTTGCTTCCATTGGTTCTAGCGGTTGATTATTACGTTTTGATACCTCTAAACGCTTAAACCATTCGTTTTGTATCTGTTCCCGATAAGTAGGATTAGGATATGCAACACGCCACCAATCCTCAACATCATGTAACTCATTCGGCTGATAACCAAAGGTTTGAATAAAATTGCGATTGAGCATTTTGACAATGCCAATTTGACCTTTAAAAATGGCAAAAGCGACAGGCGCATGTTCAATCAAGACGCGAAAACGTTTTTCACTTTCGGCTAAATCGTGTTGTGCTTGTTGAGCAATGGCTTGGCGTTTGAGTAATCGTTGACGAAAATAAAAAACAATTGCGGTTATCACTAACAAAGCTAAAACCAATAACGCGATGAGAACAATATCGGGATGTAAACGCCATACATCACTGATATAAACATTTTGTTTGTGTACTGATAACCAACGCTGACGAATCTCTTGATGCTGTTGTGGGCTAATATCGGCTAAGGCTTTGTTCAGAATCGGTATCAACTCAGGCCAATCGTTGCGAACACCAATCGTTAAAGGTGACTGAAAAGGTGTAATTGCTGCGAGTTTAATGCCCGTAATTTGTAAATGTTGTACCGTATAAGAGGCAGACGCATGATTAGACAGTGCGTAATCAATACGTTTAAGTGCTAATGCTGATAACACATCATGCAAATAGGTATAACGCACCCGCTCAATGTGTGGATAGTTTTTTTGCAAAATTTCATCAGCAAAATAATCCGCTTCCACACCCACACGCTGACCTTGTAAGTCTTCTAATTGACCAATAAATGGTTCGTCAACACGGGTTAAAATCACCACAGGAAAAGAAATATAAGGCTGCGTAAAGTTTAAAAAGCTGCGTCTTTGCGGAGTTTCTGCCACCGAAGGGCTAATATCTAATTGTTTCGTTTCTAATTGCTGCTTAACTTCGCTCCATGTTTTATCTTTAGTGATAGTCAAACTAACGCCTAATTTGTCAGCAATTAAGGCCATATAATCGGCACTAATGCCTTGATATTGTCCTTGTTTGTCAACAAACTCATAAGGCGGCCAAGCAGGGTCTATACCAACCCGTAATACAGGATGAGCAGCGAGCCATGTTTTTTCTTCGGGCGTTAACTCAAGTGCCAAAACAGCCGTTGATAATAGCCATAGCAAGATGATACTTAGGTAATTACTCAGCCACCGCGCCATACTGTGTTCTCAATTAAACGTAAACTTTCCGAGAGTATCATATTTAACAATACGATTATCTCTTATTTACCCCCTCACCCCCGACCCTCTCCATCAGGGATGGGAGCTTTTTAAACAAAAATACCCGCCTAAGCGGGTATTTTAAAGTCACTGTTCTAATCTAAGACTTATTTAGTCGAAGCAGCAACCTGTGCAGCGACTTCAGCAGCAAAGTCCACTTCTTTTTTCTCAATGCCTTCACCTACTTCTAAGCGAATGAAAGAATTGATACTTGCGCCTGCTTTTTTGACCAAAGCACCAACAGTCACATCAGGGTCTTTAACAAAAGCTTGCTCGGTTAAGCTCACTTCGGCTAAGTATTTTTTGAGGCTACCTTCAATCATTTTTTCAACGATATTTTCTGGTTTGCCCGACTCACGCGCTTTAGCAGCGTAAATTTCTTTTTCACGGCTCAACAAATCCGCAGGCACATCGGCAGGATTAACGACCATTGGATTGCTAGCAGCAACATGCATTGCCACATCACGACCCAACTCAGCATCACCACCTGTTAATACCACAGCAACACCAATTTTAATACCATGAGCGTAAGTGGCAGCCACTTCGCCTTGTACTAATACTGCACGGCGAATTTGAATGTTTTCACCGATTTTTTGAATTAAAGCCACACGCGCTTCTTCAACACTTAAACCTTCGCCGTATGCCAAAGCAGAAATTTTAGCAACGTCTGTTTCGTTAGCGGCTAGGGCTAATTCGGCCACTTGTTTAGCAAACGCCGTGAAGTTAGCATCGCGCGCCACAAAGTCGGTTTGGCTGTTGACTTCTAACAATAAAGCACTTTTGCCATCGGCGGCATTGGCCACTAAAATCGCGCCTTCAGCCGCAATG
>Ga0247722_10000465_pt1 | contig 25047 bp, 21 predicted proteins | sample MSEWelMarce3H_FC_FD_189094 | JGI IMG/M metagenome (GOLD analysis project Ga0247722, IMG submission 189094) | Subsurface sediment microbial communities from gas well in West Virginia, United States - MSEEL Well Study Marcellus 3H_FC | ecosystem: Environmental > Terrestrial > Deep subsurface >... | reverse complement strand
AATTCCTCTTATTTATTTATTTAATTGCTTAAAAAAGGCTTCATTTTTTATTTAAATTTGCAAAAAAATAATTTATGGCAACTACTGCAGACATTAAAAACGGGTTATGCATCAGGCATAACGAAAAACTTTTTCAAATAATTGAATTTCAACATGTTAAACCAGGAAAAGGACCTGCTTTTGTACGTACAAAATTACGTCAAATTGAATCAGGTAAAGTTCTTGACAATACTTTTTCAGCTGGACATAAAATCGACATAGTGAGAATTGAAAATAGAGAATACCAATATCTTTATCAAGAAGGTACAGATTATATTTTCATGAATAACGAGACTTTTGAACAAGTAACAATCCCTGGAAAAATGGTTGAAAAACCTGGTTTTTTAGTTGAAGGAATGATTTGCAATATCTTGTTTCATGCAGAAGAAGAAAACCCTCTTGTTGTAGAACTTCCTTTCTACATTGTTTCTGAAGTAACCTATACAGAACCAGGGATAAAAGGAGATACTGCAACAAACACAATGAAACCAGCTACAATTGCTACTGGCGCTGAAGTTAGGGTTCCATTATTTATTGATAATGGTGAAATCATTAAAATTGATACACGTACAGGTGTATATGTAGAACGTGTAAAGAAATAAATATTTATACTTTTTTCACTTAAAATTTATATAAACTTTTATATAAATAAAAAAGCCTCGAAAATCGAGGCTTTTTTATTTATATCGCTAAATTGATTAGTAATAAATTTTACGTTGTACTTTAGAAATGTATTTTGCCATTCTAATTACTTGCTTTGTATAACCAAACTCATTGTCATACCAAACATACAAGACTATATTCTCAGCATCTGGAGATACGATAGTCGCTTGTGAATCGTACACCGAACAACATGTGTTTCCAATTATATCACTTGATACTAACTCAGGATCGAAAGAATAATATATTTGGTTTACCAATTCACCATTTAATGCAGCATCTTTCAAAATTGAATTTACTTCTTCAATCGTTGTTTTCTTTCCAACTTGTAGATTTAAAATTGCCAAAGAACCATTAGGAGTTGGAACACGAACTGCATTTGCAGTCAACTTATCTTTCAAAGAAGGAATCACTTTAGTTACAGCAGAACCTGCACCAGTAGAAGTAATTACCATATTAATTGCAGCAGAACGTCCTCTTCTAGAACTTTTGTGCATGTTATCCAATAAGTTTTGATCATTGGTATATGCATGAACAGTTTCAATGTGACCTTTCACAACTCCTAATTGATCATTAATCACTTTTAAAACTGGAGTAATTGCATTAGTTGTACAAGAAGCAGCTGAAAATATTTGCTCATTTTCTAAATCTAATTCTCCTTGATTAATACCATAAACAACATTAGGAATTTCTTTACCAGGTGCTGTCAATAAAACTTTAGAAACACCTTTTGCTTGTAAATGTCTGGATAAAGCCTCACGATTTGTGAACACACCTGTATTATCAATAACCAATGCATTATTAATTCCATAAGCTGTATAATCTACGCTTTCTGGAGTTGCAGCATCAATCAAATTAACTATTTGTCCATTTATAACCAATGCTTTTTTCTCTAAATCTACATCAACTGTTCCTTTGAATGCACCGTGAACAGAATCCATTCTTAACAAAGAAGCTCTTTTAATGATTTCTTTATCAGTAGACCCTCTAGTTACGATAGCTCTCAATCTTAATTGTTGACCTTTACCTGCTTGTTTTATTAATTCACGTGCAGCTATTCTACCAATTCTACCAAAACCGTACAAAACAACGTCACGAGGTTCGATTGGTTCTGAACTAACAACATCATAACCTTTCAATTTATCACTCAAAAACTCTTTCTTGGAAGTATATTCAGCTTGATTAGTCAACCACTCAGACGCTAACTTACCAATATCTAATTTAGCAGGAGCTAAATTCATTGCGTAGATTTCCTCTGCTAATTCAGAAGTTGTAAACACATCAATTGGTTTGTTTACTACATTTTTTGCGTAATCATGTAAGTTTAATATTTCAGAAATAGTCACATCCAATAACTGATTTCTAAATAATACTAACTCAATACCTTTGTCGTATAATAACTCACCAGTTTTACTTGACAATACAACTGCAGCACGTTCTTTTTTAACGTGAGCATTTAACTCTTTTTCGTAACCCACAACAGATTCCATGTGATAAATTTGAAAATTAAACTATAAATAAAAAACGGCTGTCTGTTACCAGTTGCAGCCGTCAAGATTATCCTAAATAAGATTTTAACAATTTATTTCTTGAGGTATGTCTCAATCTTCGAATTGCTTTTTCTTTAATTTGTCTTACACGTTCACGTGTCAAATTAAACTTTGCTCCAATCTCTTCTAAAGTAAGGCCATGATTCATTCCGATGCCAAAAAATAAACGAATAATCTCTCTTTCTTTGTCAGTTAATGTACTCAATGAACGTTCAATTTCTTTCTGAAGTGATTCCGCCATCAATGAATGGTCAGCTTTAGGAGAATCTGAATTCGCCATGACATCCATTAAAGTACCTCCGTCCTCGGAAGTTGAAAGCGGTGCATCCATTGAGACATGTCTTCCTGAAACATTTAAACTCTCTTTGATTTTATCTTCAGGAACTTCTAAAGCTTCAGCTAACTCTTCAGCAGAAGGCTGTCTTTCAAACTCTTGTTCAAGCTTAGAAAATGCTTTATTAATTTTATTCAAAGACCCAACTTGATTCAAAGGCAACCTTACAATTCTAGCTTGCTCAGCTAATGCTTGTAAAATAGATTGACGAATCCACCAGACAGCATATGAAATAAATTTAAACCCACGAGTTTCATCAAATTTTTGTGCAGCTTTAATCAATCCTAAGTTTCCTTCGTTGATTAAGTCTGGGAGAGTTAACCCTTGATTTTGATACTGTTTAGCTACAGAAACAACGAAACGCAAATTAGCACGTGTTAATTTTTCCAAAGCACGTTGATCGCCTTGTTTAATTTTACGAGCTAACTCTACCTCTTCCTCAGCAGTAATTAATTCCTCTCTACCAATGTCTTGTAGATATTTGTCAAGTGATTGACTTTCGCGATTTGTAATCGACTTGGTAATTTTAAGTTGTCTCATGTTTACTTAACCTTCTTTTGGAATGGATTTCAATAATGATTGCAAATTTACAACCAAATAGATGGGAAATCCAAATTTTATTTTAACATATCTTCGTTTTATATTAACGTTGATACTACATATTGGTTACAAATTATAAACAATCGAATGGAATTAAATTAAATTCCATTCGATTTTAAGTAATTACAATCCAAATCCTATGTAATCTTTTTTACCGCTCTTTGTCATAACTTCCAACAAGATACCTTTGTTTCCTGCACTTAATTTTGAAGTTAATTGTTCCACATTTTCAATTGGTTCATTGTTTAATTTAGTAATTATCATACCTTCTTCTAATCCTAGAGCCTTTAGCTTTCCTGTATTTAATGTTTTTATTTTAACACCATATGAAACATTCAATTCTTTTTTCTCTTTATCTGATAAATTAGTAAATACTGCACCTAAAGCGCTTGTTTTAGACACCTCGTTTTTTCCAAGTAAAGTTGTTTCACCATCACTATTTCTCAGTGTGACCTCTACTATATCTTCAGAACCCTTTTTATTTCTTACAGTCAAATTAACTTTGTCACCTGGTCGTCTTTTACCGATTTCTTCTTGTAATGAAGCAACCGAATTAACATCTTTTGTTCCTACCTTTAAAATCACACTTCCCTCTTTAACACCTGCTTTATCAGCAGCGCCATCCTCTGTTACCTTACTAACATACACACCTTTTAGTGATGGTAAATTATTTTTTTCTTTCATTTCTTGAGAAATATCTGCAATTTGAACCCCTAAGAAACCTCTTTGAACAATTCCATAATCAATAATATCTCTCATTATTTTCTGAACTAAATTTACAGGTATCGCAAATGAATACCCTGAATAACTTCCAGTTTGAGATGCAATCGCAGTATTTATACCCACTAACTCACCTTTAGTATTTACAAGTGCTCCACCACTATTTCCAGGATTTACTGCTGCATCCGTTTGTATAAATGATTCAATTGGAACTACATTTTGGTTTGTTCTATCAGTCAATAAATTTATGTTTCTTGCTTTCGCACTAACGATACCAGCAGTAACTGTCGAAGTAAGATTAAATGGGTTACCTACAGCTAAAACCCACTCTCCTACTCTTAAATCATCACTATTTCCAAGTGAAATAGGTTTTAAATTAGGTGCATTTATTTTTAAGATGGCAACATCTGTAGAAGGGTCAGCACCTACCACATGAGCTGTATATTTCGAATTATCATTTAAAATCACTTCAATTTCAGTTGCTTTATCGATTACATGATTATTCGTAACAATGTACCCTTCTGCAGATACAATCACTCCTGATCCTGAACCAGACCCATACTGTTTAAATTCTCTATTTCCAGAACCTGGACCATAGAAAAAATCAAAAAAAGGATCATTTTGAATTGTAGTATTAACCACTTTAGTTGTAACATGAACTACAGAATTTAACGAACTCTCTGAAGCTTCAACAAAATTTTCATTTGTTACACCTGCAAACCCAGGCATACTAGCATTTCTTGCATAATAATTCAAATTAGATTCTTGCTCAGAATCTGCAAAATCTTTAGTTGTATTGGTTGTAAAAAAAACTGCATACAATGCCATTGGAATCATCCCTCCAAGAATCCCCCATGATAAAAATTTAAGTTTAGTTTTCATAGTTTGTTAATTTAATATTCAAGACAATATTACTAATGAAAGTGAATATTGAAATTACAAATGCTGTTAATAGATGTTAATCAACTCAATTAAAGAATGTTAAATTCAATTAAAAAATAAAACCTCCAACAACTTCAAAATAATCAGCATTTAACCAATGTGACTTTATTCCAATTCCAAAAAGCAAATTAGAAATTGGATTGTACCTCAATGATAATTTATGGTAAATTGAACCGTTTAAACGATATCGATCATACATATAACCACCCATACCGATTAATACTTGTAACTTATCTATATGTGCATTACCGCCAACATATGCTCCAATTTGAAAAGCATCTTTATTTGCTACAATCTGGTTTTTATTTGAATAAAATAAATAAATTAAAGAAGAATTATACATTGCATCTATACCTAATTCTAAACTTAGATTTCGTTTAAATCCAAATTGAGAAAATACGGATCCATAATATACAGGATAATTAACCCCATAGTTTTCAATTACTTGCTTAAAAAAACTTCCACCAACGAATGCAATTGAATTCTTTAAACGAAATGTACTATCCTTTTCTGATGAAAAGTTATTATTGATCGAATTAAAATTAATTCCAAATTTTAACTCTGGGTAATTTAACCCTAAATTAGGTACTCTTGTAGCTCCGTTACTTAAATGTTTAAACGCTAATCCATAGAAAAAACCATAATGTCTCGAAATTGAAATTGAATGATTGAATGAAAAATCAATCAACGCATTTAAGTACGAGGAAATTGCTGAGTTTTTCTGATTATTTTCAAGATTAAAGATTTTAGTAACATAACCTAAACCCGCTCCAACTCTGAAATTAAACTCTTGTTTATCGGAACTAAAAATTGGTAATTTATAAAAAGTAGATAATCCAAAAAATTCACCCAAAATAGCTTTATTCCCTAGACTTCCATATGTAAGAGAGAGTCCGGATTCATGCAAATCATTCGTAAATATTTTTCTTCTAAAGAAATAATTTATCTCGATTACAGATGATTTTCCTTTTGGTAAATGAGCCATATCTTCTCTATGGGTAATTAAATTCCCTAAACGATAACAAGTTTCAATTTTAACTTCCTGCCCGTTGGCAATTAGACGAATCATTGTTAACAATGAACACAAGAGAACAAAATTAAGAGATAATTTTAATTTCAAGAAGTGTAAATAATTATATAGAAAAAACTATCAATATCTACTTTTAATACATCTAACAGAAAACCCATATCGTTCATCAGTACTGTTTGACTCAACTTTACCATGATCATGTTTTACTTCAAAATAAGTAGCCCCATTTTCGTTGTAACCAGAAGATGTCCACCAATAAGATCCGTTTCCAAGAGAACCAAAGTAGCCATTAGCGTCTCGATATCCTGCAGGCTTAGCTCTAAATAAAGTATTGTTCGTCCCTCCCTCATTTGGAGACTGCCATAAATTCAAACCTGATTCTTTTAATTTTCCTCCTGCAACATCTTCACCACCTATGGACTCTATCAATTCATTCCAATCATCATTTGATGGAACATACCAGCCTGAAGGACATAGATTACCGGTATTAACAGCGTACCAATTATACAATCTCCCATAAGTTAAATTATTGTTTTGTAAATGATTATACATTGAACACCCACCTATATTCAATGAGTTCCATTGATCATTTTTGCTTAAATTTGGAATCGGTTTTCCATTTGTATACTTTGATGTTCGAAGATTTTCCGCCATCCATTCCTGGTTACCAATTATAACCGTTTTGTATTTATTTCCATCTATATCAAATAAACCTTTACCTAACCGAGCTCCAATAGAAATTGAATCTAGTACTTTAACAGCTCTTTCATTGTAATTCGAATTTGGAAATCTATCAATAAAAGATTGAATTTCAGATGTATTACCTGAATTTTTGGCAGCATTAAAAAAAAGATTATCTCTTCTTGCAATTGCATCTTCAGATAAATCTGATGTTGGATACTTTGTTACAAAAGCATCAAAAGATTCTCCTGAGTTTTCAATTTCAGCCGTGTTATAAGCTAAATGGTCCCGTTTGTAGATCGCTTCTTCAATTTGTCTAGCAGTAGGATATTTTTTTACAAATTCATCGAAAGATTGTTCTGTATTCAATGTAACAGCTTCATCGTAAGCCATAACATCTCTTCTATCGGTAACGTCTTTTATTTGTAAAGCCTTTGGATAATTCTTAATAAATTTAGAAAATGCCTCTATCGTATTTAATTTCAATACATTCGAATAAGCAATTTCGTCTCGTTTCTTTATTACATCGCTTACTTGAATTGCGTAAGGATAATTTTTTAAAAATTGATTATAACTTTCTTCTGAATTTATTTTAACAACATTTGCGTATGCTTTTTCATTTCGTTTAACCTCAACTTTAGACTTAAACTTAGAATTAGAATATTTCTCTAAAAAATTATTATATTCTATTTCATTATCTTGTAATACGACTTCATCAAATGCCAATTCCTCAATCTTTTCTTTTGCCTCTCTTAAATAGTTTGATTTTGGGTATTCAACAATAAATCGTTCTAGAGTTTTTATAGATTTTTTTAAAACTGCTTCCTCAAACAATAAAGCGTCTAATCTTTGTGCTGCTTTATCGTTAAATGTTCGATTCTTCTCGCCATAAAATTGCAAAAACCTTCTCATTCCAACAACTGAATTTTTATCATAATATTCATTATAAGCTACTTCAATTATTGAATCAAATTGGTAAGTGAAATTGTATTTACAACATCTAATTTCGGTACATGCTTCTTCTAAATCTTTTACTTCAAAATATGTATTTATAAGATCTTTAGATTTTTCGAAATAAAAAAAACAACTATCAATGTTCCTTTTTGAATTTGAATTCTTACCAAAATACATAGCCATTAAATAAGGTGCAAATGGTGAAGCAGGTTCCTTACCAATCATTTGATATAGATTCTGTGCAACATCTTCAAAATCATTTTCATTTATTTTTTCGAAATTTTTCCTTAATTTTCTTGATTGAGCATATGTATTGGGAACATAAAACACAACCATAGTGAAGAAAGAAAATATAAATAATAATGCATTCAAACTTATTGTCTTCATTTTGATTTAAATTCTTTGAAACTAATTTTTCATAACATTGCTTCTTAAAAAGTGGTCTAAAACCACAATTGCTGTCATGGCTTCAACAATTACTACAGCTCTTGGTACAACACAGGCATCATGTCTTCCTCTTCCGCTCAATACTATTTCATCTCCTTTTGAAGTGATTGAAATTTGATCTTTCAAAATAGTAGCAACTGGTTTAAATGCTACCCTAAACAAAATCGGCATTCCATTACTAATTCCACCAACAATTCCACCACTATGATTTGTCTTAGTTTTTCCATCAGGTAAAAATAAATCATTATGCTCGCTACCATGTAACTCTATTGAGTCAAAACCATCTCCAAACTCAATTCCTTTTACTGCATTAATTGACAAAATAGCTTTACCAATATCTGCATTTAATTTATCAAACACAGGTTCACCCAGACCAATAGGGACTCCAGTAACTCTACAACTAATCCCTCCACCTATGGTATCACCTTGTTTGCGAACATTTTTAATCAACTCTTCCATCATAGAAGCTTTTACAAGATGTGGACATCTCACAGAATTGGACTCGATTAAACTTAAATCTACCTCTGCATTTTCCTGAGAATTCATTCTAATTGAACCAACTTGGTCAACAAAAGCAGTTACTTTTATTCCAAAAGATTCTAAATATAATTTTGCAAAAGCTCCAGCAACAACCCTAGCAGCTGTTTCTCTAGCACTTGACCGTCCACCACCTAAATAATCTCTATGTCCATACTTTTTATCGTATACAAAGTCTGCATGAGAGGGTCTATAAGCATTTTTCAAATGCTCATAATCTTTCGATTTTGCGTCATTGTTTTGAATAATAAAACCTATCGGAGTACCAGTAGATTTACCTTCAAATACTCCTGACAAGATCAATAACTGATCTGGCTCATTTCTAGCTGTGACAATGTTTGACTGTCCTGGACGACGTTTATTAAGTTCAAATTGAATAAATTCAAGATCTATATTTATATTAGGAGGGAATCCATCAATTATTCCACCTATGGCAGGACCATGGGACTCACCAAAAGTAGTTAACTTAAATACCGAACCAATACTTGATCCTGCCATTAATTACAAATTGTAGCTTCTGTTTGAGTTAATATTTTTCTCACTTCCTCCAAAGTTGGTGCTTCTGCATAAGTTCTTAATACAGGCTCCGTTCCAGATGCTCGTATCATCATCCATCGTTCATCGTCAAAGAAATATTTCCAACCATCAATCGTTTTCACTTCTTTTACATTATAATCTCCGAAATTTTTAAACGTATCTGAATTACAGTTGGATATAATTTGTTTTTTAAGTTCTTCAGTTATGTGTAAATCATTACGTTCAAATTTAAACTCTCCAACTAACTCATAAATTTCATTTATGAGTTGCTCTAAAGATTTACCTGACTTTGCCATATACTCCCAAATTATCAATCCCATCCAAATACCATCTCTTTCTGGAATATGCCCTTTAACAGCAATACCACCTGATTCTTCTCCTCCTATTAGCACATCTTCAACAACCATTTTCGATGCAATTTCTTTAAACCCAACTTTAGTAGTTTGTTGATCTAAACCATAATATTTTGCTAATTTTTCAACTCGTGGTGTCACACTGAAAGCAGTAACTATTTTACCACTCATTTTTTTGTGCGAAACCATATAATGAATCAGTAACAAGATAATGTGATGAGAATCAACAAATTCACCTTTTGAGTCATACAATCCAATGCGGTCAGCATCACCATCTGTAGCTAAACCACAATCTATTTTACCATCATTTTTAATGAAATTGGCCAATTCCTGCAAATTTTTCGCAATTGGTTCAGGAGCTTGTCCATAAAAAGATGGATTAGCTTCGCAATGCATCAATTCTACATCAGGTAAAATTCTACGCATAACATTTTGACCAGCACCATACATCGCATCGTAAACAAAACGCAAACCTGAACTTTTAATCGAATCTAAATCAAAATTTTTCTTCACATGATCAACATATTCATCTTCTAATGGTACGATTTTAACATTGCCATTCGAAAGTGCCGATTGAATAGAAACATCATTAAATTCGATTGAATTTGGAATCATATCCTCCACTTCTTGTACATGGTCAGGAGCCAAAGGTCCACCAAAATTAGCTTTTAATTTATATCCATTATAAGCAGGTGGATTGTGGCTAGCTGTAATAATTACACCAAGTGTTGCATTATATTTTTTTGCTCCTAACGAAATCATTGGCGTTGAAACAAATCCTTTTGACATTAATACTTTAACACCTTGAGATAAAAACACTTTTACAGCTGTTTCAACGAATAACTCACCAGCAAATCTACAATCATGTCCAATTATGATTGTTGGTTCATCTGATTGTTTTTTTGCCCATAAAGCGGTTGCAAAAGCTACTCTAGCAACATTTTCAACTGTGAATTCTTCCGCAATAATTGCTCTCCAACCATCCGTACCAAACTTGATTTTTGTTGCCATTCTTTATTTCTTTTTAAATTCTGTAATTGTTTTTTCAATGATTGCAACACATTCTAATAACTGACTTTCTGTTATCACCAATGGTGGTGCAAAACGAATAATATTTCCATGTGTTGGCTTAGCTAAAAGACCATTTTCTTTGAGTGCTACACATAAATCCCATGCAGTGCTACTATCTGGAGTATCATTTACTATAATTGCATTTAATAAACCTTTCCCTCTCACTTTTACTACCAAATCAGAATTTGAAATGATTCTATTCATTTCTTTACGGAACAACTCTCCTAATACACGAGAATTCTGAGCCAATTTTTCATCTTTAACAACATGTAATGCAGCCATTGCAACTTTTGCAGCAATCGGATTCCCACCAAATGTTGATCCGTGTTGACCTGGCTTAATCACCATCATTACATCATCATTAGCTAAAACTGCTGATACTGGGTAAGCACCACCCGAAAGAGCCTTTCCTAGAATTAAAATATCTGGTTGTGAGTATGTTGATTGTTTTTCACAATGACTTTCGCAGGTACAATTACCACAAACTGCTAATAAACTTCCAGTTCTAGCAATTCCTGTTTGAACTTCATCTGCAATAAAAAGAACTTCATTTTGTTTGCATAAATTTTGAGCTTTCTGAATATAATCATTCGCAGGAGTATATACGCCTGCTTCACCTTGAATTGGCTCTACTAGAAACCCAACAACATTTTCAGATTTTAATGCAATTTCTAAAGCTGCAATATCATCATATGGTATACGAATAAAACCAGGTGTAAAAGGCCCGAAATTTTGTTGTGCATCAGGATCATTAGAAAAAGAAACTATTGTAGTTGTTCTTCCGTGAAAATTATTTTCACATACTATGATTTGAGCATTGTTTTCAGACACCCCCTTTTTTTCGTATCCCCATTTTCGACAAAGTTTGATAGCTGTTTCAACCGCCTCAGCACCAGTATTCATTGGTAATACTTTATCAAATCCAAAATAGCTTGTCACATATTTTTCATATTCACCAAGAACATCATTGTAAAATGCTCTAGATGTTAGCGTTAACTTTTGTGCCTGATCAATCAATGCACCAACAATTGTAGGATGACAATGCCCTTGATTTACAGCAGAATAAGCTGATAAAAAATCGAAATATTTTTTTCCTTCCACATCCCAAACGAAAACACCTTCTCCTTTTTCAAGAACCACCGGTAGCGGGTGATAATTATGAGCTCCAAATTTATCTTCTAAATTTATTAACGCTTCTGATCGCTTTTCTGAAACTGTAACCATTATTTTGATTTTATAATACAGAACAAATATAATTCATTTTAAATGATTCTCAAACAAACACTACTAAAGCAAAATCAGTATTTTTATAAAAACATATCGTTTCCATGAATTCTTCAAGTAACTATAAAATCATTGATTATTTCAAAACACCAGAGATTGAATTTTCCAGTCTAAGTGAAAAAACTAAATATAGCATCAGTTATTTTTTTATGATTGCAAGCACTATTGTTTGTGCTTTATTGAGTATCCTATTTTTATTGCTTCAACAAAACGAAAATTTGTTCATTACATCATCCGCATTAATAGTTTCTTTTGTATCGTTTAATATTGTTAGACAAACAAAAAAACATACTTACCCATCAATATTTGCTACGCTAGCAATTGGGATTATTTGTCAATGGTCTATGTATAATAACATTCAAAATCCACATGTAACTGAACAGACTTGGATCATAAACATCCTACTTTATTCATTTTTTACTTTACCTTTCTTATGGGGGGTACTACTCTCTATTCTTCATGTAATCGGTATTTGTATTTTCTACTATTTTTTTTATTTTGAAAAAATAAATACTTTTTCAGAGTATAAATATTCCTCAGAGGATAAACTTGGTATTATCGTAAATATAATTTTAGGAATTGGTCTTTTTGTTTATTTCAACTGGATGAATATCAAACAAAATAAGCATGCATCTGATACACTTCAAAATTATTCTCAACAATTGAAACAACAATTTGAAATTATTTCCACACAAAATAACGAGAAAATTATCATAATTAAAGAAATGCATCATCGAGTAAAAAACAATTTACAACTCATCATCAGTCTTTTAAGACTTCAGTTTCAAGATATCGAGAATGATGAATTTTCAGCAAAAATTAATGACTCTATCAATCGGATTCATACCATTTCCTTATTACACGAAAATTTATACAGCTCAAAAAATATCGCTAAAGTAGATTTCTTCGCCTACTTTAATACTTTATGTTTAGAAATCATACATTCTCACCAAGTGAAACATCACGTCAATCATCGTATAAACATTGATGTCAAAGAAATAAAATTAAAACCCATAATTCCTTTAGGACTAATAATCAATGAATTAATTTCAAATAGCATCAAACATAATTTATCAAAAACAGATTTATCCATTGAAATTTCAATGAAGAAAAAAGGAGAAGGCATCTTATTTTTCGAATATAAAGACAATGGAAACTGGAATCAAGACGATTCTCATTCATCCTTTGGTATACAACTGATTGAAATTTTCACAAAACAATTAAATGGAACAGTAACAATTCAAACAACTCCAACCACTATTTATACTTTTAATTTCAACAATATACTTGGAAACTAACTATTTCATTTACGAATTTTGGAATTTAAAAGAGTCTGATTAATTTTAACCACTAACAACTAACATAAATTCAATTATGAATCCATTTTTAACAGAATCTAACTTACCCTTTGAAGCATTTAACTTCGAAAAACTAACGAATGATCATTATTTACCTGCATTAGAAATAGCTATTCAAGAAGGTAAAAAAGAGATTGACACTATCGTTTCAAATAAAGAAAATCCAAATTTTGAAAACACGATTGAATCTCTAGAAAAAAGTGGTAAATTATTAGATTTAGTAAGCACCATTTTCTTTAATCTGCATGAAACAGATAGCTCCCCAGAATTAGAAGAACTTGCATCAATTATTTCACCAAAACTTACGGATTATTCAAATGATATTTTACTTAATAAAAATCTCTTTGAAAGAATAAGTAAAGTTTATGAGTCAGCTGAAATTTTATCACTTACTATTGAACAAAAAACCCTTTTAGAAAAAACATATAAAAATTTCATTCGAAATGGTGCAAAATTAAACGAAGGAGATAAAGAAAAATTGAGAGCAATCGATATTGAATTAGCAGAATCTTCCTTGAAATTTGGAAATAATGTTTTAAAAGAAAATAATTCATATGAATTATACATCTTTAATCCAGTCGAATTAGATGGTTTACCAGAAAGTACAATCGAAGCAGCTGCAGCAACTGCAATTGAAAAAGGACACAAAAAAGGATGGGTAATTACACTTGACTACCCTAGCTACATTCCTTTCATGACTTACTCAACGAATCGTGAACTTAAAAAACAATTATTTATTGCATTTGGATCAAAAGCTTTTAAAAACAATGAGTTTGATAACCAACCTATCGTAATCAAAATCGCTTCATTAAGACACGATAGAGCTACTTTATTAGGATATGCGTCACACTCAGATTTTATTCTAGAAGAGCGAATGGCAAAAACTCCACAAGTTGTAAAATCTTTTCTTGAAAACCTATTAAATTATGCATTACCAAGTGCAAAAAAAGAACTAGAAGAATTAACATCTTATAGTCAATCAATGAATGGGCCTTCAAAACTAGAAAGATGGGACATTCCTTATTATTCAGAAAAACTTAAAAAAGAACGTTTTTCTATAGATGATGAAGCATTAAAACCTTATTTCAAAATTGAAAATGTGATTAACGGTGTTTTTAAAACTGCAGAAAAACTATATGGATTAACATTTATTGAAAGAAACGATATCCCAAAATATCATTCAGAAGTTATCACCTACGAAGTTAAAAATTCAAATAATGAACATCTTTCTTTACTATACATGGATTTCTTTCCAAGAGGAGGAAAACGTCAAGGTGCATGGATGACCTCTTTCAGAAATCAATCGAAAGAAAATGGAAAAAATATAAGACCACATGTTTCAATCGTTTGTAATTTCACAAAATCAACACCTACAAAGCCTTCCTTATTAACTTTCAACGAAGTAACAACTTTATTTCATGAATTCGGACATGCTTTACACGGAATGTGTGCAGATGGTAACTATCAAAGTATCTCAGGTACTAATGTGTATTGGGATTTTGTTGAATTACCTTCTCAAATTTTAGAAAATTGGTGTTACGAAAAAGAATGTCTAGACTTATTCGCCACTCATTACATTACGAACGAACCAATTCCATCAGAGTATATTACAAAGATTAAAGAAAGCTCAAACTTTTTAAGTGGATTAGCAACATTAAGACAATTAAGCTTTGGATTATTGGATATTGCTTGGCACAGTCAATCTCCAACAAACATAACGAATATCAAAGAATTTGAAATTGAGCAAACTTCAAAAACAGACATCTACCCGATAGTAAATGAAACTGCAATAAGCTGCTCTTTCTCCCATATATTTCAAGGAGGTTATTCCTCAGGATACTACAGTTACAAATGGGCTGAAGTAATTGAAGCAGATGCATTTGAAGCTTTTCAAGAAGGTGGTATTTTTAATAAAACTATTGCCACTAAGTTTTATGATTGTATCTTATCACAGGGCGGTAGCGAACATCCATCTATTTTATACAAAAAATTTAGAGGAAGAGATGCAGATCCAAAAGCATTATTAAGAAGAGAGGGTTTACTTTCTGAAACAGTTTAAGTCGGTAAGAATCATTTTGAACGAAAATAAAATTGGCTAATTCAATAATTCTACTTATATTAGATTCGTTCTAAACGAACATTTTTTTTATTTACTTATAAATCAATAAACTATGGGACGTCCACCTACAAAACCTGCACGATTAAAAGATGGATTTTACATTGAAGTAAAAAACCCTGGATCAGGTGGGATTCGTATCCGAAGGGACACAAAAGAACAAATGCTCATTGCAGCTGAAGAATATGGAAAAAACAAACAAGTTGTTGTTCTAGGCGAAATGAGAAATGACAAATGGATTCATGAGTAAATTAATTTCTCAGATATCAAAGGGTGTTTTTTTAACACCCTTTTTTTTATGTCAATATAATTTAACTTTTCTTTTCAAAAAAAAAGGATATCACGATTACTCGGATATCCTTTAAAATATTAGTAAATAAGGAATTATTCTCCTACTACTTCGAATTTAAATACAGGTTTTACGCCTTTGTGTAAATTAGCTTCAGCTTCAAATGTACCTACCTCTTTAATTGGCTCCTCTTTAATTTTGATAGATTTTCTATCAATATCAAAACCAATTGCTCTTAAAGCGTCAGCTAACTGAACGGTATTAACTGAACCGAAAATTTTACCATTTTCACCAACCTTAGTAGCAATTTTAACAGTAACATCAGCAAGCTTTGCAGCAATTTCTTGAGCTTCAGCTAAAATTTTTGATTCTTTATGAGCACGTTGCTTCATCATTTCAGCATGTGCTTTTTTGTTTGAAGGTGTTGCTAAAACAGCATATCCTTGAGGAATTAAAAAATTTCTTCCATATCCATTTTTCACGGTTACAGTTTCGTCTTTGTATCCTAATTTATCTACATTTTTCTTTAAGATAATTTCCATCGTTATAATGATTTAATATTTAAAAATCTTATTTAAGCATATCACCAACATACGGTAATATAGCAAGGTGACGAGCTCTTTTGATTGCTTTATTCACTTTGTCTTGGTATTTAGCAGAAGTACCAGTAATACGTCTTGGTAATATTTTACCTTGCTCATTAACCAACTTCAACAAGAAATTTGGATCTTTATAATCAATGAATTTAATACCGCTCTTTCTGAAACGGCAGTATTTACTTTTTTTAATATCGATGTTAATCGGCGTTAAATAACGAATATCGTTTTGAGACATTTTGATTTTTTTTAAGGTTAAAAATTAAGCTTCAACTTTTGTTGATTTCGCATTTCCAATTTTCGCTCTTCTTTTTTCAGCATATGCAACATGGTGTGTATCCATTTTCACTGTTAAAAAGCGCATTACTCTTTCATCACGTTTAAATGAAACTTCTAATTGAGTAACCAAATCACCTTGTCCTTCATATTCTAATAAGAAATAGAAACCAGTTGATTTTTTTTGAATAGGATAAGCAAGCTTTTTCAAGCCCCATTTTTCAGAATGCTTCAATTTACCACCAAAAGCAGCAATTTCGCCTTCGAATTTTTGCACTGCTTCCTTTGCCTGTTCATCAGACAAAACGGGAGTTAAAATGAAAACAGTTTCGTAAGAATTCATAAAATAAATATTAGGTTAATAAACCACAAATTTACAATAATTATTTAAAATGCAATAATGTCTTGTGAATTTTTCATCTGATTATAGATACTTTGAAATTAAAGACTTCAAATCATTTGCAGCAACAACACCCGACTGCCTCCATTTCACTTCTCCATTCTTAAATAATATTAGTGTAGGAACTCCTCTCACTTGAAATTTTGCAGCAGCGGCAGGATTTTTATCAACATCTACTTTTATAACAGAAGCCTTATCACCTATTTTAACCTTTAATTCGTCTAAAATTGGCGACATCGTTTTGCATGGTCCACACCAAGTAGCATAAAAATCAACTAATGTGGGTTTACTACTATTGATTAAATTTGAAAATGATTTAGACATACTTATTTTTTTTGAGATATTTTTGATTTAATATATTTTAAACTATCCAATGATAGAACCCCTAAAACTCCACCATATCCAATAGAAATATATGGATTTGAACTTATTGGACAAGTTCCTGATGAACAACCTATAAAGTAATAATATAAATAGCCAAAAGTCGCGCCGCACAAAAACAATAAAATGTGACTTTTGTAATTAAAAATATTTTTCATGAAAATTTCATTTTACGTTATGCTGCAAAGTTGAATAAAAAAATAAAATTTATCTGTAACAATAGTTACTCTATCAATTCTATTTTAGAAGCAATGGGTGAAATTCTCATTAAAGTATTCCTGAAAAAAGAAAAAGGGCCCTGTAAAAGCCCTTTTTCATTTTTTAACCTGTAAACGTTAAACTTGATCCGTACTGTGTTTAACGAGAATTTTTGAATATGGTTACATAAATAAATAAAAACTCAAAAATCATTAATTAACCATTTTAATTTTAATAAATTAACCATTAATTTAATTTCAATCTCTACCAATTTTAATTTCGCTGATAAATAACTCACCTCTCTGGCGTTTACCAAAAACAATGAACTTTCGCCACTTTCAAACCTAATTTGTTCTGAATCTCTTAATGATTTAGAATGTTCTACTAACTTCATTTGAGTTAATTGCATTTGCTTCATTTGTTTTATTTCATTCTTCAAAGTTTGAATTTTAGTTTGAAAATCTCTTTTTTTGGTTGCCACATCCAAAGTTGCATTTTCAAGTTTTAATTTCGCCTGTTTGAAAGAAGCTCTTTCTTTACGAAGTAATAAAGGTACGTAAGCAGTCATCCCGAATTTATAATTATTTGGAGACAATGACTGGAAATTATTAGTTCCAATAGGTTGAGTCAATAAATTATACCCTAAATTAAGCGTTGGTTTCAATTGTTCTCTTTTCCATTTTAATTCAACTTCAAGTTGATCTACTTTATATTTTACTTGTTGAAAAAGTGGTAAAGAATCCATTTCAAATTGTAAATCTAATACATCGTCTTGAATAAATTCAATCGCATCTTGAGGGACTGTATTTGATGGTAAAATTGCAGGTTGTAGCGAGTCAGTCCAAAGGTATAATTCTGTAAGTATCGAAGTGTTTTTAAATTGATTTTCTGACTGTAACAAATCTATAGAACGTGATTCAAATTGCATCAATGCTTCTACCGTATCAATAGAAGGTGATTCTCCTTGATCAACTTGACTTTGCGTTGCAGCTAGTCGTTGCTTTGCTAATTCAACACCTTCTTTTGCAATACTGACTTTACGATAAGCTTCTACCCATAACCAATAGGAAGAAAATGCATCTAATGCTAGATCATTGATTATTAACTTTCTTTCTGTCTCTCCTAATTGTCCTGCAATTTTCGCTTGTTTTAACTGTGCCCTTCGCTCATCAAATAATAGACCTTGACCTAATGGAAGTTCAACACCCATATACCACAATCCTGATGAAGGAATATACATCTCTTTACTCAAATAATCCCCCCTATTTGCATCATAACCAGATTTTAATGTTGCTCCGACCCAAGTGGGTAACTTTAATGAGGAAGAAGACATCCAATAATATTCATTTCCTGCAAACTTCTTTTGTTCAATAGATGATCCAAACGCTGGGTCAAAAAAACCTTTCGCTTTCATGCGTTCAGTTGCACCAATATTTTGCACATTGTAAGCCTTTTGTAAAAAAGGATGGTTTTTCAATACCAAAAACTTGTAATTTTCATAAGTCATTACTTGTTGTGAAGTACTAAAAAAAGCAACAAACACAGATAGCAAAACAACCCATTTTTTATAAGTTTTCATCTTATTTTTTCTTTTTATTTTTTTCAACTGAAGGTTTTCCCGCATAAAATTCTGCTGGAAACCCATTTAGATTTCTCCAAATCTCATACCAAACAGGAACATTATTGAGCATTGTAAATGTCTTTACTCCACCTCCAACTCGAAGTCCTTTTGGCCATTTTCGTTCTTTTTTATCCGGAACAGCAATAACACGATATAACCCATTGGAACTACTAAAATTATCAATTGCTAAAATAGTACCACCAAATGTACCAAAAGAAGCATCTGGCCACCCACCAAATACAATTGCTGGCCATCCATCAAATTGCAACCTCACATGTTCTCCTTTATTCAATAATGGATAATTCATTGGCTCAACATAAAATTCAACTGCTAAATCATATTTTTCAGGCATTACAGTTAAAAGTTCTTCGCCTTCTTTGATAATTTCACCAATTCCAGAACGAACAAGCTTAGTTACATACCCTGTATTTGGTGCAGTTATAAAATAATATCCTTGACGTATTTTATAATTTGAAAGTTGATTCATCATTTTAGATTTATTAGAACCAGCTTCTTGTTGATCGGATAAAACAGAGGATTGTTCTGACTCAATTTTGGAGACTTTTTCAATGTATTCATTTTGAATTGAGGAAAGCTCTATACGAGCATTCAATAATTCATTTCTAGAGATATAAAGATAATTTTCCTGAGCAATTGTTTTTGAAAAAACCTCTTGAAGCTTAACATTAGTGATTTCTACATCTTTTAATGATTTTAAGCCTTTTTTATAAAGGTCTTCTGTACGTTTGAATTGCTTTTCCGCAATTGTCAATTGAGCCTTCAAGGAAATAAAATCAACACTGTCAGATTTCACTTTAACAACACATTGTTTAACCTTGTTTTTATATTGCTGCAACTTCAAATCTCGAATCGACTTAAATGCTTTTTTTTGATTTTCTAAAGCTTTGATTTTAGCACCATAAGATTGAATACTACTCTCTTTAAAATTGACCTGTTCTGAAGTTCTTTCAATCAATTCTGGGTCAAAATAATCGCTTTTTACCTCACTGATATACACCAATGTATCCCCTTTATTTACAAAGTCCCCCTCTTTGACATACCATTTTTGGAGCATACCTCCAATCATTGAATGCACTGTTTGGGGACGTTGATCAGGATACAATGTTGTCAAATAACCTTTTGAACTCACATTTTGTGTCCATGGTAAAAACATAAAAAAGATTACAACAATTAGAACATATAACAATAATCTTAGAAATTTTTTATCCCAACCATCTTTGGCTACTTTTGAAAAAACACTGTATTTTTCAGTGTTGATTTTTTCGTAAATTTTATTTTCAGATAAATTCAACATAATATATCTTATTTAAATTGTTGGCAATATTCGTCATATGTTCCACAAAAAACAATTTGCCCAGATTCCATTCTAACAATTTGTTTAAAATAAGGAAGCCAAGATTCATTTTTTGTTGCGGCAATTAAAGTCCAAGGCGAATCCTCAGCAAATAGTAAAGATTTAAGATGCTCTACACTCTTCAATGTACTAGAAGTAAATCTTTGTTGGTCATCCATCAACATTAATTTGGGTTTGTTCACAATACATCGAGCCAATTTAATTTTCTGCGTTAAACTTCTTGAAAAACTTACTGCATCTACCTGAACTTGAGTAGAAAATCCATCTGGTAATTTTTTTACATCTTCTAGTAATAATGTTTGTTCAGCGACATTTAATACATCTTGAAAACTTAAATCTTTTCTTCCCAAAGTAATATTTTCCTCAATTGTTCCTGAAAAAAGTTGTTGTTCTGATACATAATCACCAATCTCAGATCTTAAATGTTGTAAATTTAAGTCCCCAAATGGCACATCACAATAAGAAATACTTCCATCAGAAATCGGCGCCATACCTCCTAATATTTTCAACAAAGTTGTTTTACCTGCACTATCACCACCATACAATACTGTATGTTGTTTGGCGCTTATTTTTAATGTAAGGTTTTTAAAAATTGCTTTGGAAGTTGGGGTGTACGAGAAATAGATATTGTTTAATTCCACACTATAAGGATTATCACCCAAAACAACATTAGATTTCTCATCCGTTGCTTCTAGTGGAATGTCCATCACATGCCCAATTTTATCAATTGCGGCCAAAACATCGTAAAGTGTTTCAAGTCCGGTAATTAATTTTTCAACTGAACTCATCACTAATAAGATAATAATTTCAGACGCAACAAACTGCCCTATATTCATCTGATTATTAATCACCAACACACCACCAATTACCAACATCATCAAAACAATTAACATTTTAAATCCTGTTAATTGTATAAATTGTCTAACCAAAACTTTAAAGTGACTTTCTCTACTTTTTATGTAACCCTCCACTAATTCATTTGTTCTTTCTAAGGGTAATTCGCTTTTACCAACCAATTTAAATGTTTGCATTGTCCTAGCTAATTCCTCTAACCAAAATGCTACTTTGTATTTATATTTCGATTCTTCAATCGCAGTTTTCACGCCTCTTCTCCCTGTGTTATAAAGAACAAATATCAAGACAGTTAGTAATAATAAACTGAAGACAATAAAAAAAGAATGATAAAAAGAAAGTAGAATTAAACCAAAAAGTAATTGTAAAATTGCTGCTGAAAAATCAATTAACAATTTGGGAACACCCTTCTGAAGCGTCATAGTATCAAAAAAGCGATTAATCAACTCTGGTGTGTATACTCCATTCAAGGAAAAAGTATCAAACAATGGAATTCTGTATGCAAATGAAAACGAAGAACGAACAAAAATCTTTTGCTGTATCGTTTCAGTAATTCTTAATTGAACCAATTGTAGTATCCCAGAAAAAACAATTGCAACAACCACAACAAGTACTAGTACCATCCAAGAAGCAGAAACTGTACCTAATTGCACTAAATTAATGATTGATTGAATACCTAAGGGTAATGCTAAATTAGTCAACCCAATAAACATCGAATAAAAATAGATGTGATAAATCTCTTTTTTATCTAAGTTGAACATCCTTAAAAGACGTTGATAAGGTTTTAAAACAAAATTTTCCATAATAATTAAACTAATGCATTAATAGAAAGATGTAACAAAAAATCTTCCAGATTTGAAGCTATATGTAATTCATTTGTCAATCGAGGTAAATGTAATCCAAAATAACGTTGATGAAATGATGCTTCAATTAAAGTTGCAGCCAAGGCATTTGGATATAGATAATTAGGATTCATTTTTAACAATACTTCAGAAATCAAACAAACATTTCTTTTGAATGTTAAGTAATATCCTGCTTTATTTTCTTCATCTACCTTTTTGTTCAAAAAAGTTTTATAAGATTCGTTGGTGATCACTTGTTTCAATAAAAATTCATCCAGTAGTAACGAACCTATTTTTTGAGGAGCTTGAGTAACTAAAACCCCAATGATTCGTTTTAACTGCTCTTGTGGATCTGAAATATTTGTGATTGCCATCGTAAAATTAACTTCCATCCAAGTCCAGTAATAATTGAATAAATACATTAAAAATTGATGTTTATTTTCAAAATACCGATACAATGTACTCTCTGTTGTTTGAATGCTAATGGCTAATTTTTTAAAGGTAAAGTCTTCATAACCGATATTCTCAAGTAATGACAAACCTTCTTTCACAATAGATTCTCCGAGTTTGCTAGAAGTTGGATTCTTGATAAACAAACTACTATTTACTTCAATTCTAAAATTATCTTTGAACATAAAAAATTATTTCACTCACAAATATAATAGTAATACTATCAAAATTGAAAAATTCACATTTTTTAATAGAATACTTGTTATTTAAAAATAATTTAGTACACTTGCAATCAAGATTCAATAATCGAATCATTACTATCACACAAATTTCTCTTTTACATTTAAAAAATCAATTCATTCTTTATGGATATTAAAGATTTAGAAGGCAAAAAACTTTCTGATTTACGAGTTATTGCAACAGCAGCTGGAATTATCAATTCAGAATCGTTAAAAAAAGCAGACATTATTGATGCAATAAAAAAAATAGCTTCTGATAATACTTCTGGTAATGAAGTCTTAACATCATCGCCTTCTACAATAGAAAAAACAACACCTGCAAAAAAGGGTCCAATCAAAAAACATATACAAGAGAAGGAAATATCTTTTTCAACTGAAACTACTGAAGAGAAACTAGAAGAACAAACTATAAAAGAATCAGATATTGAGATAAAACTACAAGAACCTTTTTCAAAAAATAGACCACAACACAAAAGACCTCATACAACTCGTAAAGTAGTAAACTCAGAATCCACTGAAAATATAACTACAGAAGAAAAAATTGAACCAGTTGAAGATAGTTCAACAAATAATCCATTAAAACAAACTTCCTCCAATGAACCAGTCGTAAATGTTGAAAGAAATACGAAAGTACCAACTCATCATCATAAAAGACCTGAAAACAGAGAACGGTTACCTGAGAAACAACATGATAAACAAGTAGAAAAACAAGAAGAAATACGTTACGATTTAGCAGGTATTGTAAGTGCTGAGGGCGTGTTAGAAGTAATTCAAGAAGGCTTTGGATTTCTTCGGTCATCAGATTATAACTACTTACCTTCACCAGATGATATTTACGTTTCGCAAAGTCAAATTAAATTTTTTGGACTTAAAACTGGTGACACAGTCCTAGGAACTATTCGACCTCCAAAAGAAGGAGAAAAATTCTTTCCACTAGTAAAAGTTGACTCAATAAACGGAAGACACCCTTCTTACATAAGAGACAGAGTTCCGTTTCAATATTTAACACCACTTTTCCCAAATGAAAAGTTCAATTTAACAGGACACAAAGACGAATCTATGTCAACCCGAATCATGGATTTATTTGCTCCAATTGGTAAAGGTCAAAGAGGTATGATTGTAGCTCAGCCAAAAACTGGTAAAACTATGCTTCTAAAAGATGTTGCTAACGCAATTGCAGCGAATCATCCAGAAGTATATCTTATCGTATTGTTAATTGACGAACGACCTGAAGAAGTTACAGATATGGCTAGAAGTGTAAAAGCAGAAGTAATTGCCTCTACATTTGATGAACCTGCAGAAAGACATGTAAAAGTGGCGAATATTGTTCTTGAAAAAGCAAAAAGAATGGTAGAATGCGGTCATGATGTTTGTATCCTTCTTGACTCGATTACTCGTTTAGCTAGAGCTTATAATACGGTTTCACCAGCATCTGGAAAAGTACTTTCAGGAGGTGTTGACGCAAATGCTTTACACAAGCCTAAACGTTTCTTTGGAGCTGCTAGAAAAATTGAAAATGGAGGTTCACTATCAATCATTGCTACAGCATTAACAGATACTGGATCTAAAATGGACGAAGTAATCTTCGAAGAATTTAAAGGTACAGGAAATATGGAGCTTCAATTAGACAGAAAAATTGCCAATCGTCGTATTTTCCCGGCTATAGACATTACAGCTTCAAGTACTAGAAGAGATGATTTATTAGTGCGTAAGGATGTTCTACAAAGAGTTTATCTGTTACGACGACACATAGCTGACATGAATGCTGTAGAAGCCATGGAGTTCTTAAAAAGTCAAATGGATAATACACTTTCAAACGAAGAATTTTTAGCTTCAATGAATCGCTAATCAATCCCTCCTAATAGTGAAAAATAAAATTAAGTTTAGTCTATTATTTGCAGTTCTTTGGATTTTCTTCAAACTCCTATTATTTTTGTTTGGCTATGCAGTTAGTTCAGTAACACCTGCTATTTTCGGGAATATTTTTTGTTTGCTTGCAGCTATTTCAATTGGACTATTTATTCACAAAAAAAATGAACTATTAGAAAAAGGGAATGCACTTAATGATATAAAAAAATCACTTAGTATCGGAATGCCCTATGCAGTAATTGTTTCAATTTTTATTTATTTCTATTATTCAAAAATTGATCCACAATACAATCAACGACAAATTCATAAAGCTCAAGAACTCATAGATACCACCTTAAAAAATGAAGTGAAATTTGAGCAATTGAAAAAAGAAAATGAATCGTTTGAAGTAATGTCTAAAGAAAGAATTCGTAAGGAATTAATTAAAGGACCAAAGAGTTTTTATA
>Ga0247722_10000463_pt1 | contig 25066 bp, 17 predicted proteins | sample MSEWelMarce3H_FC_FD_189094 | JGI IMG/M metagenome (GOLD analysis project Ga0247722, IMG submission 189094) | Subsurface sediment microbial communities from gas well in West Virginia, United States - MSEEL Well Study Marcellus 3H_FC | ecosystem: Environmental > Terrestrial > Deep subsurface >... | reverse complement strand
ACCTGGAGGAGGTTCATCTCATGTATCCTCATCTTGGATCAGCCTGGGACGGGACCAAGGCCGATGCCGCCGTGATTATGGCCGGTCTGCTTCGGTTTCGTAAGTTGGCCGGTACTTGGTCTCCCAGGGCGGAGTTGATCGGTTGTGTAAAAGAGGATTCCCCGCCCCCTCGTCTTTGGTGGATTACCCAGTTTTTCAAGCACGACAAGTCCAAGCGCTCAGCTGAGATTCGTAAGTGTCTCCGTGAGAATGCCAAGAGCCGTCTCATTGATCGTGTGCTGCTCCTGAATGAGTCCCCACAGGAGTTTCAGGAGTCGCCTAAGATCGTGGAGGAGGTCATCGGACATCGCCTCACCTATCAGGACGTGATTGATCGCATGTATGATATTCCCGATGATGTCATTGTGGCTTTCGCCAATGCCGATATCTTCATTGACGATAATTCCTGGAAGGATCTCTGGAATCTCAATCTGGAGGACAAGTTTCTCGCCCTGCTCCGTTACGATGTGGGAGGGACATGGGATACGACCGATGCCAAGATTTTCGGTCCTCGTGCCGATAGTCAGGATACCTGGGTAGTCCGTGCCGTGGATGTGAAGAAGAGGGCGAGGGATTCTTGGAATCTAGGCTTCAAGTTTGGTAAGATGGGTTGCGACAATGTGGTCGCTCTTGAGATGATGAAGCAGAAGTTTCTGGTCTCTAATCCCAGCCAGACTCTTCGCACCTATCATGTCCACACCAGCGAGATTCGTAATTATGCCAAGACGGATGTGATTGAGGCACCGGTGTTTCACTATATCCAGCCATCCGCTATCAATGATTTGACGGCCGAGTTCAAGCTTCCTAAGACCGAGGTGACTGTGTTAAAGAGGGTTATTCATGGCCCTGCCGAGGCCGTGACTGCCTGGAAGAAGTCGCTGAAGCCTGCCCCTGCGCCTGCCGATCTTGCTGATACCTATACCCCAACTGCCGAGCAGCGTGTGCGCATTGAGGGGCCGTGTTTTCAGACCACCGAGGGACTGGTGTTTGACTCTAAGAAGATGTATATTGGTGAGAGCACGTCATCCAAGCTTCTATGGAATAATTCCAAGATTCACGGTATGATGCCCACCTTGGAGGTAGGACATGCTCTCGTGGCCCCTTGGCCTGTGGGAGCCGATAAGAGCAAGGAGGTCTATTGTTTGCGTTATATGAGCAAGATTCTGCGTCTGTGGCGTGAGGGTCCTGGCGAGTTTTTCGGATCCGAGGAGGCGGGCTTTGAGCAAGTCCTACAGTTATTCACATGGAATCAGGAGAGTCTGCCCATCATTACACGTGAGGATAACTCCCTCATCTGGTGTAAGTCGGCGGTAGGCTTTTGCCATGAGGAGAATGCTATCTTAAAGGAGGATGTGGATGCCCTTCGTGAGTTCATGAGGGGATGGGCGCCGGAGGTTCAGGGCCGTCGTATTGTCATCATGGAGGACGGTATTCTGTTGAATAATGTGCTGGTCTTGGAGATTGAGAAGGGTCTGGAGGCGGCGGGTTATGAGGTGGAGGTGGTCTATCCTTCCAAGACGAGCGTGGAGAGGATTGCCGATGTGTTCAGGGGTGCTTGGGGATGTATCTGTGCGTGTGGAATGGCGGCGGTCGGATGGAACTGGATCCTGCCTGTCGGTGCCAATGTGTTTGAGGTGAATAGTTCAAAGATGACTGGGCTGGAGATTTCTTCAGCGGGAGGCTTGAACCATTATTTCGTCAGCAAGGTGCCAGCCGAGATTGTTCAGGTGGTTTCTTCTGTTGTTGCGGCAGCTCCTGTCGACGCATCTCTCCCCACCGTCTGGCTTCCAGAAGGCAAGGGATTCTTTGCGCACCCTGGCGATTCTTTCCGTGAGATGGTGGGTCTGTGGGGAAAGGCGGGATATGTGAATGTGCGTTCTCATGACGGCACGCAGGTCTGGTGGGACAAGGTCGGCGCCGACGGTGTTCTCTTGTATGACCGCCCCACAAATGAGTGGCGTCTGGCGGCTCCTGAGGCGGAGCGTGAGTGGCGCAAGGCTCTCTTTGGAAATCCCAAGCCCCCTGCAGATTCTACCGCCAAGGCAGTGCCCTGGACATTCTGGCCCAGGCGGCCTTCCCTCGTTGAGGAGCTGGCTTTGGCGGCAGCAAAGGGTTATGACGAGAGGACCCAGGGTCCTGTGTTCTATGGCAAGACCGAGAACGCCGTCCAGGAGCGGAGAAGACAGGGTGATTGGAAGGCCGTGTGTGAGGAGTTTGTGATGGTCAAGGGTGATGAGAAATATCCTTTTACACAAACCGAGTATTTGGAGAAGCTCGCCTCTACCCGTTTCGGTCTCTGTATGCCTGGCTACGGATTCAAGTGTCATCGTGAGATTGAGTGTATGGCGATGGGCTGTGTGCCGCTTGTGTCAGAGTGGGTTGATATGTCTTCCTATGCCAATCCACCAGTCGAGGGAACGCATTATATTCGTTTGAAGAATTCTAGGGATATTCCTGCTGTTATAGCTTCTGTGTCAAAGGAGTCTTGGGAGGCGATGTCGGCGGCCTGTAGAACCTGGTGGGCCGAGAACGCCAGTTGTAAGGGGTCGTTTGAGCTGACTCGCCGTTTGGCTGAGCCAGAGGCAAAGTAAAAAATGATTTTTTGATTTGATTTAGGGAAAAGTCCCCCCATCATGACTGACTGTCCTGTGTGTTGCGATAAATACACAGTCCAGTTGAGAAAGGCTGTTACGTGTCCATATTGCGACTATACCTCATGTTCAGTCTGTCTCAAGAAGTATTTGACAGAAGGAACTCTGGACGCCCATTGTATGGGATGTCGGCGAGCGTGGAATGACGAGTTCCTGGATATGAATTTCACCCGTGCCTTTCGGATCGGTCCTTATAAGAAGCATCGTGAGGATGTGCTCATGGAGCGTGAGATCGCCATTCTTCCTACACGCCAACCTCGGGTTGAGGCGAAGCTGAAGATGCGTGAGGTCAATCTTCAAATGGGCGAGGTCAATAAGAGGCTTCAGGAGCTTGATACGCAGCGTAGCAAGATTCTGCGTGAGTCTCATATTCTCAGCGCTCGGATCACACGCTACACGGCCGAGAGTGAAGGGCGTGCGCCACCTGCTTGGACGATGACCGAGGGTGAGAAGGCGGCGACACCAGAGCGTGCCAAGTTCATCATGAAGTGTCCAGATGGAGAGTGTCGTGGCTTTCTCAGCACGGCGTATAAATGCGGGACGTGCCAAATGTGGGCCTGTCCTGATTGTTTGGTAGTCAAGGGCAAAGATAAAGACACTCAGCACACCTGTGACCCTGGACAGAAGGAGAGTGTGGCACTCATTGTGAAAGAGTCTCGGCCGTGTCCCAAGTGTGGTGAACGTATCAGTAAAGTGGACGGATGCTTTGCTGCCGATGTTGAGGTTCTTCTCTGGAATGGTCAGACAAAGATGTCACAGGATATCGTGGTAGGCGATGAGCTGGTTGGAGATGATGGAGAGATTCGTATTGTTCAAGATGTATGTACTGGAGAGGATGAGATGTTTGAGGTGACACAGAATCGTGGGATGACCTATACGGTGAATAGTAAGCACACGCTTTTGTTGAAGCAACATGTTTCTGTGACTAAGGCAAAGGAAAAGAAAGTTATTAGATGGGTTGACCCTAATACGCTTTCTATAAAGACAAAACTACTAGCCGTAGAAGAAGTAGATGAGTATCTCAAGAAGTTAAATATACCAGAAGTCCTTGAAATTATGGTTGACACATATATGAAGCTTCCATATGATGTAAAAGATAAACTGTATGGCTACAAGATTGACAAAATCAATTGGCCAAAGAAGGAGGTTCTTCTAGACCCCTATATCATGGGTGTATGGCTTGGAGATGGGATTAACAATGGGGTTGATTTCGCCTGTTGCTCAGAGAAGGACCCTGAGATTATTCAAGCTCTCCTTGATTGGTGTAATATGAATGACTGCGAGCTTCTCCACGATGACAAGTATCGCTTCCGTGTTCGCCGTGCTGGAGAAGGCTGGAAGAGAGAGGCAATTACTCGTGGGGCAACTTGCGCAACATGTAAGGGTTGCTCAAAGAAGAAGTGTCATCTCTGCGACCTTCCAGCAGTTCCTGTGGAATATAATGACAGTATTACAAATAAGAACACGCTGAAGGATAAGCTTGACCACTATGGTCTCATTAGGAACAAGCATATCCCCCAGGATTATCTTGTCAATGACAGGGAGACTCGCCTTCAACTTCTGGCAGGTCTGATTGATACGGATGGCTATCTAGGTTGTGAGGGAAAGCGCATTATGATTTCTCAATCAAATCACACGATTGGAAAGCAGATTGAGCTCTTGGCTCATAGTTTGGGCTTTGTGGTGAGTGTTGATATTCTAAAGAAGGAGAACGTTCCCTTTCCTGGAGTTGAGCCAAAGGATTATCCTCCTCATTACAGGGTATGTATCTCTGGACAGAATATTTCAGAGATTCCCACAAGGGTTGCTCGTAAGAAGTGTGTGAATTCAACTCCAAATAAGGATTGGTTGAAGACAATGATTAATGTTAAGCCCGTTGGAAGGGGAACTTACTACGGATGGAATGTTGGCGGCAATCATCGTTTCGCATTGAAAGACGTCACGTCCCAAAAAAATTGTGATCAGATGTTCTGTACCGAGTGTCACACGGCCTTTTCTTGGAATACAGGGGCGGTCGTGAATGGTGTTATTCACAATCCGCATTATTATGAGTATTTGCGCAAGATAGGAAATGGCACGGCGCCTCGTAATGCCGGCGATGTTCCTTGCGGTGGCCTTCCCTATTACCAGCATCTACAACGAGCTCTAACAGGATTCCTAACTACCGAAAAGACAGCGATTATGATGATTCATCGTATCACATCAGAGATTGCCGATCAGCGCATTCAAATCTATCAGGCACAGTTCAATGTGAATGATAATGGTGATCTGGGTGTGATGTATTTGATGAAGGATATTGATAAGGAGGCCATGAAGACGGAGTTGGCCAAGAGGGAGTTGAAGCGAAATAAGCATCTGGCCATCAGGGCTGTGTTAGAGATGTTTGTCACGACTAGCACCATGATGCTGAATAATTTGGTGAATGAACCGCCGACCACAGATGAGGGGCGGAAGATGCTATTTCTAGAATATACAAATCTGCGAAAGTATGTGAATGATAGTCTGATGTTGGTGTCAAAGATGAAGAGTTGTAGCGTGCCGCAGATTGGCGATAAATGGGAGTGGAAGCAGTTCAACAAGGCTGTGGCTGCCACTGCTGCCAAGAAGGTTACTAATGCTGCTGTTGCTGCCCCTGTTGTTGTGACCCCTGTTCCAAATACTACCTAATCGTGTGTAAAAAGGGAAAATAACAGATACTTTGAGTATCATATATTTTTACTTTACTGGCGCTTGGCCGCCTTCATGGCATCACCCAGCTTGGTGGCAGGGTTCTTCTTCTTCATCTCACGGTAGATCTTCATCACCTTCTCATTCCATGCCTTCAGAGCAGGAGATAGAGTGCGCTTGCCCTTGCGTGTTCCCTTTCCCTTTCCCTTAGGAGCCTTACGAGTCTGCTTTGCCATTTCTATATAGGGGGCTGAAAATGTGCCAGAGCCTCTACAGGCTAAACAGATTGTGTAAAAAGGATTATAATGAACACTACCTACGTTGTTAATGAGGCGAAGACGAGCCGATTTTACGCAACTGTCTTAACGGCATCGTTTCAGGGCATGCTGGACACGAGTGCCGAGGCTCGGGCTGAGATTATCTTCAGTTTCTTGCCGTTTCACATTGACTTGGGTGTCGGGGAGGATACGCTTCGGAATATGCTAAACAGTTTAGCTGATGCCGAGGAGGGGAGTTTAGGAGAATTTTCTCGCTTGGTGGCCACGTCGCCGTTCGTTATGAGCGCACTTCGGAAAGTTATTTACGGGTAGAGCGCTTCTTGCTCTTGCCCTTTCTGGACTTCTTGTCCTTCTTGGCCTTCTTGCCCTTCGTCTTACGTCTGCCGCCTCCTTGTGTGGTTGTGGCTGTGGCAGTAGGGACACTAGGATGAGGAGTTGCCTGAAGTTGGGCTGCTTTCAGGCCACCAACCGTAACAGCACCACTTCCATTTTCAGCCTTTATATTCACGGCGACGTGATTCTCGCCAAGAACACCTTCTTTCTTGGCGTTCTTATTAGTGGCAGGCGCCTTAGCTCCAAATAAACTACCAAACCAAGACATTCTATTTTATACCCAGCTTTTCCTTTCCCCACTTCACAGATTCTTTAATCATATCAGCGCTAACTCCTTTTTTATACGCACGGAAATCAAAGAGACGCCCCTTGAATAGCTGATCTTGATTCTCATAGGTACTTGTGACATCTGCCCAATTACTTTTGCCCAGGTAGCAATTGTTCATCTTACTGGTGGCCGGTAACCAACCCGTTTTCTTCTCAAGCATGAATTTACCGTTGATAAAGATATTAATATCTGGTCGGAACGGATCGGAGCCTTTTGTCGTCACCGTCACGTGTGTCCATTGACCCAGGGGTATGGCGGTCGGAAGTTTTATACTCATCTTTCTATCTTGCTTATCCCAGACCTCGTAAATGAGGGTGGCGGTGGTTACGACTGTAAAAGAACCAGGAGCAGAACCAGGTGGGGTGAGGCTGAGGCGTTTGGGAGGGTTGTTCGCCAGGGCATAGTCTTTCGGTGTTAAATAGGATATCGATGTGTATTCATTGATATTTGCGTCAGTGGTCGTCATCAATTCTAGAGGCGACATCTCTTCCACGGGCTGCGCTCCAGATGGACGGCTCGGCACAGTTGATTCCTGGTCTTCCTGGCATTTTGGGGCCAGATTGGCATCGCTGAGTTGGGCGTTCGTATCGCCCATGCCAACGATTCCCAGGAAGACATTGTCCATGCCTGCCCCATTTCCAAAATCAAAGATCTTGGCATTATTGGTGAAGGCGTCAAAATATACCCAGCACATCCATGTTTTGATTGTGCGCAGGAACACTTTCGTTCCCAGGGAGAAATCGTTGGAATCCGTCAGCCTCAGATACTGGTCTACGCCGTTAAACCGAATTCCATCCGCTGAACTGAGACGAGGCGTCTCGTCAATTCTCATATCACCTGCCACAGTCGCTTTTGTCTTATCAATGGTATCCAACATATCACCCTTGAATCGGAACCAGAGCAAGCACGAATCATAGAACGTTAAGAGGGTTTTGATATCCTCTGGAGGTTTGGTGTCAATGCGCTCTTTACTATCAAAGCCCATATCACCAGCATAGGAGCATACCGGCTGGTAAGTGTTATCAGACCATTTCAAAATGCGGCAGTAATCATCACGACCATCGCCATTAATATCTCTCATATAGTCGTCATAGCTGATTCTGAAACCCTCTTTAACACCAGGAGTTCTGAAGGATGTGGAGGTGAGATTCTCAGTGCCGGCGAGGGCGCAGGCGAAAAAGAGATTGGTTAAATCATTGGATGGGGCGACCATACGACAGAAATCGTAGGCGGTACCGAGACGACTCACATCAGCGTAGTCATTATAGTATCTCGGATCTCTCACAAAATTGGTGTTTTCCTGGTATTTATCAATATCACTACGGGGGGCGGCGAAGGATGACCAGAATGTGGTTGTGGGCACATTGGAAAACGCTTCCGTAGTTAAGTTTGGAGCAAAGAGTTCCGCAAGGATAACCAAGCTTATACATACTATTGATGCCAGGAGCATGAGTTGAAAGTATTCCATCCCCCGTTCTACAGATGCGGTAAGAGTTATTTTGCGAATAAAATCATTCCACAGTAGATGTCGTTAATACAAGAAGGGACATATGGATGTGTGGTATCTCCTCCCTTGCCGTGTGCCAAGGGCATACGTTCAAAGGATGAGAGAAAGGTGGGGAAAATCATCAAAGTCAAGAATTCTGTGCCTGAATTGACGATGGGAACGATTCTAAAATCCATTGACGGATGGCAACGATATTTCGTAGTTCCAGATGATGATTCTTGTGATGCCAGGAACTTCAGATCACATCGTGATGAATATGAGAAAATGTGTAAGGTGTATCGCAGCACTTCAGATTATCAGCTCACTCAGTTGATATCGCCCTATGCCGGTGTCACTATTCGTAATATGAACCTTCTCTCCACCTTTGATTTTCTTGGATCTCTTCGCCATGTGTTAGAAGGTGTTGCCTTGCTCAATAAGCAGGGCATCTGCCATTTTGACTTACATGATGGAAATGTCTTAGTGGATACGAGAGGAACGTTTCGTATCATAGATTTCGGTTCGGCGTTTCACGGAGATACTATTGATGAGAAAGGAGTGCGTCGCCACCTGTATGCCTTTTCTCCTGAATTCCCTCCTCAACCCCCTGAGATGTCTATGCAAAATGCCATTTATGGAGGACTCAGTATAGCGGATGGATTGGAGCAGACCTTGAAACAAAAACGGGCGTTTCGTCTTGCTGCCAGGCTCATTGGGCTACCTGAGAGTGTTCAGAGAGATGCCCTGGCAAAGTTTTGGATAGAAGATACCACGTGGAAAGGAGAAAGTTGGGTTCCTTTTTTCCATGCGTATTGGCGTGTCTGGGATTCGTGGGCAGTGGGAATTCTGTTTTTGGAGATTCTTCAAAAATGCTTTTTGTTGCCAGGATTCTTGGCGACCACGTGGCCACGTGATAGCGGGAAAATTAAGACTGTGTTAAAAGGATTATTGGCGAGTAGTCCTATGAGTAGGTTTACTGCCGAGGCGGCCTTGAAGGCGCTTGAATCAAGTGGGACAACCCTTTAGGGGGAGGCTTTGAAGGCGCTGTGAGAGTTATTTCCTCCGTGTTTGTTTGAACTTTGCAGCCCTGCGGGCCCCCCCAGTCTTAATGAAAATTGGATCATGCCTAGGGATACAGAAATATCCGCAGAACTGGTCATAATTCAGCGGTTCTTTACGCTTTGTGTTATCAAAATTGTGATCTGCCAAGGCAACATCAAAAATCTTGTGGCCTTTGGCGTCCAGATTCGTCACAGGCATGGCACCGCTTTTCTGAGAAAAATAGCCGATCTTTGAGCCCTTAGCGGGCTTATCCTGTCTGAGAAAATGGTAATCCTGGTCCTCATCAACGACGAGGGCAATCTTGGACGTTCCCCTCGGGCATTTGAGTTCAAAGGCACTCGGCAGAATACGTTTTGGGTTATCTCCCATCAGGCGGGCAATCATGTTAGGACAGGTTTTTGGATCTGTGTCATTGAATTTGGGATAGCCACTTTGAGAACCAGGTTGATGGAAAGGGAGATCGCACTTGGGGTCCTTCTTACAATTCTGAATCTGCCTCGGGTCTATTATATTATAGGAATAACTGAAACAATTGTGGGTGAGACGAACTGTGTCATCGTTGTTCCAACGCTCTGGTTCGTAACGTGGCTCTGAGCCTGAGAGAGGGGCGCTGCGAGGGCAGAATTTCATGTGCTCCTGGCAAAACGCCTCACCCTTCAAGGCAGGATTAGGGCAGGTCGCTAAGCACTGACAGCGTCCTGGAGCGTCGTTCATTCTGATGGAAGAAGGAAGGAGGGTGGTCAAATCCTGTGCCTTTGTCCGCTCTATGTAAGAATTATACGGGAGAGGTCTGGACTTGGGCCTGGACCTGATCTGCCTTCCAAACCGACGAGTTATCCTCCTTGGATTTGTCATCCTCTTTACTTAATACTTCTACTTTTTCTTCAGATTCAAAGGATGTCAATTTAAATGGGGTTGGTGGAATAAGTTGATCTTTATCTTGGATAAATTGTTGCTGTGACTCATTTAGCTTATAATATTCTTCTGACACCTGTTTCATGCGTATCTTCTCCAAAGTCTGGCAGAAATAGACGTATTGATTGGCGTGTGTGGGTAGGTCAGAGGGTGTCTTGAACCCGCTGTATTTCCCTGAGAGTCCTATGTAGAGCCAGCCTTCGCTCACAATTTGGTGTAGGGTGGTGTGTAGGGTATAGTATTTCTTATCTATTTTCATCAGTGTCATGATGGCATTGCTTATCGTCACACAGAGCGAGAGAACCCAGACCACCCAGTAGACGGCAGTGCTCGTCGTGACTTGCTTACTAGTATCTTGACCTGCTGATGAGGAGCCGCCAGTGAATTGAACGGACAGTAAGGCTGGGACAATCAAGGAGCCGACGGAAATAACAATACGCAGAATGTGAAAGGCGTTGGAATAGCGTTTTGAGCGAAAGGTATATTCTTGGAGAAGGGAGAGAAATCGGTGTTTGATAGAGAGTTTCTGATGATAGGAGAGCTTCAGGCCATCCAGGGCCTCGGTAATAAGATCGATTTGATTTTCATTATGGGTCTGTAGGAGGGCTGGTCGTTGTGTAAGAATGGATTTGCGTCGTTTGCTTCGTGGTTGTATGATTTCTTCTTCTAGCTCTTGGATCTGTGGTCTTGGTTCAGGCCTCGGCTCTTGCCTTGGCTCTGCCAAAGGCACAATTTTCCGTGTCACGGACAATCCTGTTAAAGCTTCCATACTGCTCTGTTGGCCAAAAAAAATTGGTGTTGGTGCTTTTGTTAGGAAAAGTCCCCCATGAACAGCCTAATAAAAGTATATTCAAAGTTGTATCTGGAAACGGATGATGATAGTTGGAGCGCACGGCCAACGAAGAATTTGATGCGGCGTCTTCATAGCCAAGATTCCGCACGATGGGTTGCCGCCTTTGATGGAGGTCGTATTTCTGTGGGCGACCCTGTCAATACCTTTACAAGCTCGGACGCACTGTTTGTTCCGCCTTGGTTCTTAGAGACCCTAGGATTGGAAGATGGGGCTGAGGTTGACCTCATGTTTGAGAGATCTGAGAGCCTGCCAAAGGCAACCAGGCTTTCCTTCAAGGTCATTGGTGATATTCCTGCCGATATGGATGTGCGTGATCTTCTGGAAGGACCCCTTTCTCAACTGGGAGTTCTGGAGGTGGGTCAAATGATTCCTATTCCTATTCTTGAAGGCACGATGTTGCTGCTTCAAGAATGTGAGCCTGAGACTGTGGTCTTCTTGGACGGCGAGGCGGATTTGGAGATTGAACAGGATCCTCCTTCGATCCCTGCGCCTGCTCCTGAAGAGGAACAGGAAACACCTTTTACACAAGATTACGAAACACAAATGCCAGAAGAGGAAATAGATTTCTCACAAATGTTTTCTCCAACTTCTTTCTATGGATGTATCAAGCAAGGGGTTCGTCGCTTTGGTTAATCCCTAAAGAATTGTGATACCTATGTGTTAGATGATTCGCTCGGCGATAGAATCGGCCTTGGCCTCTCAGGGGGGGCTATTGGTGGGACGATTTGGAACTGTGGAATTTGATGTTGCCTGGTATTATAAGGTTTCTGGCACGTTGAAGGCCGACTATTTGCCTACCTTAGAAAGGAATGCTGGTATTTTTGGTGATCTGCCTTCTATACGAAGATGGTGTTCTGAATATACCGAGGCCTGTGCTGCGTCAGATATTTTTGCTACTGGGTGGTATGCCCCCATCAAGGTGAGAGAACAGGAAATGTTGAAAGCCATTGGGTTTCGTGGGCGGCAATGCGTGCTACGTGCTTTGGAGCCGTATTATTGGCCCGTTGAAGAACAGTGGAGCAGGGTTTTGAATGGCCAGAAAGTGTGTGTGGTCTCGTCATTTACTGATACGATTAGGGGGCAGTTAAAGAAGGATATTTGGCTAGGGGAAATGAATGGTTTGTTACCTGCTGCCGACTGGTCATTTGTCAAGACGGGGTATGCCCCTTCTTTGTCACTTGGACGAGCTGGATGGGAGTGCGATGCCGAGAGTTGGGAAACGTGTGCCGATTATGTGGTTGGCGAGGTTCTGAAGACTGGTGCTAGAGTGGTTATTATTGGGTGTGGAGGGTTGGCGATGGTGATCGCCGGTCGGTTGAAGAAGGAGGGGAAGATCTGTATTGTGATGGGAGGGGCGACACAAGTGTTGTTTGGAATTAAGGGGCGCCGGTGGGAGGGACATCAGATTTCTGAATTCTGGACTTCGGAATGGGTGGGGCCGTCGGCTTCAGAAACTCCAGCGGGTGCTTCGGAAGTGGAACGAGGATGTTATTGGTTTTGAAGGATGGTGTCATAGAGTTTCTCGGATTCGTCTTTTGATTTGAACTGATACGTGTATTTGAGGGATTCTTTCAATAATAAGGTGACGACGTAGAGTTTATCGTCAAACAGATATTCGTGGCGGAATGTTACGATTTGTCTATAAGGAATGTATTGTTTGGTTGTGGTATTGTCACGTTCATATCTCACTTGGAATCCTTTTGGAAAGTATTCAAAGTGGTAGCAGCAGCAGTAGTGGTTCATTTAGTTGATGATGAGGAAATTCTATTTCCTGTCTGCCTTTCGTGTCTTTCGTTTTCCTTTTCCTTCTTTTGTTTTCTTTTTTGTTTCAGTTCTAGTGGCAATGGTAGTGGCAGCGGCCAGTTTGGCAGCAGCTACCCTCTCAGCTACAGATGGATTCACTGTATGGACTTTTGTAGCAACCTTTGTGGCAACCTTTGTGGCAGTTGCCGCCTTTGTAGCAGTGGCGGCCGCCTTTGTAGCAGTGGCGGCAGCTACTCTGGCAGAGGTCGCAGGATTCACTTTAGCACCTCCTGGAACCAAAGCCACACAGGCTGTAGCCGCTGCCGCTTTGGCCAGGCTGGCAGGAGAAGCAGAAATCGCCTGTAATTCTTCTCTTCCTCCATTGGCCAGATACTGTTCTAATTTTGATTCATATCCATGATCGTCTTTGTGACCAGGTGCTGCCAATACATATTTTCCTTCATCACCAACAATATTAATAAATCTATGTTGTTGAGTTTTCCCTATATATTCATTAAGTTTTGTCATTATCATGGTCCAAGTTTTATATTTCACTCCTGGATCAAAATAACAGTTTCTGTACTTTAATTCTCTATACGCACTCGATAAATCATATTCAACTCCAGGCTCTAATTCTTTATCAATGATTTTTTTAATTAATAAAATATTAGAAAGATCTTTCTTCAGCATGGCTATTATATCTATATCACTAGGCTTTGTCAATTCATAAATATATAAATGCTTACACCCTTTACTATAATTAAGATTAGCGTTAGCTAATACTACAAAAATCTGATTACCACGACGTAAGACCTGGTTTTCATAGAATACACATTTACCTTTAACATCTTTTCGCTGTTGAGCTTCTGATGTTTTTAGCCACCCTTCAATAAGTGAAATAGGGAAAATACTTCGGCCATCAGGACATTCGGCGGTGGGAGGGCCTGATATAGAAGAATAATGAACACCGCTAGTATTATGAATAATAATGAATCTAGTTGTTGGTGGTTCTGGTCCAAGAAATGTAAAGGCCCCTGGTTCTCTGGCATCATCTTCACGAATTAAGACATTTATGTTATAGGCAACACCAAACGCTGTCGCCACTTCAACTGAAATAGGTCTCCCTCCATATCCATTTACCTCCTTTTTCTTTGTATCCGCCTCGTATCTATCAAAACCTGACCTAATTTCGTCCAAAATCCCTTTGCTTTTACGAGTTGTTATTTCATCCCCTTTGGATGCAATATCATAGTGAGCTAGTGAGTATATAGGTAAAAGAACCTCATACCGAAAATAGGAAGCAACTTTATCTTTAATTGTTGGCTCTAATCGTCTAAATGTGGGACTGAGGGAAGTTAATATGGCATTGGCAATACAATCATTATTTATCCCTCGGCAATCTTTCAATAGAAAGCCATCCATTTCAATAAGAGGATTCTTTAATGAGTCAGGTAGTTCAGATGCTCCTGTTCTTGATCGTTCGCTTGTAGCTCTAGGAAGAGGTTCCCAGCCAGTAAGACCTTTACGTTCAAAATTTTCATAAAGGAAGTTACTAACTATAGTTTCAACATCTTCTGCGTTAATTTTTGCTGCTTCTTGGTAACCGTTTAAAGGGGTCGCAACTGGTTGTGCTCCTCCCCCTTCTAATCTTGGTTCTGCCACTGCTGCCACTGCTGCTCTAGGAGCTGCTGTCACTGCTGTAGGAGCTGCTGCTCTTGGTGCTGCTGCTGTCGCTGTTGGTGCTGCTGCTATTGTTGGTGGTTCTGCTTTGGGAGCTGCTATTGTTCCTGCCCTTGGTGCTGCTGCCACTGTTGGTGCTGCTGACGCTATTGGTGCTGCTGCTATTGTTTGTGCTATTGTTGCTCCTTTTGGTGCTGCTGCTATTGTTTGTGCTTTTGGTGCTGCCGGTTTGGGAGCTGGTTCTAATCCAGCGAGGATGGCTGCTGTTTCTTTGGGATCAACAACAACTTCTCCAAGAATATCTTTTAGAAGACCTGTAGGTTCTTCTAATCCAGCGAGGATGGCTTCTATTTCTTTATCATTAACAACAACTTCTCCACTCTTAAGATATTCTTCTAGAAGACCTGTAGGTTCTTCTAAGTCAGGAAGGTTTTCCTCACTCATTCTACAGTATCGTCTGGAAAAGAAACCATTCATCTGTCCCCTCGGGCATATGTCTGAACTTGTCGTATAAATCTACGGGTATTATTTGTTGTAGCCAGATGGCAGAGAACGCAAGAATTTCTTGGTCGCCGTCCACATAAATCTTGGATTTCATGAGAATATCCAACACTTTGGGAAACACCTCGGCCAAGGCTTGGAGAGCTTCAGCCGAACCTCCAAAGATTGCCCCTGCCACTGACGGTTTAGTCAGAACAAGAGAATACCTTTTTACACAATCTTCAAGGCTTGCTGGTCGTCCCTGCCTTGTAATCGCCCTCACTTCAGCCAAAGTGTCTATCCATGTCATGCTCAAGGCAGAAGGAGGATTTCTTGGCCATCCTGGAGCATATCTTGAGGCTAAACTGGCATTTCTCCAACAGCCGGCATCGCACCATAGAAAGGAATTTGTGTTAAATGGGTTCTTAGTGGTGACTTCATTCAGGAACATGGTCTTATTCATCCAGATTTTCACCACATCGGCGGTAATTCCTCTTGGCCTATGGGTTTCCAGTGCCGCAAAATAGCTCATGTGCTCTGGTGAAGAAAAGTGGAGTTGATCAAGTGGGCGGCGAATCAAGAGCCATTTGGTTGGGAATGTTGCGTTTCTCATTCTGTCCATCTCATCGGCGATAGGACCATCACTGAACATCACAATGGGAGTATCACAGAAGGTGAGAAAGTTGGTTATCCAGGTCATATAGTCAGGAATACTTCTTTTCTTATTATTTGGTAACAAATAATAACAAGAGACTATGGTCGCCATCTGTGGGTATAGGTAAGTCTGCCTTTAACGCTTATCTCTTCCTACAGATTTCCAGACTGTATGAAACAGTTTAGCAACAGATTCTAAGGTTTTAACTTTACGTGTTCCTTTAACTTTTGCCTTTTTGGTCTTTTTAACCTTCCTTGTTCCACCAATGGCGAGATAAGGAGGAGCTCCTTCTCCTTCATTAGCCAAGAATGGAGGAGAAAAGCCGAACTCTTTGTGCATTCCAGCGACCTTCCTGAGATTTGTTGGTGATAGCTTATCACGAAGAGAATCAAAGGATTTTCCTGCTCTTAATTGTTCTCTTGCCTCTTCCACTGTGATGTATTTAGGAGATGCTGCGTAAGTTGGGGTGGTTGGCCCGTATGCTGGTGTTCTGCCGCCGAACTCTGGTGTTCTACCACCAAACTCTGGTGTTCTGCCGCCGAACTCTGGCGTTCTTCCACCAAACTCTGGTGTTCTACCGAACTCTGGTGTTCTGCCAAACTGTGGTGTGCTAGGTCCAAATTCTGGAGTTCTGCCAAACTGTGGTGTTGCTGGAGCTCCTGCTGCTCCTGCTGCCGCTGCTGCCACTTTCGTCTTTTTGGGAGCGCCAGAATTCTTTTGGAACAAGGCCGCCGCTCTTGCGATACCTGCCTTGAATTCCTTCGGCACATCCAAGCCAAGTTCTTGAAACACTCTAGGAAGAACTGGTGGGCGATCAAAGACCATGGCACGACGAATGCCGAAGCCTCTGTCTAAGCCATATTTCTCCATGAACTTTGTGGGAATGGCGTTTCTAAAAATGAGAATATAGTTGAGGGCACGCTTCTTCGCCTCGGCAGTATCAAGACCCATTGCTAGGAAGCGGTATGGTTGACTTGTTCCTGTAGGGGATGCGGCAGCGGCCGAACCACCACCACCTACGGTGGCAGGTGGTGCCTCAGCAGGAACAGGCACCATCAGATTTCTTGGAACCACTTGAGGCAAGATATAAAAGCCTGTGCGTGTATCTAAACTCAGTTTACCCCCACCAAAAAAGGGAAGTTTCACACCAGTGGTCTGTAATAAATCCATATACTCGCCGATTTTCTGTTCAATGGCCGGCTGTTTATCTGCCGCCGGCGTGCTGAAGGAATTCTCTGATACTCCCAAGGCATCAGGTGTGAAAAATCCATTTACCATATCAATGGTACCGTTTCGTGTAAAGGTGGCGAGTGGAAGAAAGTTCAAATTATCGGAAGTCGCCTCTTTCGCCATCAGACGAATCGCCGTCTCACTGTTAGGGCAGTAACGATTCAATAAGCGATTTCCTTGATGAGCCTTGTAAGGATATAGAGAAATCTCGGGAAATCCGTGATGTCTCTTGGCATCCGTATAGGACCAGGCAGCAAGTTCGGCACCAGCTCCTGGTTTCCTCGCCTCCAGATCCTTGATATACAGTTTCATGGATGAATTTGGAGCTTCAGTCGTTGAGCCTCTAGGCTTGTCAGGATTGAACGAATCCAAGTCAGCAAGGGCCATCCATCCCCTGGTTCCAGAACGAATCTGATACTCTGGACTCAGACAGTTATCATAACTCAGACCTTCCTTTTCCGCTTGTGTTAAAGGATGACAACTCAAGGGGAAACTATCACAACGACGATACGGGGCAGTGCCGCCATACCGTTGTCCCATACCACGCACCCATTGAGAAGGGCTGATGGAGCAGATGACCGTAACGGGATGGACAAGCACCACCATTTGCATCATATCAAACGTCTTTCCCACCTGGTTTGCGCCGAAGGCGATATACGGAAAAGGATAGAAGAACACGTTCTGAGTGGGACGCATACATACCTTAGATCCTTCGGGGTCTCCCAAATAATCCCTGTAAAACACTCTGGCATCCACCTCAGCGGGATTCGGCACCTTCATGCCACGAAACAAGACTGTTCCAGGTGGTAGGGTGATCAGAGGCAGATCAATGCTTTTCGGTAAGCCGACAGCATCGGTAAAATCCTCCTTTGTTTGGGTTATTTGATAATAAAACGGGCTCTTGGAAGCCATCTGATTAGCGCTTAGAAACAATCTCTCGTTGATAGGAATCATAGAACCCTTCAATGGACTGTCTGAAATTGGCGCCTGGTGTAAAAGCGATTGGTCTGCGCTCCTTGATATATCGCATGGCCTGATCTGGCGTCATATTCTTCGCCACGATGAGAAACATGGCCATACAGGCGGCAGAGCGCTGCATTCCTGCGTGACAATGAACGAGAATCGGTTGCCCTGTCTTGTATTCCCTCATCATTTTGAACACAATCTCGTAGGACCAGAGTTCCAGATTTCTTATTTCTTCCGCCTGGAGATTATCGTCGACGGGAACACGGTATTGGCGCTGAATGGTCGGAATAAAGACAATATCTTTGGTACAATTAAATACACATTTAATCCCTTTTTCACCGAGCCATTGAGCGCTGTTGGCAGCCCGAATACTCCCTAGCCACAAATTCGGAAGAATCTCATCCGCAGGGCTGGCGCTTGCGTAAGCCATCTAAGAGTGGTTGCCCTTATACCTTATGCCTCTCAACCGAGAACTTGACGTTATTGAGAATTCTTTCTCTTTCGCCCAGGGGTGCGGCAAAATACGCCTTCATTCCGTTTGTTATTGCCATATCATCGTGACCTGTGTAAAATGAATGTATGGAGAATTCATCATAGAACTTATAGGCTTCTTCCATGAAGAGATTGTCTGTGGCCTTTGAGGAGGCTGCTGCGGAAGCGGTCGCTAAACCGAGATGATAGGCACGAGACGACCACAGGTTGCGTTGTCTGAGATATTCTAGAACGGCATGGGCCGCCTCCAGTCGTGGGCAGGCCTCCAAAGCCAGCCAGGCGTATTTGAACTTGAGATCAATATCCTGAGTTAATCGGATAAGATTCAGATAACTGATATAGACTTCCTGTTTCCATCCTCCCATGGATGCCCGTCGTAAATACCATTCGGTTGACTTTTCACCATTACCAGCATCTCGCCAACTTTGACCTGCGTAGAAGGCCGTGCGAGTATCTGGATTTGTGGCGAATTCTGCTTCTAAGGCGAGGGCATCATCACGATACTTATTGGGATTTAGGGATCTCGCTCCTTCCACTCTGGCATCCACCCACGCCCCTTCACAGATTCCAATGACGGCATTATCCAGATGTGCGTATTCATGAAGAGCGCCTTTGAAGACCCAGGGTTTTGTGTTAAATATGGCTGGTCGGCGATACGTGAGGCTGCCACGTTTGAAGGTGAGACTAAAGGCATCGTGGCTACTGGTGAAGAGTTGGTCAAAGGGTTTTTCTCCTTGCTTCTGGCACATGAAAATATCATCGGCGTCCATCATGAAGAGCCAGGCGACTCCCTCGGCTTCACGCTGTCTGGCAAGTTCCAGAAGCTCGGTGCGATTATGGCCGAAATTGATCCAGGGCCGTTCGTGTAACACACCTTCCTTACCGTGCTTGGCGGCGACGGCACGGATCTTCTCCATGGTGGAATCGGTGGAACCGGTGTCCACGATGGTCCATGTATCCACATAAGGCAAGACAGAGTCAAGAGAACGTTCAATAACGTGCTCTTCATTCTTTACGATCATCACCAGTGACAGCATTCTGTTTAGTAAGACGCCTCGGCTTTAGAACATATCTAACTGGGCAGTTAAATCGTGGGCGGTATTGCCATTACCTCCAGTATAGGATAATTGAAGGTGGATTCTGTCACCGGTATTTAAATTCACACTTCCATTGTAAAAATTCTTAACCACATCCGCAGCACCGAAGGTTACAGTGAAGATTGTATCTGTTATAGTTCCACCCACTGGAGTATATCTAACAAGAAGAGTCACTGTATCAGTTCCGCCTGGAGCTATATTAAGACCCGCCGACATTCCTGAAAGGATAGTTGGCTGTTGAATGCGATAATAAGCGGGTGGATTTCCAGTATCTGGGAATACATTTCCTTTAACTTCTTGAGTTCCTGGCCATAAATATCCACCAGTAGTGGCATCTTTAATACTACCTTTGAGTCCATAATACACAGTGTTAGGATAGATATAGGTAGAAAACCCCTTTCCACCTGCCGATTTCGTCACTAAATCTGTTCCAGGGCCGACTTGAATACCTGCAGTGGCAAGATAGGTAGGGTCTGTAATTGTGGTGGGATTTGACTGAAGAATATCAGAGGCTGTGTAGGCCTGGACTCCTGTGGGCTTCGTCACTCCAACCGTGGTTGCTCGCAATTGGATAGAACCTGTGTTATTAGAATCGGCCGTCTCCACACCCACATATGAACCAGTGGAAGCTGTATCTGTTGGCTGCCTGACATATATATTTACATCACGAGTTGTGGCGATGTTTGTGTTATTGACTAAGATACCCCGTTTAGCACCAGCACCATTGGAATAGACGTTGATAGTAGATCCTTTTACACAATTGAACGAGAATGATCCAGGATTCAGAGCACCTGTCCCTGAGCATAAGATTCCTGTTACTGCCGATGTTCCTGCGGTAGATGCGGCAGAATTATCCACAGTTACCACAGATGTTCTGAGTTTTGCCGTCGTGGTAGTTGTTCCAGGGAAATTTATTCCTGTTAAAGTGTAATGGCCTTCTGAGGCTCCAGCACTAGATGTGAGTTTTAAGGTGACATCTTCCAAGCGTGTATTTTCTCCCATTGTGATGAGAGTTGTATTTGCCGTAACAGATAACATTTGAATGATAACTGTTTGTACTGATAGACCTCGTAAGGAAGTTCCAGCCGTCAAGGTAATTGGTGCTGTGAGATTGTAGGTTCCAGGAAGAATCCAAACCGTATCTCCTGATTGAGAGGCAGCAACGGCTGCTTCAACCGTGAGATAAGGAAGACCGCCTCTAGCGGCGGTGCTATCATTACCATTGACGGCATCTACACGCAAGACATTTCCTAGAGCGGCTGGTCCTGTAGGACCTGTCTCTCCTGTTGCGCCTGTAGGACCTGTCTCGCCTGTTGCGCCTGTAGGACCTGTCTGACCTGTCGCACCTGTTGGACCTGTCTCTCCTGTAGCACCTGTTGGACCTGTCTCTCCTGTCGCACCTGTAGGACCTGTCTCGCCTGTAGGACCTACTGGACCGCCAGAAGGACCTGTTTCTCCTTTAGGGCCTGTAGGACCTGGAACAGTAGAATCAGCACCTGTAGGGCCTGTTGGACCGCCATAAGCACCTGTTTCTCCTTTAGAACCTGTTGCGCCTGTTGGACCTCGGATAAGAGTATCAGCGTGAATATTAATCACACGCATAGAAGTATTTTGAAGAGTTAAAAACATACATAATGGAGCTGTCTGACTTTGTAAAGAAGTGTATTTAAGAATACCATCCATGTAATAACTCACCGCTGTCCCATTGAAAATGAGACTAAATACGGTGGTTGATGTGTAATCAAATCCTACTGGATTATCACTTGAGTCTACGAAAATAGGGTAACTAAAACTACCACCCCTAGTTTCATAAATATATGCTTTATCACTTAAGAGAAATGTATATTTAATATTATATCCATACTGTGGTTGTGAATTATATTCAGAAAATCCTCCAGCACAAGCATTCGTTAAACTAGAATCAGGGCTTTCAAAGGAAATAACACAGGGTCCAGAAAAGAAGCCAGATGTGGTAAAGGAATTGTAACTACCTGTCGTAGAGATGATTGAATTTGCGGTTATTAAAGTGGTGTTAGTCCGATACATCGTGAACGTGCTCTGAGAAGGGCCTGTGGGTCCTGTTTCTCCAGTGGCACCTGTGGGTCCTGTTTCACCTGTGGTACCTGTGACACCTGTTACACCTGCGCCTGTAGTCCCACCTCTGACATAGAGAGTCCAGTTAGTAGTATCAGAGCTTGGATCAACATTGCTACTAATCTCTGATATACAAATATATGTATTAATATTAGCTGTAGATACAACTAAATTATTAGGATAATAAGTTCTTCCATCACTCACCCAGAGACCTCTATAGGTGTAGGTTGTTCCTGTAGGACCAGTTACACCTGTGGGACCTGTAGCGCCCACAGGCCCCAGGAGAAGATTATCAGCGTGTATATTAATGGCACGCATAGAAGGATTTATAAACGTTATATACATACATAATGGCAATGTCTGAGCCAGTAAAGAAGTATATTTAAGAATGCCATCCATATAATATTTCACCGCCGTCCCATTGAAAATGAGACTGAACATGGTGGTTGATGTGTAATCAAATCCTATTGGGTTACCACTTGAGTCTACAAAAACAGAGTAACTAAATCTGTCAGTAGTTTGATATATATATGCTTTATCGCTTAAGAGAAAGGAATATTTAAAATTAGTGCCGAACTCTGGTCGTGATTGACTTTCAGAAAATCCTCCAGCACAAGTATTCGTTAAACTAGAATCAGGGCTTTGAAACGAAACCACACAGGGTCCAGAAAAGAAGCCAGATGTGGTAAAGGAATTGTAATCATTTGTGGCAGAGATGATTGAATTAGCGGTTATTAGAGTGGTATTAGTCAGATACATCGTGAACGTGCTTTGAGAAGGGCCAGTAGGTCCTGTTTGGCCTGTAGGACCTATTACACCTGTAGGACCAGTTTCTCCTGCCCCTGTGGCGCCTGTAGTTCCACCTCTGACATAGAGAGTCCAGTTAGTGCCATCAGAGCTTGGATCAAGGTTACTACTAATCACTGCTATACAAACATAAGTATTAATATTAAGTCCTGATACGGCCAAATCATTTGGATTATAGGTTTGACCAGATCCCCAGAGACCTCTGTAGGTATAGGTTGTTCCTGTTGCGCCTGTTGGGCCTGTTTCTCCTGCGCCAGTAGCGCCAACGGGACCCAGGGCAAGATTATCAGCGTGAATATTAATGGCACGCATAGAAACTTTGTTAAATGCCAAATACATACATAATGGTGTTGTCTGAGGTACTAAAGAAGTGTATCTAAGAACATTATCCATGTAATATTTCACCGTCGTTCCATTGGTAATAATGCTGAATATGGTTGATGCTGTGTAAGAGAATGGTCCTTGGCCAGTATCAAATCCACCTTCAAAAATAGAAGCAGTATCAGTTAAGTAAAACGAATATCTAATGATAACACCATACTGTGCATACGTATTTGATTCAGAAAGTCCTCCAAGAAATATATTAGTTGCGCTAGAATCAGGACTTTGAAAGGAGACCACACAAGGGCCAGGAAAGAAGCCAGATGTGGCCCAGGAATCAAATCCATTTGGTCCAGAAGTAGAAACTATTGAATTAGCGCTTGTTACAACGACACTATTCGGATAAATCGTGAAGGTACTCTGAGAAGGGCCTGACGGCCCTGTGGCTCCTGTGATACCCTGAGGGCCCGTGGTTCCTGTCGGTCCTGTGGCACCACCAGCAGCACCACTTCTGGCAAAAAGAGTCCAGTTATTGGTATCTGTGCTTGGATCATCACTGCTGTTAACTGTTACTATGCAAACATATGTATTATTATCGGAAGGTGATACAACCACATCATTTACATTATATGCCCCAGAAGCCCAGAGACCTCTATAGTTTAAGGTTGTTCCTGTAGCTCCTGTGGGTCCTGTGTCACCACCAGCAGCACCACCTTTAGCATAGAGAGTCCAGTTAGTGGCATCTGTGCTTGGATCATCACTGCTGGTAACACTTATTATGCAAACATAGGTATTATTATCTAGAGTTGAAACGACCAAATCATTTGGATTATAGGTTTGACCAGATGCCCAGAGACCTCTGTAATTTAGAGTGGTTCCTGTGGCACCTGTTATTCCTACTGCTCCTGTCGGTCCTCTAAGAGCGGTTGCTCCAGTTGGTCCTGCTGGACCAGATGGCCCTGTTGCTCCTGTTGGTCCTGCTGGTCCAGTTGGTCCTGTGGCACCACCGCCAGGACCTGTTGGTCCTTGAATGCCTGTTGGTCCAGTTGCGCCAGTTGCTCCTGCCCCTGTTGCGCCTGTTGCGCCTGTTGATCCTGCCCCTGTTGCTCCAGTTGCGCCAGTAACGCCTGCGACCCCTGTCGCTCCTGTTGCGCCAGTTGCTCCTGCCCCTGTCGCTCCTGTTGCTCCAGTTGCTCCAGTTGCTCCTGCTCCAGTTGCTCCAGTTGCTCCAGTTGCTCCTGCTCCAGTTGCTCCAGTTGCGCCAGTAACGCCTGCCCCTGTCGCTCCTGTTGCTCCTGTTGCTCCTGTAGCACCCCCACCAGGACCTGTTGGTCCTATTGCGCCCGTTGGACCCGTAGCACCACCGCCTGGACCTGTTGGTCCTATTGCGCCCGTTGGGCCTGTAGCACCACCACCAGGTCCTGTCGCTCCAGCAGGACCTGTTGGACCAGTAGCACCCCCGCCAGGACCTGTTGGTCCTGTAGCACCTACACCTGTTGGTCCTGTAGCGCCTGTCTGGCCCGTCATTCCAATCACACCAGTAAATCCTGTAGGGCCTTGAGGGCCGGTAGCACCTGTAGCACCATCACCACCAGGTGTAGTTTGACCGCTGGCATCCGTAAAACTCACCTTTCCACTGTCATCGCTAGATATAGTTGCCGATCCAAGATAAATCGTCCTTCCTGATACGAAGAGGGAACGAAAGGCAAAGCCAGTCGCTCCTAAATCAAAGGCTTTATCCACCGTTGGTATAAGAGATGTCGTAATAGCACCATTCAATCCTCCTGTTGGTCCTGTAGGACCTGGCACAGTAGAATTTGCTCCTGTTACTCCTACAGCTCCAGTCGGTCCCGTAGCTCCCATCATCGTCGTATCAACACGGATAATATTAATACGAGAACCCGTTGTATTAATATTTAAAGGGCTTCCACTATCCTGAAGAGCAAATACCTCAAAGTATTGAGTGATATTCAGCATAAGGCTTGATCCAGGAATAAACATATTAAAACTAAACGGGACAATCGTAACATTGGTTGCCGCAGGAATTTGAGTATATCCATACCTACTTCCAGCTCCTCCAGTCAACTGCGCATATACTGTGCGAGTTCCTGTGGGATTCTGCGCAAACGAAACAAATCCATTTACATTTACTAATATGGAATCCGTTGCGCTCAAATTAACGAACTGACCACTACCAGTAGAAGGATTCACTTGATACGTAAGACCAGTTGATCCCTGTGAATAGATCGTATCTACAAATCCCCATGTCACTCCAGCAGGAGTTCCGCTTACCAAAGATTGAGCAGTTGTAACAAGATATCCTAATGAGGCAGGAACACCGTAATTTCCAATAGCTCCTGTAGCACCTGTAGGTCCTACAGCACCTGTGGGCCCTTCAAAACACGTCGGGTCAATAGTTCCTGCCGATCCAGAAATCATCGCCTTGACACGCCGGATTTCTAAAAGTTCTCCTGGTGTTAACCCAGATGACATTATCTATTCTTCTAAATCAATAAAAACATGACTTATAAAATTGACAGACGCACTATACATGTTAAGAATAGAAGAGTCCGTATTAATCAATTTAACACTTAAATCAAAAATATGATCTTTAATTTTCAATAATTTGTCTGGGTCATTGCTATACAGGATTTCTGCCTCATAGAATTCTTGACAAAGTTTAGCCCAACGACAAATTTGTGGATGATTCGGATAATTAATTAAACAATAATTGAATGGGGTCACAGTACATGCCAGAATCTCTTCAGAATAACAAAATGTAATAAAATCAAGGACTCGTTCCCTATACAGATACGAATCCTGATTTCCCATCGTCTTTTTCAGGGCATTCAGTTTAATAAGAGAAGAATTGTGGAGAGAGAATAAACA
>Ga0247722_10000462_pt1 | contig 25126 bp, 26 predicted proteins | sample MSEWelMarce3H_FC_FD_189094 | JGI IMG/M metagenome (GOLD analysis project Ga0247722, IMG submission 189094) | Subsurface sediment microbial communities from gas well in West Virginia, United States - MSEEL Well Study Marcellus 3H_FC | ecosystem: Environmental > Terrestrial > Deep subsurface >... | reverse complement strand
AAATTTAACATCCTCATTTACAAGAGTAAACTGCGGTGTAAAATTTTTAATCCGCCTCGATTAATAACTTTTGCAACGGTCTTATGTTAATTCAGTAAATCACTCCATTTTGAATTCAGTTACTTGTTTTGTCTCTCAGATACCGCCAAAAATGATTGACAACCTATTTTGATGTTAAAATATGCAACACAAACTTATTTGTCAGTCAAAAACAGATAAAAACGATTGACAAAATTGAATTGATGTAACCTACTGAAAGTCGATCTTTCAATTCAATGTTGATTTTTTACCCAATAATTTCAAGTTCTAGTAATAATTTTTCAAGTTCTTTTTCAGAGATAGAGCTTTTATTGGATTTATCGTATAAAGTTGCTAAATATATCGTTGTTTCAACCACTTTGATGTAAGTTATAAGTCTTGCTCCTCCTGATTTACCTTTACCTTTGGAAGAAATTGCAAATCGTACTTTATAAAAGTTTTTACCTAGATTATCTCCTTGTATTGGGTTTTCAATCAGTTTTTTTGACAATTCAAGAATATCGTTTTTAAATGATGCATATTTTTTTGATAATCTTTTTGCTTCTTTTTCAAAAGGCGGTAACGTTTTTAAATTATAATTCATCTAAGAATTCATTAAAAGTTTTAGCTTTCAATTTCCCTTGATTTATTAGGTTAATATCATTAACCGCATCTCTCAAGTCGTTTAAGATTTTTAAATCTTCGTTTTCACTCTCCAATCTGTTTAAAATTGTATATTTCCTTTTAAGTCTATTCCATTCTTGAATAGGAATATACACCCCAGATGTTTTTCCTTTAGAATCTGAAATATACTGTATACGCATAACGATATTATTAATTTATTTTCTGATATGTTGAATCTAATTTTCAACATCTAATTGAACTTAAATTTAGTTCATATTTTTCGTTTTTCAAAGTGAATTATTTATTTTTTCTTTCTTTTTTAAAACTCAATAAGCAGAATAAATTTTAATTTCTCTCTCAAAAACCGTCAAAAATGATTGACAACCTATTTTGATGTGAACATATGCAACACAAACTCATTTGTCAATCAAAAATGGCTAAAAATGATTGACAAAATAAGTTTCAGTATTTTGAATTAAACGATAAAATTAAAATTATCGTTGCTATGAAGAAGAATAGTTTAACTCCAGAATTTATTAGAGTTGCAAATAATGATTTCGGTGGGCGGTGTTGTGAAGTAATACTGGGACTTTATTTCACTTAAAAAAAATTCCTAATTTTTAAGTTTACCAGTTTTAAATGTAGTGTTTTTTCTATTGCTGCTATCCTCGTATTTGTAGACCAACAAGTCTTTTTTCACGCTGTCATACCTTAGTTTCATAGATCCATAAATTGGCATAGACCCATTACCAGATTCAACGCTTATTACATTGTTTTCGACATCTATTCCGTGCATCATAAATGTCCAATCGCAATAGCTAAATGTTTGATATTTATTTACAGTCGAACTTAAAAAATAACAAAAAAAAGGAAGTTTATCTTCTGAACTGAAAATGATTGCTGCTAAATCAGTTATTCCATCTTTATCGAAATCACCTTCAGCACTTGGACCTTCTTCTCCGTTTACATCGAGTAGACCAAAATTATCTGGTAATCTTTGCAGATAGTTGGTCGTGTTTTGAGCGTTCAATTGTTGTGAAATAATAATGAATGAAATCAAAAAGAGTATTTTTTTCATAAAAGTGTCTATTTTTATTTATTTTCAAATTTAATCAATTCATCGTTACCCAATCTTTAGAATTTGAACCACTTTCTAGTTTGTATTTCCATTTTGACCTACTCAATCTTCAGTTTCACTCAAGAAGTGCGTGTAGATAGCTCTTTTCATCAAAAGTATGCCCTCTCAAATTTGCAGGGGGAATACATTGTTCATGATTTAAATCAGCGCGTCACTTTTGCATCACCTGGAGCTTTGAACCAAAATTTTACTGTAGGGCCAACACTCTTTCCTTATATTTCGTTGATAGCGATGGAAAGCGGCGCTGTGCGTTCTGACGATCAAGAATGTATTCGAATGTTAAAGAATGAAGGAGTAAATTTTAGTGCAGTTCCACAAAGACAAACCGATTATTTTATTCAGTTAATGGAGTTGATTGGAAAAAATAAGCTCAGCACTTGGCTCTCAAAAATAAATTTTGGTCTATTCGACACGGAGACATTCAATGGATTTCCATATTTAAACAATTGTTTAAAAATTTCATTAGAAAGTCAACTTTCAGCTTTGAAAAGTTTGTATTTTTTCAATCTTCCATTTTCATATCAATCGATGATTGAAGTGAAGAAAATCTTCCAATCAAAAAGTATCGGAGAAAAAGAACTTCAATTTTTTGAAGCTTCTGGAGGTGATCAAACATGGTTGATGGGTTGGTTCACCCTCAAAAAACACACCTATTTTTTTGTTCAACATACCGAAATACTGGATGATAAATCGACTTCTTTTCGCACGCCTTATCAAATGCTTGGAGATCTTTTTTATCGCTTGGGTTATATCGAAAGTGAAGAATGTACTCAACTTGGATTTTGACCAATAAAGGAATTGGTTTGTGCAATAATTTCATTCACATTTTGAAGTTCCATACAGTGAAAATGTTTCTTTGGACAGGACTGAAAACCGATTTTTGAACACGGTCTACAAGAGAGCTGTGCTACTTGATGGATAGACACTTTTGTCGTTTGTTGAGGGTTGTAAGGTGACATTCCCAATGAGGGAGTTGTGTTCCCCCAAATACTGATAATTGGCACTTGAAAAGCGGAAGCAATGTGCATCAATCCGGTGTCGTGGGTGATGACCGCTTTTGCATTTTGAACCACACTAGCCGACTGACCGATACGAAGCAATCCACACGCATTTATAATCTTATTTGGTAATTTTTGTTTTATTTTTGCGGAAATATCAATATCATCTTTTCCTCCCAATAAAATTATCGGCTCATCTATGCCTTCACAAATTTCGATTATTTTGTGAATAGGGAGTCTTTTGGTGGCAAATTGTGCGCCTATTGCAAATGCGATATACGATTTTTCTTTTAACCCAAAATGTGCGAATGGATCAATTTTATCTTCTGGTAAAAGGAAAAAATCACAGGGGTTTTGATCGTTGGTAATTCCTAATTTTTCGACTGCTTTAAAGTAGCGATCTACAATATGAAGCGGAGGAAGGCGATCAATTTTAAATTGCACGTAGATCCATTTAAGCAAATGCAATTTTGGAAAACGAGTAAATGGTTTTTTTAATTGAAAGGTCAAACTTTTCGTTCGAATATTGTTGTGTAAATCTACAATGAAATCGTAATTTTCATTTTTTAAAATGGGTATGATTTCTTTAATGGAACGATTAATAGTATAAATTTTATCAATGTATGGGTTGGCTTCAATGACCGATAAAAACGATTTCTTAGTGAGGTAATGAATTTCACTTGACGGCAATTGATTTTTTATACATCGAACGACAGGTGTAGTCAACACAATGTCTCCAATGGAACTAAATCGCACAACAAGTATTTTCATAGTTGAATCAAATTTTGAATGTGAAAATTTATTAAACAATTGTTTAAGTAAAACTTTCTTTTTTCAAAAATACAGCTTTCTGTTAAAAGAATGCTCTTAGTTCCATACCACCAGTATGAATGGCTTTGTTTTCAACAGATTTTCTACCGGAATAATTGATAGATAGTTGCAGCTTTTTTGATAGATTTCTTTGATAATTGAGGTTCCACGTATAATTCTGACCTGGTTTTAGCGCTTCTAGTAACTCGAATCCAACTGCAGAGTTTTCAGTTCCTTGAAATTGAATGGAAAGTGCTGATAGGGATAGTTGCAGACTTCCACGTTCAAGTTCGTTGTACTTAACACGAGAAGTGATCTCGATGATCTTTGCATATTCATCAGATGTTGTAGTTTTCTCGCCGTATCTACCTTCGATGGACCATCTAAAATTGGTAGAGGGTTGAAAGCTGAAAGTCGGTTTGACGAACGCATAATTCAGGGAATAATTTCTTCCAATGGTATAGTCTGCTTGTGCTGATTTACTTCCTTGTTGTAGTACATTTTCAAAATAATAATAACGAAGAAAATTTATGCGGATTGTTACTTCATGGAGTTGTTCTCCGCGTGCATCAAAACCAGTTGCAAGCAGTGATTTATTGGTGTTTTCTTGAAAGGTATAATCTGCGCCAAATATAGACCCCAATCGATTGAAAAACAAGGTGTTTCTTAAATTATATCCTGTGCTAATTAAGTTGGTGTCTTGAAGTGTTTTATCAAAAGGGTTGTAGAAATTATCTTTCTCAAAACGATTTGTTTTGCGTTGAATTCTCATTCTTGTTTGATTCGAAAAACGTGCCATTCCAGCCAATAATTTATTGCTTGAACCATTCCATAATTTTTCTAATTTTATGAAAACTCCTTGGTTGAGTTCGTTGGAAAAAGTTTTTACGTAACTCGAACTTGGTGTAAAAACACGAATGTAACTGGCTTGATCACTGTATTTTGCAATTTCAAATTCGTTTAAATCTTTGATGCCGTCTTTGTTATAATCAATCCATGTGTAAATACCTTGCCCATCGTTTACTTTGATGTAAATAAATTCTTTTTTTAATTCTAAGCCGCTTCCAAGTTCGTAAAAAGAGTTCCAAGTAACCGCCCCTTTCAATAAGTTCAAATCATAATCAATTCTACCGAGCAAGGAATTTTCTGGTGTTTGTTGGATGAGGTTTCTGTTGTAAATTTCTAATTGTCGGTAGTTGACTAAAAAATTAAATCGTTGATTGGATTTTGTCAATATGCTGTATTCGAGTCCTGTTTGTTTTGCTTTTGCTACTTCCGTGAGTGCTATACTGTCTGAACGACGATCCAATCGTTCACGGTAGAAAATTTTATACGTGTAAGCAGAAGAATCGTTGTTGGTTACGAACCCTTGGTAATCGTAAAAGGAATAACTCGTTTTTTGTAGTTGATTGTTTTGTTGGTATAAATTCCGTTCGTGTTCGTCTTGGAAACCAACGCGTATTTTGTTGATGCCTTGAGAAAGAATCAATTTGTGTCTTAGGAATGAATTCGTTAATTGAGGATGTTCGCTATTTAGTTGACTAACAGAATAATCTAACTTTGTTTGGCGGTAGTTCCAATTGCCTATTGAACCAATTTTATAGCCAAGGTAATCTGAACCAATTTTGAAATGAGAAAGCGTTCCTTGAATTGTTCCATTTTTTTCATTCTGAACAGATGTTGTGAAGTTGGTATTCACTTGGTTACCAGTATATTTTTTATCTCTGGTGTTCCAATCCCTGTCAAATTCCATACTTCGGTAAACTTCAACAGGAGTAAAGTATTCGGATAAGTACTCGACCCCTATTTCATTTTTCAATGTCCAAGGTGTGTTTTCTTGCTTACCTAATTTATAGTGTTGTTTTAACGTTGTTTTAGAACTCCATCCTAAGTCGTTCGCAGCATCTTTTGTTGAAAATGTATTGACATCATTCAAGGAATGAGCCAATTCTGTTTCAACTTGTGTATGTTCATTTACAATTAAGTTTCCACCGATGCTCATTACCTGTTTTAACTTTGGAGAAATTAGGATTCTTAGCGGTTCATAATCTCCTTGAGGTTCGTTGTTAATAGGTGCCACCCATTCGTAGACTTTCCCTAATGCATTGTAGTTTTTCAGGCGGTAATTTCCTTTATTGGCGCCAACGAATGAAAAATTCACTTGATAGATGGCTTTGTTCGGTTGAACGGAATGCACCATTATGCCAGTATATTGTAGGGTATCAATTTTCGCGTATAAATTTTGAGTTTCAATGAATCCGATTGAGTCAACACTTGGAGTGTAAGCAAGTGTTAAAGAATCACCTACTGAGCTTAATTTATTTATTTGTTCCCGTGTCAAAGTTTGTTGTAGCGGTTGATTTTTTGCATCTTGTTCGCGGTAGAGATTGAACCACAATTGACTTTTGGATGTCGATAATTCGATGTTTTGTAACGCTAGTAAACGGGCGTAATTTTGGTCACTGTATTGAAATTCAACCACAATTCGAAGGTCTTTGGTAATTGTTCGTCGCGTGGTAAAGGTCACTTCCGCGGTATTGTAGTTTATAACATAGTCAAAATCTTGACCTCGTTGCATAAGCACACCGTCTAAATAGACCTTTTCTGTTCCTGATAGCACAAAAATAAATCGTTCATTTTCATTTCCAATCAGTCGGTAAGGACCTTGGTTCCCTTCAATTCCTTGAATGACTTGGCGCATGTATTTACCTCGAGATAGTCCCACGCCTGAAGCTGTTTTCAATTTCCAATCTTTTTTAATAGTCCAATCTTTTTCAAACATCAACCCTTGACCACGTTTTTGATAGGTAATAAAGTAACCTTTCGGTTTGTTTGCCCAAAAGTCGCCCGCAATCAATTTCATTTGATCGTTGTAGAGTTGGATGTAGATTTGATCAAATTCTTGCAATTTGTTGGTAGTCCCTTCCGGTTGTAGTGGTATGTTTTTATCCGTCACTGAAGCCATGATTTTCAAGTTTTCACCGATTTCTCCTGATAATTCCAAATTTAAAGAAGAGTTTACCGCTAAATTTTGTGCATTACCAAAAGAAATACCACGAGAGATACTTCCTTTCTTTTCCAATCCGCTTTTTTGAAAAAGCGTGGTGTAATTTTCATCGGCACCTAATTTGAATTTATCAAAATCACCTTTGTAACTTCTGTAAATTATGGAAGTGTCTTTTCCTGCTTTTCCTACTCCAAGGTTAAAAGGCAACACCCGAAATTCAAGAATGATTGAGTCTGAAAATGAATGAAGTAATTCAAATTTATTGCTTACGTAGTTAAGTTGGTAATCTTCCGATGTTAATAGTTTACCTCCAGAAGAAGCTCTAAACGAATTCGGATAAATGGTCAGTGAATCTAAGGTACGTGTTTGCACTTCAGGACCTAACTTGATCCGACGCAAATTGGTCCATTGTGCATAAAGCGATGACTTCGCACAAATGAGCTGAAAACATAGGAAAAGAAATAACCGACTAAATTTCACTGTACGAAAGTACAAAGCAGGTGGCGCAAATAGAAATCGAGGTTAAAAAAAGATGGAGTGGGTTGGTTGTGGCTATTTAATTCATATCTATGACTTAAATAATTAAACAGTAAATTGTAATTCATTTTTTATAAGATGCTAGGTGTTTTTAAGAAAAAAAATTACTTTTGAGTTTTAATGTTCTAATTATAGTCTATGAAAAAAATAAAAAAAGTATTTTTCGTTACACTAGCCGTTTATCTCATTGCAATCATTGTTGTGAATCAATGGTCGATTCATGTACAAAGAACAGAATTACACAAAATTAAAGTTAAATCTTGTAAAACTGGTGATTATGGATCATGGTATTCTTCTAGATTTAATCATGAAATAATGACAGAAAATTCTACTTTAGGAAATTTATATTACAATGATAATTATTTCGGAAATCTACCAATAAATATTGAATCAGGAAAAAAATATGTGGTTTATATGTATAAATATCAAGCACATACTTGGAAAGATTTTTTCCTTTTTGGAACTAAATACGACTATGCAATCACTTCTTTTATTACAAGTACTTCAAAAAATATTGATGAAACCTTTTCTGAAGAATTAAAGAATCGAAATAAAGAATTTTTGTATGGAATTCTTTTAATAATAGGATTTATTGTGCTTAGGTCGTTGTATGTAAAAAAGTTTAAAAATAAATAAATCTATAAATTTTTAAATATTGATTTCTGAATTTTACTTATCATTTTTTGGAAATTAAAATAGACACAAACACAATTGAAAAATTAGACCTTACTTACAAAGAATCTTCTAAGGGAAGTCGTTCAATCACCGAAAGTAAATTATTTATTACGAAGAAGGATGGCGAAACAATTACGTTTAATTTATGTTCCAATAATTTAGAAAAATTTTCGCCAGCAATAAAAATTCAAATGAATGAATTTTACGCTGATAAAATGGAACATTAACGTGCGCATATGTTTTATGCCCCCTCATTTGTTAATGTAAGTTATTCTGATTTTATCACGACTTTAGAATTCAAAGATGATCAGCTTGTTTATCAATAATGTATATACAGTTCAATAATACTTTTAGTGTTACGATTTATTTTTAATAACTTTAGTAAAAATTCATTTTTTTATTATTTTTATAGCATTAAATTCAATCAAAATGTCTCTTAAATTAATTAATAAGTTATCAGATAAAGATCGTAATTCTTTAAAAAATGGTGTTTTTGAGGTTATTGGAAAAGCAATGAACCGAACAGCGCTTGGAATAGTTGATGCAATGATCAATTTATACCCAAAAGCAACTTTTGAAGAATTAAAAGAAATGTTACCTGACACATTGAATCCTTCAGCTCCTGTAAATTACAAGAGTTTATTCAAACCTTACAGCGATCGTAATTATGGTGTTATTCAGCCTTTAAGTATTCGAAAAGAATGTGAGGAGCAGGGATTAGACATTAATGCATCTCATTTTACCGATGCAGGAGAAGTATTTAAATCTGCAGATGGAATTGAATTTATTGTTTCTAGATCATGGGAGTCAAAAGACACTGAAACTGGTGAAAATGACATTCAAAATTTAATCAATCATGTTTCTCAGTATGGAGTAAGAGTTGTTCAGGTTGAAAGAAAAGAAGCGTTTAATAAAGGACATTATAATTTGGAATTAATTAATAATGAATTAAAAAATCTACTTGAAAAGAAATCCGAAGAGAGTAAACTCCAATGGTGGATGATCTTATTGCTTATTGCAATAGCAGTAGGTTTGTATTTTATTGCAACAAAAAAATAGCGGTTACCGAAAAGCTAACGAGTAGGTATTAATTTATAATTTTAACAATCATGGCAGAGTTTAATATTTCAGGAAGAATGGAAGTAGCAAGTCTACAAAGACAATTTAAAGAAGAATTTGGATTAACATTAAGAGTGTACAAAGGGAGTAATTTTGCGGATCCAAAAGATACATTGGCATCAATCAGTGATAAAAAAGTGGAAGATGTTTCTTGCATTGGAAGTATCCAAGCAGGGAATTTTGAAGAACGTATGAAAAATGTTGGGATTAAAGTGCAAGTTGCTACAGGAGATAATTCTTCATTGGTAAGCAATACTTACACATTGAATGAGGCAAGTAAGTTGTTTGGAGATAAGTAATAAATTAATTATGATACAGTTCAATAAAGAATATTCAATTAATAAAGACAAGGGAACCATATACTTTGAGAAAATTAATAAAGAAATAATTGCAGCAGTTTATTTTCGTGGTACAATTACAGCTAAATGGGTTGATGATACTTTGAAAGGCACTTTTTATGATGCTGTAGGTGATGGTTTTGGATTAATTGAGTTTACGTTTACTCCTGATGGATTTGATGCCAAATGGAAAGGAGGACTAAAGGAAGGCCCTATGAAAGGTCAATGGACAGGTAAAATTTTATAGAAAATAAACCCAAAATAAGATGATTAAATTTAATACGGAATATTTTATCAATAACGGAGTTGGTTCGATAAAATTTTTTCAAATTGATAAAGATATTGTAGCTGGTATTTACTTTAGAGGTACAATTACTGCAAAATGGGTAGATGGTACTCTTAAAGGTAGATTTTATGATGCGATTGGTGATGGTGATGGCTTAATTGAATTTGTTTTTACAGAAACTGGTTTCAATGGGAAATGGAAAGGTGGAATGGAACCAGGTCCAATGAGAGGAAGATGGACTGGTAGTTTGACTAAACCTGAGAAGAATCATGGTATTGGTGTCGTAGACACATTTAACATAAAGAAATCTGAAGATTCAAAAGTTGATATACTTTTTGTTATTGATAATTCTGGATCAATGGGTTCCTATCAAACAAACTTATCTACTAATATTGAATTATTTATAAATAAATTTTCCAATAATTCGTTCATACCTGATTTTAAGATAGGTGTATGTACTACAGATAGTTATAATGTGAGATTTTTTACAAAAACAGATTTAATTACTGATAAAGCTCAGTTTATTAGTAATTTTAAAAATGCTATAATGGTTGGAACTTCTGGTTCAGCTACAGAAAAAGGACTCGAAATGGCTTGGCTTGCATTGAATAATAATTTTTCTAGAGAAGATGCTTTAGTTTTTATCAATGTAATATCTGATGAATTAGATGATAGTCCACTTTCAGCAAATGATTACGTTAATAAACTGAAACTAATAAAAGGTAGTAATAAAGTTACAGTTAATGCGATACATGATTCTGAATCTTCTAAACATTATTCTGCATCTAAATTAACGAATGGTATAAGTGCAAATATTAAATCAAATTATGGTGATCTACTAACCAATATTGGTCAAAATGTTATTGATTTGATGAATACACTTCCTCTGTCTGATAAACCAAATGATGTAACCAAAATAAAAGTTAAGAAAAATAAAGTTAGAATTGAAGAATGGAAATATAATAGTAATTTAAATTCAATAGATTTTAATTCTCCTCTATCACCTGAAGATAAAATTGAAGTTTCTTTTTTTATTCAAGATCAAAACCAATAAAATCTTTGTAAATTGGTCAAAAAACGTTAGAATTTATTTATTCTTGAATAAATAATTAGTTCCTTAACGTATTTTGTTTTCAAAAGTTTGTACGAAATTTTTTTAAAAATATTGGGGTCCTAATTATCAGAACCCCAATTATTTTTATGAATAAATTTGAAAAACTATTTTTAAAGTTGTTAAATAGTAAAATTTTAACTAAAAATAGTGTCTTTGTAATAAAATTTAATCAACTCCTTTTTGTTTAAATCGATCAATGGAACGAAATTTAAGATATCTTTTATGGTTTGATTTCACTTAATATTTAAACACAAAAACATCAATTTTTATAGCTTAGTTTTTTAAAATTTTCCTTAAATTTATGTTAAGGATGTGTAGATAAGTTCTATTTAAACATAATTTTCTCTACAACCCGAAAAGCTTGAAAAAGAGCTGCAAAATTTAAAATTTCATTCTTATTCTGTAATTATCCTTTTGAATAATCAAAAAGAGGTACTTATGAAGAAAAGAAATTACATAGTGCTAAAACTATCATAATCCGATGAAAATATGAAAAACCTAGAAAAAAAGTCCGATGAAAATGATAAAAAAATTGAGGAAACATCCAAATCAAATGAGAAAATTCAACGACCGAAAAATCACGATGATTTTGATTTTTGTACTAAATGTCGTGGTCGTGGTGGTCTGACCTATCCTTGCGATCGATGTGGAAAACGAGTAGAGTGTTAAGCATAAAACTTATTAGAAGCAGCAAGAAGAATTAATAAGTACGGAGTGGAAGCGTGAATTGAATTTGTAAAAATTAAGAGCTCGCAAAGACGAATTTAAAAAGATTCGTCAAAAGATTAAAGCTTAAGTAAAATAATAATAAATGTAAGACGAAAAAACATTCGATAATCTTACAAATGAAGGTTTATCAAAACCTGGTGATGAATATGAAGTTGCTGCAGTTTTAACAGGTATGTCTTCGTTTACTGAAAAAAGTAGAATACAATCAGATTTATCAAATTTAGGTGATTTTATAGGTAACGGTTATTATTTAGGCAATAAATCAACTAAAGATGTATACGAAGCTATAAATTCTTTTTTTAAAAATACAAAAGAACTTGTGGATAACTTTGCGTCGCCTCCTATGGATTTACATCCGGATCTTAGTTCTCGTTGGAATGAAAAGAAAGTTACTGATTATGTTAACGAAATGAAAAGAAAAGGATTTTCTTTTTATGGAAGTGTTGCATCACCCATGTCAGGTACAATTTTGACTGTTTTAAGTAAAAAACGAGCGACATTTAATACCTTACAAATAATTAAAAATCTAAACGCAGAAGATTTCTGGAATGATTTTTACGCAAATTACGAAGGGTAATGTTATTAAAAATATATTAACAGTGGTTGTTAACTGAAGGTGGTTTGGCTACAACAAAAATTCAAGTGGATATTATTAAGCCTTAAAAGTTTTTTCTCTAAATCGTAAGCTGCTATTTAACAGTCTTTTTTAATTGGTCAATAAGTAACTTTTTACGAGCTTCTATAAATAGCTTAAAATCTGCTATTTCCAAGCTTACATTAGGAATTAGTTGGTTTAATATGTCAATGGAGTTATTATTTACCCAATTTTTTAAAGGTTTGTCAAGTTTAGATTGATTTAATGTACCGTTTAGTAGTTGAAGATTTAATATACTATTCCAATTTGTTGGGTCAGTATAAAATTTAAAATCTTCTTCTGATAGATAATCTTCTTTTTTGCTATTGTAAAAGTAACTTGCAGGATGTAAATGGTCTTTATGATATTCTTGGTTGCCAAAGTTTAAGTGAGAATAAATCAATGATAAAATTGTAAAACAATCAGATGCATCTTTTTGAGTTGTTAATAATCCCTCAATAAAGTCATCATCAAATGATAGGTTTTTTGCTGGGTTTCCTTTAAATTCATCTTTAATTCTTTCAAGCGGAAAAATTGATGATTTACTATTTTCAATTAGCTCTTTATTGATTGCTTTTTTAATACTGGTTAGTACTGCGTCAGATTGACTACCAAAAACACCTTTTAAAAGAGAAAGACAAACCCATTTTTTAATTAACAATTTGTCTTCCTTGTATTTAATAGGATTGTTTATTTCATTTTCAATACCGCTATGGTAGATGTAGTAAATGATTGGAATTGCTGAATTTTTGGCTCTTAAACTGAAGTTATTAAACCCAAGATTGGAGAGTAATTTAAATCCTTCAATAATACATTTTTTTATTCTTTCCCAGTTTTGTTCAAAAATCATTACATTCGAAATGTCAAAATTTTTGACTTGAAACTTAATATTGTCATTAAAGAGCACAAGACAAGTTTTTAGAATAAAGTCTTTGGTAATAAGAAAACCTGGATTACCAATTTCAAAAACTTTGCTTACAACATCTGGAATTTCTTTTCTAGCATCAGTTTTCCAATTTGCAGTTGTAATTGACATAAGTAAGTCGGAGAAGCTCAAAGGTTCACCGCCACTATTTGTCCGAATGAAAATATCTAAAACAGTATCTATTTCTTGAGTAGTTTCTAGGTAATAGTTGATTAATTTTTTTTCAAAAATAACTTTACGAAATTGTCTAATGGTATTTTGTGTAAACGTTTGAGATAACCAACCCCTTTCTTCAATATAGTTGTCTATATCGTTTGTTTGTTCAAACATTAAAATATCATTGACTTTAAACCAAATGTCTACGTCAGAATTTTTGATATCCAATTCTTGTTTTGTTAAGAATTTGAAGTCAAAATTCATTTTACGTTCGTTCTCTTCTGGTAAAGGTCTTGAAAGATTCAGGTAGAGGTGCCTTGTTGGGATATTTTCTTCATTGTTATACCACCATTTTCTTGGTAACTTATAAGCGAAAGAGCCTTTTAATCCAATATAAAGACTTGTTAAACGTTGTTGTCCATCAATAACAGCTTTGAAGTCTTTATAACTTTTTGTATCAATATCAGGGTTATCTTCTTTAAAAAATTGTCTGTATTCAGTTAGAAATTGATAAAATTTATACTCGTTTTTTATTTTATTTTCTTTCACTTCCCAAAACATAAATGAATTTATGGGATATCCTCGCATTATACTGTCAAAAAGCACTTCAATTTGCTCACTACTCCATACAAACTTTCTTTGAATGGCAGGTAGTAAATATGTACGATCAACGATGTTGTCTATCGCATCCTTAATTGTTATTGGGTTTACAAATCCGCTTGACATGATCTTATTTTTTAATAATTCAGCTATATTATAAATGTACGAATTATCTCTATTTTAGTTTAAAAATGTAGAATTTAAAAAGATTAGGAATTAACTTATTTCCCTATTTTCCAAAACAGTTGCACTGTTTGGCGAAAAGGTGCATTTACGGCTAACATAGATGTTGCATGCGCATAATTATTGTCGTTAAAGACTAGTTTATTGTAGGCAGGCGCTTCGCCATAGATTTTTTCATCAATTTTATATAGAAATAAACCTCCCCAATCGGCTTCCCAATCTTGGTTTAAGAAAAGTGTTGCGGCATACCTTGTTTGATCTTCTTCTTCTTTGTCGCTATGCCATGGTATGAAACTAAGGTTGTGCCACACATAGGCTTGTGCTTCTAATTCTATGATTTTATCATCAACAGAGGGAAGTAGTTTTTCGGTTATGTATGCTTTAAGCAGGTTGACTTGTTGTTCATTCAAGTCGCGAATTAAAACCACTCCACTAGGAGAAATGATAGAGTCTTGCCAACCCAAATTCGATTTCCACACATTTTCGTACAATAATTCTTTGTTCGTGGTAACAACTTCACTGATAAATTCCTCTGTAATGAAATTTTCAATTATTCTCATGGCTACTTTTATTTTCGATGATATGATAATTAATTTTTTTCCGCGATGCAAAAACATCTTGTCGCAGTCCTTTGATGTTTTGTTGTGTATTGATTTCTTTTCCAAAAAATGCAGTCTCACCAATTCTAAAATGATTTCCTCCATACGCTTTAATGGTTTCAATCATTGAAAATGCGGAGGAAGTACCCATTGTCTTCAGTGTGTTTTCTTGAAAATCATAGGTTGACCATTTTTTTAACAATTCAATTTCAGGAGGTCTGCTACAGTCAAAGTAAGCTCCTGTTTTAGTGATTTGATTTGACTGAATCAATTCTTCCACCTCTTCCCCAGGAACCCCGTAACGATCTTCTTCAAGCGTCACCATTAAACACGTACTCTTATCTATATTTGTTGGATTATGTGTGAGATTCACATCAATGAAGGGAGCTCCTATCTCGATGCCCTCATAATTAATGAACCATGTTTCAAGAGATGGTTTAAAATTTTTTATCGCTTCAAGTTGGTTTAAATTGTATAGGGCAATACTTTCAACGGGTACTATTTTGATGAGTTCTTTCATAAAATCAACAGAATATTCGTGAAATAGTTTTGCAACAAATGTCCATTGAACGTTATGACGCTTAAAATAGTCATTTAAAAATTCAATGTTTTCAATTAACCGTTCTGGAATAAGTTCTATATCCTTTGTTATCTCCATACAATTGGTCGGTGGTCTTTCGAACAAAGGTATTCTGGTCGTTCAGATACAGCAGTTGGAAGATTTTCACAACTATTAAACGTTAAAATAAGTAACTTTCTACTTTGATTCTCCAAAGAATTTCCAGATCCATGAATTAAGTTTGCGTCAAATGCCAGTACTGTACCTTTTGGTCCAATAATATTTTGTGAGCCCATTTTATTTTTAAAGATTTCAATTTCTTGGTCTGTGAAATTGAAGAGTAAATCACTTGATGCACTTCCGTCAATTGAGTATTCTGTTGACTTGTTTTCCTCTTCTCTTTCTAAAAATTCAGTATGACTTCCAGGTATTACAATCAGTTCGCCTGAACCAGCATTTACATCGTCTAAAAAAATGGCAATATTCATCATTTTGTTCGATGGAATATGGTCGAATACATTCCAAAAAGGAAAATCTCGATGAAAAGGCCAAATGGAACTTATATCTTGATTTTTTATATTTATTTTGGTTTGATGCAGGTAAAAGTTAGGACCTAAGAATGGGCCTACAATTGCTTTTATCCAAGTTTGTTTTTCGAGCCATTCAATGAAGTGCTTCGAATTTTGTAGATGGTACAAAGATCTTAATGTCGTATCGTCTTTCTCATAGAATAGGGCACTATTTTCAAGTTTCAAAAGTTCGAAATTCGGCAAATCTTGGTCCTCCAATAATGTGTTTAATACCGCAAAACCATACGTAGTATAATTTTGTATGAGTTCTGAAGTAGTAGTTTCTTTTAGCATTTTTATCAATGATTCTTTTAAGCTGTAAAATATCTGCTCTTTTTTAGTAAGTCCAATTTCTAAATTAATCACTAATTTAATAAAATATAATCACAAATTTATCTTTGGAAGTAATCTTTTATGGTTCGGCGTTAGTACAACGACGGAAATCTGTTATTTGGATCGAGTTGTTGTTTTAAAGCGGTATAGATCTCTTTTTGAAAAGGTTGACTTTTCCGTACGAAGCGTTCTTTATGGATACGTCCAATACCATGTTCACCACTAATAACTCCTTTATTTTCAATAATTATTTCATCAAATTCTTGTTGGCATTGTTCCCATTTCTCTTGATCATTGTTGAAGAAAACATGAATGTGCCAGTTTCCATTTCCACCGTGACCAAATACAATGTTTTCAAGTTGGTTGTGCATCAATAATTGTTTTAACTCCATCACCGCTTTTTTTGATGTATTCATTGGAAAAGAAACATCTAAATCGATAAAGGGCTTGTATTTTTGAAGTGAGTGACCTATTTGAAAGCGTTCACTCATAATTTCTTGGTCGTGTTCTGAAATTCTATAATTTGAACTGATTGAAAGCTGTAGCGGTGAATTAACCGCTAACCAAATAACACTTTCGTTTACTTTTGAGGTGAATTTAAGGGCTTCTTTTTCTGCTGTTTCGAGTAAATAGGGAGCATATTTTAATAATGCTGGGATAAGGTCTACTATTTCTTCAAATGAATCTGCGGCAATCCTGTAATAATAAATTTCTTGAATTTTTGGAACACATTGAAGGAACACACTCGTAATAATACCGAGCGTGCCTTCGGATCCTACAAATAGTTTCGTAAAGTCGATCCCTTCGGAGTTTTTTGTGAGACTTCCACCTACATTTATTCGTTCTCCATTTGCTATGACAAGCTCAAGACCTAACACATAATTCCCAATTTTGCCATATTTCAAAGACATCGGACCTCCGCCATTGCATGCAACTAAACCACCAATAGTGGCAAATGGCATACCTGGCATAATTGGAAAAAACCAACCTTCTGTTTCTACAAATTCTTGAATTTGTTTCATCGTAACTCCAGCTTCTGCACGAACAATTCCGGCATTTTTATCTTCCCAATGTAACTTGTTAAATGCCTTTAAGTCGATGAAATGTTCATTTTCGTATGGAACTGCACCACCACTCACTCCAGTTAATCCACCACCAATTCTAAGTTTTAATGTTGGGTTTTTCGTTAAAAAGTCAGTTAAATCAGAAGTGTTTGCTGGTTTATAATAGTGCTTAGTTTCAATCGTTAAGCCTGAGTGATCTGCTATTTTAAAGTTTTCCATCCAATTGCAATTCAAGTGATTGAAATAATTGCTTCACATTGTTTGAACCAAATCCGTTGAAGTCATTTACGCGTTGAATGAATTCATAAAATAGCGTAGGGCGATCTCCAATAGGTTCTGTAAAAACTTGTAATAAAAGTTTATCGCCATCTATTTCGCATAAGATATTTGCTTTTCTGAGCAAATCAATTGGCAAATCGATGGATTCTTTTTTTAATTCTTCGTAGTATTTTTCTGGAACAGGTGTAAATTTTATTCCTTTTGATGTGAATTCGGAGACGATTTGAATTAAATCATTCACTTCAAAAGCGAGGTGTTGGATACCATTTCCAAAATGATGTTGAAGAAAAATATCTACTTGCGATTTCGTTGATTTTTCAGGCAAAGGTTCTACTATCACCTTATTAAATCCCCCTTTTTTAGACGATAACACATTCATTTTCATTCCTGTAGTTAAATTAGCGAAGAATTCTTCTCCTATCGTCTGAATATGCTCTAAATCCAGTAAATCAATTAAATAATTGTTCCAATAATCCGATTCATTTATTCGAACTACAGAAGCAAAGTGATCTATTTTATTAATTTTAGAATCATGTTTGAATGAATCTATCACTTTAAATCCTGGCAGTGGGTGTTCGCAATCTACACGTTGAATAAATACAATTTCGTTGTCGTCAAATAACTTACATCGAATGATACCGCACTGTTCTGGTGCATGATTTATCCATTCAATACCATTTCCAACAAACAACGCTTTCTTTTCTTTTAAATGTTCTAGGGTTTCTTGAATATCAGCTACTTCAATTGCAAATCGTTTAATGGAGTTTCCATGTCTGTCAATAAATGAAACGATGTCGTGTGCAGCTGGTTCAAGTGCAGCTGTTATTAATAGGTTACATTCTCCCTGTTGCAACCAATAGGTGATTTCCATCCCATAACGACCCATCGCTTCCCTTGTTCCTCTTAAGGTGAAACCAAGCGCATATTCATGCCACCAAGCCACCATTTTACCCATTCCAACATAAATTTCTGTATATAGACAGTTGATTTCTTTGTTTTTCATAGTTATATCGATTCTAAAGTATTTATAACTATTTGTAAATCATTTGGTTGTATGTTCGCGATGCATAATCGCATGGCATCATTATAGTTACTTGACTCTGAAAACATTCTCATTGGGCATACAGCAATGCTATGAGTTTGTAAAAGTTGATTGCACCAATTATAATCAATTTCTTTATTAGGCAAGGTGAAAGAAGTAAAAAATCCACCTGTATAAGAAGGGTTGATTGTTGTTATGATATGTTTGTTTGCAAGTAAACGACTTTTTAATTCACTTAATTGTGCAGAAAGATCAAATTCATTTTTCAGTAACCATCCAGCAATAATGGATTGTGTTATCCCCGAATTATTAAGGCTATTGACTGATTTTATTTGTGTTAGTTTTGATTTCATTTCAGCAGGAAAATAGACAAATCCTGTTCTTAATCCTGGCGCTAAAAGCTTTGAAAACGAAGTCGCGTGAATGACATTCTCACTTAAAAGAGAGTACAATGTGTTTATTTTTTCATCGATGTAAAACTCTCTGTAAGTCGCATCATCAAAGATGTACCAGCCATTTTTTTCAGCAAAATTCACCAATTTTTTACGTTCTTCAAGTGTAAGAGTTTGACCTGTTGGGTTTGAAAAATCTGCTGATAGGTAGAGTAGTGCTCCTTTTTCAATGTTCGCTATTTGTTCCCATTTCGTTTCCTCGTTGATAAAAATTAAGCGACAATTTAGGGCTATTGCTGCATCTACGAGACCTGGATAATAAGGGTCAAGGCAATAAATAGGTTGGTCTTTAAATGAGATTAATGTTAAAAAAATGGCTTCTTGTACTCCATTTGTAATCATAATTTGATTTGGAGCTACTTTTATATTTTCATTTTTTAAAAAAGTTTCAGCGGCGATTTCTGTAATTAATCCCTCTGTTTGATGGTATTGAAGTAAATCAACTGTTGGAAAGTTTTGTTTAAAAATCTCCATCCATTCCGTTAAATGTATTTCTGGATACATTGCCAATGGAGGAATGCCAGCCCCTAAATTATAGTTGACTTTTGTGCTCGCTAAGTTGTTGAGAAAGTTAATTCTACTCATGAAAATGGTTTGTTTAATGCGTCGTGGTAGGTGAATTTTTAAGTGCTTCAAATTCGATTAAAGCATTAGAAATTTCATTTTCAAGCGCTTGACTACTTTCTATGGTTCTCACTATCTTGTTGTTCAATGTTGCATCTTCAAATTTTGAAAATCTTAAGCAGTAAAGTGCCTGTTCAGATAATTGATCGCTTATTTTTTTTGAAATAGGTCGGTGGATTCTATCTGAATTAGACATTCCCATGACCAATCTTCCAAATGTATTTGCGTAGTCAATTAAATCTACTCTTCCAGTTGGAAATGCTTCTTGTTTAAATTTTTTAAACACTTCAAGCCCTTTTTCAATCGTTTCAAAAGTAGGGGCTACATTGCTTTCAACCGGAAGATAAATTGCAGAAAGATACGGACGAATGGCTGCACTATTATTTGGAGTACCTCTATGTATCAGTCGAAGATCACGCAGTGTAAAATCACCTTTGGTTACGTTTAAGTAAATAGGTGTATGTTGATTGGCTCTTGCTAAGATTTCATCGTCTGAGAATTCATTCGAATCGTTTGTAAAAACAGCATTTTCGCTCACTAAATGTGTTTTTGGAAACACTTGAGTGGCTCCATTTACCTCATCTGAATCAATCAATGGAATATTTAATGCAACTGCAAAATCATTTCCATCTTGATGAATTTGTTGAAATTTTGAACCTGGTGCAGCAATGTCTGAGGAAAAAAAGACCAAAGAAAAATCGGTATGAAACACTTCATGGAGAATTTCCATTATTGCTGGTTCTGCATAAAATCCTGAACTTAAAAGTTGAGAGTCACTTGGAAGCAACATGTTCCAACGATTAATATCATGATTGGCACCATAGTTTGTTTGATTTCCTTCAAAACGTTCATTAAAACGTTTTATTTTCTCTTCAAAATGGTGATTAAATTCGGTATGTAGTTCTTCAATCAGAGGGATTTTGAAATAGGATTTTCCATGATAATAACCTTCTTTTTTAAATTGATCTATGGTTGGTTTCATTGAGTATTAATTTTCAAAAATTACAATTTTCTTTATTTTGAGGTATAACGTGATTTAAATTCTTTGACAGCCTCTAAAAAACCGTATCCAAATTTTTCATCGGCTTCAATATAGTGTCCTTCACTCCATTCGTTCCAACTTGCAATATGAATTTCTAGTTCCTCAAGCGGAAAATAGGATTTAACTAACTCTAAATTAGTAAAAAAATCTGTTGGATTTGCATTTTTTACTATTGGAGCCCATGGAAATTTATTGACTTTAAACCCTTTTACAAATGAACCACGCGCAGAAGCATCCCAACCACTTGAAATACTTGGGTAAAAAGTCAATAAATTTCCATGGGCTCCAATAGTAAAAAAATCTGTTGGATTTGCATTTTTTACTATTGGAGCCCATGGAAATTTATTGACTTTAAACCCTTTTACAAATGAACCACGCGCAGAAGCATCCCAACCACTTGAAATACTTGGGTAAAAAGGGACTGTTGATTGTGCTAGAATATGTTTCCACACATTTTTTTGATCTTCCACACATTCTTTGTGTGAGAGGAGATTTTTTTTAGTGTTAAAATCAACGAGTGTTACATAACTTGAAATACTATCAAGTCCGATTTCTGTTGAATTTGAAATCCAATCATCATTTCTTCCACATATGCCCTGTAAATGAAATGTGTTCAAGTCCCGACTTACTTGTTGCATTGCTTCCATTGAATCATCCACTATTTCTGAAACGGAATACACTTGAAGTAGTGGTTTCCCTAGACTGTCTTTTCGATAGTTGGGGTGTTGTGCTATTAGCCGAATATAGTCAATAAATTGTTGATCGTACCTGTAGGATTGAATGCGCTTAATGAACCAAGGATGGTTGGAATATTTCCCGAAATTCCCAAAGGAAATGGGTAATTCTTTGTGTGGCAAACGTAATACCCACATAAGATTAATCTCAAAATCTAATCCCTCGGATGCTTTAAGTAGCTGTTTTAATGGCTCATCCATTATTGGTTCCTGCGTTTCAAAATCCCAATAGCAACACACCATAAAGCCATCTATTCCATAATTAATAGCTGTTAAGATTTGTTTTTTAGCAACGTCAAATTGTGATTGATCATAGTACCCGTCGAGCGGAACTCTGGGTTGATAATGATGGTTTGATCTTGCTTCACAAGATTTTACACTGTTCCATTCTGTCCCGGTAAGCCTGTAATTGTCATTATAATACCCCGGATAATAATAAGCGAATATTTTCATAAAAATGTCAAAGCAAACTTATACTTTTAAACTTTAAAAATCAAGAATAAATTGAAAACAACACCATTTTTAATTCTGGGAGCTGGTATCAGTGGAATTGCTTTGGCTGCAGCGCTAAAAAAACGATCTATTCCTTTTGTGTTATTGGAAAGTGCTGATGAACCTGGAGGAAGAATTCAGTCTAAATTTATCTCAGATTTTTCCATTGAATTGGGTGCTGCTCGTTTATTGAGTGCGCATACGCGCGCATTGCGTTTAGTGGAAGGGTTAAATTTAGAGCTTACAGAACAGGTGAATGCTACTGCATCTATTTTTTGGAAAGACACTTTTTATTCGGATGTAGAAGATTTAGTCACTCAATTTGAAGAAGTTGATCCGTTGAATGAGTTAAATTTATTTTTAATTCACAATGGAATACATAATTTAACCGATTTTGAACGTCTACAACCGATAGATTGGGACTCCATTTTATTCAAAACATGGTTGGGAGATAAAGGCATCCCCTTCGAACCAACTAAATTGTACTTTCTAGGTGACATTGACTTACTATTAGATCAAACAACTTTGTACGAAGCTGCTTTTTGCTATTTGTCCAATATGACGGATACTGAAGGTAAAGTTTTCCGTTTAAAAAATGGAATGTTAGGGATTGTTAAGGCACTTATTGAGAAATACGATTTAGAGATTCAATTCAATCAAAAAGTAACTCGTATCGAGTCTTCCGATTTAGGATTTAAAGTACATGCAACTTCTCAATTTTATACTGCTGAAAATGTAGTTGTTACTAGTAGTTTGACGAGTTTTCAAAACATACAACTACCATCACAAATCCAACAAAAACTAGAAAAATATTTGACATTTGGCGGTTATGGAAAATGTATAAAAGGATATTTTACTTTAAAAGAGGGTCTTTTATCGACTAATTTTGAGGAATATATTCTAACTGATGAGCCATTCAGAATCATCAAACACAGTGCAACAGTTTTTGAGTGGTATTTACTTTCTTTAACGAAGGTTTGGGAGCATTCTGAAGTGTGTGAACGGTTGAGTGCATATTTTGGTCAAGCAGATATTCAAGAAATTGTAATTCAAGATTACAATGATTCAAGATTTAATGGGTGTTATTGGGTATACAACAAAGGATTTTTCCACAAAATCTACGAATTGAAAAATACCGTTCAACTTGGGGCAAATTTTTATGCCATTGGGGAACACTTTTCATCGAATCCGAATTGGATTGAAGGGAGTCTTGAAAGCGTTGAAAATTTATTACAAGTTATAGATTCTAACTAAAGAAACTCATTTTATGAAAATTGCGATTACTGGTATATCTTCAGGCTTAGGAGCTGCGTGCTTCCATTCAGATGATGCTAGATTTACTGTTTTCGGTATTTCGCACAGTCAATGTGCGCCTGAAAAGAATATTTATTCCTATTCGAATTTAATGGAGCTGCCCACGATGGAAGTTTTAATTCTAAATGCTGCCATTGGAGATTCAGGTGGAACGATTCAAGAAATGAATTCTGTTGAATTGGAACAAGTGATGTCTGTTAATGTATTGCAACCAATACAGTTGATTCATGAATTATTTCAGCTAGGGAAATTGACTCATTTAAAACAATTAATTTTGGTGGGAAGTCGCTTTTCTTCTCAAGCATATATTTCATCTTCAATATTTGAGAATTTACCTGGATATGCCTATTGTCTTTCGAAAACATCGCTTTCTCTTTTCGCACAAATTTTACGAAAAGAAAGCCACAATTTTACTGTAAATATTATACATCCTGGCATATTAAATACGGAAATGGGAAACCCAGATGGCAACCATCCGACTCATACCTGTGAAGTTCTATTTGAGTTGATTGCAAATGATTATTTTCAAAAAGAGTATACTGGAATTGTAGATATATCTACTTCAAAAATCATTGATTTTTAAGAGGTTTTCAACTTTCTTTGTTAAAGAAATAATCATTCAATATGATTTTTTTCGAAAGTATCAATGACTACAACTGATAATTATCAAAAAGTGATTAATAATGGAGAGATTATAGAGTTTATTTATGATTAATACTTGCTTAGCCAATTAGAGCTAAAGTTTTATTCATACAAATAAATTATTGTATTTTTTTTAAAACCAATTAAATTTTTTATTATGAATCAAGAATGTGTTAAATGTGGTAAAAAGCTTAATTCCAAAGAAATATCTTATGATTCTTACAAAGGAAAATGTGCAGAGTGTTATGATAATCAGTTTTCTACAGAAAAATGCCCTAAATGTGGCGGAAGAGGTGGATTAACCTACTCATGTGATAGATGTGGCAAAAGACGATCAATTTAATATTCTTGTATGTAACATGAAATTTCAAACTTTATGTTGATAATTTAGGATTGCATTAGTAGTTGTTATTTCATGTTATTGAATATACAAGTCAATTAGTTTATTTAATAATTGGGTTAATTTTTTTGATAAAAGTTCAATTTTGTTTTGCAACTGACTTATTTAAAGATAATTGTTTTACTAGAATTTAAATCTCGATTTTTTCAAATTATCTAAATATCAGTTAAAAAAATTGGTTCAAACTTGTTTTAACTAATCAAAAACAATCATAGATTAGTCAATGTAACAAGTTTCTCTCTACAGCTATTTTGTTGCTTATTTTTATGCAGAACGAAAGTTAGTATGTTGCATGAAGTCGTTTTCTAAATTGAGTTAAGGATTAATTTCAATTTTTGCCCCAATTTTTACTGCATTATAAAGTTCGTCAATTTCTACATCAGTCACCGCAATACAGCCTTGTGTCCAGTCATACCAACGATGAAACTTACTAATAAATCCTGTTTTGTTACTTAGTCCATGTATTTTAACGTCACCACCAACTGGTTTTCCAAGTTGTTTTGCATTTTTAATATCGTCTTTGTTAGGATATGAAACGCCTAAGTTTTTATGATATCCGCTATTAGGATTTTTGTCGTTTATGAAGTAAACTCCTTCGGGAGTTTTATTGTCTCCTTCAAATTCTTTGTCTCCGATTGGTTGTTTGCCAAGTGAAATTTTATAAGTTTTTTCAAGTTTCCCGTTAGAATATGCTAACAATTGTCTTTTTGATTTGTAAACTACAAGTTTATCAATTATAATATTAGCTGAAAGTTTATCTTCAGGATAAAAATAATAAACAGTTAATCCTGAAATTATTAGAGATAAAGTCAGGCTTATTTTTTTTCTTTTAGTCATCTTGATTTTCTCATTTGTATTGCTGTCGGCTTAAGTTACTGTATATCCTAAATTTAACTAAACCTCTTTCAAAGTCTAAATCCGAACTAATAATATAGTATGAGTATTAGATTATTCCTTTACGAAAAAAGAAAGGATCATCTTTTTGTAAACCTGAAGTTAATATTAAGGTTTGGTCTAAACCTTTTATTACTTCCTCAATACTATTGTAAGTTGATGGTGGATTTTCACAATCTTTCAAAATTTCATCTGA
>Ga0247722_10000460_pt1 | contig 25140 bp, 31 predicted proteins | sample MSEWelMarce3H_FC_FD_189094 | JGI IMG/M metagenome (GOLD analysis project Ga0247722, IMG submission 189094) | Subsurface sediment microbial communities from gas well in West Virginia, United States - MSEEL Well Study Marcellus 3H_FC | ecosystem: Environmental > Terrestrial > Deep subsurface >... | reverse complement strand
GGGCTAAGCAGTATCTTGCTGCTCAAGGGTCAATAAAAGAACGTGAAGCATGGTCTGATTATCACCTTGCTGACGAGTCTTATGACTATAAAATTGCAGAAGCGTTAGTTAAAGCAAAAAGAGAAAAACTACTTTCTCTTCGTACATCAATTGACGCACTTCGCACCCTGAATGCCAATGTTCGCGTTCAAGTAAACCATTAAGGAAAAAATGACAGCAATAGATCTGACAGACAAGACATACAAAGAATTCATCACATCGTCCTCTGTGGTTATTGTTGACATGTGGGCCGAGTGGTGTGGGCCATGTAAGCAGTTATCCCCGATAATTAGTTCCATTGCTACCGATTACCCCCAAGTAAAAGTAGGCAAAGTTAATGTTGACGATTATCCAGAAATTGGAAAAGATAACAACATCATGAGTATCCCCACTATTCTTGTTTTTAAAGATGGAAAACTTGTGAAAACTATTGTTGGGGCATTCCCTAAAGCACAACTGATTAACCAAATGAGTGAATACCTATAATGAACCACAAAATCCATTCTTCAATTAACGATCTAGCCGTAAGCATGGACTCGTTAGTAGCTCTTCCGGGTAACCCAAGAATAGGAAATGTTGAAGCCATTGCAGCGTCCTATGAAGAGTTTGGTCAAGTGCGCCCCATTGTTGTCCGTCCCAACGATGACGGAACTTCAACCATTCTTGCGGGCAACCACCAGTACCAAGCAGCTAAATCGCTTGGGTGGACACATATTGCTGTTATTCAAATGGATGCAGACGATGCTCGTGCTATGGCTTTCGCTATTGCAGATAACCGTACAAATGAACTTGGTCACACTGATGACAAACTTTTGTACGATGCTTTGGGTTTAATCGTTGAAGATTACTCAGATTTGATGCAAAACCTTGAGTGGGATGAATTTGAACTAGCAATTATGGATCATTCTCAGGAAAGATCAGAATATGCACCCTCAACACCTGGACTCTACGAACAGCCAATTATTTCATTATTGGATGACGAAGAAGAAGATACCAAAGCAAATGTTTCTTATTCACGAAACAGCGACGGTGATGTTGTTATAGAAGCACCAAAAGGCGCAGACATGTCATCGCTCGTAACACAAGGATCAACTTCTGCTGGTGTTTCCGGAAGCACTCGTGCCGTCGTTCAATATTCTCTTGTTTTTGATGACCCTGACCAGCAACGCAAATGGTACGACTTTTTGCGCTGGTTACGTAGTGACCCTGGCGTTGACGGTGAAACAACCGCAGCCAAAGTTATTAATTTTATTGAAAATCACGCAGACTTTTAATTTTAAGACCTGTGGATAAGTAGAATATACATATGGGTTATTTCTACGAGTCTTCTGAATACATTATGGGCGATGTGTCCATTACTAGAGCAGACAGAAAAGCATGCCCAGTTTGTGGTCACCCAACAGGAGATTGTGCAACAGACACATCTGAACCAAAACATATTATCGGAATTGGAATTTTCAATTCCATAGATAAAAAATTAACATTCACGGTCAAAGAAGATATTTTTGAAGAACGACAAATATCCCCATTCACAACCGCACGAGTTCTGATTGCACAAAAAGGTCAAGTCATACCTGTGGATAAAGCGCGAGAATTGAACTTACTCTAAACACTTTCTGTATATAAAAATACTGTATCCTTACTGTCTACCCATTACGACTAACAGGAGTTTATATGCCCATACTTGACCAATCTTTCATTGACACTTATGCGACAAAAACTCCTCCTTGGGGATTCGGAGGACTAGGAGAAATCGTTTATCTTCGTACATACAGCCGCCCTGTTGAAGGTAAAAACCGCAACGAATCATGGGTAGAAACAATCCAAAGAGTTATTGATGGTGCTTTTGACATTGGTGTTCCATACACAAAAGATGATGCAGAAAAACTGTTTGACCACATGTTCAACTTGCGCTGCTCAATGTCAGGCCGTGCATTGTGGCAACTCGGCACACCGCTTGTAAAACAATTCAACGGCACATCACTTAACAACTGCTACTTCACAAACATTGAAAAAGTAGAAGACTTTGAACTCTTGTTTGACTACCTCATGCTTGGCGGAGGCGTTGGGTTCTCTGTTGAACGAGCAAAGATTCACGAACTTCCAAAAGTAAAAAACAACATCACCATCACACATGAGCGCACAAACGATGCAGACATTATTGTTCCAGACTCTCGTCAAGGATGGCGTCGCTTGCTTCACAGTGTTTTGAAGTCATATTTTGAAACAGGAAAATCATTTTCGTATTCAACAATTCTCATTCGTGAGTTTGGTGCGAAACTAAACACATTCGGCGGAACAGCAAGTGGGCCTGGTGCTCTCATTGAAGGCATTGACGACATTTGCAAGGTTCTAAACAATCGTGCAGGAAAGAAATTAAGGTCTATTGATGTTTTGGATATTTGTAACATTATTGGTCGCATTGTTGTTTCCGGCTCGTCACGTCGGTCGGCACAAATAGCAATCGGTGACCCAGACGATGTTCTTTTCCTTCGTGCTAAGAACTGGTCAAGCGGTGACATTCCTGCATGGCGCGCAAACTCAAACAACAGCATCTATGCAGATTATTTTGATCACATTCAACCAGAACTTTGGAAGGGCTATAACGGAAGCGGTGAACCATACGGTTTGTTGAATCGCCGGCTTGCCCGCAAGTTCGGTCGTGCTGGAGAAGCGCGTCCTGACCCAACAATTGATGGTTTCAACCCTTGTGCAGAAATTGCATTAGCTGATGGTGAGTCATGCAACCTTGCAACTCTTTTCCTGCCAAACATTTCATCGTTTGAACAATTCAAAGAAGTCTCACGACTTCTCTATGTCACTCAAAAGCAAATCACCCGTATGGACTATCCATACGAAAAGACAACAAACATCGTTCGCAAGAACGCACGCCTCGGTCAGTCAATTACTGGAATCCTTCAAGCAAGCGACGAGCAAGTCTCTTGGCTTAGCGACGGATACGAATTCCTAGACAAGCTTGATGTTGAATACTCGGCAGAGAAGGGCTACCCACGCTCTGTTCGCCTAACAACAGTTCAGCCTTCTGGCACCCTTTCCCTTCTTCCAGGTGTAACCCCAGGAATCCATCCAGCATTTGCGCGCTACTACATTCGTCGTGTTCGTTTCGGTGCTGCCGATCCGCTCGTGAACGCATGCCGTGCCCGTGGCTACAAGGTTCAATGGGAAATCGGTCTTGATGGTAGAGAAGATCACACAAAGTATGTTGTTGATTTCCCTTGTCAGTCTCCAGAGAATGCAGTTTTAGCAAAAGACATCACAGCCGTAGAACAGCTTGAATGGGTTAAAAAGATGCAAACACAATGGGCAGACAACGCAGTTTCCGTAACTGTCTATTACCGTAAGGAAGAACTTGAGCAAATCAAGGAATGGTTGTCAAGCAATTACGACAACCACGTCAAGTCTGTTTCTTTCCTTCTTCACGCTGACCATAACTTCCCGTTGCCACCATATGAAGAAATCACTCATGAAGTGTATGAAAAACTGCTTGCAAAAGTTGACTTTTCAATCCCTATGGTTCTGACAGGAAACGACGAAATTGATCTTGATGATTGCGCGACTGGTGCTTGCCCTGTAAAGTAAAGGCATGCCTATAAATCTTTCACCCAAAGAGCGTTTCTTTAAGAAAGTCAACAAGACCGATTCTTGCTGGCTCTGGACTGGAGCTTTAAGTTCTCGCGGGTATGGTTCTTTTAGAATAGACGGCAAAACTGTTAGTACACACAGGCTGAGTTATTCATGGTTTAAGGGTGAAGTACCAGAAGGTATATTTGTCTGTCACACCTGCGATACACCAGCATGCGTAAACCCTGACCACTTATGGCTCGGAACCAATTCCGACAACATGCAGGACATGATTGCTAAAGATAGACACGGGCGTTCAATGCGGACACAAACGCATTGTAGAAAAGGTCACGATTTTGCTGTTGTTGGTTTCAAAACTTTTACAAGAAAAAATGGAAAAGTTGAAAAGTACTGCAAAGAATGCAAACATATTAGCGACTCAAGTAGGGTTGGAAAAAACCTTGAATACATGCGTGAATATAATCGTAAAAATAGAGACAAACTAAATGAACAAAAAAGATTGCAGTATCACGCCCGTAAGAATCAGGAGTAGCCAATGACACAAAAATACGACTTCACATCAAGCGGTATCAAAGTAAAAGGCAATGACTCGTATCATGTCTTCAAATTAGAAGAACAAGATCAATGGGTACTTATCCGCTACAGAGATAATGTAACCTACGAAGCAGCAACTTTCGTCTCACCCGACGAAGCACGCGCATTCGCACACGCACTAGGCTTGGATTTAACTAAAGTAAATCAATGAGTATTTCCTATCTGGGCAGGCTCGGTGTTCCTGATGTTTGCCACAAAGCCATAGGAATACTAAGAGAACTCGGTCTTGAAAAAGACATTCCATACAATTCCTATACTGGAGCTGTAAGTTTCAAAGGTTCCCTTGCTCTCGCATGCGGTTCAACATTAAAGAAACTTCAACCCTGGGATGGTTCCGTAACAGAATATGGAATCCCCGTGCCTGAACACAGTATTAACTTGTTTATGGAAACGGTTTCGTATCTAGAGTCCCTCATAGATGACGATATTGACGAATGGTCTTCCAGTCACACATTTGCAGACATTGTTAGTTTGGTTCAAAAAGCAATCAACCGGATAGAAATAGCCATCACATGATTCTTCCCCACGAAACCAAATGGCTAAAAGCATGCCAGTCGTTAGCACCAATATTTTCCACATGTTCTAAAAAACAATACGCTTCTTTTATAATAGCCACAAATAAGCGTGTTATTGGTTTTGGATACAATGGCTCTCCACCAGGAATGCCACACTGCACAGACGGCCACTGCCCAAGACTCCACGAAAACTCGGCATCAGGAAGCACCTACGATAACTGCATAAGCCAACACGCCGAAGCAGGAGCGCTCCTATGGTCAGACCCCTCCATGCGCATAGGGGCAACACTCATCGTCAACGGAACGCCCTGTATGGGGTGCGCCAAACTCATAGCCTCATCTGGGGTTATTAGAGTCGTTTGCATAAATGATGGAAACTATGTACAATGGCCTCTAGTAAAGCAGTTTTTTGCAGACGCAAAAATTGAGATAGTAGAACATGACATACAACTATGAAAAGGCATTCACAGAAGGCCACAAGTACAACAATATAGTTGCCAAGTTTCTCAGTGAACAAGGAATCCCCTGCAAAGTGCCAGAACTTGAACTCGCACAAAACAAAGCAGATCGTGCGCGGTTCACATTAGGTGAAAAAGACATCATCCTAGAAAAACTGCCTAAAGTTTTAGAAGTGAAAACAACACGTCGGGCATTTACTGATGATCCCCACGACTTTCCATTCTCCAATACAATCGTGGATACTGTTCACGGATACGAAAGTAAAGAAGTGAAGCCCTACGCATACATCCTTTACAGTCAACCAACAGGCTCAATGCTTGTCTTGCCGCCGTCCACAAAAAGCAACTGGAACATAAAGACGATTTATGACACATATCAGGATTTGACGGACGACTTTTATCTCATCAATAAAAAAGACATACGCCCGATGGCCGACCTCGTAGCCCGACTCCTGCAATTGCAAAAAGACTAGTTAATTAAATCTTCTGCAATAGAACAAAGCAAAGAACACTCAAAACTTGCTTCAGTAGCGTGATTTCCTCTATTTGGATCTAGTTCATCAAGAAACAAAGGTTTACCACCTGAACGAAGAACAGTATTTCCTAATGTTCTTTCCAGTTTCGCCATACGCTCAAAAACATCAGGGAAATCAACACGGATTTTATTCCAATATCCCATGCCACCCTTAGGGCAACCGATGCAGTTGTTGTTTTGATACCCCAGCTTGTACATAACCGGCAGTTCAATTCCTGCTCTGTCAATCATGGCAAGACAATCCTGCTTAGAAAGACCATGCTCAATAAGGGGAGTACGTAAGTTCACCTCGGGGTTTTGCTCACGAAAACGGTCAGCACGATGCTGTTCTTCTTTGGTATAACCAAAAACCTGTACATCTTCTAGTTCCTGAAACTGACGACGCATCTTTTTCTTTAACTCAGTAGTGCAACGTGCCCCTTGAGGAGATACGAGAAACTTCGTCTTTTCCCAAACATCCCAGGTGTCAGCATATTTTTCAGACTTCAACCTTGTGACTGTATGCCCAAACCATTGTTCACATTCATCAAGGAATCGTTTATTATCCTCATGTTCTGCACCTGGATCGGTATAGGCAAGTATGAGATTTTCTGGTTTCTCAGCAATAATCAATTTAGCCGCAACAGCAGATGCTGCGCCAGCACTAAACCAAACGACAGTTCTTGTTGTGTTATCCATTACATAAATACTAACACTAATTGTTTATCGCAAAATAAGAACAACGCACTGACCTCGCCGGCTCCCCTCCGCTTCTACACGCCTATGCGCGAAGCGCACGATATTTTTTCAAATCAGCAAGACACAGCACTCCCTGTTCAGATAAATCTAAACGAATATGGAGTCTTTGATTATAAATTGTCCCCGTCAGCACTCTTCTTCTTAGAATTCGCATATCTTTCAAGAAGCCGGCGACCCTTAGCTGCAAGTTCCGCAGCATCCTCCATATTTTGAGGCACAGGCTCGCCCCAAGCAGCAGCAGACAAAGCCAAACGCGTAGGCTTACCGTTTTCATCCTTCATAGGACCGCTCGGATTAGTAAAAAACCGAGTCAAAAAAGAACCCTTACGGCGCATCTTCGTAGGAGTATTAGCAGCTCCACGAACACCAGGCAGAAGGCGAGAACCCTCAGTCTGTCTGAAATGGCGACGACCAGCAGCGGTTAAACCACCCTTAGGATCGCGAAGAACCTCACCCTTCTCAGAATGGTCTAAAACGCCATCAAACCCTTCAATGGGGTGCGAATACGGAAACCAGTCCAAATCATCCTCAGAAGCCGTCACAGCGTCACTGAGGGCATCCTTGGATGACCCTGATTCGGTCAGGTAACCCTCTCCAAGACCGGTACATGCGTAATGCATAATAACATTGCTTACATATTTAATATCGTTCAAACTCTTCTTCTGACGTTCCAAAGCACGACGTTGTTGACGTGTCAAATTACCCACTTCTGCCTCTGCCGCAACACCTCCACTAATAAAAGCAGACAACTTACGCCATGCAGGATTAGAAGGACCAGATGGGTGACCCATTCTAATAGCAGAATTCTTTTCCGCAACCAACTCAGAAAGATTCAACTCAGCATATTTACTAACCATTCCTGCGAAACCACGCCCCAAATTAGAAATATCTGAAGCATTGAGGTCATCATTTGTTCCGGTTTCCATAAAACGAAGGAAAAGATTAAAGTTCGTCTGTCTGAGTGCTAATTCTGCCCTAAGTTTTGCCTCTTCATCGCTGACGCCTTTATTTTTAATTGCCGAAACTTCAGCCTCAAACTTTTTATCAAACTTATCTGCATCACCACCAGCCCTAACATGAGCCTTTCTTAAAAGAGTAAAAACATCATCGTCTATACCGACCCCAAGAAAATCAAAAGCGGCAGCATAATGTTCAGAATGAGACCACTCATGATTAACAGAAGCAGCACCATAAAACTTGTCAATATCTTCAACCGAAGCACCCTCTTTACGCATCTTAAATACAACAGCATCCATCCAAGCAACACCGTGCCAGTTTCTAATTCCATGACCAGGAGCATGAGGAATATCACGCATACGAATAATATGAGACAGCCCGCTTACGCCTGAATTCAGATCAATACCTACCCCGGCTTCACCAACCCTGTCCTTTACTGAATTAGCATCTGTTAACTCTTCAATACAAGTCAAAGAATCGGCAACACGCTTATCCTTACCAAGAGACAAAAACGCAACAACCTGACCAACCTGCAAAACAGACAAAGGCTCATCCCCGTCTTTAAACAAATCAAATTTCCTTAAATTAGAAAAAGTCTTCTCAAAAGCAGCTTTCGCATTTTTACGGTTAGATAAATCGCCAAACTCTTTCTCCAAAACAGCCTGCTGCTTATCAATAGCATCCAAAAATTTAGCACCAGAACCACTTCTAGCAACAGCAGCAACAGGAACGACAGGCACATTGTCCTTACCATCAGGACCCGTTGTCATCAAATCACCATCACCATCAACCTCTGAAGCACCACCAATCGGTTTGCCCAAAGACTTCACATACAAATCAAAATCAAAAACCGCTGACTCACCAACCACGCCATCAACTTGATCAACGTCAAAAAAAACAGCATCCACAACACCATCCGCACACAAAATCACAGACTCGTCCCCACCGCCAACCAAAAGAGACTTAACACCCGAAAACTTAAACACAACAAATAATACAACACCAACACAAACGCATACCCCACAGTCACACTTCTACCAAAAACAAAAGAGCCTCACCACACCCGTTTCAGTTAAATCTATTTAGAAAATGACTATTAGCACTAGTTTTCGTCTCCCCACGGCACGTATCGAGCTGCCCGAAAGTCCCGTGACCGGGGGCCGACGGCCGGCCGCTGCACGTGTTTTGCCGGATCGGTTTTTGTCTGGTTTTGTAGGTTGTGTTATGCTACTCGCCTAGTTGCTTTGTGAAACTTTGTTGGTTTCTTTATGCTACTGATTGAGTTGTTTGTTGAAACTGTTTAGTTGCTTCTTGAAACTGTTTAGTTTCTTTACAAAACTATTGAGTTGTTTATTGCTACTGATTTAGTTTCGTAATGCTACTCGTTTAGTTTTTTAATAAAACTATTTAGTTTCGTAACGCTTGCTATTGTGTTCACATTCACAATTACATACAAATAAACATACTGTTTAGATCGGTGGTATCACCACTCATTGAACCAATCGTTATGTTTAGCGTGAATATCTTTCTTGTGTAACCCATTCCAAACAATAGCGACAACAACAGTAAAGAAAGTTCCTACCGTAATGAAGAACATAGAGAACCATTTACTTAATACGGTTACTCTCTTGTCATTGAAAAACATTTTAGCCTTACGGGTGCTTACGGGTGTAAAAGCTAATCGCCTTTAACCATAATCCACATAGCAATCATTCCTAGAATGATAAGCCCATACCAAATTGTTGCGCTAAGTATTGAACTAAACATTATCTGTTATCCCCATCTCCACTAATAACATCTCTTTGTTGTCTATCTTTTAACTTGGAAATGTTGTTACGGGCGACTTCGTGCAGTGAGACATTTAGTTCTGTAGCAACCATTGCTAGATACCACAGCACATCACCTAGTTCACTGACTAGTTCGTCATGTCTCTTGTCTGACATAGGCATACTTGAATCATCATCTCTGATGTACTTCTTTAGTTTCCCCGCGACTTCTCCTGCTTCTGATACAAGACCCAGTACACAGTATTCAAGTCCTTTGTCTAGAGGATACTTAGCAGTTGTTGATGCTTCTCTTTGATAGTCATTCATGTTGATCATTTGTAGTTCACCTCAAATCCCACAGCGATTAGTCCTTTTACTAATTCAGAATGGAATTCATCATCATAGATTGGATTTCCTTCTGTGTCTTCATTTAATGCTCTGTAAAGGGCCGCAGGATATTCAGAGTCTCGCATGCTCTGTATGCCTTCATATTGGATAGCGTCACTAAATACTACTAATCTAGGATGTGTTGTTGTGTAAGGCACAGCGACAAACTCTATGACTGTTTTGTCTATGTGTATAAATGATAAACACTCTGTTACTTTTACTTCACTATTAACAAACAGTTCAGTCAAATTATGCTCACGGGTGCTATGGGTGTTTGAACAGAATGCTTCAGCAACAAAGGTGAAGGCATCAACACCCCATCCTTTTCTTATTACATATGCACACTTCAGTAAACGTCCGAACCTGTCAGGCTTATCTCTCATAAATATTTGACTAAGTTGAGCAACTGCTACTAACTCACCCTCTCTCCAACCCATAAGAACAAAGTTGAGGTCTTCCCCAATACCCTCTGATTCTATGATTGTTTCCTTAGCCAGTTTCGCACTTGAAACAGCCAAAGCAAGTTTGTCCATTGTTGTTGAATATGTATCCACGGGTAAAACTCTAGACCAAAAAAAAGATAAAACAAGTAACGGATTGAACTAAGTCTCGTGTTATTGTCTCACTCATGACAAAACAAAAACCAACCCCAAAGAAGAAGTCAGCAGCCAAGAAAGCGCCAGCAAAGAAGGCTGTCGCAAAGAAGACTGTTGCTGAAAAGAAGACCGTTGCTAAGAAGCCTGTTGCTAAGAAGCCGGTTCAGAAGAAGGCAAAGACCTCTGTTACTCCTTCAACAAAGTCAGACCTTAAAGTAAAAGTGACTACGGGTGACATGAACGAGATTAACTCTTCTCTTGAAAAGGTGCTTACTGAATTCGTGGCAGACACAGTACAAACATCCGCTACAACTGTAGTGAATGTAATCAGAGCGAACGATGTTCAGAGTGTGAATACTCGCAAGAGAATGCTAAAGTGGTTCCGTCGTAAGTAACCCCTTCACGGGTACAGAGAAAGGAACCAATGTTAGTCTTTGACTTCTTCTCTGGAACAGGATCATCAACGCAAGCATTCGCTGATGCTGGTCATACAGTCATAAGCTTTGAGTTAGACCCATACTTCACACCAACACACAGTGCTGACATTTTAAGCATCACGGGTGAATGGTTGCTTAATACCTATGGAACACCTGACTTCATATGGGCATCACCACCATGTACCGCCTTTAGTGTTGCCTCAATTGGTCATCACTGGTCAAAAGACAATGGAGTCTTCACCCCCAAGACGGATATGGCTAGCAAGAACCAAGTTCTTGTTGCTCACATCAGAAGCATTGTTGAACAATTGAAACCAACACACGGGTACTTGATTGAGAACCCAAGAGGAGTACTTCGTAAACTCCCTGTTGTTGAAGGACTTGAAAGAAACACAGTTACATACTGTTCTTATGGTGATACCAGAATGAAACCAACCGACCTATGGGGTTATGCCACGGGTTGGCAACCTCGCACAGCGTGCAAGAACGGCGACCCTTGTCATGCTGCAGCCCCAAGAGGTTCACGGACAGGGACACAAGGAATAAAAGGCGCAAAAGACAGATCTCGCGTGCCGTATGAACTAGGTTTAGAGATTATGAATTCAATAACAGAACACGCAAGTAAGGGAACAAAATGAAAGAACTAACATTCGGAAGTTTATTCGCAGGTGTTGGCGGTATTGATATTGGAATGGAAAAAGCATCATGGGATTGTCGCTTTCAAGTTGAATGGGATAAGAACTGTCAACAAGTTCTTGGCTACCATTGGCCCGATGTTCCGAAATGGTGGGATGTTTCTGATGTGAACGGAGCAGACCTTCCACCCGTTGACCTCATTACCTTTGGTTCTCCATGTCAGGACTTATCAGTAGCGGGTAAAAGAGCAGGACTTCAAGACGGCAAACGATCCAGTTTGTTTTATGAAGCAACACGAATAATTAAAGAAATGCGAGAAGCAACTAATGGACAATATCCAACCTGGGCTATTTGGGAAAACGTCGCCGGAGCCTTCAGTAGCAGTGGCGGTGACGACTTTGAGGCAGTCATCAGAGAAATGGCTGACATCGGGAGTCATCACATCGAGTGGCATTGCGTGGATGCGCAGTTCTTCGGAGTCCCCCAACGGCGTAGAAGAGTGTTCCTCATCGCTTGCTTCAGTCCTGCAATCCTCTCAAGAGGTGGACAAGAAATTCTTCCTATCGGTGAAGGCCGCAGAAGGAATACTTCGTCGCGCAACAAGAAGAGAAAAGACTCTCCCCCCACGCTTACAGAAAGCATTGGAACACATAGCAAACTCGGATCCGGCAAAGACATAGCAAACACCATCTCTGCTTCTCTTTATCATCACGGAAGTGTTGTAAACCAAGACGCAAACAATGGTCATCTAGTTATTGAACCATTCGTGAAAGCAACCAGAGCGCAAACTTCTGAAGGGTATGAAACCTGGAAAGAGGGTGAAGTGTCACCAACTCTGAACTCTTTTGACAACACGGGTGAATCACGAGCAACTGTTGTTATCGCCTTTTCACACACTCAAGGACTTGACGCTCAACCATCTGAAGACTCAACCCCGACTCTAAGAGAAAAGGGTGGTGGTATGGCTGTTGCATATGACGAACCACTCATTATCAACGCAACTCGTGTTGACGACATTCGCATCACAACATCACCAATGAACACACTTGCCGCACGAATGGGTACGGGTGGAAACAATGTTCCATTCATAGCCATCCCTATTCAAGATGGTCGTGAGATTGAGAAGCATCAGAATGGACTTGGAGTAGGTAATGAAGGCGACCCTTCATACACACTTGACCAAACAGGTGCGCAAGCCGTAGCTTACGGGAAACCAGTCATCTACCCAATTCAAGGAACAATCATTGGTCGTGCCGATACTTCAGGACCGCAAGGTTCAGGAATCGGTGAAGATGGTTCACCGATGTACACATTGGACACAATTAGCGCTCACGGGATAGCCTACGAACCTTTCACAGCAACATCGTTTGCTCAGTATGAAGAGGGAATTGGAACACTTAAAGCATCAGGTGGCGACATTGGAGGCGGGTCAGAGACTCTTGTTCTTCGTGTTGAATCAAATGTTGCACCAACGTTGCGTTCAGGTGGCGATGGTGGAGTGCCTTCATCAAGAGGGGAACATCTCGTAGTTGAAGCATATGACGAATACAACGACTCACTAGGTGGAGATGTTCATCACGCATTGAGAGCAGGAACGAAACAGTCCACGGGTGTATTCACTGAAGAAGTAGTCACGGGTGAACCTAACCTCGCAGTGAGAAGATTAACCCCAATTGAATGTGAAGCACTTATGGGGTGGCCGAGAGATCACACTCTTTACCGTGCCGATGGCAAACTGAACAGCGACACTAACCGTTACAAGATGTGTGGCAATGGTGTTGCTTCACCAGTTGCCGAGTTCATTGGTAATCACTTGAGAGAGGTTCACAATGGACTCTTTGGATGAGTACGAAGACGAGTATGTGGATGACAACATCGCACGCATACGCATGTCCATCTGTAAAAGATGCCCTCGCTTTCACCCCATAACAAGCAACTGTCTAGAGTGTGGGTGCTTCATGCCCATAAAAACAGGATTGCTACACGCAGATTGTCCACTTCAGAAGTGGTAACTACTCATCCCACCTATGCTTAGCCAAACCTAAGTCAAAAGCAAGTTGCGGGTAGTTACCAATCCGCTGGTGGCATTGCCTACAAACACACATGAGATTGTCTTCATCAAGGATTGACCCACCTTGTGAACGCCTCACTATTTCGTGAACATCTACTGACCTTCTACTGTTGTAGACAGTTAGTTCATCATGTGTTGCAAATACCCTGCATGCTTCACACCACTCTCGCTCGGAAAGCAGTCTTGCTACGAGAGGTCTACGAAGTTCGTATTCCGCTTCCTTCTTTTTGGAGCGGTACTTCACTATTTTCCACGCATTGCACGCGGTTTGCGACTGCCTTCTGTAACCCATTTTTGTCCACATTGAAGACAATCGGTTGCCCACGGGTAATAACGGCGCATGTTCGTCGGGTGACTGCATTCAAGCAGCTCATTAGCAGCCGCATTGCAGCAGTCCCGAATAAACTCGGCCATTGAGATGTGCTTGATCGCAGCAGCATCTTTCCAACGTTGGTGATCTTCGGCCGATGCACGCAATAAAACTTGTTTTGATGCTGGTTCGCCAGGCTTTGACCCAGTATTTGTGGCACGAGTCAGTTCTAAAGTTTCAGCAACTTCTTCCATAGCCATATCTAGGTTGTCCACGACTTCTAGTTCTTCGCCGTCTTCGCTGTAAGTACTCATATTTATTCCACTATTTCCGCTTCTATTATTTCTTTATCAACACTAGCAATTTGATTGCCTGTGTTACCCAACAATTGGTCAATAGTTTCAGATGGTAAAACACCTGAATTGCCCATAATCTCCAAAAGTTTCTTTACTTCTTCCTCAGGGTTGAACGCATTGACTGCCTTTGGCTTTATCGCACCTTCCAATGTAGCCCTGATTGGCTGGTCGGGAGAGTTGATGTCCAATTGTACATTAACGCTTGTCTGCTCCATGCCTAGCAACTTTGAACGCCTGTCCATAATTGATAAGAGTGTTTGTACTGCTTTGAGGTCAGGCTCAACTGTCACTTCAGTACCATCGTCTGTTTTGATACGACGATGCTGAGCCAGCGGCCAAACTGCCTGTTGAAGGGCATCAAGACGCTCCAGTTCCATTCTGAGGACTTCAGGGTATGCGAGGAGGGCTTCAGAGTTTAAACGCTGTAACTGGCGTCTAACTGCCGTATTAACAGACTGTGAGGTCATGTTGAAGCGCCTGCTTATTTCATTGACAGGAACGCCGGCTTGACGCATCTTAAAAATGCGCATATCCCTTTCCGCAAGAAACTCACGGGTAAGAGATTGATTAGATTCAGCCATTAGTCAACCTTCATAAATTCAAGAACTTCAAATGGGAATACTTTACCACGCTTCATCTTTGTGGGGAACTGACGCATATCACGAGCACCACGGAAATGACCCACATTGTAAACATACGCATCAGTTGCAGTTGGATCAGGAGTCAAAGAAATACCAAACTCAGGCCAACGTGACCAGACAGCTGAGCCGAAAGGCCGCAAGTCCCGAGATCCAATTGACGTTCCCAGCGGCGCATGATGTTCCAACCACATCGCGCAACCATAATAATCACGCAAAGAATCAAGATATTTAGCAACTTCAATAGCAATTGCTTCGCTTGTTCTCCCGCCTGGGTCAACAAAAGACTTGTACAAAGGACCCATAACCAGCAAATCAGGCTTAGTTTCCTCAATTGCCTTCTCCACAATGCTTCTATCAGATTGTTTTAAAAGGTCAAGTCCAGCAGGGCGCATCAAAAGTCGTGCATTTACTTTGTCCACATGGCCGAGTTTCTTTGCGGCGTGCATGATGCTTCGTGAAGTTCTGCGGATAATGCGTTCAGGGTTTTCAAGGTCAATAGTTAAGGTAGTAATAGGATCCATTCGTGACATCGTGAACGGGTGAATCCCTGCTGATGCGCAAATCGCTATCTGTCGTGCAAGCATTGTCTTGCCAACACCTTCAGCAGCCACAACGATTACACGCTCTTGGCGTTCAAGAAGACCAGGTATGACCCAATCATAACTATCATCGTCTTCTTCATCAAGGAAATCTTCCCAAACAACAAGTCTTGGTATCTCAATCTTTGCTTCAGGGTTAGAAAAAGTATTAATCAACAACGACGCACGAGAAAGTCTTTGCTCAACAGACACCGCATCCTTACGAAGAACAGACTCCACACCCCTGATTAACTCATCCAACGACTTGTCTTTAGGGGCTTCTTCTTGTTCATTTCCCCAATCAAGCTTTGACTGGCTATCAAAATCCAAAAGTTCAGTTATTTCAACATTATCCGCGATCATGTCCGACACGTCTTTGTATTTAGCTGGCGGCCTGGTCAACGTTACGCTGCAGCCGGCGGATTCCAAAGAGTCCCGCACTTCAGCTGCATGCTCGATCCCGGGATTATCATTATCCGCAACTATTACGCATGATCCACCAGCAACTGCTTGGGTATGTAATTCGTTCCATGTTCCTGCGCCGTTTGGCATTGTTGTTGCGACATAACCCATTTCTGTGAGTGTGTCTGCATCTTTTTCGCCTTCAACAATCCAGACTGTCTCGTTGTGTGTTACTGCATTGGCAACAGCGGGAAGGTTGTAAAGAACCCTTGGTGTTTCACCTAGTTTGTACGACCATTCACCAGATGATGTTGGCCTGCGTTGACGGAATGTTTTCTTGCCGTCTTCATCAACGAAGCGTTGCTTCTGAAAGAGGAGTGTTCCATCTCTGTCACGATAATTGTATGTCGCTACGAGAGTTAATTTCCCACCCGATTCAGCAGTCACTTCAACTCTTTTCTTTTCTAATTTATTATTTTTGGGAGGAAACAACTCTGTCTTCTCAATGTTCATCACTTTACATATCTCATCAACCGAACATGCGTTACCTCGATGACAAGTGACAAGCACTCTTCCGTCTTGTCCCTCACCAATTGATAGTGACGGGTTGCTGTCATCATTACGACACGGGCATCGTGCCGCCCAATTTGATCCAGTCTTCTTGACTCCGTTTAGTTTTGATAAAAAGTTTGCAACTTCTGCTGATGCTGTGTTATCCATAATAATTTGCTTGTGTCAACGCTGCTGACTTTCTTTTTGCCCCATTGCTAATACTAGACCGTGCTTCAGGAGTTAACATAATCCCTCTACGACGACGTTCTATTTCCATTTCGCCTTCTCGTAAGCCACCCCATATTCCATGAGTCTCATTGCGCATTGCGTATGTTCTGCAATCGCTAATTATTGGGCATGAGTTACATATGCGTACCGCTTTACGCCCATTGTTACGACCCGATGTTGTGTGGTCGGGAAACCACCAAGAAGTAGGACTACCTTTACAAGCACCACGCTCATTGTCAAAAATATCAGACATGAAAAAACCCCCTGTGTTCATCTTCTACAGATGATACGCAGAGGGTTCGTTCTTACCAACTCGTAGTTGGGTTTACTTCGCTTTACTTCTGTCCGCTTTCGGATCACGGATTTCAAATAATCCTCTTTTGACTTTACGGAAAACATCAGGCCGGTCCTCAATAAACTTCAATGCTGTTGGATAAGAGAAACCACCAATGTCTGCAACTTGCTGTGTAGTCACTTGCTCAAAAATATGGTTGCCGCAATATGCAGTAACGACTGCGTACTTGTCTGAACGCTTCTGCTTACGGGCGGTTAGTTCTTCTTCTGATACTTCCTCACCAATTAGTGAACCCCATACTCTGTAGTCAACTGAATACTGGCGTAGCACTTCTGCAATATCTTTCCCTACGTTGGCGTGGATTGCATAAAGGGCACGAGCCTTCTCGCTGACGATATGGCGTGCTTCGTTAGGTACTGAACTAGCACATCCGTACTCTTCAACTAATTTAGCGAACTCTGTTTTGTATAAAGAATCAATCTCGCTGATTGTTATTTCTTGTGGGTTTAATGTTTCCATAGATTTCCTTTGTCTAGATTTATAAAGATATTATCACAGGGGTGTATCACTGTCAATTTTCCTTATATTCGCCTTGCTTAGCAACCGCTTGACATTATCCATATCAAGAAAGACAACGCACCCTTGAAGGGAAAGCTCTCCGCTCTCGTTCAAGCCAACTATCACCTCTACCGACTCAAGGTGACAATCCAGATAAGACACAAGCCCTGCACGGATCCTTGCAGCCTCCACCTCAACATCGATGTCAGTATCGTAATGCTGTAGTTCATCCTCGTAAGTAGGACTCCAGTTAGCCCTCACGGGTAAATTATCTAACTGCTTCTTCTTCTCCACTGCGATGACACACCATGAACAAGCAAGCTTAGAAGCCGGCGAGACACGCTTACGCACCTCAGTATGACCGCAAGCCAGTCTGTGGTGGTACTGAACAGCACCCCAAGTACCTATTCGGTCAATACCTAAGACATCACGCTGTGGTGCCTTCTTGAGGTTTACTTCGGACATTTACTATCTATGTAGAGTTCCGCTTTAGTGATTGCATCTTCCAGAAGGTGTGACCACGGGTATTGAAGAACTTCAGCCCATTTCTCACCAGCCCAGATGGGGATGTTTCCCTGAATTGCTTGTTCGCGGGTCCAGGGTTCCACTTCATTTAGGCCTTCTTTGGCTTTTTCCATGCGCTCGATCAAAACACGTTGATTATCGAGCCAATCCACGGCGACTGCAGCTACATCGAGAGTCCCGCTTCCGGCTTTCTGCTCAGAAACGATCATTTCCCGGATTTCCATTGGGGGCAGCATTTCGGCCACATCCTTCTCCAGTAAGGCTTTTCTGTCGGCAGCCATGATAAGGGCGATGATTGGTTGGGGTATTTCGGTGCTTAGTTCCATTCGGAGAACAATACACGGGATACCCCCTGTTGACAAGTGTCAAGTATTTTGATACAATATATCAAGGGCATTATATGAAAGGTCTTTATGAAAAGCAAATTTATGTTCGTGGGAGATACTCACGGCAATATTAAACATTGGTCGTACCTCATGGGTACGGCATTTAACAACAAGGTGACTGACATCATCGTCTGCGGTGACTTCGGTTATTGGCCGCACATGTCTTGGGGTATTGATTATCTCAACTTGGTAGCAAAACTCGCAAAGTTAAACAACATTCACGTCTGGTGGGTTGACGGTAATCACGACAACCACGACCTTCTTGACCGTTTAGTAGCAAAGCACGGAAGTGACAAACCTATTGAAACGCCAAACGAATGGGTCAAGTGGATTCCTCGTGGATGTCGTTTTGAGATTAACGGTTGGAAGATGATGGGTTACGGTGGTGCGTGGTCAGTTGACTGGGAAGAAAGGGAATTAGGAATTTCCTATTGGGATCAAGAAATGATTGACCCCGAGCATCTTGATTCTGTTTCCGATGAGGAAGTAGATATCTTGATTACTCACGAAGCGCCGTTCGGTTATGACTTGTCATACAAAGACGACATCGCAATATCTGTTGGGCAACGACTCTTGATTGAAGACTTGAATAAAAAGGTAAAACCTTTCCTTCATGTTTGCGGTCATCATCATGTCCGTGCAGAGTGGGCGATTGATGGATGCTCGGTCAATGTTTTAGGCAAAGACGAGATGTATGAAGATAGTTTCATGATTTATGAAGCCACCCGCGCAACGGACATTATTGAAGATGCGCTCAACAATCCTAAAAGCATTATTCATCTACTAGATAAAGAAGATTATTCTGAACTAGCAGACAAGGTGTGATTTAGGCAAGGTTGAGCAAATGCCCCCCTATTGGCTCCCTTGATTAAACACAAAAGGAAAACCCCCCGACAATCGCCAGACTGTCAGGGGGTTTTTCTATTTCTTGGTGGCAGCAAAGCCCCTAGAATTATTTAGAAGGGTTCATCTTCTTCGGTGATTTCTTGCGTTACCTTCTTCGGCTGTGGCTTCTTCGGTTGTGGCTTCTGTCCAGATGCGGACTTTGCTCCATCGGCCGAACGCTGCTTGCGCTCAATGCTTTCAATTCCGGAAACAACAACACCAACGTTGTCTGCTACGAGCTGAATACGGGACTTCTTCTCTCCAGAATCTTTGTCTTCCCAGGAGTTCTGCTCAAGGCGGCCATTAACAATGACGCGAAGACCTTTTTCAAGGATTGCTGCTGCATCTTCTGCTGCTTGACGCCAAACAATGATGTTGAAGAAACTGGTGCGTTCTTGCTTTTCGTCATTGGTGTCTGTCCAATAATGATTGACTGCGATGCCAAATTCAAGTTTTCCTTGTCCGTTAGGCAGGTACTTCAATTCGGGATCACTAGTGAGGTTTCCCACGAGTGTTACGGGTGATGCTGACATATTTAAGGTTTCTCCTCGGTATTGAACACGGGTGTGTTCCTGATAGATAATAGCGTCATGTGATACAAATGTCAACATGGTAAATATGAATACATATGAGGCACGACTTGCAGTCCACAAGCATCTAGTCAACGAGTTCCTGGGTTTGTTGACAGATGACGAAAAGGGCGATGGTGAGGGTGAGGTACTAGACGACTTCAGAGCCTTGGCCGATACTGTGATTCAGGCGCTAGGTATTGAGGTCACTGAGGTCAATGATGATGGCTCTATGACCGCCAAACTTGTATTGACTACGGGTAACTAGGATGGCTCACCGTAAAGACTTAGTAAAGTGCGATGCGTGTGGGGCGTTTTATGATCCCAACAGCGTTGAGCATGTCAGTCTTGAAGGTCACCCTTTGGAAACGTGCGTGATTGTTCCATCGCCAGCACCTCATGAACAGCATTATCTAGATAAATACGACTCAATTTAAAAATACGTTCTCTGAACAAATACATTGCATGGCTATCTAAAATCTTCTCCCATGCATATTCGTCGTATATGTTATATCTTTTAAACAATACTTCGTCAACTTCTGCTCTCTCAAATATGAGTTCAGTCGCCCAACCTTTTTTGTGTTGGATGTAATTGATTATTCCATTGAGTGCATTGTCTGCGTATCTGTCATCCATGTCGTCAACAAAGTTCTTGACGGCATACATCATCTTTCGTTCTTCTCTATCGCTCTCAATAAAGAATTGACTAATGGTTTTAGCATTAATTGGATCAACAAGTGGAAGGTCTAGCGGCCCTACTACGTAGTACTCGTCTTCTTCGTAAAAATCATCATCATCGTCACGCATACATATCCTCCGTGACTAAATGATACACCTCTACAGGAGTGATAAAACTGCTTTTTGTGTAGCAAGTTTCTTTCTTGTAACCCACGAGGTGTCATCCATTGATGCGATTGCCATTGATGCTTTATCGTTATCTCGGTGATGGTCTAGGTATTCTCCTACAGCGTTGTAGGCACTCCATCCATTGAAGCCGTACTCTCCAGCGTTTCTTTTGCCTACATAGAGACTCCTGATAACACCGTTAATGTCTTGACGGTTGCGTCGCTGTCTATCTGTTTCGTTTTTCATTGGTGGGAAAGCTGCATCAATAACTCTGTCAAGAGACTTGGATGACAAAGGAACAGGGATGGTTAGCATGCGCTCGGCTTCTGCTTTAAACCCAGTAGCCCAATCAATGGAAACATTCAATGCTGTGCGTGCATCCTCTAGAGATGCGTCAACATTACGAGTGTGACGAGCAGTGAATACCCTCTCCGCTTTCTGTAAACCCAAGATAACGGTGTTATTACATACTGCACGAATATCCGTGTTCGCATAACGAATAGGCCACACACCATCATGACCGGTAGAGATGACTAAGTATCTTCCAATCTTGTCGGCAACACCCATTGGGTCAATAACTAAAGACCCGAGGTCTATTGTCGCAAAGAACCTCGCTCCATCTTTCAATACTCCGCAAGTGTCAAGGATTGCTTCACCTCTTGACGCACCAATAACAGCAAGTGCGCGTTCCATAACTTCTTCGTTTTGACGCACTTCGTATCTAGTTCCAACAGTAGCCAGCGACCGATAGGTTCCATCTTTGTTGTCTCGTATCGTTGCACGACTATCTTCAATAATGATTGGGTTGCCCTTGGCGTCAAGAAGAAGTGTTCCGTCATCATTGATGACAGCAATCTTTGTAAGGTTTACAGAATAGTTCGCTTGAGCTGCTTCAAGCATCGCATCAAGAGTTTGTAAACCCTTCATAGGTGTGCCCAAACGGTGCCAAGGAATCTCACGATCCGCATATGCGAACCTTGCTGTTCCGTCTGCGTTAATTTCTAACTCGTGAGCCATGTTTGATCTTCCGTTAAGTTTAACTAATTACGGATAACTTTATCAGAACGAATAGCGTCTAAGGTCAGGAATGACCTGAAGTAGCAGACCAGTGATTCATCCCGCCGTTATCAAAAAGATACTTGGCTACCTTGAGGTTGCACTTGGAGTTAAGAAGAACATTGAGGCTTGTTCCTCCGCATACATTCCTAGTCACTGTCCTCCACGACGAGTTGATTTGTAGTAGTCCGTAATCTCTTGTTCCATTAGAGTTCGGTTTAGAAACAATCTTTTCTAGGCAACGACTTTCTCTCCACATAATGTAAGAGAACTTCTTTACGGGTACAAGCCCCTGCGCTTTCAGTTTTGCTTCCCATTGAGGGCAACTCTTCACTTCCGCTACAGAGCGAAGACTCTGAGAGGAAACTTTGCCCGAAGTAGCCTTGTATCCTGGTCGGGTCTTGAGCCACTCAACCATTCCTGCCTCGGTGTATCTGTCTCGTAAAGGTTTGCGTGTTTGCCAATTAATGCAACCTCTGCCCCAGTTCTTCATGCTTCTCCAACCAACTGCTGGTCGGAAGAAAGGCTTGTTGTTTGCTTTGTCATCAAGAGTTCTGAATATGTTTTTAGTTTGAAAACCAAAAAAGGCAACACGATTAGCAATTACAATCTGTTCTTGTTTTGTGGCTCTAGACGGGCGAGAACCAAACTGCTTTCCCCCATAATTAATCCAAACCGATTGGGCCATTCCTAGTCCACCAGAAAAGTAGCCACCGTTATTCCAGTTGTGGTTTGTCTCACACCATGAGACTGCTTCCCAGAATCTGATTGACCCAGCTTTGCGGGTTTTCAGTTGAGCAGCAAGTTCTGGGTGCGTGCTGTTTATTGTCATTACGTGCACTGTGGTTTGCACCGGGACACTGGTTGATACGTTAATAAGTTCAGATGGCGGGACTTCTTCGGCTTTGGATCCGATCGCCGGCTGCAGCAGCAAGGCGGCTAAAGATAAAGAAATAACCGTAAGTGTTTTGTGTTTCATGTTTTCTCCCTTGCTCGGCGGATATGAACACTTTGCCGAAAGGAGTAGGTCAAAGTGTTTTCTAGGTGTATTAGGTCTGTATATAAAGTTTAGCATCGGGGGGTGTTTGGTGTATTCGGAATACACACCAGTCCGTGTATATGTGCTGTAACCCTTTACTGATAAGGATTATAACTATTGACAAATTGTTAGATATTCACCCCAAAAAGGGGGTTTCAGTAAACTTTTCCACTAATTGTGCCCTCAGCAGGACTTGAACCTGCGACCCGCGGATTATGAGTCCGATGCTCTAACCAACTGAGCTATGAGGGCGAATGTGTTTTGTACCCCCAGTGGGAGTTGAACCCACCTGTCACCGCTACGGTTTCTACTGCTTATAAGGCAGGGCCGATATGAGGGTTTGAAGCCGGTGAAATCAACTTAGTTCACCCAGACCACGTTGCGCAAATAACTCGATCAACGACTGGCCGACGGACTCGATCACGGGACTGCTGCCGTCGGTTGCCGCGTTCACAACGCCGCGTTTCCGGGCGATCAGATCGTACATGGTTTCGTCAATCGTTCCTTCGCACAACAAATAAGTAACACTTACGCTCCCTTTTTGGCCGAGTCTATGACATCTGCTGTATGTCTGGTCAATATCTGCGGGTGTCCAGGGAAGCTCAACAAACACAACGTCTTGCGCTGCTGTCAGAGTGTGCCCAGTTTTAGCTGCTTGGATGGAAAGAACAATAACTGGAGCTTCTTCGCACGATTCCTCCTGGAACCGGCGTTTATGTTCCTCAACTTCCTCGATCTCCATGCCGCCCTGGATACGTAAGCCGCCAAATCTCTCCGCGAGTCCCGACACAATATCCCGGTGATGCGCCGCGATCACAACCTTTTTGTCCGCGTCCAGGTGCTGCTCGATCAGCTCAATAACTGCATCCATTTTTGCTTTAGCTGCCAACCGTCTGAGGACACTCATTTCCACAAGCGCTTGGTTTGATTCTGCTTTTATGCGTGCAATCACGGCGGCCGAGTTCGGTGACTTGCCCAGTTCTTCAGCAATCGCCTTCGCTCTCTCCACGAGGTAAGCAACAATGTCTGCTTCAGCCTTACGATATTCCCTCATCCCTGCGTCTGTTCCAGCAACAACTAAGGGGACATGACGCACGGGTGGTAAATCCTTGAGGACTTGTTCTTTTGTTCTGCGAATGTAACAAATACTTCTGAGACGTTCATTCAGTTCATCCATGTGGGAGTTACCAGAAATGTTCCATTGACCAAATCTGTCACGAAACGCATTGCAATACCTTCGGTAAAAACCCCATTGGCCACCAAAATCATTTAATCTTCCCATTACATCGAGCTGCGCGGCATATTCGCTCGGTCTGTTTGTGATCGGAGTTCCGGTAAGACAGAGCACGTAGCCGGTTTGCGGGACTCCCCGGGCGATCTTGATCGCTGCTTTAGTGCGCTGCGCGGTCGGTGTTTTTATGTAATGAGATTCATCAAAAACATACGTTTCTTTACCAGCAAGTTGTTTTGCCCAGTGGGCCAGGTTTGAGTAACCAACAACAATCACATCAACTGCTTCGGTGGGGAAGTCTTTTCTATTAGTAACTACAGCAACAGTTCTTGTCGGTAACCACTTGGTGTATTCGTTACGCCAGTTCAGTACAAGGTTTGCAGGGCATACAACAACTGCGGGGTATGCCTGCGCCTTCTCTATTACAGCAATCGCCTGAAGTGTCTTGCCTAGCCCCATGTCGTCAGCAATGAAACATTTGCGTGCAGAGAGTGCATACTCAACTCCCGCCCTTTGGTATGGAAGGAGTGGAAGTTCGCCAACATCAATAACTCCTTCGGTTGCCCTGGATGCGTCGGCCGCTTTCCGCGACGTCTCGGCCCGGTCTTCGGCCTGGTGCAGCAGTCCCGTCGGGATCTTTTCCCGGAACATTTCGGCCCATTGCAACACTTCTTGCAGCGAAGCGCTCGGAGCTTTCCAAGCTTTTGTGTCTGCGTCCCAGGTTATTCCAGCAATTTGTTTAACTCCACGTACTTTTACTGGGTCATAACCGAAGCTTAGGTAGATAAAGTCGTTGCGTTCTTCAATTCCGAAGGTTGGGTTGTCTTTTTCTGGCAGATCAAAAAGAAGAACTTCAGTATCGATCACAAAATCATGTTTTCCGGCAAACTCTCGCGCTGCATTTAATCCAGACATCGGGACTCTCCAGACTTTTGCTGCTTTGTCCCACTTCGCGCCTGGAATCAGTTTTGTTTCTGCAACCTGAGCTGGGTCGTACGGATAATCCAAAACCAAATGATCGTTGGATAAGTAGAGATTAATGATTGACATTTTGCCCGAAACTCAATAGGATGTGCGAATGATTGATAAACAAATAAAAGACTTGATTACTTTAACATTTTTTGCACTATTTATGCTATTTACGCCAGACATTCTTGTTATCCCAGTTGCTGTTTGGGGAACTATCTTGGCCATTCCCTTTTTTCAAGAAGTACGAAAGAACTGGAAAAAGTGACTTTTCTTCGTTTCCGGCGCGCGCAGCGCAGTGCACGTCACCCGGTTTTTGCGGGACTCTCCCCGGTTCCGGATCGAGCTGCACGTCCGGATCGAGCTGCTAAAAAAGCTGCTAAAT